>OLQF01000080.1_pt1 | contig 83495 bp, 70 predicted proteins | sample 1643171 | NCBI WGS metagenome assembly OLQF01 (sample SAMEA3136702, study PRJEB25190) | human gut metagenome | reverse complement strand
ATACCTTCCCCCATTACTGGAGCGCGCTTTCCGGCGTGGCCTACCGGGATACCGAAACGATTGCCGGCTGCCCGTATTATGCCCGAAAAGCGGAAAAGACGTTTAGGGGCGTTTTGAGCATGTTTATGGAAGACGGCAGCGCATCCTGTGCCTGTGTGTATCCCATGAGGATAAATGGCCGTCTGGCGGGCTTCTACGACCCCTGGGCAAATGATCAGGACTGGGGACTTTATTTTATGCTGAAATATGCCGGTTTTTAGATTGCGGTATTATCCGCCGGGCTTTTCTGCGTCGTATCGGGTTTATCAGCAATTTGCCAGGCCTATCAGTATTTTGTCAGGCTTTTCAGCTTAGGCGCTCGCTGCCGATGGTGAATTTATCTAAAAACGGAATACAGTGAAAACGCGGCATATCATAATCCTGGGGATAGATGAAATATTCCGTTACAATTCAGGCTGGTCTGCGCTTTGGCTGTGCAGACCAGCGCTTCGCGCTGACCGTAAGAAAGTGATTCAGGAGTGCCAAAAGTAATCTTAAATTTTTATAAAATTCGGAATGGATATTGCCGTATCCGCAGCCATATGCTAAACTGGCAACAATAAACGAAGCAGCGTTTCCGGCTGCACAAATTTTCAGCCCATGCGGCATCTTAAATTTCATAAGTAACTGACTGATGTTTAACAGTTGCTTTCGTATTTTCCAAACTCAATCCCGCCGGATACTGACACCGGCACTAATCTTTAATACAATCCATCTTTTTAACGAAAAAATATTAACTGTTCCTTGATAATTGAATAGACTTTATACTCTTAATATGATATCATTATTCCGAGACAGGAGGGAAGACTTATGGATGAAGAATTAAGATCAATGTTAACTGTAATTATTAAAGAGATTCGATATGTAAAGGATGATGTTCAGGAGCTAAAGGAAGGTGTAAAAGTACTGAAGGAAGACGTAAGTGTCCTGAAGGAGGATGTAAAAGAGCTGAAAGAAGACATAGATGTCCTGAAGGGGGATGTAAAAGTACTGAAGGAAGATGTAGATGTCCTGAAGGGGGATGTAAAAGTACTGAAGGAAGACGTAGATGTCCTGAAGGAGAATGTAAAAGTTCTGAAGGATAATGTAGATGTCCTGAAGGAGGATGTAAAAGTACTGAAGGAAGACGTAGATGTCCTGAAAGAGGATGTAAAAGTACTGAAGGAAGAAGTAAAAGACTTGAGAGATGACGTAGACAACCTGAATGGAGAAGTTAAAGTCCTCAGGGTTGACGTTAATTTCCTGAAAAAAGAAATAAAAATCGCAAACGGGCGTATCACAGGAGTTGCGCTGATGGTGGAAAACGATACCAATAAAAATATCCGTCTTTTGGCCGAAAACCATATAAACCTCATTGACAAAATGAATGAGTCTATTCGTGCATCCGATAAAACACTGATGTACGAAATAGCAGTCGATACCTTAAAAACAAGGGTAAACAGGCTGGAAAAAGAAATGGATAAAATAAAAAAAGCGAAACGCGTAACCGTATAAGAAATATCATTATCATAAAAGAGTGTAAAGCCTGTTGAGTTATCGCGGCGAACACTCTTTTTTTGATTTTAACCGAATAGATGATACCCCATATGTCACCTTCTGTACGAAAAATCCTTCTTCCCTCAAATTATTATGGAAATTTCAGGGTAAAAGCTTTATCATAGAATAGTATGCAATATCCGCATATTCAGTAAAGCTTGAAAGGGGATAGGAAGGAATGAAAAAGGAAACACTTGCGATATGGCAAAAAGGGGAATATCAGTATCCTCTGGCTTTTGGATTCGTGCCGAAGCTGGTGAGCTATATCCATGAAGAAGGGGAACAGGCAAGACCCTGTATGCTGGTAGTGCCGGGAGGCGCTTACTGCGTGGTTTCTCCCACGGAGGGAGAAATTGTGGCGATGGAGTTTTATGAGAAAGGCTATAATGCCTTTGTTTTAACCTATACGACAAATCCGTTGATGCTGGAGCCGCTGAAAGACCAGCCCATGCGGGATCTGTCAAGAGCAATTCGTTTTATCAGAAGCCGGGCGGGAGAGTTCTGTATAGATCCGGACAGGCTGGTCATCTGCGGTTTTTCCGCAGGCGGGCATCTTTGTGCCAGTGTATGCGTTCACTTTGCAGATATCAGCGATGAGGTTTATGAAGGAATATCCAACCGGCCGGACGCCGCCATTCTTTCCTATCCGGTGATCACTTCAGGGGATAAGGCGCACCAGGGCTCCATCCAGGCGCTGCTGGGCGCGTATGCCACAGAGGCGGAACTCAAATACATGTCTTTGGAAACACAGGTGACCGAAAATACGCCGCCCTGCTTTCTGTGGCAGACTGCGACGGACGAGGCGGTTCCTGTGGAAAACAGCTATCTGTTCGCACAGGCTCTTAAAGAAAAGGGCATAACCTTCGCCCATCACGTATTTTCCTGTGGAAAACACGGGCTTTCCCTTGCCAATGAAAAATGGGCGGCAGGAGATTACGGGGAACCTTATACCATGGAGCAGACCCTTGCGATAGCAGAAAATGTAAGGAATGGAAATCTGGAGGTTCCCAAAGAAATGAAAGACAGCTTCCTCTCACAGTTTGACATGAGTGAGGCGGAAAAAGCGGCGGCGGATCAGAAGGAAGCGAACGAAGAGGCTGTAATCTGGCCGGTGCTTGCCCATCAGTGGCTGAAGACAGTGCTTGGCTGATTAAAAACAGGTCAGGCCATCAGGACAAAAAATAATCAGAACAAAAAAAGAATCTGTTTCCCGGAAGCTTTTCCATAAGCCATAAGCCGTAAGCGTTCCGTGATACAGATTCTTTTCCGGTTTTAAGAAAAAATCAGGTCTGAGGGGAGCGGTTCTTATTAAACATAATCAGCGCCTCCCGGCAGGCAAATTCGCCCATTTCATAGTACCCCCTGGTAAAACGGTTCAGACGCTCCAGGCTGACTGCGCGGTTTGCCTTCTTGGGCTGGTCATTTATGAAGGTAATCCCCTCCGTGTAATATTCCGCATCGAATTCCGGCGTGCCCTCTTCCTCATAATAAGGATCAAAAAGAAAGGCGGTATCCCCTTCAATTCCGGTGAGAAGCACGTAATGGCCCACCTCAAGAAAAACATGCAGCAGCACGACGCCGCCTTTTTCCAGGGCAGCATATATTTTATTTCCTTCCGAAATGGTCACCTCTTCGCCGGACAGGAATTCGCAGCGGATGGGAAACGGCTTGACCTGACTGAAATGGTTCAGCCAGCTTGCCACGAAATTCATGGCTGCGGCAGAGGTCCCGTGCTTGCAAAGTTCGCCTGCTTCATTATAAGTATCCATACAATAGAGCATAATAAACTTAATGACATCAGGAAAGATTTCTTCCCGGTCAAATAAGTAACGGATGCCATTAATTAAGGAAACAGGACCGCAGTCGTATTCAGAGGACTGATAAATTAAAAAATTTTTCATTTTTATTGTACCTTTATAACAGAGTGTAGTAAAATAAACAAGGTTAAGGAAATGAAAATGCAAATTGATTGTAATATAACCCTATGGGCAGGTTTTGTCAAGAAAAGCGGGATAGAAAGGTATAAAAAGTGTTGCAAAGCAGCTCAGCAATCCGTGCAGTTGTACGCAGCTACCTTTTTGCAGAAATTCTTTCTGGTTATTAAAAGGAAATCCGGCCGTCCGGCACCGGTTTTCCTGCTTTTACAGAACTGTAACTGAAAAAAATACAAATTTCACTTTTTTTGTCCCAAAAATATTGACAATCCGTTACCGTAACGATATAATAAACCAATTTAATTCATATTTGTCAAGTAGGAAAAGTATGGTATATATTATTTTATGCTGGTAAGCATGGAGAGTGAAGGAGGAGAATTATGAGAAAAATCATGAACAGAACAATGAGCCTGCTGCTTGTTGCCATCATGGCTTTTTCCCTGGCAGCCTGCGGCGCATCTGGGGATAACAGCGGCACCGCGCCTGCCGAAAGCAAAGCGGCGGGGGAAACGGCGGGAGCGCAGACCGGCAGTTCAGGTGAGAAGATTGTGAATGTAGGCGTGACGGATACGCTGGGCAGCCTGAACCCGCTGCAGTTAAACGGCGGTGAGATCAACAAGTACGCTACCGCGTTGATGTTCCTTCCGCTGATGGAGCTGGATGCGGATCTGAATTTCCAGGGAATGGTAGCGGATTCCATCACTACTGAGGATAATAAGAACTTTGTGGTTCATATCGATGATGCGGCAAAGTGGTCCGACGGCACGCCGATCACGGCGGAGGATGTGGCTTATACGGCCCTCAGGCTGGCAAGCCCGGTAATTAACAATACCGCAATGATGTATTATGTTTTCGAAGGCGTGGGTGACGATGGTTTTGTGGAAGCGGGCGCCGACAGCGTGGCGGGCATCAATGTAATTGATGAGAAGACCGTGCAGTTTACCACGAAAGAAGCAATGTCACTGACCACCTTCCAGAATTCCTACGCGAGATACCTGCTGACGCTTCCCAAGCATGTCATTGAGAAGTACAGCGAGGAAGAGCTGGCTACGGCGGATTGGTTCAACAAGCCGGATGTAATCAGCGGACCGTTTTTTGTGACGGATTATGATGTGGATCATTATATATCATATAAAGCCAATCCCGATTACTGGAGAGGCGCGCCCAAGCTTGACAAGCTGAACATTAAAATCGTGGACGGAAGCCAGCTGTATGCGGGCCTGCAGTCCGGTGAAATCGATATTACCCAGCATACCATGAGCGTGATTCCTCCCGAGGATTACGCCAGCGTGGAAGCGCTTGACAACGTGGAAGTAATTTACGGCTCTCCCGTAACCAATCAGTCCATGTTCATCCAGACCGGAAACATTCCTGATGTGAGAGTGCGCCAGGCAATGCTTTATGCTATCAACAGAGAACAGATACTGAACGAACTGCTGAACGGCCACGGAGAAGTGGTGGACGGATTTTTATCCAGCGCCAGCCCGTTCTTTGATGACAGCATTACGCCGATCCCCTATGATCCGGATAAGGCGAAAGCCCTTCTTGCGGATGCCGGGTGGGATGGCTCACAGACACTGCGTTTCTATGTGAATTCCGGGGACAGCACCTTTGTGAACGCGGCAACCGTTATGGTAGCCCAGTGGGCGGCCGTAGGCATCAAGGCGGAGGTTCAGACCGTTGATTTCGCTACGCTGATGTCTGTGGCAGGAACGAGAGATTATGATATTCTGGCCGTACAGTACACCTATGCGCCTGTGGATCCTTATCCGGATGTGGCGTGGCTGCTGGGTGGAGAAGGCAGCTGGACCGGTTACGGCGACGCCCAGGTGGACGAAGCTCTCAGGGCCACACAGCTGACCAGCGATATGGAAGAGACAAAACAGCTTTATTCCACAGTGGATAAAAAAGTACAGGAGGATGTCCCCATGATTTCCGCTTATATTATCAGCGCTCAGGGGGCGGTAAATAAACGGCTTACAGGAGCGGTACCCAGCGTGTACGGATTCTTCAACGACGTGCAGAACTGGGATGTAGCAGAATAATGCCTGTAAGGCGGAATGCAAGTGAGGAAACGATATGTCGCATTTACTTGAGGTAAACGGGCTGACCACTGCTTTTACAGGGGATTACGGAAGAACGGTCAGCGTGGATCATGTTGATTTTTATGTGGACGAGGGCGAAGTGGTCTGTATTGTAGGAGAGTCGGGCTGCGGAAAAAGTGTTACCTCACTGTCTATTATGGGTTTATTAGGAAGGGGCGGAGCTGTCATTGACGGCTCTGTCCTGTTTGATGGTAAGAATCTTCTGGAGATGACGGAAAAGGAGCTGGATGACATCCGGGGAAACCGCATGACCATGATCTTCCAGGATCCGATCACCTCCTTAAATCCGGTGTTTACAGTGGGAAGCCAGATTACGGAAAGCATCCGCAGGCATCTGCATTTATCCAAAGAAGAGGCCGCCGCACGGGCGGAGTCTATTCTTGCCAGGGTGGGAATGCCGGATGCGCACGCTGTTATGAAAAAATATCCCCATACCCTGTCAGGCGGGATGCGCCAGCGCGCCATGATCGCCATGGCCCTTTGCTGTAATCCGGCGCTGCTCATTGCGGATGAGCCTACAACCGCCCTGGATGTTACGATACAGGCGCAGATTATGGGGCTGTTAAAGGAACTGCGCAGGGAAATCGGAATGTCCATCATCCTGATCACCCATGACATCGGCCTGGTGGCCAGCATGGCGGATCGGGTGCTGGTGATGTATGCCGGACAGATTATTGAAGAAGCGCCGGTAAGGGAGCTGTTTCATGCGCCGAAGCACCCATATACCAAAGCGCTGCTGGCCACGGTGCCCAGCATTCACGATGGAGAGGACAGACAGTTATTTTCCATCCCTGGAATTGTGCCGGAGAATTACGATGATATTACAGGCTGCCGTTTTGCGGACCGCTGCGAATACCGCAGGCCGGAATGTGACAAACCCCAGAAGGATTACCCTTTTGGTGAAAAACACCGGGCAAAATGTGTAGTCATGAAGGAAAGGGAAGATAAAGATGGCTCAGGACAGAGTGAAACAGATTCCCCTGATAGAAGTGGAAAATATGAAAAAGTATTACCCGATTAAGGGCGGCATCATCACACATACCACTGGCTTTGTTAAAGCCGTGGACGGTGTGACTTTTTCCGTTATGGAGGGTGAAACGCTGGGGCTGGTGGGAGAATCCGGCTGCGGCAAATCCACTATCGGCAGGCAGCTTGTAAGGCTGGAGCGTCCTACGGAGGGGAAAATATATTATGAAGGCAGGGATTTGGCCGCGTGCAGCGCAGGGGAGATGAAAAAGATCCGCACCCAGCTGCAGATGGTTTTTCAGGATTCCTATTCTTCCCTGAACCCAAGGAAGCATATTTATGAAATCCTTTCCCAGCCAATGCTTTACCATCACATTTCCACCCCGGAAACCGTGTCTAAGGATGTGGATCAGATTCTGGATATGGTGGGCCTGTCCAGGAACGTGCTGGGAAGATACCCGCACGAATTTTCTGGCGGACAACGGCAGAGAATCGGGATTGCCAAGGCGCTGTCCTTAAAGCCCAGATTCCTTGTGTGTGATGAGCCTGTCAGCGCGCTGGATGTTTCCATACAGGCGCAGATCCTCAATCTGCTGCGTCAGTTGCAAAAAGATCTTCATCTGACCAGCCTGTTTGTGGGACACGGCCTGGGCGCTGTAAACTATGTGAGCGACCGGATCGCAGTCATGTATCTGGGTAAAATTGTAGAGCTGGGAAAGGCGGAGGAGGTGTTCCATTCTCCTGTGCATCCTTATACAAAGGCACTGATCAATGCGGTTCCGGTTCCGGATCCCGATAAAGCGGCTAAGGAACAGGAGCTTTTGCAGGGAGAAATCGGATCCAGCACGAATCCGCCCGCAGGCTGCCGCTTCCATCCCAGATGCCCCTATGCCCGGGAGAGCTGCAGACATGAGGAGCCAGAGATGCTGGAGACCAGTCCGGGAAGCGGACATATGGCGGCTTGTCCCGTCGTTGTAAAGAAGGAGGAAGCGCGGTCGTGAGTAAATATATTATCAAGCGTATTCTGATTGCCATTCCCGTCCTGCTCGGGATAACCATTATAGATTATGCGATTATGTGCCTGGCGGGCAGCCCGCTGGAAATCCTGCAGGGGCCCCGTATCTCGGAGGCTGCCGTGGAAGCAAAGCGGATCGCACTGGGGCTGGATAAGCCCATATATGTACAGTATTTTGTGTGGCTGGGAGAACTGCTGCGTGGAAATATGGGGTATTCCCTGAAAACCTTTCAGTCTGTCAGCTCCATGATCGGAACACACCTTGGCCCCACGCTGCTGCTCATGGGTGTTTCCCTGGTTGTGAGCCTGATTATGGCGGTTCCGGCTGGTATTTACAGCGCCATACATCAGTATTCCAAAGGAGACTATACGGTGGTAACCCTTTCCTTTCTGGGAAGCAGTGTGCCCGGCTTTTTCCTGTCGCTCCTGCTGATTTTCCTTTTTACGGTAAAGCTGGGGTGGCTGCCGTCCAGCGGTATGACCACTCTGGGAACGGACGGCGGCTTCGCCGATGTGGCCAGGCATATGGTCATGCCGGTGCTGGTGCTTGCCACCTCCATGGCAGGAACAAATATCCGTTATATCCGAAGCGCGGTCCTGGAAATCCTGCAGCAGGATTATCTGCGCACTGCCAGGGCCAAGGGGATCGGCCGTTTTATGGTAATCAATAAGCACGCCCTGCGCAATGCCCTGGTTCCTATCGTTACCGTAATCGGCATGGAAATCCCCATGCTGTTCGGCGGACAGGTAATCATTGAACAGGTATTTTCCTGGCCCGGCCTGGGCCTTATGACCATGAGCGCGATTTCCAACCGGGACTATCCCGTGATCATGGCCGTCTGCCTGCTGTCCGCAATTGTGGTGCTGGCGGCGAACCTGCTGACGGACATTTTATATGCGCTGGTTGATCCTACCATACAGCTGCAATAGGGAGCAAAACGGATATGAGGACGAAAATACAAAAAGAACATAAAATAACGGATATTTCAAGAGAAAGCTATCTTCAGACCGTAATGCGCCGATTCAGGAAGCACCATCTGGCCGCGGTCAGCCTTGTGATACTGGTGATCCTGGGAAGCGCGGCGCTTCTTGCGCCCGTCATTGCGCCCTATGATCCGGATGCCATCGTAGGCAGCTTCAGCGGCGCGCCCAACGCACAGTTCTGGCTGGGAACCGATCAGATTGGAAGGGATGTCCTCAGCAGGCTTCTCTATGCCATGCGGATTTCCCTTCTGGTGGGAGTTATGGCAACCCTGATTTCCACGGTAATCGGCGTGGTGCTGGGGCTGATTGCAGGATATTTCGGAGGCGTGGCGGACATGATCATCATGCGTTTTACGGATATGGTGATGTCCTTTCCCTACATCCTTCTGGTGCTGGTGGCGGCATCCATTTTCAAGCCCGGCCTGTGGAATATCATCCTGATCCTGGGCTTTGTGGACTGGCCCGGCATAGCCCGGCTGGTCAGAGGAAATGTACTCAGCCTACGGGAAACCAATTTTATCAAAGGAAACATTGTGGCAGGAATGCCCCTGAGGCACATTCTGTTTTCGGAGATTCTGCCCAATACGGCGGCGCCTATCCTGGTTTACGCCACCTCTGTCCTGGCGCTCTCCATGCTGGACGAGGCGGCCTTAAGCTTCCTGGGCCTGGGCGTACAGCCCCCTACGGCGAGCCTTGGAAACATGCTTAACGGCGCACAGTCGCTGACCGTGCTCACCAAACAGCCCTGGCTCTGGATTCCCCCCGGACTGCTCATTGTAGTCCTGGTCATTGCCATTAACTTCATAGGCGATGCCCTGCGTGACGCGCTGGATCCCAACAGCAGGAACTGAATACCACACCAAGGGAGGTACAGATATGCTGGAAGAAAAATTAATGGAAGCCTTCTGCTGGTTTCACCAACATCCGGAGCTTTCCTACGAGGAATATGAGACTACGGCCAGGATCCGGGAATTTCTGGAGGAAGCCGGCATTGAAATTTTGCCTGCCAATCTGGAAACCGGCCTTGCCGCCGTTATCCGGGGAGAACAGGAAGGCCCGGTCCAGGCGCTTCGCTGCGATATTGACGCCCTGCCGATCACGGAAGAAACAGAGCTTTCCTACCGTTCGGAATATCCCGGGAAAATGCATGCCTGCGGCCATGATTTCCATATCACGGCCGGCCTTGGAGCCGCGATCCTTCTCCATGAAAATAGAAAATCCCTGAAAGGCGAGGTACGCATCATCTTCCAGCCGGCGGAGGAATCCTCCCTGGGAGCGTTGAAAATCCTGGAAACCGATCTCATGAAGGGAGTGGAGCGGATCTGGGGAATCCACAGCGACCCAACCAATCCGGTGAATACCATCGGCATCCGTGAAGGCTATGTGGCCGCCGCAGTGGACCGTTTTGTGATTACCATCAAAGGCACAGGCTGCCACGGCGCCCATCCCGACGATGGCATTGATCCCATTCCCGCCGCCGCGGCCATGGTACAGGCCCTCCAGACCATAGTGAGCAGAAATGTCAACGCCTTTCACCCTTCTCTTTTGAGCGTAACCCGCATCCAGGCAGGAAATACCTGGAACGTGATACCCGAAACCGCCGAGCTGGAAGGCACGGTACGCACCATGGATAAAAACGACAGGGAGCTTTACAGGGAAAGACTGTGTCAGATAGCCGAAAACACCGCCCTTGCATACGGCGCCAAAGCACAGATCCAATGGATCCCCGGCCCTCCCGCCGTCTGCAACGACTCACGCATGGCAGAACAGGCCTGCCAAATCGCTGGAGACATGGGCTTTGCCACGGCAGAAGAGGAACAGTCCCTGGGAGGCGATGATTTTTCCTTCTATGCACAGGACATCCCCGGATGCTACATTAAAATAGGCACCGGCCGGGGCCAGCTCATCCACCAGCCCGGCTTTCAGATAGACCGCCGCTCCCTGCTTCCCACAGCAAAATACCTGTCGTCCCTGCTGATTTCATCAGCAGAACAAAGACTGTCCCGCGATATACAGGAGAAATATAAATGAAACGGAAAATAACGATCGCAATAATTCTGGCAGTGATTGCAGCTGCACTGCTCATTCTCTTTTGCACCAGACGAAAAGTTTATGGAAACATCGACGTGAGTGTGCAAGAAGAGAAAACCGCAGCTTCTGATTTCTCCTTCACCGCCGATAAAGGGGACAGACTCAAAATATCCCTGAGAACCAATGTCAAAACCGGCACCGTGGATGTTACCATCACCGATTCAAAAGGCGGGATCGTAAAAGAATTAGACCGCGCCAAAGCCCTGGAAACATATATGGACGTAGAATATGACGATACCTACACCGTAACCGCCGTATACAAAGAATTCACCGGAAAATTCAAAATAAAAGTCAGCACCAAAAGATTCTAACCCAATCCCCCTGCCGCTAACAAAATCCTTTATCAATCTATCCGCCCAAACCAAAAGACAGCAGCTTCCCGCCCCAAAAGCGAATAAGCCCTGTCTTTTTTCGTATCACACTATATAACTTTAACTACACCTCTTATCTAACAACCTTTTGCGCCTTAAGTCCTTCCATAGCCTGCGCGCTCCGTGCCGTTCCGGGATGTCGGGTGGTGTATGGGATGAGGGCCGGGCGGCGGCCTGGGGAGAGGGTGTCCCTATTCTGCAAAGGAATCACACAAAAATGGTGATATTTCCTGCAGCTTCCCTTTTCCCTTCTGCTGTCGCCCCTAGTGGCTTGTCTGACGAGCCGCGACAATAGTCGCCAGCGAGGAGTTCAGCCACGCTGACAGCAGAAGGGAAAAGGGAAGCTGCTGGAAATACCCCATTTTTGCGTCTGACTGCGCAGAATAGGGACTCCCTCCCCCCGGCCCTCATCCCATATACCGCCCGACATCCCGGAACGGCACGGGGCCCACACCCCTCTAAAAGTAATCGGAAAAGTAAGGCTTCTCTACCGGAATCAGCCGCTCCAGCCATGTGAGCATATAGTACTCAGTCTGGATTTTCTCATGATCATATAGATAAGTGGGCCGCTTATAGCCCATAAGCATGGTGGTCAGCGTATTTATGGACAGTTCCACCACGTTGATGGACTGGTTGTCCTCCACCTGCTCACAGATAGTTTCCCCATCATGCCAGGAAACCATAAAGTCACCGGCATTCCAGGGCGCCAGCTCATCGATAACACGGAAATGAATTTTGAAATCCTCAGGCTGAATCTGATAAGGATATTCCAACAGGAAGTCATGCACATCAATAATTCTGGCCATGATATAGGGGGAGATAGTCTCCGTAATTTCACTGTCTTCAAATAAATAGGCCATGGGCTCTCCGGAATAATTGTCGCCCTGTACCTGTGTGATCATGGAAAAATGAGCGCTGATATAGTTCCAAAGCCCGTAATTGGCCTCAATATTCAGATAAACCATTTCTTTGATATGGAAGATTTCATTAGCGATATAGTAAACCACATAGCCAAGCGGCTTATGATCTTTATTGTAATAGACGGCAGCGATCATATCGTCATTTTCCCAGCGCCAGTATTCATCCCAGGCCAGGTTGTCCCGGATCAGTGCGCCGTGATGCTGCAGGGCAAAATAAGAATGGACGTTATGATAGTCCTCGGAATCCAGGCTGACACGCTCCACCATGCCGGTCACCGGCCTGGCCTTGGGAAGCTGGGTGTCCTTTACTGTGAAGGTGAGCTTATCGGAGACGATTTCCCAGCCCATTTTCCTGTAAAAGGGAATGGAATAGGGATACAGGAATGAAATCGGGAATTCCTGTTCATGCATGTAGTTAACAACCCGTTTCATGAGGGAGTGGATGAGCCCTTTTCCCGTATATTCGGGGTAGGTGGCAACACCTGTAATGCCGCCCATATCCATGATGTTGTCGTGAATATTTACCTTCATGGAATAAACGACGATCATGGAAGCCAGCTTTTCCTTGTAAAACCATCCGAGCACATAGGCCTCTTCCAGAATGGGACGTTTGGCGTATTTGATTTCCTCCTGCTCCCAGCCGGTCTGCAGGAGTTCATAGGATGTGACCTGGAATGCGTACTGGAGCAGGGCATTGAACTGTTCCAGATCACTTTTGTCCAGCTCCCGCATTCGGTAATCTCCGTTAATTTCCAGATATGTGTGGTTCTCTTTTTTGTTTTCCATAAAAGCCTCGTTTGCTGTTTGGGGTTCATTATATTATCTGACGGACAGCCGCTTTGTGATCAAAGAACCGGAAAGCGGGCATCTATCTATTTATTCTACATCAATAAAAACCAGCCGTCCATGGGATTTTCCCAAAAAACATCCTGAAGTTTTTACAAAAGCAGATGAAATGGGCCTCAAAGAGAAAAAAATGTTTATCGTCCAAACTTTTTTCTCCCCGGCATAATCTATAGAGTGAAAGAAAAAGTAAACAGAAAGCGAAAGGAGAAACATAACTGTGAAGGAACGGAACAGTTATGGAAAAATTATGAAAAGAAACTGGATACTTGCAATAGGAATTATCAGCGTACTGAGCATTACGGCCTGCGGAGGAAACCAGGCGGGGCAGAAGGAAAGCAGTGCACAAACCGCAGGCTATGAATCTGAAGCACAGGATGCCGCAAGCCAGGGCGGAGATGCAATAAATGGGGAAGAGCAGTTGTATTGTCAATGAAGCGGGAGACGGGATGCTGAATGTATCTGATATGGAGGGAAATTCCTATACCTTTCAGACGGACGCTGCCGGACTGCAGGTGAATGATAAAATATTTGTCTATTATACAGGAAATCTGGATGACGGAACTGCGCAGGTGCTCCGCGTTGAAAAATACGTGAGTGAAGAATAGAAACGCTGAAAAATAATACGCAGCAAAAAGAAGCCCTTCCTTCTGTACACAAACAGTGACAGAACAGGAAGGGCTTCTTCCTTCTTTGTGCCTTTCCGTTAGTCTTTTACAAGAATATCTGTAATTTCCGCGATGTACAGAAGGTGGTATCCGCCGCCGGTGCCGTCAGCATGGTTTTCACCGCCGTACCATTTTTGGGTGAAGGCTTCATCACCGAGGAAATCCTCCTCCTTCAGCGGAGTCACGCAAAGCTTTCTGCACACAAGCGCCATGCGGCACTCTTCAAAATAAGGGATGTCTCCAGCATGAGCCACGGTGAGCCCGGCTTTTTCCACCTTATCCTGCTCCCTGCCGGAAACGGTTCCGCAATAGCCCAGCATTTTCCGGTAGCTGTTGTCAAATACGGTGAGGGAAAAGCCCTCCGCCACATCCAGGAATTCCCTGGTGAAGCGTTCCGGGCGCACCGCGCACATAACCACGGGTTTCTGCCATAAAATTCCCATGGTCGCCCAGGCGACCGTCATGGGATTGACGCGTCCTTCCTTTTCGGCGGACATCAGGAACCAGTCCTTACCGATTAAATCAAATATATTTTCCGTCAGCCCCGCGGGCTTGATAGAATGAAATGCCATGTTTAAACTCCTTCCGATAAAAAAATTAACAGCCTGTTTCCAGATATTCCTTCAAACGTTCCTTTGTCATGCCTTCGATTCCCAGATCCTGAAGGGAATGGCCCTTTTCCCAGCAGTCATAGCCTAACAGGGCGGAGCCGATTGTGATCATGGAATCAATGACCGGCACGCCGACTCCCATGGCATGCGCCAGCTTGGCCCAAGGGGCAAGGCCGTAGGGGATATCCTCAGCGTAATAGCGGTTGCCTGTATCGGCAGGCCCTTTTATTTTTGCAAAATTAGGGTCGCTGGCAATCGCTTCTCCAATATCGTCCGTGACAACCGAGCCGCCCACACCGTGGGCAACAATGTCGCTTGCATAGCCGAAGCTGTCAAGCAGTGCGATACGTTCTTTGTCGATTGCTTCCGTGGTACGGGCCACGCAGGGGGTAAAGCCCTCCGTATAGAAGAAAAATTCTCCCTTAGCATATTCAATCCGTCCGGCGTTCAGAATGCAGCCGGGAACGTGGATGATCGGATTCAGGCTGGAAAGACCGCAGGCGATAACGCTTTCAACCGCTTCCAGCGCAGGATAGAAGGGACGGAGCTTTTCCAGGGTTTCCTGCGTTTTGCACGCCGGCATGACGCCTAATTTCAGGGGATTGAACAGGCTCATGATCAAAGTGCTTCCGGGGCCCTGCAGCCGTGTTGCATAAGGAAGCGTGTTTGTTTCAGCGACAACCACATCCTTTACCCCTTTTTCCTGGAATTTTTTCCAGAAGATAAGACTGTCGAAGGTGCCGGGAAGGACAACCACGGTCTGCCCCGGTTTTACGATGTCTGAGAGCTTATCCGCATAAACATCATGGGCGAAGGCGGGAACCGCCACGAAAATAAATTCCACATCCTCCACGGCCTCCTTCAGAACGGAGGTCACCATATCGATTTTTACCACGGCATTTCCGGCAGCGCCGGCCATGGTGATTTCATGTGTTTCAAATACCTTCTGCAAATTACCGGCAAAACGGGCATCCTCATACATATGTACGCAGAAGCCGCGGTTCGTCAAGTCCGCAGCCGCGGCATGACCTCCATTCCCACCGCCTAAAACAGCAACCTTTAAAGCCATATACATACACATCCTTTCGTGATATTAATAATTTTTTCCTGTAATTATTGTAACGCTTGCAACCCGGGAACGTATCATATAAAATTGCTATCAGGATATATAAAAAGAATATGGGCCAGGGGGCTGCTGTCCGGGAAGAGACACGGCGCGGCAGGGCACAAGGCTGAGGCAGAACCGGCAGCCCATATGGAGGGAACAGATAAATGATAAGGAATGCGGCGGCGGATACCGGCGCGGCAGGGAGGGAAGGATGAACCTTCAGCAGTTAAAATATGTACTTGCCATTTATAAGGAGGGCTCTATTACTAAGGCGTCCCATGCGCTGTTCTGCGCGCAGCCCAATCTGAGCAGCGCTTTAAAGAGCCTGGAAAATGAGCTGCATATTAAAATTTTTGAGCGTACGCCCGGCGGGGTGGAGCTGACGCCTCAGGGAGAGGCGTTTATTTCTTATGCCGCCAATATAATGGCTCAGGTGGAAATGCTGGAGAACATTGGAAGCAGGCCGGCGGAGGTCCCTGCTTCCCTGGGGATTTCCGTTTCCCGCGCTTCCTACTGCACCCAGGCGCTGTCGCAGTGGATGAATGCCAGGATCCGTCCGGAGCAGCCGCTGTCGCTGCATTTCTGTGAGACAAATACGGAGAAGGTGATCGATCAGGTTTTCCGTGCGGAGAGTGATCTGGGCGTGATACGGATTCCCGCTTTTTATGAAAGCTATTATAAACAGCTGCTGGCCAATAAAAATCTGTGCGAAACCCTTCTGATGCAGTTTAAACTGCTGCTGGTCATGCGTAAGGATCATCCGCTGGCAGATGCGCCGGATATTACGCCGGATATGCTGCGCCCTTTTACGGAGGTGGTGCACGGAGATCACAGGAATCCATCCCTGACAATGGCCCGTATCGATCCAACCCTGCAGGACACGCCGCCCCGGAGGATTTATGTGTATGACAGGGAAGCCAGATCGATCTGCTGAAAACGCTGCCGGGCTCCTATATGTGGGCATCCCCCGTCCCTGCGGATATTCTGGAGGATGCGGGCATGATTCAGCGCACGGCCTCCATGTCCAGAGTATACAATCTGGATCTGCTCATATGGAGGAAAAACAGCCCCGGGTCGTCTCTGGTACGCAGTTTTGCCGATTACCTGCAAAAATATGCCGGAGAGCTGGCCGGAGAATGGGGAGAATGAGAGCGGCGGATTAAATGACAGAATAACCAACCATTTACAAGGCCAACCATTTACCAGGAGATTAACCGGCGGTTAATTTTATGTCGTTTAAATAAATAACGCTTCAATTGTTTCCGTGCGGCAGGACAGCTATAATTGGAGGTGACAAAGCAGCAGGAAGAAGGAGGCGTCCATGAAAATAAATGAGATTATCAGGGAAAAGCGGTTGGCAAAGGGACTGACCCAGGAGCAGGCGGCATCCCGTCTGGGAGTATCGCCGCCGGCGGTGAATAAGTGGGAAAAAGGAGTAACTTATCCTGATATTACGCTGCTTCCCGCGCTGGCAAGGCTGTTGGACACAGATTTGAATACGCTGCTTTCCTTTCAGGAGGAGTTAAGCGATCAGGAAATTGAGGCATTTCAGAATGAATTATTGGCCGCGGCGGAAACGGAAGGCACACAAAAGGCATTTGCGCTGGCAATGGAGAAGCTGCGGGAATTTCCTTCCTGTGATACGTTGGTTCTGAGCACTGCGCTGACGCTGGAGGGATTGATTTGCTTTTATGGAAAACCGGACGGCGACGAGGCGGAAGACGTACTGGAACGCCTGTATGTCCAGGCGGCAGGGAGCGCCGATGCCCCGACGGCAAATCAGGCAAAGGTCATGCTTTTTTCCAAATATATGGGAAGACAGGAGTATGAAAGGGCGGAAAAACTGCTGGAGGAGCTGCCGGAGGAAACGGCCAACGGCAAAAACAGACTGCAAATCAGCCTTTATACGGCGCAGGAAAGATGGGAAGAAGCGGCTCCTCTGACACAGCAGAAACTGATGAAGGATATAAACGGCGTGCAGTCCTCCCTGCTTTCGCTGCTGGATATTGACCTGAAGCTGGGGAGAATTGACGAAGCGAAGCAGGTGGCGGCGGTGCTCCGGGAAATGACGGGGATTTTTGATTTGTGGGATTACTGCGCTTATCTGGGAGACTTTGAAATAGCGACAGCACAGAAGGACGCTGCGGCAGGAATGAAAATTCTGGAGAAAATGCTTCCTGCCATGCTGAAAAAATGGGAACCATACAGCTCTGCGCTGTACAGCCGGATCCCCCGGAAGGAAAATGGCAGGAATATAGGAAGCCTGCTGATGCCAAGGATACTTGAGGATTTGGAAAACCCGGAGGCGCAGGATTTTGATTTCCTGCGGGAGGTTCCCGGTTTTACTGAGTTTATGAAGGACATGAAGGAAAAGCTGAAGAAATAAAGGAAGTGCCTGATACCGGGAATACGAACCGGGGATCAGGCACTTCCTGTTTCCGGGGGAGGAGGCGGAAAATATGTTTTCAGAATATATTTATTTATCCTTTATCTGGCGTCCCTCCGCGTTCATATGATATCCATCACGGTAAATCAGCTCGGAAACAGGGACGATTTCATAGCCCTGCCCTTTTATATTGGTAATCAGGGTATCCAGTGCGTCCGCCGTGTATTTTGCCCCGTTATGGCACAGGATGATGGAGCCGTTTCCCAGGTGCTTGTTGGTACAAACGGTACTGATGATGGAATCCACGCCGTAATCCTTCCAGTCGAGGGAGTCCACATCCCACTGGATTGGATAGTAGCCGCATTTGGTGGCTGTTTTGATGACATCGTTGTCGTAATCGCCATAAGGAGGACGGAACAGAAACATTTCATAACCGGTCAGGTTTTTTACCTTATCGTGTACTTTCATTATCTCCTGTTCTTTTTCATCGTTGGAAAGCTGACTCATATTTTTATGGTTTTCGCTGTGGTTGCCCAAATCGTGTCCGGCATCAAGGATGGCTTTTACGTCGTCTGGATAGCTTTCCACCCATCCTCCGGTTGCAAAAAAGGTTACATGGATATTGTGTTTGGCCAGTATCTCCAAGATCCTTTGTGTATCTTCGTTTCCCCAGGCGGCATCAAAAGAAAGCGCAACCTTTTTTTCATCAGTTTCCACGCAATAAATTGGGAGTTCTCTTCCGTTAATGGTGCTTGAAACGGAAACAGCTTGAGGGACAAACGTGGTAACGCATTTTACAAATGCAACCACACCCAGGAGAAAAAGAGCGGATTTAATTACCTGGTTGCGCAGATTGGTCTTAAAGTCCTCCGCCTCCCGGAGCCTCTTTATCTTACATTGTATGAGGTGAACAAAATCTTTTAACATAAGCTGCACCCAGTAAATCTATTGTTACAGTATATGCCGCTGAGAGGTGGTTATTCCGCGAGACATGAGGGGACAAATTGATTTTCTGTTATCCACATGTTAAAGACACTAGATATAGGCTGCTGTTTCCTTACTATACGACATCTTGAATTTTTGGTGGATAATGTGGATAACTATGTGGATAGTATGGGGAAATAATGGGGACAACCTTGTGATTAGAAAAATCCCAGATAGCTGCTAAGAACAAGGCAGAGTTGGCTGAGCAGGCGGAGGCTGCCGAAAAAAGGCCAAACGGAAGAAGAATTGTTACATACAGAATATTAAAATATATTATTGAATATTTACAAAGAAATTTTAATTGTAGTCAAAGACTATTTTAATGGCAAGAAGAAGGAATAGGGCGTTTGCACATCCGAATAAGAAAACCAAAGAAAATAAGCGTATCCCGCAGAAAGCGTTTTTTTGAAAAGCGTTGGCTTCTTGAAGATATGCTTATTTTATTGCGAAAATCCCTTAATATTATTTATTAGATAGGCTATTTTTTAAATCTGTATCTGTAGCGAAAATATATAATATTAAATAGTGAATGATTTTATCTCTCAATAGTATTTACCTTTGTCTCTTCAGCTCTTTTCTGATATTTCTTTGGCGTAATACCAATATATTTGGTGAAGGTTCTTGTGAAATTAGACGGATCATCAAACCCCGCTTTTTGTGCACTATCAGCAACGGAATATCCCTTTATAAGATAGTGCTGCGCCAGACTTATTCGTTTCCTCAGAGTGTATTCTTTAATTGTAAGACCTGTAATTTCCTTAAATCGGCGGCTTATATAGATCCCATTATGATATAATTCCTTAGATAATTCATCAAGAGTTATATAGTCAGGCAAGTGGTTATTTATGTAGTTCAGAGTTTTTTCGACTAGTTCAGGCATCGTATTTGGGAGTTTCAAAGCGTCACGTTTCAGCATACATGTGTTTATTAATACAAGTGCCTGAGCAATATAAGAACTGCACATGATATCTTTACCATATTCGTTGCCTTTGTATTCTTTATGAAGATTATGCATAATTTCAGATAATTTTTTTAATTCCTCTTCATTCGTAGCAATTATATTGGGTCTTCCAAATGGACGGTTAAACAATCTGTCTGTCAAATTGGTCTTTGGGGTAGAAAGCTTGTCCAGTATATTGTAGCTTACATTCACTGCAAAACGTTCATAATAGGTGCCTCCATAACTTTCAACCCGGTGATTTTCCCATGGCTGAATAAGGAGTATGTTGCCAGGGGTTAAATCAAAACGTGATTCTTCCACACAAACATGAACATGCCCCTTTATAAAAAAGAAAATTTCATATGCATTGTGGTAATGGTATATAGGAATGTCTGTTGGCGTAGTAGCATACCAGACGAAATAATCCGAAGTAATAGGATCAAGATTTTTTTCTGAATTCGGCATAATAAACCTCCATATAAAAATATGCTCGATATTTATTTTACACTGAAATTATTTTCTTGAATAATGGCAAAATATACAAAAATAACAGATGAAAAATGTTTGATAGTACTAATATGCTAAATGAATAAAAAATTATAAGGTTGTTTGACGCATGATTTATATTAGGTTAACGCAAACTATTTCCACAGAAATGGAGTAGAATAAAAGATATCAAACAAGTTATAAATTCAAGTAAAGATTCGTTTGGAATTATAAGGAGAGAGAAGATGAGAAAAAAGGACAGTCATAAATTAATAAGCCGTGTATGGAATTGTAAATGGTTATATATGATGCTGATTCCGGTAATTCTTTATTACATTGTATTTAAATATGTACCTATGTATGGGGTTACAATGGCATTTCAGGATTATAACGTATATAAAGGAATGTCAGGGAGTCCTTGGGTTGGATTTGGTATTTTTAAAAAGATATTTGAAAATAAGAATTTTTGGCTGGCAATTAAAAATACACTTGTACTAAATATTTTAACATTAGCAGTTAGTTTTCCATTAACAATAGGTGTGTCATTGATGCTGAATGAAGTATTAAGTGTAAAATTTAAAAAGATTGCTCAATCACTTTTGTATTTGCCGCACTTTATTTCCTGGGTAGTAGTAGCGGGGATTGCAACGAACCTATTTTCTCAGCAGGATGGAACAATAAATCAGATACTTCAAAATATGGGAGTGTCTTCAATACCGTTTCTTAGTGAACCTAAATGGTGGATATTTACCTATATCGTATGTAATGTATGGAAAGAAATCGGATGGGGGACAATAATTTACCTGGCAGCGCTTACTGGCGTAGATGAATCATTATACGAAGCTGCCTGCCTGGATGGGGCGACAAAATTTCAGAGGCTTATATATATTACATTACCTTCAATTAAATCTGTAATTGTTACTATGTTGATTTTACAAATATCAAAAATGATGACAATCGGATTGGATGCCCCCCTTTTGCTTGGTAACAATAAAGTTATTGGTACATCGGAAGTAATAAGCACCTATACATACCGTATTGGTATTGAGAATGCAAAATATAGCGAGTCAACTGCGATAGGCCTTTTCCAGTCCTTAATAAATATTATTATTCTGGTTCTGGCAGACAGGTTCGCTAAAGCAATTGGTGAGGATGGAATAATTTAGGAGGGGTGTCAATGCATCATATAAATATGAAAAAGAAAAAGTTATCTATTGGAACTGTAATTAATTATGTTTTGCTAACATTATTGGTTTTTGCCTGCGTATATCCATTTATAAATGTTATCGCATATTCATTGAGCGGGTATAATGCTGTATTGTCAAAAAAGGTAACTATATTTCCAATTGATTTTAACCTTGAAGCATATCGTCAAATTTTAGGGAAGGCACAAATTTGGTTATCCATGAGAGCTACTGTAATAGTAACTGTTGTTGGTACATTGTTAAGTTTGATTTTAACTATTTTTGCAGCATATGCATTATCAAGAGATTACCTGCCGGGAAGAAAGTTTTTTACAATATTAATTTTGTTTACGATGTATTTTGGCGGCGGCATGATACCTACATTTATGGTGGTAAAAGGACTTGGGCTTTATGATACGCTGACTGCCTTGTTTGTGCCTCAGGCAATTAATGTATTTAACTTTATTGTAATGAGAACTTTTTTTAAGGAAATTCCTCGGGAATTAGAAGAAGCAGCACGGATAGACGGAGCATCTGATCTCCATATTTTATATAAGGTTATTATCCCTTTGTCATTGCCAGTCATTGCAACAATTGGGTTATTTTATGCGGTAAACTATTGGAATACGTATTTTGATGCATTGTTATATATACAAAGTCCTGAAAAGTATACGCTTCAGCTTCGTCTGCGTGGATTGCTTTTTGCAGGAGAATTAAATTCTTCAGCGAGCATTGAAGGTGCAGGGACACCTGTAATGGCACAGTCACTTAAAATGGCTACAGTTGCTGTATCAACGATACCTATACTGGTGGTTTATCCATGGCTTCAGAAATATTTTGTCAAAGGAGTAATGGTAGGTTCTGTAAAAGGATAAATGTGCATGTAGTGAAGCGTGAAATTATAAACTGGAAAAAATGATACTAACAGCAATTGCTGTAGTTATAAAAAACTAATAATTTATTTAGGGAGGATGTAAGATGTTGAAAAGAAGAATTGCTGCATTAATGACTGCTGTTTTACTTGTTGGAAATATTGCAGGATGCTCAGGCTCCAACACAACAATCGAACAGGAGGCAAAAGAATCAACTAATTCAGTAAGTCCTGAAACGGAGGTAGTAAATGCACCTGAGGAAGGGGCGGGGTACAAAACAACATATGGGGATAAGATGTTTGATAACATAACCATTACCGTTGAACTCTTTGACCGCAGTAATGCTCCAAGCGGTTCTACAATTACAGATAACAAATGGGTTGACTATGTAAACCAGGAAATGAACAAAGTTGGAATTAATGTAGAATTTGTCCCGGTTCCGAGATCAGATGAAATTCCTAAAATGCAGACAATGATGGCATCAGGTACTGCTCCGGATATTACTGTTACTTATAGTTATGCTAATGCTGAAGAATATTATAAACAGGGTGGAACCTGGGATTTGTCACCATTTATAGATGGCGAAGATCAGGCAAGAAATATGAAGGCGTATTTAGGAGAAGATGTCATTAATATTGCGAGAACTCCAGATAATGTACTTTATGGTGTTGTAGCTAAGCGTGCTGTTACACAGATGTCAAATATGTATATTAGAAAAGATTGGCTGGATGCGCTTGGTCTTGATATTCCTAAAACCACAGATGAGTTATATAATGCAATTGAACAAATGGTAAAGAATAATCCGGATGGGCGTACGGATGTAATTGGCGCTATTTTGTGGATGCCACGTAATCTTCAGAAGGCTTTTTCCAAAATTGTTAATGATCCGGTAAAAGCAGATGTAGGTAATCCGAATGTTGGATTTGGTGCTGATGCTATAGGGGATTATTATGATGAAGGTATCCGTGACTATTATCGTTTTGTAAATAAAATGTATAACGAAGGTCTCTTAGATAAAGAGTATTATACACTGGATGAGGATACCTTTAAGAGTAAGGTAGTAAATGGTTCTGTAGCATGTTTCGAATCCAATGTGAACTATGCGGAGGGAAATAATAAATTAACTTCTACTCTTAAGGAAAATATTCCGACTGCAGAATTGGTTTCCATCCCGTCTTTACTAAATGTAAATGATGGTAAACAGTACAGTGCAGCCTACCAGCAGGGCGGTTTAGTTGCGTTTTGTCCTCTTTCAGCGAGTGAAGAAAAAGTAGAGGCCTGCATGACTTACCTTGACTGGATGTGTACGAAAGAAGGAGGATTTGTTCTCTTTAATGGTTTTGAAGGGGAGCATTATAAACTTGAAGATGGTGTGCCGATTGCGATTGATATAGCATATAATCAGGAAGATAAGGATTGGATTCGTACAGATATTTTCCTTGTGGGAAATTCAGGGTATTTTGATAATGAAGAGGATGCAATTCTTAGCCTGGCAAAAGAGGTACCGGAATTTGAACAGCAGATAATAAATAATTATCATAATGCTGCAAGTGGAACTCTTATTTATGAAACCTCCTATACTTCACCTTCAACTACGGATTTGGTAACCGATCTGAAACTGATAAGAGATGAATATATTGTAAAATGTATCACATGTCCTGAGGCAGAATTTGAAAGCACATTTGATACCTATATGGAAGAACTTAAAAATACTGGAATGGACACAATTATTCAGGAAAGAACCGAATACTTTGAAAGTATGCATAAGTAAATTGATGGAGGAGCACAGTGGAAAATGAGTTAGCAGACAGCAATGGTTTTTTGACTAAATGGCTTATATGTGGACCTAAACTGAATATTCCCGAAATCGTTGTTGAAGAAGAAATACAGGAAAAATTTGAAAGTAAGATGCGGGAAGCAATCCCTGATGACAATTTTACAGTTCCGATGAATATTTATTTGGATGAGACCTGTTCTGGTCAAAACTGGAAGTACTGGTATGGCGGAAACGGTATATTTGTAGATATAAGTAACTTTTATCGCTTGATTTGCCGTGTGGAATTTTATGGGGCAACACAGATAAAATCCTCAGAAGCGTGTGAACTGCAGTTATGTCTGTGGTGTTATCCGGCGACAGATGTATGGGTCAATGGTGAAAAAGTACTTACCCATGAAGCTGCAGTTTATAAGCCGATGAGAAGAGCTCAGACCTCTATAAAATTAAAAAAAGGAATTAATGATATTTTTGTGCGTTGCCAAAATCTTGGGGTAAGAGATACACGCAATATTTATGGGATGCAGCTAATCGGAGAACTTTCAGGAATTGAGAATATATTGCCGGATAAGGACGGAAATATTAGGCAGTTGACGGAAGCCGCAGACTGGTTAGACAGTTTAAAACTTAAGGAAGCTCATTTATTATTTGCCAAGTCTGCTCCTCCTGTTCCATGCACGATAGAAATGTATACGGAACTGCCACATAAATCCGGAAAAAATACAATTTGTATATCTGCACCTTGGGAAAACGGAAGCAGTTATGATTTTGCTGAAGGCTATAAAGGCGTAAAAGTTATAATTTTTTTACATGGACAATCTTTGGTCAGAAGTTTTGAGATTATGGAAAATGAAAAGCCTGTGTATCAAAAGGTATCGGGTACCATAGCTGAACATAGAAAAAATGTGATTGCGTTAACGGGTGAATTAAAAAAGAAAATTGATTCGGATAATCCAATGGATACAGGTGTTTATTATGTTCTCGCAAGAATGGCAACGAACGGAGGTTTTATTTCCGAAGATGACAAAGCGATTTTATTGCATGATTTGGATTTTGTTGACGCATGTTCTGATTGTTCGGATTTTGCCCTTTCAGCTTTGCTAAGGCTTTTTATGACCTATGATGTGGAAGATCAGGAATTACAGGAACGGATGAAGCAGGTGGTACTGCGGTTCCGTTACTGGATGGATGAAGAGGGCAGTGATGGCATGTGTTTTTGGAGTGAAAACCATACCTTGTTATTTCATGGCTGCCAGATGGTTGCAGGGCTTTTATACCCGAACGAAATATTCAGCCGAAGTGGTCGTACTGGAATTGAGATGAATTTACTGGGGAATAAACGTTGCAGTGAATGGCTGGATATTGTTGAAAAAAAGGGATTTGAGGAGTTTTTAAGTGCCGGCTATATGTGCGTTACAGCTGCCGCAATACTTGAACTGGTAGACTTTGCGGATGAGATAGTGCAAAAGCGGGCGGAAGCGTTATTGATAAAACTGTTGGAACAGCTTTCAAGGCATGCTCTGAATGGAAGTACTATCGGGCCTATGGGACGAGTATATCGTGAGGTAATTATTCCACATAAACAGGAGATTCAGGCTATTATCCATTATATCAATCCGGAGGCACCCCAAATGTTCACCGCCTGGTTAGCTCCTTTTGCAACCAGTCATTTTGTAATACCGGATCATCTTACTGATTTAATGAAGTCACAGGTTTCGACAGTTTATAATTCCGGGAATGCTGAAATATGCCTTGTAAAAACAGATAATTATCTATTGTCATCAGTAAGTAGTCCACGTTCCGAAGAAGAGCTGAAATCCAGTATGACCTTATTCGAACCGGGCTTGTATGGTTATCAGCAGCATATGTGGTATGCGGCATTGGATAATGACTGTATTGCATTTATCAATCATCCGGGTGCAACCAATGATGAAAGTGAAATGCGGCCAGGATACTGGTATGGTAATGGGCTGATGCCTGCACTCATGCAGAAGGGAAGAATACTTGGTGGAATCTATCATCTGGATCAGAAGCGTCATCCTGTTAATTTTACACATTTATATTGGCCATCTTTTTCATTAGAAGAAGAGGTATTGGAAGGTAACTGGCTTTTTGGACGAAAAGGAAAAGGGTACCTGGCAATATGGTCCAGTGTACAGGGGAAACCATTTGATGATGTTTTGTCAGGATGCGAATACAGATTTGTCAGTGAGTGTTCGGCATTTATCTGCATGACTGGAAGCAAACAGGAGGATGGGGAATTTACAGATTTTATGTTGAAAGCGAAAAATCTAAATCCTGTCTTTGCTTTAGATGGAATGTCTCTGGAAGCAGGTGGTGAATATCACCTGGTGTATGTACCTACTAAACAGAAAGAAAAATTTGTTTAGATTATTTATTGACAAAGACTGTATTAAATTAGTTATAAATGGGGGAAGACATATGATATCCTGCAATTAGGAAGGTATGTATTCCCCCAAAATAAACTGTGATATTAAAAATAATAAATATGGAAAGAAAACATATGGAAAAAACACTTACAACATATTTTGATCCAAATATAAGCATAAAAGCAAGCGGAGCTTCTCTTAACGGGATTCTGACGACAGTTGCAGAGCGATATATCGGACAGAATCCGGCAAATTCTTTTCGATTCAGGTCTTACAGAGAGGATTCGTTTTTACCGAATGCAGAGGGAATTTATAAATTTGATTTGAATCGGAAGCTGCCGGAAGCGAAAATGACGCAAAACAGCCTGATTGCAGCAAAGTTTTATCAGTTCGATAAAGGAAACCGTTCTGTTTTGGTCAGATGTTATAGCAAAGTAGCAATCTATTTTAACGGCAGTTTATTTTGGAAATCCACAACGAATGAAGAAAATAATGAGGAAAAGGTTACCTGTCTGGATTTCCCATGTAATCCGGGCTGGAACAGCATCCTGATTTGCTGTAAAAAAACTGCTTCAGGATTTGGGTGTGAAATGAGTCCGGTAATGCCTTCCTGGCGCTGGATTTCTTTTCTGGCTCCTTTTGAAGAAAGATATGGACAGGGTGGTATCATATACAGCCAACCTTTTGAGGAAGATGAAATTGATCCTGAAGCGATAAAATTGTTAAAAGAGGAAAACAGTACGGGACTGAAGTGGTATCCAGACCTTCACACGGATAGAATTGAGGATCCTGATTCCCTGGAAAAGGTCTTAGGTCATTCTGAAGGGCAGTGGGGATGTATATGGACAAAGCTCAGACAGAGCCGCCCGGGAAATCAAAAGATATTTATTCATTCAGCTGATGCTGATTTTTACATGGACGGAAAGAAAATCGATTCAGAAATGATCGAAGCAGCGGCCGGAGAACATGATCTTCTGGCGGTTTCATGCTGCCCGAAGGATGGGGAATGGAAAATACAATTTACTGCTTCTTATGAGGACAATTGCCTGCTTGAATTATTTAACCCGGGAGTGGCTGGAAGTGATGGTCCTTATCTTTATCTGGGCCCCTTTAAGGAAAAACCGGCATTTGTATTGCCTACGTTCTATAATTTATATGGTGATGAGGAGAAATGTTATTGGAAAACGGGAAAAAGTGCTTCTGTTCGTCCTTATCTGGAAAATGATTGTTTTGGACGATGGAATTATCCTCTTGGTGTTACGCTTTATGGGCTTTTACAGGCATCACGCGTGCTGAAGAGGCCCGATATCGAAAAATATGTGGAAAAGCATATGCAGGAATGTATTTCATTACATGAATACAGCTTATGGGATGCAGAAAAATATGGATATCCGGAGATAAATAATCAACTTGTGACACTTGACTGCCTGGATGACTGTGGTTCTTTTGGTTCTGCTATGCTTGAATTGTACCGTGACAATGTTGAGGATAAAGCAAAAAAAGTGGCTGATCGGATTGGCGATTATATGCTCAATGGGCAGGAACGGAGAGAAGACGGCGCCTTTTACCGGGCAAAAGAGGGACATCCGACGATGTGGGTTGATGATCTGTATATGAGTATTCCTTTTTTATGCAGATATGCAAAATTAACCGGAGAAAATAAATATCTGGATGATGCCGCAAAACAGATCCTGCTGTTTAAGAAATATCTGTTTATACCGGAATACAAGGTTATGAGCCATGTATATGATTTTCATATAGATACGGCAACCTATGTGCCATGGGGGAGAGGAAATGGCTGGAGCTTATTTTCAATTACGGAGCTGTTGGAGTATTTGCCAAAGGGACATAAAGCTCGTCCGGAAATATTGAAATTCCTTTCTGTATTATGTGAAGGATTCCTATCCTTACAGGGAAGCAGGGGATTGTGGCATCAAGTACTGACTGTGCCTGAATCCTACGAAGAAACCTCCTGTACGGCAATGTTTATTTATGGTTTCTGCAGAGCCGTACGATTTGGGTGGGTCAATAAGGAACTGGGAGAAAAACTTCTGACGGCAGCAATGAAGGCCTGGGAGGGTATAAAAAGCTATTCTATCGATCGATTCGGCAATATATATGGCATATGCCAGGGGTCGTTTTATTCCTTTACCAGTGATTATTATCGGGATATCTTGGGATGGACATTAAATGATACACACGGTATTGGAATCATACTTCTTGCAGGGATTGAACTTAGTAAAGTTTTGCAGACAGAAGATGAGGATAACAATGCTTTACTGAAACCTGGTGCTTGAGAAAGGGGCTGTATATATGGGATATATTAATGTTTATACACGGCAGGAATGTGAACTGTATCCACGCTCGTTAGCTGATAGCGTCCATTTATCTTATAGTAATGATGGTATTAATGATTTACCTTTAAATCAGAATTATGGCATTTTGTTTGCTAGAGCAGCAATCCGGCAGAATAATACAATTGAAGAAAGAGGGATAATTAATCCTGTTGTATTCTGTATGGACGAGATATACGGTATTGCGGCACAGTGCGTAAATGCGGAGGGCGACATTGTTGAACCGGATAAAATATTGTTGTGGACGACTGCTGATTTTATATCTTTTAAAGAACATAATCTGGTAGAATGTTCGGGATATGAAGACTATTTGGCTTCTGGCAGTGATAAAATAGAAGTGCCGGACGAATCAGGCGAATTAATATGCAAAGCCTGGCTGCCAATCCATGCGGTGGATGTTGCTTTTCAGAAGGAAATAGAATTAAGGCACCTGGAAGATTTGGATTCTATAACGGCAGATGTGCTGTATTCCGATGGAACAATCGATAAAAAAAGAGTAAGCTGGAATCTGGATAAAGCGGTTTTAGTTGGTAGAAATAAGTATGCCGTTACAGGTGAAATACTGAAGAATGAATATAAGTTTCCCATGGCAGTCGGTTATGCGGATCCGGTAATTTTTAAATGGGATAACAGCTGGTACTTTCTGGCCACAAATGACAACAGGAAATCAATTGGCTTATATGTACGTAAGGCAGATAGTGTAGACGCACTTTTCCTGAAAGAAACACAAGAGTATTGTATACTTGATTATGATGAAGAACATGATTTTGTCCAAACATTTTGGGCACCGGAATTTCATGTAATAGGAAAAGATCTGTATATCCTTTTTGCAGTTGGCGGCAGGAAGCAGGGGCCTCAGGCTCATATGATGAGACTGAAATCCGGAGGAAGCATCATAAATCCTGCAGACTGGGATCTTCCCGTGCGGGTATGCAGAAGAGACGGCTCCTGGCTGACGGATGAAGGAATCACTATAGATATGACTTATTTTAAAGTAAAAGAGCAGTCATATCTTTTGTGGAATTGCCGCAAAGGCTTTGGAACCCCACTTGATACAGGCGGAATACTTTTTATTGCAGCAGTTGACGATAATAAACCATGGATTCTGGCAAGCGATCCGGTAGAATTATCTCGTTCTGTATATGGATGGGAAAACAACAGCGGAACACTGAATAACGAAGGTCCGTATCCTCTGCTTTTACATGATTCGTTATATATAAGTTATTCCGGGGGTGCCGCAACAGGTTATACCTATGCGGTGGGGTTCCTTAGAATATCAATGGAGGAGGATTTGCTGGATCCTTCTAAATGGGAAAAAATATCTACGGCTGTGCTGTCTTCTTCTTCAATTGATGGAATACAGGGGCCGGGACATAATTCTTTTTTTGTAGATGATGATGGTAAAATAATGGTCGTTTACCATGCACAGGAGAGGGAGAAGTATTTTACCCGCTGTACTATGATGCATCGGGTTCATATAAATAAGTACAATTTCCCTGTTTTGAATATGTCTGCTGAAAGAGATTTGCCGGAAGAATTGAGATTGATTACTATTGAGGTAACAATTAAATAATTCTAATAAATGAATGAAAATTGTTATTTGGCACGAAATGTTAGGAGAGTTCTAAGTTAGCAGGAAATGCTGGCTTAGAATTTTTCTCTTATACGATATTTATTTTATTCTGAAATGCAATCAAACATAGGAATGTGGAGATACATATGATGAATATTAAGATTAGACAGTATTCAAGAAGTCTTAAATTTTGTAAATAAGGTCGGTAGATATTACTACTCAATGGATATTTGTTTTGGCAGCTATGTAGTCGATGCAAATTCAACTTTAGGAATTCTGGCAATAGGGATAAATAAAAGTATGATAGTATGTATTTATGATGAAATGGATGCAACATTGAAAAAGCTGATTGGTGAAATCGAACTTAAATGGGGAAGAATATTTTGATTGGAAGGAAAGGCAGCATTGCTTTTATGGAATGTGTTTCAGAAAAATATGAATTAATTTAGTCTGTTCGATGTACTGTGGAGAAGACTATATAAAATTAGAATTACATATGCTAAGATTAGTATATGAGTAGCCGATGAATTAAAGAGGAGGCCACAACCAAAAAACAGAAAGTGTATTATTATGAAAAAAATTCGAAAAAGCCTTAAGTATTTCCTTGATAATCTTTCGTTTGCGCAGAAATTTATTATATTATTTTTATGTGTTATTGTTATTCCTATGGTGATTCAGGACATAGTGTATTACAAACAGACAGAAAAACGTATTCAGGAAGAAATGCTGGGGAAGATTAATGAAACTTTGGATGATAAAGCAGAAAAGTTAAATACTTTTTTGTCGGAAACCATATATTTGGCCAAAGAATATTATAATAATGAGACATTGTATCAATGTATTGATCATGAATATGGGAGCGATTTGGAATATCTTGTCCAGTATCAGACAATATTACAGAATTTCTTTTCGGAAACCAGTTTACATCCATATCATATAGGAAATATGCTCCTTTATTCAAATAATAATACACTATTGAACGGTGCCCATATAAAAAAAATAAATGTGATAAATCTGGAGGAATTAGATGAAAGTTTGTCTTATTCTAATTTACAGCCTGTTGAGGGGGAAAAGGGTATCTATTTTCGTGTGTCCCATGAAAACAGCAGGTTCCAGAAATTGTCGGATAGCCGTAGTTTAAGCATTTTGTGTATGCTTGATCATTATCAGCAGTATGCCAGATATGTTAATTTATTAAGAATAGATATTGACTTAGGATATTTAGAAGGATTGCTTATGGACAGCAGCCTTTTTGATAATTTGTTTCTGATGGATTCCAAAGGCAGTGTAATGATTGCTGCGCACCAATACAGTAACAGCGGACCTTTGGATTCATTCAGCAGTGAAGAAATAGAAGACAATACTGTACTTTTGTCACGAAATGTCGGGAAGTTTCCGGTTATATTATGCGGAATATATGATATGCGGACTATTTCGCAGGAATTCAGTCAAAGCAGGAGGATATCCTTTGGAGTTTCTTTATTATGTCTGCTTTTTGCTATGGTTTGTGTATATGCTGTTGTCGGAAATATAAACAGACGTTTAGTGAATCTGGTAGAGCAGTCGAAGGAGATTGCGAAAGGAAATTTTGTACAGAGTAAGGTCACAGTAGAGAGCCGGGATGAATTCGGTACCCTGGAAAACAGCATAAATCAAATGAGCCTTCAGCTGGAGGAACTGATAGAGAGGGAATACAAGGCTCAGATTTCCAGAGCAGAATTGGAAAAGGAGACAAACCAGGCAAGATTTCTTGCGCTGCAGAGCCAGGTGAATCCACACTTTATGTTTAATGCTTTGGAGAGCATACGGCTTAAGGCAATAGTAAAGGGTGAGACAGAGACTGCTATGGTTTTGCGGAATATGGCAAAGATGTTCCGAAATTTAATAGAATGGGATAATAACATCATTACACTGCAGGAGGAAATAAAATTTTTAGAGGAGTTTCTATATATTCAAAACTATAGATTTGAGGACGAATTTTCCTATGAAATCGAAGTGTCTGAGCCGGCAAAAGCCTGTTTTATTCCCAAAATGATTCTGCAGCCGTTGGTAGAGAATGCATGTATACATGGAGTGGGAGCAATTGCAGATAACAGATGGATAAAAATTGAGGCTTTTGTAGAAAATGACATTTTAAAACTGCTGGTAGCAGACAATGGCGGAGGAATGTCCCGGGAAAAGCTGGAGGAATTGAGGATTATGCTGAAGGGAGAGAAAATAGAAGGAAGAAATGTAGGAATGTGGAATGTTAACAGAAGGTTAGCCCTTTACTATGGAGAAAGATACCAATTTAATATTGAAAGCGTATCTGGAAAAGGAACCAAATGTGAAATCTGTATTCCTGTGAAAAAGGATGTCTCAGAAGCAATGAGGTAGGATATGTATAAAATAATGATTGTGGATGATGAGAAAGCTATAAGGGAAAGCCTGCCATTGGCAGTGGATTTTGGAAAATATGGATATCAGGTATGTGCTATAGCTAAAAATGGAGAAGAAGCCCTAAAGAAATGGAAGGAATACACACCGGATGTAATATTGCTGGATGTAAGTATGCCGGTCATGGATGGGCTTGGGTTCTTGAAGTATATAATTGAAATAGAAAAAGCGAAGCTGCCTTGTACAATTATGCTGTCTGGTTATAGTGATTTTGAATATGCGAGAACTGCTATGCGTTATGGGGCAAAAGCTTATTTGACAAAACCGTTGGAGGAAGAAGAACTCATTTCCATTTTAGCAGAAGTGAAATCAGAGCTGGATTCAGAACTTCAGAAACAGGATGGTGAGATTTTACTTAATTTAAGCGGGGCGCTTCAAAAAATGTATCATAATGGAGATGGGGAACGGGAGAACTATAAAGACTATCTGCTGATGCACTGCGTCTTGCTGAGAGAGGAATCTTTAAATGATGTTTATTCCATTATGCGTGAGTGTATTGAAGAGCGGCTTCCAGGCGGAAACGCGGCATTTCTTGGAAATAAAGGTAGTGTTGTCAGTTATTTGCTTAATCCTGGAAATTTAGGTGAGTATCAATATAGCGTATCATTGTTTGCCCGCCATATACTGTATAATATTAAAAAAAGCGGAATAGAATGCGCGTTAATGTTTGATGAGTTAATATTTAAATATGGAGAAGGTACTTTTCGGAGTGATTATGATTCTCATTTGTATCAGATGCTGACCGAAGTATTCTGGCAGGGAAGCCAAATTATTCAGAATCAGAAAAACATAGAGCATGTAAATATTGAAAAACGGCTTGAACAGGAAGATTCCCAACTGTATAAAATGAGAAAAGCGATAGAAGAAGTTAATTTAACTTATCTTAAAGAAACTTTCAAGGAAATAATGAATGAAGCTGAGAGAAAGAAACTGAATATAGTTTTTATACAGGAACTCAATTATAGGATTTATTTTACACTTGTTGACATACTTCAAAAAGAAGGAGATGAAAGTGCAGATATGATTCTTAAGCCTATGGAATGGAGGGAGAGTCCATATTTCATCGGCCATCAGGAATGGGAGACAAAATTATGGGCTCAGTTAAATATGGCGTTTCTAAGAGTCAATACTTTAAGAAACAGCAGAAATTCTGGAATTGCCGATAAAGTAATCAGTTATATTCAGCATCACTTCAAAGAACAAATTTGTTTGAAGGAAGTAGCGGATTATTTTTTTGTAAGTCCTTCCTATTTGAGCCGTTGTTTGCAGAAGAGTACAGGTGACAGTTTTAAACAGTATTTGAATGAGTTGAGAATTGAGGAGGCAAAGCGTCTTTTAAGCCAAACGGATAAATTAATTTATGAAATTGCTGAGAAAGTGGGGTTTAAAGAAAGTAAATATTTTACATCTAAATTTACAGCGGATGTAGGAGTATCTCCTATAGAATACAGAAAGAAAAGGCAATATTTGCATACTGAACAATAATTGCATATTTATCTGGTATAGAAAAGAGAACTATCAGGCAGTTTCAGGGAATGATAAAACCATTTTCAGAACTTATAATAAATATAGAAATAAGGCGAGGGTGTAAAGCTCTGGAAAGGAAGGTAAGTATATGAAACTGAAAAAGATATGTGCGATTCTATTGACCAGTGTAATGGTATTGTCCACAGCGGGTTGCGGAGCGGCCAAAACACCATCAACGTCCGGAGCTGCTACTGCGGAAAATACGGTGGCAGAGCCTGGTACGGAGGCTGTGGCTTCAACAGAAGCAGGAGATGCAGAACAGACTGCTGCAAATGGTGATTATGGCGGACTGGTACCAATGGAGGATGCAGATGATCCAATAACGTATACGGTATTTGTCCGCGACCCTGGTGTTGCACCATCCAAAGACAATCCCGTGATAAAGAAAATTCAGGAATTAACAGGGGTCACACTAAAGTTTGAATTTTTGGTTGGGGACCTTGATCAGAAATTAGGTGTTATGATCGCCGGTGGAGATTATCCTGATGTTATCTTTGCTGGAGACGCGGCTCCCAAATTAATGGACGCAGGTGCATTTATTCCGTTAGAAGATGAAATCCCCAAATATCCTAACCTGAGTGCCATGTATTCTCCAACGATGGATTATTTGAAACAGGAAGATGGACACGTCTACAATATGGAGATTTATGGAATAATTCAGAATGATGTGGCTCAGGCAGGGCCTACCTTCGAATGTGGTCTTGGTTTTTATATACAAAAGGCTGTACTGGAAGAAGCAGGATATCCTGAAGTCAGGACTGTGGATGACTACTTCAAAATTATCGAAGATTATATGAAGAAGTATCCGGAAATTGATGGTGTGAAAACAACCGGATTTGAAATTCTTGCTGATGGATGGCGCAACTGGGCATTATTGAATCCACCGCAGAATCTGTTGGGAGCAGGAAATGATGGCGCAGTATTTGTAGATCCGGAAACCTATGAGACTTCCTTTTACCAGATAAGCGATACTTCATATGATTTCTACAAGAAATTGAATGAGGAATATCATAAAGGTGTAATTAATGCTGATACCTTTACGCAGGATTATGATCAGTATATATCTAAAATAACAACCGGTACGGTTTTGGGATTCTACGATCAGAACTGGAATTTCGGTAGTGCACGGGATTTGTTGAAAGCAGACGGTAAATTTGACAGAACCTATGTGGCGCTTCCAATTACCAATCCGGGTGTTAGGGACGGGTATCTGGATAAGGCAAATGGTATTCCTACCGGTACTAATGGTATTGGTATTACCATAAATTGTGAAAATCCTGAACGTCTGTTACGTTTCTACGATTGGATCCTCCAAAGAGAAGTACAGGATTATCTTCAGTGGGGAGAAGAAGGCACTGACTGGTATTATACGGAAGATGGCGGAAAGGCACTTACAGATGAACGCCGTGCAATTGTTTATGATACTGCAAGAAAGCGTGATGAAACTGGTGGAACACTCCTTAATTATTGCCCGAAATGGGGAGGAATTTATACTGCCGATGGTATGCCTTGCGATCCCAGTGCATCTGCAGATGAATATTTAGCTTCACAGTCTGATTATGATAAGAAATTTTTGGAGGGCTATGGTATAAAATATCCGGCGGAAATGTTTTCTGAACCTGTATTGCGCCCTGCATACTATCCTGTTTGGGCGATGTCTCTTGAAGACGGAAGTGCCGCTGCTGTTGCCAACACCAAGATTACGGATGTAACAATGAAGTTCTTCCCGAGATTAATTCTGGCGAAAGATGATGCGGAATATGATTCCATCTGGAATTCTTTCTTGAATGAATTTAATGCAATTGATCTGGATTCCTATCAGGCAGAAATAGATCGGCAGATTGCTGAGAAGATGGCTAAATAGATCCTGAATAATAGGAGGGCACAGACCCTCCTATTATTTTTCAAAAATAGTTTAAGTTTTTATGAGTCATTCAAAACGGTAATCTGATTTTGAAAGGAGTGCATTATGAAGAATTCCGGAAGAACATTAAAAAGAATCGTGTCACATAAAGTGCTTTATATAATGATTATTCCATGTATGATCTATACATTTATTTTTTCGTATTATCCATTGAGCGGCTGGATTATGGCTTTTCAAAATTATAAGCCCGCCAAAGGTTATCTTGGGTCTAAATTTGTAGGATTGGATCAATTCTACTTTCTGTTTGGTGATATAGAGTTCTGGAGAAGTTTGCGTAATACGCTGGCAATGTCCCTTATGAATCTGGTGTTTGGTTTCCTCTTTGCTATCGTATTTGCACTGCTTTTAAATGAAATAAAATCTCTGGGCTTTAAAAGAGTAACGCAGACAATATCATACCTTCCTCATTTTTTAAGCTGGATAATTGTCTGTTCGCTGGTATCAAATATGCTATCCACCAACGATGGAGCAGTTAATAATCTGCTGATGGGGCTGGGCATTATTAATGAGCCGATCCTCTGGCTGGGAGATCAAAAGTACTTTTGGTGGATTACCACGCTTGCAAATATCTGGAAGGAAACAGGCTGGAATTCCATTATCTATATCGCTGCAATTACCGGTATCGATCAGGCTATGTATGAGGCTGCAGAATTGGACGGGGCGAATCGTTTCCAAAAAATGTGGCATATAACACTGCCTGGTATTCGCCCTACAATTATAGTCCTTTTGATTATGAATTTAGGATGGGTGCTGAATGCAAGCTTTGAAGTGCCCTATATTTTAGGCGGAGGACTTTTACAGGATGTCTCGCAGACACTTGATATTTTTGTTTTAAAGTATGGTATGAGTATCGGAAACTATTCATTGGCTACTGCAGCGGGCATTTTTAAATCAGTTATTTCACTGATTCTGGTATTTGCCACTAATGCTGTTGCCAATAAGCTGGGCGAGAACAGCCTGATGTAGGAGGGAAAGCTTATGAATAACACATCCGGATTAAAACGGAAAAGAATAAGCCTTGAAAACATTATTTTCAATTCTATCAATGGACTTATCATGATATTTTCAATAGTAGTTATGCTGTATCCCTTCTGGAATACAGTAGCCGTATCTTTCAACGATGCGCAGGATACACTGCGTGGTGGAATAAAACTGTTTCCACGTGTCTTTTCCACTTTTAGTTATGAATCCGTATTTAAAAATGACCAGATGCTTACAGCAGCATTTAATTCCGTAATGAGGACATTATTATCTACGGTTATAGGGGTAATAATTGGTTCCATGATCGCTTATGTACTTTCGCGTAAAGAACTGGTTGGACGAAAATTTATTACTACCTATTTCCTTGTTACCATGTATATTTCTGCAGGTCTTATTCCTACATATTTTTTGATAAAAGATTTGAAAATGCTGAATAGTTTTGCTGTATATGTGATTCCGGGCATCGTAAACGTTTATAATATAATTATTATTAAGTCTTTTATCCAATCGCTTCCTGAAAGCTTAACTGAGGCAGCAATGGTAGATGGGGCTGATCATTTCCGATGCTATTGGCAGATTGTTTTTCCCTGCTGCAAACCCGTGTTGGCTACCGTAGCACTTTGGTGTGCTGTCGGTGCATGGAATCAGTGGTTTGATACATTTTTGTATTGCTCCAGTTCTGATAATCTGACTACATTGCAGTATGAAATGATGAAACTTTTGTCGTCTGCAATGCAGTCGGGAAGAGATCTTTCCAGCATTTACGGAAATGGACAACAGGTCGCAAATACAATTACCCCTACTTCTATCAGGGCAGCAGTGACTATTGTTGCTTCCGTACCGATCCTTGTTGTGTATCCATTCATGCAGAAGTATTTCGTAAAAGGAGTTACACTGGGGGCTACCAAGGAATGAGTTACATTTCAAGTTCAAATTTTTTCCGATATTCAGACGGAGTACAGCCTTTAAGCTCACGGAAACTACGGTTAAATGAGGAAAGGCTTTGAAAACCACAGGCGGCAGATATTTGTGAAATGGAAAAGGCATTATCCATTAACAGATCCTCAGAAGCCTTTATCCGGAGCTCATTCAGATAAGAATAAAAAGTCTGGCCGGTATACTTTTTAAAGATTTTTGTAAAATAGAACTTTGATAATTCGGCTATGGTGGCTACTGAATCCAGTGTTAATTTTTCTGAGTAATGTTCTTCCATATATTTTAGTATGACGTTGAGTTTTTCCGTATTATGCTTCGAACCCAAGGAACTGGGTGAGTGCGGCGCTATATTTTCACAGCAGTAATCTGTATAACAGGCGAAAAAATCCATGAGACATGAATATATATGAAGCTGCCTGGCGGGACTTTTCCCCCAATAGTGAGATGCTGATTCCATAATCAGTGAGATTTCCTTTTCGTAAATGGACGGACATATATCTGCCGAAATTAAAACTGGTTTTGTAAGGAACGAACGGGTGAGAGAAAAGGAACTGTACTGATTAAACAGATCCTGTTCAAACAAAAAGATAAAACGTGCGCCCGTTTCGGGAGCCTTAAGAGAATGAAGTTCTCCCGGGGGAATGAGAAAAATATCCCCGGGCTCCAGATTCCAGATTTGTTTCTGAACAGTAACGGTATAACCCTCCTCTAAGGGGATGATGATTTCGTGGGCATAGTGCCAGTGAGTCTGAAAAGAAGAAGTTTGAGTATTATACCAGAAACGAAGCGTACTTTGTTCCATAAAAGGAGGACGTTCGAATTCATCATAATTTTTATACCAGTCATAGCCGGGAAAGTCATCAGGCTGAACTCGATATCTTTGGCATTGACCGGAGGTAAGGGTGAACAGGTTTTTTGGATTCATCTTGGTTTCCTCCTTCATATTGTCAGTATACAAAAACTCTTTTTAACAGTATAGCATAATGAAAACAGGGTTTTCAATGTTTACTACTAGCTGTATATTATTAAAAATCATGATCTGTAAATTAAAAAATAAAGCCTTAGTATATACATGGAAATTATATCAATTTTTATTAAAATATTTTAATGGGAGGCAGCCGGATGCGTGCATTTTATACAGGAGAATACAGGGATGTTTTCAGGGAAACAGGGAAAAGTCAGGAAGAAATTGAAGCAAAAGTAAAGGAAGCTGTGAATATATTTTTCTATGGCAATGATGAAGAGCGGATATATTATGAAACAGAGTCCGATATGGCTTATTTGACAGACACAGGAAATAATGATGTCAGAACAGAAGGAATGTCATATGGAATGATGATGTGTGTACAACTCAATATGAAGAAGGAATTTGATCGTATTTGGAAATGGACGAAAACCTATATGTGGATGGAAGCAGGGGAGAATGAAGGATATTTTGCATGGTCATGTAAGAGAAATGGTGAAAAGAATTCTTACGGACCGGCTCCTGATGGAGAAGAATTCTTCGCTATGGCTCTTTTCTTTGCTGGTAACAGGTGGGGAAACGGCAAAGGTATTTTCAATTACTCTCAGGAAGCCAGAAATATTTTAAGAGCCTGTCTGCATAAAGGGGAGGGCGGAAGAAGTGGTAAACCCATGTGGAATCATGAAAACAAACAGATTTTGTTTGTTCCTGGATGTGACTTTACAGATCCTTCCTATCACTTACCGCATTTTTATGAGTTGTTTGCACTTTGGGCGGATGAAGAAGATCAGGATTTCTGGAAACAGGCTGCAGAGGCAAGCAGAAAATATCTGGCGAAAACGTGTCATTATATAACCGGCATGAGTCCTGAATATGGGGAATTTAATGGAACTCCCATGAACAAAACAATGCCCCGGGGCGATCGTCATAATTTTTTTTATAGCGATGCCTATCGAACAGCGGCCAATATTGCTTTGGATTATGAATGGTTTGGCATTGATGATGGACAACGCTCAGCGCCGCTTCGGTTGATGCGTTTTCTAAGAACGGATCTGGAAGCGGTAAGGTGTGTGTACGAAGTGGATGGTACACCGATAGAAAAAAATGTACTACATCCATTAGGACTTCTTGCTACTACGGCACAAGGAGCGCTTACTGTGCTGGGAGCCAATTCACAGGAAGAAAATGGATGGGAAGTGGCAAAGACCTGGGTGGAATGGTTCTGGAGGCAGCCACTGAGAACTGGAAGCAGGAGATATTATGATAACTGTCTGTATATGTTTGCACTGTTGGCATTAAGTGGGAATTATAGAATATGGTAAAGCGATACAAATAAAGGAGTATTCCTGTTTTATGTTATTAATATTGATAATGTTTTCATTTAAGTAAAGCATTGCAGGTAATGTTCTGTGTGATTATCGGTTTTATGAGGAATATAATATGAGTATTTATTATCAGACACGTAATGTACCTTATTCAGTATGGGAACTAACTGACTTGAAATTTCCCTGTCATATTCATCAGGATGTGGAGTTAATATATGTGTTGGAAGGCAGCCTGCCACTTACCATAGGTAATATTTCAAATACACTTGGGGCAGGCGAAATGGCGGTTATATTTCCACATACGGCACATAGTTACATAGGCGATCGAAAAAGTTTATCTTGGCTTGTCATCTTTCATACAAATCTTGTAAGACAATACTTTCACATATTGGATAAACTTCATCCTGTAACCCCCTTTTTAAAAGCTGAGAATATAAATCCCGATGTTCTTTATTCTATCAAACGAATTATGCAAAACGGAAATAATAAAATACCCCGGAATATAATTAATAATTATTTTTGTCTTATCATAGGCTGGATTTTGGAAGAACTGGAACTTTCGGAAAACCAAACGGATTCAGGTCTCCTTGGACAAACAATGGCTTATATAGAAGGTCACATAGCTGAACCATTATCATTAAATAATTTGTCCAACGCCTTAGGTGTTAGCAGGTGCCATCTATCCAGAGTATGGAAGCAAAAATTGGGAATCAGCCTCCATCAGCAGATTAATTCGGTAAGAGTCCAACGGGCTCTGGAAATGCTTCAGGAAGGAGTGGCTGTAAGTGATGCATGTTATATGACCGGTTTTGAAAGTACCAGTACTTTTTATCGGGTTTTTCAGGAACAGATGGGGACAACTCCCAAATCTTATCAAAATAAAATACGTAAAGATTAAGTCTAGGACAACAAATAATGAGAAAAAACAGAACCATTTCAGGAAGCTTTATTTTTTGTTGCCTGTTACAATAAATAAGTAGTCGATGTGGTGAAAATGTACAGTAAGATCATTGTTTATTAGATAAATCTGTAATATGTGTATATTTATATTGGAATGAATAGATATTACAGCCGCGATTTTTTTCAAAGTTAGAAAATTATGATGGGATAATATAATGTGTAATTAAAAATAAGAATTAACAATTTTTGAAACTTGTATATTCGGAGTACATATAGCAGTTTAAATACCATAGAATAAGGGGATGTTATGATGATATCTATTTTTACGGATGAGTTGTTTTGTGATACAGACAAGGCTTTGCCTAAGATTGTTCAGTGGCATTGCAAATATGTGGATTTACGGGGAAATATCAATGGTAAAGGAATTGAATATCAGACAGAAGAAGAACTGATAGCTCTTAAGGCACAATTGGATACATTTGGGCTGAAGGTCGGTGCACTGGAGACCTCGTTATGTAAGGTTCATCTCCCCGGAGCGGATATATGCGCTAAGGAAGAAGAAAAACTGGAAGGAATTATCCGAGCTGCCAATATTCTGGACTGCAGATTAGTCAGAGCATTTAATTACTGGCAACCATACGGCGACAATGCCGAGGTCCAGGGACAGTTAGCAGTACGCCCGGATTTGATGAACCAGGTCCTTCGGCTTTTCTCACCAATAGCCAAACGAGCGAAGGAAGCAGGCCTTATTTTGGCTTTTGAGAACTGTGGACAAACGTATGAGGAAGTCATTGCATTAGTGGATGCTTTGGGAATTCCAGAGTGGGGAATGGCTTGGGATGTATATAATGATATGCATTATTTTAAAAGTGGCTCAGCAGAAGAACATGAATATTTCTTGAAGAGTCTGCTCTATGCTCGTATTGTTCATGTAAAGGCTGTTAGTGCATTATCGGAGTTGGAAGGAACTAAGGTTCCCTGGGAACGTGTACTGCGCGGTGTGAAGGCGGTTGGTCGTGTTATCCCTGTTTCCATAGAGACACATAATCCGGAGGGAAGTCCATTTTCCCATGAGGAAAGTACATATCGTACATATACCCATATATGTAAAAATTGGCCGGAGGAAACAATGGGAGCTGTTGAGAATGCCATAAAAGAAATTAAGTCATTCCCGCGTACTTATAGGGAGGATCCTGTCCGATTTGTGGTGGTAGGGCTTGGTATGGGAAGTTTTCGTGCACAGCAGATTGTGGAAACAGAAGGCTGTGAGTTGTATGGTGTGGTAGATATCAAAGAAGATAAAGCCAAAAAAATCGGAGAAAAGCTGGGTGCTAAATATAGCACAGATATAAATGATTTTTTGCAGGATGATAAGGTGGAAGTCATGTATACAGTTGTCCCCACCGGATTACACGCACAAGTTTCTGAGCAGTGTCTTCGTGCAGGAAAACATGTGTTGACGACAAAACCTATGGATGTAAATACAGCAAACTGTAAAAGGCTAATCAAAACCGCAAAGGAAACCGGATGTCTTTTAGGTGTGGATTTTGATATGCGTATGGATGAAGTGACGCTTTCTTTAAAAAAGGCATTGGATGAGGGATGGTTTGGACATTTGCTTTCGGCGCAGGTATCTTTGTATGTAACACGGACACAGGAATATTATGATGAAAATGGCGCATGGAGAGGAACCTGGAAAATGGATGGCGGCGGAGCCATGTGTAATCAGGGAATACATGAGATCGACAGGATGCAGTATCTTCTGGGAATGCCCAAAAGAGTACGTGCCATGATGCAGACACAGATGCATGCAATTGAGACTGAGGATATAGGATACGGAGAATGGGATTATGGCAGCCAGCTTTCAGTGCGTTATTTCTCTACTACTAATTATCCTGTGCCTTCCTGGTACACCAAAATTGATCTCATTGGAAGCGCTGGTGCATTTGTTTATTCTAGTGGTGGCCCTGAGGGAGAACAGATCCGTTATGGAAAAAAAGATAAATGGTATTGTGAGGCGCCATTTCCTGAAAAGAGAAAGTGGAGACAGGCCAGTGATGCTTTTGCGTCAGCTATTCGATTGGGAACACCTTTTATCGCTGAACCTGAGGAAGGGATTAAATCTCGCATAATACTAGATGCGATGTATTCGTCAGCTAAAAATGGTGGAATATGGATTGATATAGAAACACTGGTGTAAAACAATATTTATATCTTAAATTTGATTTTTTATGGTTCCTAATTTCCTCATGCTGCACATTAATTATTGATTAACATAAAGGTGAAAATGTATGATGAGTGTTTTGGCGAATAAAAAGATAAGCAATGGGAACAGGCGGAAATTTACGATTTATATGAAAAAGTATTGGACTCTATACCTAATGCTGCTGCTGCCTATAACTTTTTTTATTGTATTTAAATATATACCAATGACTTATATCCAGATTGCATTTAAAGAATACAATATTACAAAAAGTGTATGGGAAATGGACTGGAGTGATCCACTTTTTAAGTATTTTGGAAAGGCATTTTCAAACAGAGATTTTTTATATGCTCTTCGTAATACAATATTTTTAAATTTACTTGATTTGGCAGTGGGATTTCCAGCCCCATCATATTGGCGATTATTTTGAATGAATTACCATTCCGGCGGTTTAAACGTCTGACGCAGACAGTTGCCTATATGCCTCATTTTCTATCTTGGATTATTATTTCAGGATTGGCAATGCAGATGTTTGCTCCTACTTCAGGATTTGTAAACATCTTACTTACCAATATGGGATATGGAACTGTTCCCTTTTTAACAAAACCTTTGTATTGGGTTGTTACATATGTTTTGCTGGGAGTGTGGCAGAGCATGGGATGGAACTCTATTATTTATTTGGCGGCAATTACAAGTATAAACCCGGAATGGTATGAAGCAGCATCTGTGGATGGCGCCGGACGTCTTCGAAAAATATGGTATATTACTTTACCAAGCTTAAAACCTACAATTGTAACAATGCTGATTATGAATCTTGGACGTATTTTGGGAAGTGAATTTGATCGACCATATTCTTTAAGCAACAGTATGGTAACGGATGTATCCAATGTGATTGCAACTTATGTTTATACAAATGGTGTAAGAGGGCTCCAATTCTCATTGACGACTGCTGTAGGGTTATTCCAATCAGTGGTGTGTGTTATCTTTTTGTTTGCTGCGAATGCTATTGCAAAAAAAATGGGCGAGCGGGGTGTCTGGTAATTTATTAGCTTGTTGTAGAGTATATCGAAAGCAGAGGTAGTTTATGGTTACGGGAAAAAAAACAAAAGCAGGGAATTATATAATTGCGGGTATATGTGTAATTATAATTCTGATATGTCTTCTGCCGATGTTAAATGTTTTGTCACGTTCTTTAAGTTCGGCAGAAGCTCTTGTGAAAAATAAAGTAATGCTATTACCAGTGGAACTGAATTTTGATGCATACAAAATAATTTTGACTGATTCTAAATATATTCGTTCTATTATATGGACAGCTTTCCTTACAATTGTCTGTACGATATTTTCGATGTTTATGACGATTATTTGTGCATATCCGTTAACTTTTGATAATTTAAAGGGAAAGAAAATTATCAATACAGTAATTATTTTTACAATGTATTTTGGAGCAGGAACAATTCCGAATTATCTATTATTTAAGGATTTGCATCTTTTAGATAATCCATTAGTACTAATTATTCCAAATTGTCTGAGTGTATTTAACATGATTATTATGCGTAGTTTTTTTTACCAGATTCCTGTTAGCTTAAAGGAGTCTGCTGAGATAGATGGTGCGGGACCGATTCAGATTTTGATTCGTATTTATTTACCGCTGTCGACCTCTGTATTAGCAACACTGGCATTATTTTATGCAGTAGGACGTTGGAATGGTTTTTCAGATGCGCTGCTGTATATGATTAATTCAGAAGAGTACCATCCGATACAGTTACTGCTATATAACATATTGCAGAATGTAACATCAGTTGAAGTAGCAATACAGGAGGGAGTTACAACCCCCGGCCTTTCTGAGACGATTAAGTCAGCCACAGTTGTATTTGCTACAGTACCTATTCTGATTGTTTATCCATGGTTGCAGAAATATTTTATCACTGGCGTCACTATCGGGGCAGTAAAGGAATGAGTACTTATTTGGAGGTCAATATGGACAATGAGGGGGGATAAAGCATTATAAAAATATCAGGAGACTCCAGGTATTGTTATTTCCTTGTTAACTAAAAGAAAAACAATAAATATGAGGTGAGAATATGAAAAATTTGAAGAAGACTCTATCAGAGATACTTGTATTTATGCTGATAGCTATAATGCTGACTGCATGTGGAAGTTCCAGTACTTCGGGAAAATCATCATCGGATGGAGACGGAGCTGCAACAAAGTCAGAAAATGATGTAGTGAAATCAGATGAAACGGTAAACGATGATGAAAGTGCTGTTTCACAAGATTCGGAAATTGTTAATGGAAGGTTCACGGAAACACGAAAAATAACAGTTGAGGTATATGATCGTAATAATGATGGAGGAACAGATCCGAAAGATAATGTTTTTGCTAATTTTATAAAAGAAGGTATGTTACGTGACCATAATATAGAAGTTGAATTTGTGGCTGTTCCCCGTTGGACAGAAACGGATGTGCTGAATAATCTTCTGGCCGCAGGGGATGCTCCGGATGTATGTGTGACGTATAGCAATGCTACGATTAAATCATATGCAAAAATGGGAGGTGTAATTGATCTGCTTCCTTATGTGGAAGAGAATATTGATAAAATTCCAGATTTGCTGGATTTGCTTACCGAGGAAAATCTTTACTATGATTTGGATCCGGTTACCAATCAACTTTGGTCTATTCAGGCAAAGCTTTTCAATAATACCGGGCAGAAAACCTTTGTCAGGGAAGATTGGTTGAAAAAACTCAATATGAATCCGCCAACCTCACTGGAAGAATTCGAAGCAATGCTTTATGCATTCCGTGATAATGCTGATTTACTGCTGGGGGATGAGGCAGATAAGATGATTCCGTATATGATGGCTGGGGAGCTTGCCTTTGAGGCTTCAGATATGGCTCAGGCAATGATTCCTACGAATTTGACCGATAAAGATTTTTATGTATATGGTTATGATGCACAGATGTTTATGTTCCCAAATTATAAAGAGGTCATGCGCGTATTTAACAAATGGTATAATGAAGGACTTCTCTGGAAAGATTTTGTTGTTTATCCAACAGGAGATTCTACGTCAGATAATCTTAAAAAAGCTGGTTATGTGGGTGCCTACAGTAATAATTCAAATGCTCCCTATGGTGGTGGAGAGGATAGTATTCAAAGGACAATACAGCGTGTAGTTGGCGATGAGGCGGCATATATAATTGTACCTACTTATAAGAGTGATACTGGAACATACAGGAAATATTGGGGATCACCTAATGCGTTCAGTGTATTTTTCCCAAATACAAATGATGAACCCGTCGCCTCTTTAATGTATTTGAATTGGATTAGCAAGCCTGAAAACCGTATTTATCTGCAAGTCGGCGAAGAAGGAATTAACCACGAAGTTATGGAAGATGGTTCATACAAGATGCTTCAGGCAACTGGGGAATATATTATGAATTCCGGGAATAATCTTGACTATACGATAGTATTAAATGGTTTGAATTTAGGAGATGAAGACTTAACCTTAAAATCACTTGCCCAGGCATTCCCTGGTATAGACCCAAAATATATAATGAATGTTTACGATCATAGTCCCTATGATAATGTGTATTACAAAACTGTAAACCTCGGAGAAGTAGCAGCTGAGACAGGTATTGGGCAGGCGCTTACGGAAAAAAGAAATGATGTGATAACAAAATCAATCGTGGCTCCTGTAAATGAATTCGATAAGGTATTTGATAAGGAATATCAGAATTATTTGGATTCCGGAGCGCAGGCAATTATGGATGAACGTAAGGCCAAATGGGAAGAGGTTTATGGCGATAAGGAAATGTTGGATGAATAATTGGTGAATAATGAAATAAGGAGCTGTATTTAGCTCCTTATTTTATATTTCTGCCAGGACAGGCAGAAGGGGAACAAACAGCAAGAATTGCGAGGGTATAGTACGGTAAAATTTCTTGAAACTGACTTTGTTATAAATAATGAAATGAAGGAAAATAAAAATGAAAGAAAAATACTTATTTAATGATGGATGGGAATTTCAGTTAACCCAAGTTGGAGCGACGCAGCCTGAGGCTCATAAAAAATGGGAGAAGGTTGAAATTCCACATGATTGGTTAATTTGGAATGTTGATGATCTTTATAAAGATGGGGATGGATGGTATCATAAGCATTTTGCGTATAATCCGACTGAGGGAGAAGAGATATGTTATCTGCGTTTTGATGGTGTATATATGGATTCGACAATCTGGATAAATGGAGAAGAAGTTTTTTCCTGGAAATATGGGTATAGCACTTTCACCATTGATTGTACTGCATATCTAAAAAAAGGTGATAATGAAATACTTGTCCGTGTCAGACATCAGGCACCTAATTCGCGTTGGTATAGTGGAGCTGGTATTTATCGTAATGTATGGATGCTATGTTGTCCTCTATGCCATATTGTTCCGGATGGGGTTTATATAACCCCCAGGAAAGTCAAAACAGACAGATGGGAAGTTTTAATAGATACTGAGGTTGAAGGGAATGTTCCGTCCTATCAGATTTACCATAGGATCGTGAATACAGAAGGACAGGAAGTTGCCTTTCAGACAGGAGGCTTCCATCAGGAAATAAGAGTGGAAAATCCACAGCTATGGGATTTGGATACACCAATAACATATCGGTTGATTACTACACTATATATTGATGGAATTCCGGTACAGACAGTAGAAAACAGTTTTGGTTTTCGGACAATTGAACTGAAGCCGGAAAGCGGGTTGTGGCTGAACGGAAAAAGAAGGAAACTCAATGGCGTCTGCCAGCATCATGATCTTGGATGTTTGGGAGCTGCTTTCAATAAAGATGCTCTACGGCGTCAATTCGCAATCTTGCAGGAAATGGGTGTAAATGCAATCAGAACCTCTCATAATATGCCGGCCCCGGAGTTGATGGAGTTGGCTGATGAAATGGGATTATTAATTTGCTCAGAAGCCTTTGACATGTGGAAACGCAGTAAAACTCCTTATGATTATGCTCGGTTTTTCGGTGAATGGTTTAATAAAGATGTTAAAAGCTGGGTTAGGAGGGATCGGAATCATCCAAGTTTAATTTTTTGGAGTATTGGTAATGAAATTTATGATACACATGCGGATGTGGAAGCAGTGGAATTGACAAAAGCGCTTGTCAGTCAGGTAAGGCTGCACGATCCTTTGGAACACGCCTTTGTGACTATTGGCAGCAATTATATGAGCGGTGAAAACGCACGCAGGTGTGCCGAATATGTCCAGGCAGTTGGTTATAATTATGGGGAAAGGATGTATGAACAGCAACATATGGAGCATCCGGAATGGGTGATTTACGGGAGCGAAACCTGTTCTGTTGTGCAGAGCCGCGGAATTTACCATTTCCCTGTCGGTCAGTCATTGCTTGCAGATGATGATGAGCAGTGTTCGTCTTTAGGAAACAGCGCGACAAGCTGGGGAGCTAAGAGTACAGAAATATGCATACTGAATGACTATAGAGCTGAATTTTCAGCAGGACAGTTTATCTGGACAGGTACGGATTATATTGGGGAACCAACTCCGTATCATACTAGAAATTCTTATTTTGGCCAGATAGATACTGCTGGATTTCCCAAAGATTCCTTCTATATATTTCAAGCAGCATGGAAGGATTATCGTACAGCTCCGATGATTCATATATTTCCCTATTGGGATTTTTCCGAAGGACAACAAATAGATGTCCGTGTTTGTTCAAATGCGCCGGAAGTGGAATTGTTTTTTAATGGCGTTTCTCAGGGAAGGCAGGAACTTGGGCTGGATAAGGGAAAATTGATAGCGGATTTCAGTATGCATTATCACATTGGGAATTTGACGGCAATTGCCTATAATAAAGAAGGGATGGAAATAGCAAGAGATGTGCGGGAAAGCTTTGGAGAACCCGTGGCCCTTAGATTAACAACAGATAAAGAACAATTGTCTGCAGATGGTAAAAGCCTTGCTTTTTTAACTATTACTGCAGTTGACAGGGAGGGAAGGACTGTAGAAAATGCAGTTAATCGTATTCTGGTAAAGGTAGAGGGTGCAGCACGACTGATGGGGGTGGACAATGGAGATAGTACGGATCCTGAGGCTTATAAGACATGCTCCAGAAGGCTTTTTTCTGGCAAATTATTGGCTGTAGTAGGTTCCGTTTATGAGAGCGGAGATATTATGGTATCTGCAATTTCACCGGGACTGCAGCCGATGAAAATTAAAATGAAGGCACAAAAAGCTGTTGTTCCAGAAGGGGCATCAAATACGTTGCAGAGAGCGGATTTACCCGTAGACGGCGATTTACAGGAAATCCCGGTACGGAAAATAGAGTTGTCTGTGCAGGAGGATTGCTTATGTCTGACACCAGAGCATAATCAAATAGAAATTACGGCACATGTACTTCCTGAAAATGCGTCTTACGATGATCTTGAATGGGCGGCTTCGACTGCGAGTGGTATTGAATCGCCCATTGCATCACTGACTGCAATGGGTAAAAAAGCAGTGGTAACGGCAGCCGGGGATGGTGATGTTTGGATTCGATGTATCAGCCGCAATGGAAGGGCAAAACCATGTCTGATTTCCCAACTGCGTCTTACTGCACAAGGACATGGAAAAAGGTGCCTTAACCCTTATGGATTTATTTCAGGCGGGCTTTACACAGATTCCAATACCGAATTAAATAATGGAAATGAACGAGGGGTAGCAACTCCGCCAACAGGTGAAAGTCAGATTCGCTTTGCTAATGTGGATTTTGGGGAATATGGCTCTGATGTGGTTACTCTGCCATTGTTTTCCTTGACTAAAGATCCGTTCCCTGTGGAAATATGGGAGGGCGTCCCCGGGGAAAAAGGTGCGGAACATATTTGTACAGTAACTTATAATAGGGGATCTGTTTTTAACTCATATCTTGAACAGACCTTCCTTTTACCAAAACGCCTTCAGGGCATAAAAGATATAACTTTTATATTCCGGCAGAAGGTACATATGAAAGGATTTTATTTTAAAGAGCGGCAAAAAGCATATGAAAAGCTGGCGGCATCCCAATGTGATGCATTGTATGGGGACAGCTTCAGGCGAGCGGGAAACTGTATTGAAGAGATTGGAAATAATGTAACTGTTTCATTCCATAGAATGGTATTTACAGAAGCTCCTTCGAAGCTGATTGTCTCGGGTAGGACAGATTTGAAATCCAATACCATTCATTTGCATTTGAAACGGGATGGGCAGGAGGATTTGGTCCTTATATTGGAATTTGGACAGGCAGCAGAATATACAATTAGAAATTTTGATCTGCCTTTGATTGAAACAGGCGTTTATGATGCAGAACTGGTATTTTTGCCGGGAAGCAGATTCGATTTAGAGTGGATACAGTTCGAAAAATAAATAGTATACGAAAAGAGGCCGTATTTGTAAAAAAAATGGCAGGAAAGGTGAGAATTATGGAATATCATGTTTCAGTTAATGGAGAAGACGGAGCGAAAGGAACGGAAGAATATCCGTTTCAAAGTATATCACGTGCAGCAGCAGTTGCGGTGGCAGGTGATACGATAACGGTACATGCAGGAATATACAGAGAATGGGTCAACCCTGAAAATGGGGGAACCGGTGAAGCCAGAATTGTTTATCGGGCAGCCGGAGACGGAGAGACTGTAATTACAGGTGCGGAACCTATAAAAGAATGGAAAAATGAAGAGGGAAATGTCTGGAGTACAGAAGTCAGCAATTCAATATTTACCGTGCGTAATCCATATAAGGAAGAACTATATGGAGACTGGCTGTTTGAAGGAGCTTTTGCGCCTCATCTTGGAGATGTATATTTGGATGGAAAATCATTGTATGAATGTGCATCCCTTGATGATTTACTCAATCCTGAGATATGGCCGCAGGCAAAATTCCCGGAGGAATCTCTTCTGAAATGGTACGCGCAGGCTGGTATAGAAACAACAAAGATATGGGCAAATTTCGGAGGCAGGGATCCGCGTTGTGAAAATGTGGAAATTAATGTCAGACCTTATTGCTTCTGGCCGGAGAAAGAAGGACGGAATTATATTACGGTAAGAGGCTTTATATTACGACAAGCCTCTCCTCAGTGGGCGCCTCCTACAGCATTACAGGAAGGCCTTATTGGCCCTCATTGGAGTAAGGGGTGGATTATTGAGGATAACATTATCTGCGAGTCTAAATGTACGGGTATCAGCCTGGGCAAAGAACTGGGCAGCGGACAGAATGAATGGTCAAGGCAGCATATTAAAGGCGGTACACAGCGGGAACAGGAGGTTATTTTCCGTGCATTACGGGGAAATTGGAATAAACAAAATATTGGAAGTCATATAGTGCGTAATAATATTATCCACGATTGTGAACAGGCAGGTATTGTGGGACATTTGGGTTGTGTTTTCAGTGAGATCTACAAGAATCGTATTTATAATATACATCATAAAAGGATTTTTCATGGAGCTGAGGTAGGAGGGATTAAGCTCCATGCCTCGCTGGACACCCGGATTTACAGCAATGTAATATACGGATGCTATCGTGGAATATGGTTGGATTGGCAGGCACAGGGAACCAGGATAAGCCGGAATGTATTTTTTGATAATCTGTCTGAGGATTTTTTTACTGAGGTATGCCATGGCCCCTATATGGTGGATCATAATTTGTTCCTGTCGCCAATGAATTTCAGAAATCTTTCAGAAGGAGGTGCATTTGTCCATAATCTTTTTACCGGAAAATTTGTCCTGAGATCAGAACTTAGCCGATATACCCCATATCATGTGCCTCATGAAACGGCTGTTGCAGGTTACAGCAATATTTCCGGAGGAGATGATCGGTTCTATAATAATATTTTTATCAGAGATAACGATACGGATAATGAACCTTTGCCAATGACATTTTTTGAACATCTTCCACTTGTTCGCCGGCAAAGCGATGGAGCGGACAATACCCCGGCAATGGATGGGCTTCCGGACAATTCTCGCTGCTATCTTTATCCTGTGGGCTTAAGCTGTTATGATAATTATCCTGGGAAAATGGAAAAAGAGCCATGGGAATACACCAAAGAAGAGAAGGAAGAATTAATTAAGAAAAATGGAAGTTTATACAAGTTGGGAAGGTGGGCAATTCCAGTATCCATGAAAAATAATTTATATTTTAATAATGCGGTTCCCAGTTTGCATGAACCGGATGCGAAGGTATACAGCGGAACTGCGTTAGAGGTGAAGGTACTTGCCTCACAAAATAAAGTGTCGGTTCGTATTATAGATCCTGAACTGCTGAAAACAGAAAAAGTCGCAGGAATTGTCAGCAGTGATCTCGGAAAAAGTTACCATGCTGAGATGTTGTATGAAAATCCGGATGGCAGTCCGATTTGCTTTGATACTGATTTCTATGGAAATGAGAGAGAAATGAGTAGAGTTACACCGGGGCCATTTGAAATTTGTAATAATGAAGCAATTGAATTCTGTTATCAATAAACAATTGATAAATTTTTGCAGCCAGGCTCTTAAATGTCTGGCTGCATTTTCTAAATATATTCTTGAAATTACGAAGAAAAAATGCTAATATTATAAGGTCAATAAATTGACCGTAAATAAATTGATTGAGGGCGGACTGATATGACCAAAGAGGATAAGAAAAATGCATATCTATATTGTAAATTTAGAGATGAACAGTTTGCTTTATATGATGAATATGCAAAACGCCACGGTATGTTAATGAAAACGTTGTTGGTAGTAAATACCCTTTTTTATGCAAAGGATGGAATGACACAGACCGAAATATGCCGACGGACATTTCAGTCTAAGCAGACTGTAAACTTAATCATTAAAAATCTGCTTGCAGAAAACTATGTTACTGTTGATGAAGTGCCGGAGAACAAGAGGAATAAAATTGTTCAAATGACCGAGGCGGGACGGTTATATTGCGAAAAGGTTGTCAGGCATATCACATGGGCAGAGGATACAGCGATGTCAATGTTTACGGCAGAGGAACAAAAACAACTGATTGACCTGTCAAGGACATTTACAAAAAATCTAACGTTACTTGTAAATCAGGAAACGGAGGAAATCTGAAAATGATTATCAATACCGGCGGACGGACAGATACCGTCCAATATTACACGGAATGGCTCTTAAACCGCTTTTAAGAAGGATATGTGCTTTCCCCTTACATTGACCGCTGTATTTTCAGTTTTGTGGAAATGTATAAAAAACTGGAAAGTAATATGCCGGAGCTTATTCCCCTGTCTGAGCAGGATAAAGACGCGCTGGCCCAGGGACTTGGCACTATTGCGGAGAAAAACGGTATTTTTATTCAGACCTGCGGAACAAACGGGGATTTTTCCCGCTATCATATCCATTCTTCTGGCTGTATGACGCTTGATATTTTGGGAAGTGCCAACGGTATTCTATTTAAGGACTTAAAGCATAAAGGCACACGACAGGGCTGCCACTGTATCGAGAGCCGGGATATAGGGGCTTATGATACCTGCATGAACGGCTGTAAGTATTGCTATGCTAATAAAAACCCGCAGAAGGCATTTGAAAATTACAAATACCATGACAAGACTTCTCCGCTGCTGCTTGGAGTGATAAAGCCGGACGACACTCTTATACAAGGAGCGCAGAAGACTTTTCAAAAGGTGAAACGCTATGACTGAAACGATTATCAATGAAATTGAAACAGGAAATATTTTGTCAAAATCTAATTTACCTGTTTGTGAATACTCTGTAAACCCTTATGTAGGTTGTACCCACGCCTGCAAATATTGTTATGCCTCCTTTATGAAACGGTTTACAGGACATACGGAACAATGGGGGACTTTTTTAGATGTAAAGCATTGGAAAGAAATTAAAAATCCGGAAAAATATAAAGGAAAGGAGTTATTTATCGGTTCTGTCACTGATCCCTACAATCCACAGGAAGAAAAATACAGGCGTACAAGAGCTTTGCTTGAACAGTTAAAAGGCAGCGGTGCAAAATTAAGCATTGCCACGAAATCTGATTTGATATTGCGTGATTTAGACCTGATAAAGACTTTCCCCAATGCCCGTGTTTCATGGTCAATTAACACACTGGACGAAAATTTCCGGGCAGATATGGATAATGCTGTTTCGATAGAACGGCGGCTTGCCGCCATGAAAGCGTTTTATCTTGCAGGTGTCCGTACTACCTGTTTTATTTCCCCAATATTTCCGGGAATTACGGATATAAAAGCGATTATCCGGCGGGCAATGTCGCAATGTAATCTAATCTGGTTGGAGAATCTCAACCTGCGGGGCGGTTATAAAAACGTCATTATGGAGTACATACAGGAAAAATACGCACAGCTTTTGCCTTTGTACCATGAAATATACGATTGTAAAAACCGCAGCTATTGGACAATGCTTGACAAAGAACTAAAAGCCTATGCTGCTGAAATCGGGCTTGACTATGTAACAAATGATGACAGCATGACAAGGGACTTTAATGCCCCTCCCGTCATTGTCAACTATTTTTACCATGAGCAAATAAAAAAATCTGCAAGAAAGGACAATGGAAGCCATGCCGGAACTGCCCGAAGTTGAAACAATAAAAAGAGTGATTGGGCCGCAGATACAAGGACTTATCATTGAAAAGGTTATAGTAAAACGGCCAGAAGTAATAGCTAATCCCGCAGCAGAAGAATTTTGCAGGCTTCTGACCGGACAAACCATTTCCCATATGACACGCAGGGGAAAATTTCTGATTATCCAGTTAAACAGTAATGATCGTATTATCCTGCACTTGCGAATGACAGGCTGCCTGCTGTTTACCCCGGCAGACTACCCGGAAGAAAAGCATACGCATATTATTTTCAGCCTGAATAAAGGCAAGGAATTACGGTTCTCTGATACACGCCGTTTCGGACGTTTTTGGTTACTCAAAGAGGGTGAAGCCGATACATACAGCGGGATTGAAAAATTGGGTATAGAGCCGCTTGACAGGGAGCTTACCGCCGGTTATCTGAACGCTCATTTGGGAAAACGAAAAAAAACCGTGAAGGAATGTCTGCTGGACCAGAGCATAATTGCAGGTATAGGCAACATCTATTCAGACGAGATTTTGTTTACTGCGGGGATTTATCCGGCATGTCCTGCAAAGAATCTGAAAATGAAAGAATGGGAACGCCTTGCCGCTGCTATCCCGGAGTGTATTTCTTATTTTATTGAGGTGAACAAAATAACACCGGAGGACTACCTGGAAACCAAAGGGCAGGACTACCGCAACACACCATTTTTACAAGTCTACGGGCGGGACGGTAAGCCCTGTTCAAAATGCGGGGAAGCACTCCGCCGTATTGTAATTGGCGGCAGGAGCAGCGTGTACTGTCCTGTCTGCCAAAAAGATTGATAATAAGGAATTAGTATGATAAATGCAAAGGAAATTTATTACATTCTATTAAAGGCATACGGCCAACCCCGCTGGTGGTCTGATGACCCGTTTGTTGTTATGCTGCAATCGGTCCTGGTACAGAACACCACATGGAGCAGCGTAGAAAAGACTTGCGCTATGTTTGTCAATCAGCTCACCCCGGAATATATTGAGGATTTATCGACGGAAGAATTAGAGCAGATTATCCGCCCTTGTGGATTCTATAAGGAAAAAGCCCGGACAATACAAGCCCTTACCGCATGGTATCGCAAATATCATGCATTTCTGTTTGTAAAAAAACACCTAAATGCGATATTTGCTTTTTAAATGGGGATTGCAGACAAAAACTGCCAAAATAAAGGCGTTGATATGATGAAGTTAAGTTCCCGCTGCATTGTCCGAAAGGTAAGCATGAGACGTTAATCAATATCCGGCAACTGAACTTATCCGATATCACAGAGACAGACACAAAGACGCTGAGCCGATAGCGAGCAGATTAGAAAATGCTATTATCGGCTCTTTTTTCAATACACAAAAGCATCACTTCCGATACATGCGCGGCGTTACTCCAAAAAACCTGCGGAACATCTGCGAATAATAACTCTGTCCGCTAAAACCGCACCTGGAAGCAACCTCCCCAATGGAGCAGTCGGTATTCAGCAGCAGCTCCTGGCTTTTTTTCAGACGATAGAAAATCAGATAATCAATGGGCGATTGGCCCATATATCTGGTGAAAATCTGGCAGCATCTGCTTCGGCAGACCTTGCCGGCCGTAGCGATATCGGAAAGGGTTACATTTGACTGATAGTGCGTATGGATGTATTTTGTCATGTCGTACAGGCTCAGCCATTTTGCATCATGGATATCGCCGTGAGCATCCGATTGGATCATAGGAATCACCGCGCCGCATAATGCAAGCACATAGGATAGTATAAGAAAGACATTGGGGTTGCCCGTTTGTATCTCGTGCAGTATCTTTGGATAAAGAGAGAGTACCGGCTTATTGCTGTCCTTTTTTAACAGCACATAATCACTGCATTCAGGGGGTGTTTTGCTGGCCATAAGCTGTTCCACCGCAGGGAGTTCCTTCGGAAGCAGTGAGGGGGAAACGGTAATTACAAGATATTTGCATGGAGTAAGCTCGCGGGAATAATTGTAATGCAGCCTTTGGCTGTTGACAAATATACCGTCTCCAGTTCCCAGATGAACATTTTCTCCATTAATAAAATAATCCATTACGCCTTCCAGCACCAGATTGAATTCAAAATCAGGATGGAAGTGACAGCCAACGGTATATTGGTTTTGGTTTGCCAGTTTCCCGATTCCGGCATAAAGCGGAAAGTCGGGGATAGGATAAGGCAGAATTTCCGATAAATCCGATAATATTTCAAGTCCCATATTTACCTCATAATATACGATACTTATAATATAATATTCTTTATTGATAAAAGTAGCAATATTCTTATGATATAATTATAAAAAAATTGGCAATGACCGAGGTATCAGTCGATGATAAGTAAAACAAAAACCCATATAGATGCGGACAAAATCGGGGATGGAAGGATACGAGAAGGTTCATCCGTTTGTGTTCGGTGAGAATGAAAAAATCCGGCTGAAAATGTACTGGGTATATGTGGCGCTTTTGATTGGTGTAGAGATTTACCGGTATGAACTTGAGGACAGAGAAGAAACAATGCGCAGACACAGTGATATGCTGCTCCAGGCGCTTGAAGCGTTAAAATAATGATCAGATAAAGGACGGAATGATGATGAAAGCAAGAATTATATTATCTGCTGATAAAAAAGATTTTTACAAAGAATTATTTTCCCTCGCAATACCGATAGGAATGCAGAATCTGCTGGTAGCCCTTATTGGCGCAACCGATGCCCTGATGCTCGGGCGTTTTTCACAGGATGCTGTTTCCGCAGTTTCTCTTGCCAATCAGGTGGTTTTCATTATGAATCTGTTTATCGGCGCGGCAGTTGGCGGCGGCGGAGTGCTTTTGGCTCAATATTGGGGCAAGGGCGACAGGACCATGGTAAAAAACATATTCTGTACCATTCTCAAATGGGCATTTGGAATATCCCTTGTGTTCTTTGCGTTTGCCATGTTCATTCCTGAAACACTTATGCGGATTTATACGCCCGAACCGAAGCTTATTGAGATTGGAACATCCTATCTGCGTGCGGTGGCGTTTTCCTATCTGTTCTCAGGCATTACCAATTGCTATTATCTTATGATGAAGCTTGAGGGAAAGGCTGTTAAGAGTGTTTATATCTCTGTCGTAACCCTTATTACCGATATGGTAATTGACCTTTTCCTCATCTATGGTCTTTGCGGAGTCCCCAGGCTGGGTGCAAACGGCTCGGCATATTCTACTGTTGTCGTTGAGCTTGTGGCGCTTGTGTGGTGCATCACCGAATCTCATAAAAATGGCGGCCTTCGTCCCGATTTACAGGGGTTCAAGTGGTTTTCAAAAGCAATCACAAAGGATATGTTCAAGGTATCGCTTCCCATGCTTGGGAGTTCTCTTGCCTGGGGATTGGGTTTCTCGCTGCACTCCTTAATTATGGGGCATCTTGGTTCGGATGCGACCGCTGCCGCATCCATTACCTCTGTGGCGCAGGAACTGATTACCTGTGTTTGCAAGGGCATCTCCGCCGGTGCGGGCATTATGGTGGGCAAGCTGCTCGGCAGGAATATGTTTGACAAGGCCAGGGAGTATGGGAAACGCTTCTGTTATATTTCCTTTTGGACAGGCGGTATACATATGGCGCTGCTTTGTATTCTGGCGCCTGTTGTTACGATATTCTTTGTGCTGTCTGAGACCGCAAAACAGTATCTCATTATGATGCTTTTGTTCAGCGGTGTTTATGTGTTTGCATACTCGATTAATACGATAGTGGTATGTGGTGTTTTCCCGGCAGGCGGTGATTCCAGGTACGACGCCATCAGTGTGTTTTTTGCTTCCTGGTGCTTTGCCCTGCCGCTGGCGCTCCTGGGGACGTTCGTGTTTGATTTGCCCGTAATGGCAGTGTACATTCTTATGTGCGCTGATGAAATCGTAAAGCTTCCGTTTATACTTCCACGGTATAGGAAATATCTGTGGCTGAAGAACCTGACGAGGGAGGAGAATGCGGCGGCATAACGGTATGTCTTTCGCTTGGTTTTATAATGAAAATGATAAAAAGACGGTTCGCGAACAAAGTGTCGCGAACCGTTTTTGGTTATGGTAGTCTTCCCCATGCCGCTGCTATGTCACGAAAAAGGGTATACCTAACACGCCTTTCCCAAATATATTATCGTGCGATGAGCGCAGTTTTTGCGGATATCTAAAACAGACAGAATTGCTAATCTAAGTTTAGATAAAAGTAAAGAATTGTAAATGGTAACAAAAAATTAAAATTTATATTTGGGAATTATAAGATTTGTGGAACAAAATATAATGTGCAAGATTAAATATTGTTCTTTTATACAAAAAACACTTGATTTGGAACATATTATAAACAATTTGCATAAAACATGGTTCTTGTTATACTAACTGCTAAATCTTATAATTCGAATTATGAAAAGGAGGAGGCAGTTACATGAAAAACAAAAATGAAATAAGAGGTCCGGCTACAGGTAAATTGCACTGGGTGAAGAAGAAATATTTTGGAAAAAAAGGAATGCTTCAGCTTTATTTACTTGCTCTGATACCTCTTAGTTTTGTCATAATTTTCAGCTATTTTCCGATGGGAGGCATTCTGGTAGCATTTAAAGATTACAGCATACGAAAAGGGATTTTGGGAAGTCCCTGGGCAGGCTTTAAGTATTTCAGGCAATTGTTCAATACGCCTATTTTTCCGGATATATTGAGAAATACAATTGTATTGAGTCTGGAATCTTTAATTATTGGCTTCCCTGTTCCTATAATCCTGGCGCTGGCTTTTAATGAATTGGGAAACAGCAGGGTGAAAAAAATACTTCAGACAATCACCTTTGCCCCTTATTTTATTTCTACTGTTATTGTAGTAAGTATTCTGACACAATTATTTTCCTACAGGTATGGGGTAATAAATTCTTTTTTGAAATTGTTCAGTGTTGAAGCCATAGATTTTTGGGGGACGAAATCCTTCTTCAGACCAGCATATATTTTTTCGGGAATATGGCAAAGCGCCGGCTTTAGTTCGGTATTATATATTGCGGCATTATCTTCTGTAGATACATCTTTATATGAATCCGCTGCAATGGATGGTGCTAACAGATGGCAGAAAGTACGGTATATAGATATTCCATGTATTATGCCCACAATCATTATTACGTTAATTCTGAATACCGGCAATATTTTGAGCATTGGTTTTGAAAAAGTATTTCTTATGCAGAATCCGGTTAATTATGCGGCATCGGAAATTATATCTACCTATGTTTATAAAGTGGGGATACAGCAGGCGCAATTCAGTTTTTCCACTGCAGTAGGACTTTTTAATTCAGTAGTTAACTGTATAGTGCTTCTTCTGGTAAATGAATTTGCCGGAAAGGTGAGCGATACCAGTCTGTTTTAGGAGGAGATGGCAGATGAATGAAAAGCATTATATGAAAAGCAGTCCTGCGGACAGGCTGTTTCTTGGGATTGTATATCTGTTTCTTGCATTATTCGTGTTGGTGGTGCTTTATCCCCTGATATATGTGGTGAGCTGTTCCTTTTCTTCTCCGGAGGATCTGGTGGCCGGAAGAGTATTTTTATGGCCTGTCAATCCGGGGCTGCAGGGATATCTGGCCGTATTTAAGGATACCAGGGTCTGGCAGGGGTATGGCAATACAGTGATATACACTGCTGCCGCAACCTTAATAGGAACTATAGTTACCTTTATTGGATCATTTGTTCTTTCCAGGAAAGAGTTTCCGCTTAGAAGTTTTTTAACAGCTGTTTTTACGGTAACCATGTTTTTCGGGGGCGGTACGGTTCCTACATATCTGCTTTTGAAACAATTACACATGCTCAATACGATTTGGGCGCTTATCCTCCCGGGGGCTTTCAGTGTCTGGCTTGCAATCATAGGGAGAACCTATATTCAGTCATCGATACCGGAAGAACTGTTTGAAGCGACAAGTCTGGATGGGGGGAGCTATATCCAATATCTGCTGCGGATTGTACTTCCCCTGTCAAAGCCTATCCTGGCTGTTTTGGCACTTAATTTTGCATTGGCAAACTGGAATTCGTATTATTCGGCACTGTTGTATTTGAATGAAAGTTCCAAATTCCCGCTGCAGTTGATTTTAAGAAATATATTGCTGAATAACCAGACGGATATTGAAGATATGGGAAGAGACGCATTAAATATTATGAATAAACAACATTTGGCGGAGCTGTTGAAATATTCACTGATTGTTGTATCGAGTGTTCCATTGATGATAGTTTATCCGTTTCTGCAAAAATATTTTATCAAAGGGACAATGATTGGATCGATTAAAGGATAACAAAAAAATATATAGGGAGGAATTCTGTATGAAAAGAGAAGAAGCATTGCAATGGTGGAGGGAGGCGAAACTGGGACTATTCATTCATTGGGGGATATATAGTATTCCGGCTCAGGGGGAATGGATCATGTATACGAAAAGAATCCCTGTGGGAGAATACGAAAAGCTGGCGCCACAGTTTAATCCTGCGGATTTTAACGCGAGTGACTGGGTACGCTTTGCAAAAGAAAATGGTATGAAATATATCGTAATTACTGCAAAGCATCATGATGGTTTTTCCATGTTCCGTACAAAAGTAAGCCGCTATAACATAATGGAGGCGACTCCATTCGGAAGAGATCCCATGGCAGAACTGGCGGAAGCATGCCAAAAAGAAGGGATTAAGCTGGGATTCTATTATTCCCATGTAAGAGAATGGCACCATCCCATGGCAAACAGTTTTGAAAAGAAGGGGCGGGGAGATCTTTATGGTAATTACGGAAATTTCTGGGACTACACAAATGAGAACCTGAAAAATCTGCAGACCTATATTGATGAATTTGATATGCCTCAGATAAAAGAGCTTCTTACCCAGTATGGTGATATCCTTACTATTTGGTTTGACACCCCTTCACAGATTTCCCCGGAACAGGGAAGGCAAATCAGACAGCTTGTATATGAAATGCAGGAAGGATGTCTTGTGAACAGCAGGCTTTCGGAAGACATTGAAGTGGATTATCTGACTATGCCGGATGATGGAATACCTGCATCAGGATTGGACTGTGCCTGGGAGACCCCGATGACTACACACAATGGGTGGGGATATGTTGAAAATGCCCATTATCAGCCTTCTGGATATATTTTGCGTAAAATAGCAGAAGTGGCGGGAAAGGGAGGAAATCTTCTGTTGAATGTGGGACCGGATTCCCGCGGCCGGATACCGGAAGGGGCGGTAAAAGAATTCCGTGAAATCGGGAAATGGCTGGATAAAAATGGAGAGGCTGTCTATGGAACACAGGCGGCAGGCCTCCCTTATCTGCCTGAATGGGGATATGTAACCCGAAAAGAGAAAGAATTATATCTTATCGTAACAGATTCTGCCGCTGAAAGACTATCACTGGCAGGGGTGGAGAGCCCCGTTGGAGAATGTGTGAGTCTGGAAACAAAAGAACCGCTGGAATATAAACAGTATGCTGAAATGCTGGAAATTGATATTCATGATTTAAGGGGCGACATAAGAGTGGTAAAATTACTTTTTGCCGAGCAAATTGTAATAAAGAAAGGACTGTATCCAGGAGATAGTGGAGCGATAGAATTACCAGCCAGCCTGGCGGAATTACGCAAAGAATACTGTTATTCCGAAATGGAAATAAAATATGGAGTTACAGAGCAGTGGATTGATGTCCATGATTCCCTCGCATGGAAATTTGAAAATACACAGGATGCCAAATATAGAGTACAGGTTATGTGGGATTCGAAGGGGTTCTGGGGCATTGAAGATTTTGGACATGAACTGGAAATCAGGATTGGCGGAGTTGTGTTGAATTGCTGCGTGTCGGACGAGATACCGGCTGTTGATGGGACGCGTAGGATATATGCCGGATGTATCAGGCTGCCAAAAGGCAGTCACAGACTGGAGCTTGTACCGAAGCATATCGTTATGAAGCAGCTGATGGGGCTAAGGATAAGCGGAGTGAGACTGGAAAGAGATCAGGAGATCTTTTCAGATAATAAGGATTACGAAAAAGGAGGAAGGTATGATGTTTAAAAAGAAAGCGATAGCATTGCTGTTAACCGCTGCGATGGTATTTTCCATGACAGGCTGCCAAAAACAGGAAAACACAGAAGAGAAAAACGAAACGCAGCCAGCTTCTGCGGTAAACGAATCCGGAACAGTAGAAGAGGCGGGGAAATTTGACGAAAATGGGATATCGGCGCCCGGAGAACTGCCGATTTGTGAGGAACCGATCACCATAAGTGTATTTGTAAAAGAAACGGCTGATATTGCTGATATAACACAACATACAGTTTTTAAAGAATTAACGGAAAAAACAAACATTCAGTTTGATTTCCTTGTGGTTCCGGAAGATGGGGCAAAAGAAAAACTGAATATGCTTCTGGCAAGCGGTGATTACCCCGAAGTGATTATGGGCGGAGGATTTACCAATGCTGATCTTGTTAAATATGGCACAGGAGAAGGAATTCTGATTCCTCTGAATGATTTAATTGAAAAACAGTGTGTAAATCTGAAGGAACGCTGGGCGGACAATCCGCAGATAAAAGAAATGATGACATCACCGGATGGAAATATTTATGGAATTCCAGCCATGGATTCCGGAGGAATGCCTCATGGAACAATTTCCTATAAGCTTTGGATGAACACAGAATGGCTGAAGAATGTCGGTATGGATATGCCGGAAACGACGGAAGAATTCAGACAGGTTCTTCAGGCATTTAAGGAACAGGATGCAAATGGAAACGGAGATCCGAATGATGAAATCCCTCTTTCTGGCGCCACCGGAACCTGGGCTGCAGATATTTATTTGTTCCTTCTGAATGCGTTTGACTACTTCAATCCGGATAATGGTTATCTTAAATTGAAAGATGGTGAAATCAGCGGTACGGCGGATACTGAAGGTTTGAAAAAAGGCCTGGAGTATATTTCAGAACTGTATGCGGACGGTCTGATTGATCCTGCGGCACTGACACAGGATTCTTCCCAGCTGGTAGCTCTGGGTAATAAAGAAGATGTCGTTCTTGGTGCAGCGTCCTGCGGACATTTGGGAATGTTTGTTAATATTGAGGATGGGGATCGGGCAAAAGCGTATGATAATCTTCTTCCGTTGGAAGGTCCTGACGGATATCGGGGAATACCCGCGCAGCACGGGCCTCAGGTTTCCGGCGCAGAATTTGTTATTACTGATAAATGTCAGAATCCGGAAGCTGCCATTAAACTGGCAGACCTTTTCTGCAGTGAAGAATGGTCCGTCCGTACGCAGGTTGGTATTAAAGGTAAGCAGTGGGATGATGCGGATGAGGGTACCTTTGGAGCTGACGGGGAAACTCCTGCCACACGTAAATATCTTAATCTTACAACGGATGCATCCAATGAGACACAGGACTATAAGTTAGGTTGGGTCATCAGACTTCTGGAACCCGATTGGAAAACAACCTTCCAGGTAGTGGGAGATATTAATGAACCTGGAAATTATGAGGCAAGACTGCTTCAATGTACGGAAAAACTCAGACCATATGCTGCAGATGTGGATGATATTCCGCCTTTCTTTTTGGACGAAGAGACTGGAACACAGATTTCCAGTATGAAGACTGCTATTGATGATTACGTAAGAGCTTCTATTGTGGAATTTATTACAGGAGAAAAGAGTGTAGAAAAAGACTGGGATAAATATCTTGCAGGTTTGGATAAACTTCAATACTCTGATTATATCGCCCTCAATCAGAAGGTCTATGATGATAATTATAAATAACATAGAAACTTATATAAAATAGCAAAGAGTCCGGCTGCAGGATTCGTTAGTTCCGTATAAATGGACGGATGATAAGAAAATTGCAGCCGGACTTTTTAATTCAACTGGAAATAAAGGAGGGCGCAATTATGCGCAGACAGGATTTTAACAGACATTGGGATTTTTTCCTGGAAAATAAATATGAAGGAAAGGTGAATTTGCCGCATGATTATAGTATCATACAAAAACGAAGCCCCGACTGCCTTTCCGGAGGAGGAAATGGGTACTTTCCAGGGGGAACAGCAGAATACCGCAAGAACTTCACAGCTCCATCGGAATGGAAAGGGAAAACGGCAATACTTGAATTTGAAGGTGTTTATATGAATGCTGTGGTACGGTTGAATGGAAATATTATCGGACGGCATCCATATGGCTATACTACGTTTCATTGTGAACTAAGCCCATATCTTTTGTATGATTCGGAAAATGAGCTGAGTGTTTCTGTTAATAACAGTGCGCTTCCCAATACACGCTGGTACAGTGGTTCGGGTATCTATCGTCCGGTCTGGCTGATGGTGGGAGAAGCTGTACATATAAAGCCATGGGGAGTATTTAGCGCAGCGAAGAAAACGGCAGAGAAGGAATCGGTGCTTTCCGTTAAAACGGAGGTGGAAAACAGGAGTTCAGCTGATGCGGAAGTTGCAATACGTACCACAATTATTGACGATGCAGGAAATTATGTTGGTGTAAAAGAAGAGAATGCACTGATACCGGGGAAAGAAAATGCAGAAATAGAACAGCTGCTGACGATATCACCGGCCCGCCTATGGTCTGTTGACGATCCTTATCTGTATACAATAAAAATTGAAGTAATAAAAGACGAAAGAATAATTGATGAAGCGGTTTTACAAACCGGAATCCGTTCTGTTTCTTTTGATTCTTCGCATGGATTCCGGCTCAATGGAGTGCAGATGAAATTAAAAGGCGGTAATGTACATCATGACTGCGGAATCCTGGGAGCCAGAGCATTCGCACGGGCAGAAGAGAGAAAGGCTGAACTTTTGAAAGCCAATGGCTTTAATGCAGTCCGCTGTGCTCACAATCCTCCTTCACCGGCATTTCTGGATGCCTGTGATCGAATTGGCCTGTTGGTAATGGATGAAGCTTTTGATGTATGGAACGAAGGAAAGGTCGCAAATGACTATAGCCTTTATTTTTCCGAATGGTGGAAGAAGGATTTAGATTCTATGATACGTCGTGATCGTAATCATCCCAGTATTATTATGTGGTCCACAGGAAATGAAATCGGAGAAAGGGACGGGCGTTCTGACGGATATAAATATGCAGCAGAATTGGCGGAGTTCGTACGAAAATTGGATAATACCCGTGCTGTGACAAATGGCATCTGCTGGGTAGCTGCGTTGCGCTGTTCGCCAATAGGAGTAAATATGCTGACAGCTCCGAAAGAATTTGATTACTGGGGGAAAGCGACAGAATCTTTTGCACAACCGTTAGATGTTGTGGGATATAATTACTGGTTTTCCCGTTATAAAGAAGATGCAGTTAAATATCCCGAACGCGTTATCTGTGGAACGGAATCTTATCTCTGGGATTCGTTGAAATATGGAGATTCCATGGAAGAATATCCTAACGTAATCGGAGATTTCTACTGGACAGCGCTGGATTATCTTGGAGAAGTCGGTGTTGGAAATGTCCGATATGGAGGCGAGACAGAGGTGATTGGTTATCCGTGGCATGTTGCTTTTTGCGGCGATATTGATATCTGCGGATTTAAGCGGCCGCAGTCATATTTTCGGGACTGTGTTTGGGGATTGGCTGAAGAGCCTTATATTGCTGTATATAAACCACAGTTTTATGGGAAAAATCCGGTGCTGTGGGGATGGAGCTGGCCGGATGTTACAGCTTCATGGGATTGGCCAGGCTACGAAGGAAAACCCACAGCTGCGGAAATATACAGCACGGATGATGAGGTTGAACTGTTTTTAAATGGAAAATCTTTGGGGCGTAAACCGACAGGAAAGGCAAATGGGTATAAAGCTTTATTTGAACTTATTTATGAGCCGGGAGAACTGGCGGCAGCAGGCTATCGAAACGGGGAGGAAACTTCCCGGCATATATTGAGGACGCCGGGAAAGGCGGCAGGAATCCGTCTTATTCCTGACAGGATAAAACTGAAGGCTGCGTATGGTGACTTGTCTTATATTACAGTTGAAATAGTAGACTCTATGGGAAATGTAGTATATAATGCGGAAAACAAAATCTTTTTTTCGGTCTGTGGGGCAGGCAGCCTGATTGCCGTTGGCAGCAGTAATCCTGTCAGTGAGGAAATGTACACAGGCAACGAACGCTGTGCGTATGAAGGACGGGCTATGGCAGTTGTTTGTACGGATGGAAAGGTTGGAGAAATTGTAGTTACAGTAATGGCAGAGGGACTTCCGGCAGCCAGAACAGTCCTTGAGGCAGAACAGCCATAATTGTTTTCCTGTTTCCAAATGCAGAAGGGAGATTATAATGCCAAGAAAAAACAGAGAAATTTATATCCATTTTCTGCTGAATGCACTTCCTGTAATGCTTATTCCGGTGTTATTGATGACAGCGGCTTATTTTCGCAATCTGCAAATGTACAGACAGGAGGTATATGAGAAAAATATATCGATTCTTCAGAGCAACGCAAGAGTGGTAGAGAGTATGGTATCCTCCGTGGGGAGTATTGTAAACTTTCTTGATGAAAGTACCTCTGTGAATAATTTCCTTAATTATGAATCGCTCAATGAGGATGGTACCCATACCAGTTCTATGAATCTGCTGAAACAGGATGTAAAATCACTGGTGATATCTAATGACATTATAGAAAATATCCAACTGTATTCCAGGAAAAATAAAATGCTGGTAGATTCCGGAAATGTGGCAATAAATCTGGACAGATATTATGGGCACGGTTTTGTGATTGCCGGGATGGACTATGAAGCATGGCTGAAAAATATTCTTCTGAGAAATGATAGAAGCAAGGCTTTTTTTATTCCAATAAAGACAGGAGAAGGCGAGCGTTTGGCAGACAGGCTGCTTTTCAGCAGCAGTTTGCCGTTAGGAAGCGGGAAATACAGCCAGGGAAGTGTTTCAATCATTCTTGACGAAGGAGAACTGGTCAGAAATTTTACCAACATTGAATATCAGGATGGCGGCTTTATATTTATTGTAGATAAAGAAGGAAACATTCTTTGTCAGGATAACCGGACTGATGCAAAGTTGTGTTATCCGTTTGGAGAAACATTGGAAAGTGACAGAGGTTTTTTTGTTACGGACTCTATTTCAGGTAAGCCTTTATTTGTAACCTATTATTTTGACAGCAATGGGTGGGGGTATGCAGCGGCGATACCGAAACGGCTTGTTGAGGGGGCTGTCCAGGATAATCTGATCTATCTTCTTCTCATGCTTGCATTTGCGCTGGTGACGGGAGGTATTTTGATTCATTTCTATACGAATCGTGTTACAAAACCGATAGCCAGAGTATATAATCTTCTGAATAAAGAGCAGGAAAAAATAACCTATAATGATTTTAATGAAAAGATTGAAAATATGGTTTTGGAAAATGAACAGATGCAGGAAGAACTGGAAAAGCAGATCCCTGCCCTGAAAACCTCAGTTTATCATACTCTTTTGTCAGGTGGTTATCATTCCAGAGAAGAAATTCTGGAAATGCTCGGTAAAATCGGGGTTGATACGGACGCTCGCCAATATGTTATTATTGTAGTATCTATGAACGATCTTGATATAAATAATAACCTGGAAAAAATTGCAGCGCAAAAAATTTATTTAAGAGAGCTGCTGGGTGAGGCATTGGATACCCGTCAGGTTTATGATCTTGATTTTGAAAAAATTGGGATTTTGTTGGCCCTTACCTGTGAAGATATTTCACAGGCAAAAGCAGAATGCATTAATAAGCTTCTGCCGATACGAAAAGAACTGGAAAATAATCTCGCTATGAGCGTTTCATTTCATGGCGATGTGGTGAAAGATATTATGGATATCCCATCCGCTTTTAAACGGGTAGGGCTGCTGTTGGCTAATGAATATGAATCGGTAAGGGATATGATCCAATGGTATGAAAAAAATGATAAGCAGGATGGATTTTATTATCCGGCGGAAATAGAGGAAAAACTTCTGGATTCCGTATTATGGGGTAATGAGGCGGATACAGAGCTTATACTTGATAAGATTAGAAGGCATAATCAAAGGACTCTGGAGAGTAAAGATGACAGAGAATTAGCAAGCCTTATTTTTGCAATGCAGAAATCTCTGGAAAGAACAGCGGGCATAGAAGACGTTTCAGCCCGTGAGGAAAGGCTTTGGGTTCAATCCTGCATAACGGAAGGTAAAGAACTGCAGGAATGTTTTAAAAGGATGGAACATATCTTCCTTCAGCTGTCCCATGAAAAAAAAGAAAGCTGGCAGAAGGATAACCTGGATTTGAAGCTGAAGGTAAAAAGATATGTGGAGAAGAATTATACGAATCCACAAATATCTCTTACAATGGTAGCGGAAGAATTTGGAATATCAGAAGTATATCTCTCCAAATTGTTTAAGCAGTCTTTCGAACAGAATTTTTCGAAATATGTAGAAAGTCTGCGGTTAAAAAAAGCAAATAAACTTATGGAGGACGGGAAACTAAAGATTACGGAGATAGCGGTAAGCGTAGGATATAATTCACCGCAGTCATTTCGGCGGGCCTATAAAAGAGTATATGGGACGACGCCAAGGGAACATTGATATAATAAAATTATCAAATGGACTAAAAATAATTTATAGCAAAAAAAGAAATGCAACAGTGTTTTTATACACAGTGGAGGAAAGAAAAATGGATAGGAATCAGTTGGATAAAAGACTTATAAAAGTAGTTCCTACAGAACGGCAGATTGCGCATCAGCAAATGGAATTTTACAGCTTCATCCATTTTACCGTGAATACTTATACCGGGAAGGAATGGGGAGATGGGACGGAAGCGGAGAGCATTTTCAATCCGGTAAAATTTGATGCAATGCAGTGGGTAAAAGCGATAAAAGCTGCCGGAATGAAAGGGATGATCCTTACCTGTAAGCATCATGACGGATTTTGCCTGTGGCCAAGCAAATATACAGATCATACGATAGCTAAAAGTCCCTACCGTAATGGAAAAGGAGATCTGGTGAAGGAAGTTTCACAGGCCTGTAAGGCGGAAGGGATCCGGTTTGGTATTTACCTTTCTCCCTGGGACAGAAATAACAGGAATTATGGATATGGCAAAGCTTATGATGATTATTTTGTCAGTCAGCTTACTGAATTGCTGACAGAATATGGAGATATCTGTTCCGTATGGTTTGACGGGGCCTGCGGGGAAGGAGAAAATGGAAAAAAACAGGTTTATGACTGGAACAGGTATTATGAAGTAATCCGGACTCTGCAGCCGGATGCATGTATTCATGTCTGTGGTCCGGATGTACGCTGGTGCGGCAATGAAGCAGGGGATACCAGGCCTGCAGAATGGAGCGTTGTTCCCAGGAGAACCAGTGAAACAGAAAAAATTGCCGCAGAAAGCCAGCAGACAGATGATGCGCAATTCAGGAAAAGACCAATTAAGGCGAGTGATCAGGATCTTGGCAGCAGGGAGGCACTGGAAAATGAAGAGGATTTAATCTGGTATCCCGCTGAAGTAAATACCTCTATCCGTCCGGGATGGTTTTACCATGAAGAGGAAGACTGCAAAGTACGTACCCTTGAAGAGTTGATACATATTTACTATAATTCCGTTGGAGGAAATGCCACCTTTCTTCTGAATATACCGCCTACCAGGGAAGGGATTTTCCATGAAAATGATGTGAAACGGCTGGAAGAAATGGGAGATTACCTGAAGGCGGTGTTTGCCCGTAATCTATTGGAAGAAGCCGGGATAGGCGTTGACAGCTGGGAAGAGGGATACGACATTGAAGCGGTTAGAAGAGATAATTATGAGCAGTTCTTTAAGACGGAAGATGGAATCAGAAGTGCGGATATTAAAGTTTCTTTTCCCCATCCGGTCAGTGTTTCCCATGTGGTGTTGAAAGAAAACATCCGTATGAGTCAGAGAATAGAAGGTTTTGAAATTAAGGATGATAAAGGGCATGTTTTGTATCAGGGGAGCACAGTGGGATATAAAAAGATTGCGGTATTTCCCAGGACAGCGGTTAAGGAACTGCACATACATATTACCGATGCCCGGGTATGTCCTACGCTGGCATTCCTGGGAATTTATTAGTTGATGCATGAAAGCATTTGCAATATTAGCATATATCAATTTATTCGAAGAATATATCATTGATTTGTAAAGTGTTCTTGACAATGGTATAATGCGAAGTGAAAAAGACTTAGAGTTTCCAATGTATAATAACCTGCTCACTTGTGGCCTGCACTTGTGAAACAAGAATGTCAAGCACCCGGCGCTTGTCGTCGAAGTCAACGGACTCCCAATCCCGCAAATATCCGGTAATGCTATCAATCTGTGAGGACGAAACGGAATTAGCGGTAAGGTCGGCCACCAGTTTCGCCTGGAGTTGCCGTTGCCCGTCTAATTCCTCGATCCGGCTATTTGCGTATTGTAACAAGGTGGGGTTTGCGCCGGAAAGCGTGTCAAGCAGTTTTTCAATCTCGGCCTCGGTTTTTGCAAGCGCGGCGCGGGCGGCGGTTAGTTTCGGATTGTAGCTTTCGGTTTTGGTGCCTTTCAGCGTTTGGAACGCCCGCATTTTCTTAACCATTTCCGCATACACGGCTTGTTCAAGCACTTGCTTTGTCAGAGTGCCCGCGCCTTGACAGCCTTTATTTTCCGAGCGTTGTTTACACCGAAGATAGGTAACTCCATTCGGAGCGTTGAGACTTGCAAGAGCATATCCGCAACAGCCACACTTGATTTTCCCGGCCAGCCATGTATTGTGGCATTTGCGCCCGTTCTGGAATGTGGTGTTTTGTGACAGTTTGCGCTGGACGGCCAGCCAGAGCCCCGACGGGATGCGGCCCTTGTGGGGCGCTATGACGAGGATCGGCTCCTCACCCTCCCGGCCCTGGTACAGATAGCAACCATAATCACCCGTGAACAGTTCCGGCGGGCTTTCGATTTTCACGCCCTGGGCCTTGAAGTATTCGTAAATATCCATATCGGCCTGGACGTAAACCGGATTTCTCAAAAGCTGGCCTAAAAAACCGCGTTTGAGCGTTTTCCCATATACCAGAATATTCTGCGTGGTGAAGTACCGGGTTATATCCCCGTATGAGGTTTCTGGCTCCGCGTACATTTCAAACATCATCTCGACGTAATCCATCTCCGCGTTTTCCACCAGCTTTTTTGTCTTGATCCCATCCATGACGATGGGCTCCAAATCAAAACCGTAAGCCGCCCGGCCCCGCATATAGTAGCCTTTGGCACACCGGGAATAAAAGGCGTCCGTTACACGCATTTGGATGCTTTCGCGTTCCAGTTGCGCGAACACAATACAGATGTTGAGCATCGCCCGGCCCATCGGGGTGGACGTGTCAAACTTTTCCGTGCAGGAGACAAACTCCACATTGTACTGTTTGAATATTTCCATGAGCTTTGCGAAGTCCACGATGGAGCGGCTGATCCTGTCCAGCTTGTAAACGACCACCCGTTTAATCAGCCCGGCCTTGATGTCACCCAAAAGCCGCTGGAAGTCAGGGCGGTCAATGTTCTTGCCGGAATAGCCCTTGTCTTTATATTCCTTTCCCTCACCGCCTTTTAATTCATACCGGCAAAACTCAAACTGGCTTTCAATGCTGATACTGTCCTTTTTGTCAATGGATTGTCTACCGTAAATCGCGTCTATTCTGTTATCCATAATTAGCTCCCTTTCCGTTGGAACAGGAGCCAACCTACAACTATATTATACCTCTGCCGGCCCCTATCAACAAGGATGCCGATGAACGGCTTATCCTCGCCGCCCGTTGGCGTACTTGCTGAATACGTCAAAAAGGCGCTGTTCAATTTCCCGCTTGCGCGTTTCCCTTTCTTTCGGGGGAAGAACGGGAGTCAGATTTTTAATGGTAATCGTCCGCTCCCCGAAAGCGGCGGTTTTAACTTCACTGTCATATTTCACTGCCTGCAACATAAAATCCCTCCCATAATCACATTGTTACACATACGCCGAAAGGCCAGCACCGCATAAGTGCTGGCCTTTCGGCTTGTTCTACTTCTGGACAAAATGTCTCGAAGCTAATACACGCTTTTCTGATAGTGGGCCTCGGCCTCGCCCGTGGTAGTGTAGTCGAAAACCTCGTGGAGCTCCAGCATCACCCGCTGAATGTCGGCGGGCTTGAAGCCGCAGTTTTCCATCGCCAGAATGACATAACCGCGACACGCACCCTCGCTCCAGTCCTGGTTAAGCAGGGCCGCCAGTTCAGGATCGTACTGCATGATGTAGCCTCCTTGAAAAATGGTGGGAGCACCGCGCCGTTGTTTTTGGCCCGTCATAAGACAGCAAGTAGCAGCGCGGCGCTCCCCGCACAATCGGAACGGGGCAGGCCCGGAGGGGACAGCGGCCAACTTGTCCCAGGTTCGGATCATGGCCGTGGGATAGCCCGTCCCATTCGCGGCGCTGGTGGTTATCGCTCGTCCCCGTGAGGGAAGTCACCGCGCACCCGCCGCCCGGCTCTCCGTGTGCTCAGGGCCGCCGCCGCTCCGTTGTGGAGAAAGAGGTAAAACCTCTTTCTAATAATCAACTGCACTTTGGAGCCAAAAGCGAAAGAGAAAATCAAAAGTTTTTCAAATATTTTTTCATATTGTCCAGGCCCTGCCGGATGGCGATCTGGACGGCCCGGACGCTCACGCCCTCCTCGTCGGCAATCTGCCGGACGGGTTTCCCAAGAATGATATGCGCGTCGATCCTCCGGCCCTGGAGATCAGGCAGGGAGTTAAGGGCGCGGCACAAGAGCATAAACCGCTCCTTGCGATCCAGGAGCTCCTGGGCGGACGGTTCAAACTCGCAAATGTGGTTTTCAATGCCGTCCCCCGCATCCAGGGAATACTGTGCCTTGTTGCGCTTGCGCCGTTCATAGTGCCGCTCCTCATACCGGCTGTCGGAGCGGAGCACCGCCGCCACTTCCTCGGAAACCTCTATGTATTCATCGGTTAAGTACCAATAGAAAAAATCTCTCAGATTGATGGTTGTCATTTTTACGTCCTCCATTTTCGATTTTTGGGTTTGCGCGGATCGAAAATGGAGGATAGGCGGGGAGCGGCACACAGGGGAGCCGCCCCTCACCTCTGGACATTTTGTCTCGAAGTGGACGCGCCGTCCCGATTGCCGCAGAACGCGCCCGAAAAAGGTCGGACAGAAAAACGCCGCCCTCCCTTGCGGGAAAGCGGCGCTGGCTGGGCTTAACTCATATTTACTTTTTCCTTTTGTCTCCCATAGTCCAGCCAATCCCAGCGCCTCCCTCCGTTTGGGAGGGAGTATAAAACACTAGATTTTCGATAGGATTTCTTGAGCCTTACTGCAAAATAACAAATACCGCAACTTACGGCAGGATATGAGAAAAGCCCGGCTGTGTTGACAGCCGAGCCCTAAATGATACATATTATTTCTTTTTATGCGCGGGGTCTATGAAACGATAGCCCACGCCCCGGACATTTTCAATGCAGTCTCCATCGCCCAGCTTTTGCCGCAGGCGACTTACGCTTACGGGGATGGCGTTGGTTTCATTACCCTCGAAATCATCGCCCCATACATAGTAGCGTAGTTGCTCATGGGTCAGCACCCGCCCTGCCTGGGAGGAAAACACATACAGCAGATCAAACTCCCGGCGGGTCAAGTCCAGTTCCCTCCCATTATAGACCACACGGCGGGTCAGGGGGTCAATCAACAGGTTTTCAAACGTGACGATGGTATAGCACCGCTGGCCGGGCAGGGGTGGAGCGGCGGATGTATAACGACGGAGCAGGGCCTGGGCCCGGAGTAAGCACTCCTGGAGTTCCAAAGGCTTTTGTATGAAATCATCCGCCCCCAATCGGAACGCCTTCGCCTTGTTCTCAATGCCACCCAGGGAGGACAGCACCAAGATCGGCATATTCCTCATTTGCCTCATAAAGCGGAGCAGTTCAAAACCGTCTGTTTCCGATAGGGAAATATCTAGGATCACAAGCTCGTAGTTATGACGATTTAGGCGCTCAATACCGTCCACCACGGACAGGGTATAATAAGCACTGATGCCGTATTCAGTCAAAGCGTACTTGATGGCCTTGCAGTTTTTCAAGTCACCATCAATAATCAACACTCTTTGCTCCGCGTTCATATGGTAGCCCTCCTTTCTGGTTGTTGGCCTCGTCACTTCTGGACAAAATGTCCAGAAGTAGCCAGTGATATATAATTACCCGACAAACTGGAAGTTGTGCAATATCACTCTATTCATTTTGCTCTGTTGACTTCCTTGAACACTTGTCCAACTATTGCAGCCCTGAATGAAATCGTAGGCCGTCTGGCACTCATATGATACCCTCAGCATATTCTGTTTCACGCTTCAAACGATATTCAAAAAATGCTGCAAATACTGCAAGCATGACGAAAATCAAAACCTTTGTTATCAATGCAGGTATAGGGATTGAGATACCCGCTAACAGTTGAAAAACAGACTGAATAGGGAGCATGATACCAACGCTCATACATACCTTGAATATCATCCTAAGCAGAACATATCCGATAAAGCTCTCATGCTTAATTAGATAATAGGTAAGAAACATCAGCGGGCTAATAATGCCCATATCAAGCACATATGTAATCTCCGTCGTATATACTTCAATCAGTTCTATCGAAGTCCCACCTGCGATTGAGGTAATAATGTCGGGAAGCCATGCAACAAAAAGTGCTATTCCCGCTACCAGCAAAAACGCTTTCATTCCTTTTGTAAAATGATACGAGCAAACTTTCTCTTGGCGAACACCTACTGAATGCAGTTTTACAAACATCACACCCACGCTAAAAAAGCACACACTGAATAATGCGATATACACTAAATGCAAGCTATTATAAGTTACGCCAAACGCCAGACTTGCGGAGTAGTAGAGCAACAGGCCCAACACTCCAAAACTGCGAATATTGTATTCAACGCTCTGTCTCTTCCTTGCTCTTAAAAAAGTAACGATTGACAAAGGGACAATACAGATCAATATCGTAAAATCGGAGCCTATAAAAATGGGAGCCTTAAAGTAAGAGTCATGGGCATATATTCCGGCTCCCCACATTCGTATGTTCTCATTATATTGATTCACAAACTCATAGGAATGTGTAGTGTTAAAAGAGCATATTCCACAAATCGTTGCTATCAATAATAGAAATATGATTAACGTGTTTAGAATATTGAATATTGGTTTTGTCTCATTCATTGTTTTCTCTGCCCTTTCCGTAAGTTTCAAAACAACAGAGAAGTTTTTTTAGGGTACAAACTAAATTGTAAATTTCTGCGTCGGAAAACGAAGAAAATAATTTGTTGGACGCACGAGCAGTAGCCTCATCATTGTCCGAAAAATACTGGTATGTCTTTTCCGTCAGTTCCACTTTTAATGCTCTTGCATCGCTGTTTGATTTTCCAATATTCACATATCCTTTGTTTTCTAATGGTATCAACATTTTTTTGACATTCTGCCGTGTCGTTCCGGTAAACTCGGCAATACTATTGATACTCTTTTCTTGAAGTTCCATTTTAGAAATCATCATTAACAGAAACCATTGCCTAAAGGTAATGTCGGGCAATATGCTGTCACCTATTTGGTTTAACTTGTTTGATAACAAAGAGACACAGCCAATCACAAACTCCTCACTTTCTGTTCTGCTCATACGGTAATCTTCTCCCTTGTGTTTTTTATGCAACTAGTTGCCATATATACATTATAAGCAACTAGCTGCATAAAGTCAATGGCTAAGTTTTTCATACAGTTTTCGGGGGAGCACAGACAAGTAGCAGACAAGTGGCAAGTGGCAAGCAAGGCAGGTGTGGCCACACCTGCCATTTTCGCGCCCACAAAGGGCCGCGAAAATGCTTGTTGGGGTTGCTCCCCAAACCCGCCACTTCTGGACAAAATGTCCAGAAGTGAAAGCTGCGTCACAGGTGCTACCGCGCCTGTTCCTTATCCCTGCCGGGGGCCGTGATCCCCAGCAGATGATCAATGTTCGTCTTGACGGCCAGGGCCTCCCGCATATCCCGCTGGGCCGCATGGTATGCGGTATAAAGGGCCTTTTTCTCCACCGCCAGCTTACGCCGTTCCTCTTTCAGCTTTGCCATCGGTGGGAGCTTGCCGCCGTCTAAAAGCGTGTTCATAGCGGTGCGGGCGGCCCGGTAGGTGGCGAGCTCGTCCCCGTGCTCGGCAAGGTATTTTTTCGAGTACCGGGCGGCCTTGTAGCCATCGAACACGGGCCGGGTTTTGGCGTAGTCCACCACGGCCCCCATGAGCTCGGACGTTTTGGAGAGGGCCGCCTCGGTGGTCTGGAGCTTTTCGGCCAGGGCGTGAAAGTGCTCCACCGCCGCCGTGGTCTGCGCTTCCAGCGCGGCATAATCGGTCAGCCCATGCTCCTGGAGAAATTGGAGCGCGGCGGCCATCTGCTTTAGATTGTAGATTTTGGCCCACTTCTCAAAGCCGGGCCCCTTGCCGGAGCGCAGGCGCTCCTGGATGTCAATAATCAGATCGACGCGCCGGGCCGGGGTGGGAGCCTCCGCTGGGAGCTCCGGGACGGGCCGCTCCCCGGCGATTACCGCCCGGATGTCCTCCGGGCCGAAGCCGTCCCCCAGGGTGGACGCCCTCAATCGCGTCGCCCGTTCCTGGCCAGGGACGAGGAACGACACCACGCCCCCGCGCCCGTGCTTCACCTTGTAGCCGGACTCCTCCATGAGCCGGAGAAAGCCGTCAAAGTCGGCGGGGCGCTGTTCCAGGGCCGCAACAATGGCGGCGCGGAGCCGGGCCTGATAGGACGGCTGCCGCCCCTCACCCAGCCACTGGCCGTAATGGAGAAAGCGCCCCTTGCTGTGCGGTTTGGGATTTTGGATATAGGACAGGTCATGCTCAATACACACCCGGTCGGAGAGCCGCCGCAGAGCAAAGCTGGAGCCAATGAAGTTGCGGAACTTCCGGGAGCGGTCAAAGGCCGTGGAATTGAAATAGATGTGATTATGCAGATGGCCCTTGTCGGTGTGGGTGCAGACAAAGAACTGATACTTGCCCTTTGTCCAGCGCAGGGCCGTTTCATAGCCTACTTTGTTGGCCTCCTCCGGGGAGAGCTCCCCAGGTGGGAACGCCTGCCGGATTTGATAGAACAGGGCCCCATGATCCGCCGCCCGGTTTGTCTCCGCCTGGTACTGGCTTTTGAGCAGGAGAAACTCAGCGGGGGCCGTGGCCGGATCGCAGAGGTAGGCGGAAACGGCCCCCAGCTTCTCAGGGTTGAGCCCATAGGCAAACCGATCCTCCATCGTTTGCAAGGCTGTCTGTCCCTTTGCTTTTTTATAGGGCTTGATAAATGTCGTGGCCGTGAGCATCCTCCTCTCCGCATAAAAAAGCGGCGACTGAATCCATTCAGCCGCCGCTTTCACTTCTGGACATTTTGTCCAGAAGTTACCTTTTAATAAAACATAGAAAGCAAGTTTAACCGCAATAAGCTGAACTAGATCAGCTCGACAAACTGGAATTTATTTGTGAATTACTTTTCTCATACCAGAGCCGCAGAAATCATGAGGGATTAACTTAAAACCCATTTTTTGATAGAATGTTTCTTTTCCTTTTTCCGCGATTAACTGTATGCTGGAACGCCCGTTGATTGGTGTTTCATCATCAACATATTTGATTATCATATTGATTATTTGACTTCCCACGCCATTTTTTTGATAGGCAGGATGGACTATAATATCAGTAATCATATAATACAGACCATCTCCTATCAATCTTCCCATGCCAACAGTCTGGTCATTTTCAACTGCAATTACTGTATATAAGCTCCTGCCAAGAGCTTTTTGAGCCTGTTGCTCTGAAAAATTTAACCAATCGACGCTTTTTCTTAACCTATAATAATCTTCGTAGCACAGTATATTCTCTTTGTATTCCATGTGTTTTCCCCAACAATTCAAATTTTCTACCCGATAAACTGGAATTTAGCTCTCAACTTTATTAAATATAACCGTTTGCTCTTTCATGAATATTTTCCGACTTGATAACCATATTCCGTAAGCTCCTTTTTGTATTTCAAAAAGGAGTGGTCTATCGCTATCCCTGCTATTTTTGCAATTTCATCAAAAGTCAATGTGAAAGTCTGGCTTCCATTATCCTGTACATATTTCCATTAATCACATCAGACTTCTGCTCGGTAAAACAATAGTCGTTTTCAGTGTTGTTAATATTCTACCATTAACAAGCAATTTTGTCCACGATACCGTAAAGATCGTTCGGCTTTCACCACCTCTGGACAAAATGTCCAGAAGTCGTGAAAACCGGGGAGCGGCGCAGAGCACGCCCCCCGATCTTCTAAAGCTCCACCACCTGGGACAGTTTTTCCAGCAGGGCGGAGAGGGGCCCCCACAATTCTGCATAGTCGTTTTGCAGGGCCTTGATCTCCTCCGGGTAAATGCCTCCGTAGGTGTTTGCCTGGATCGCCACCTGATTTAGATTGTTGGAGCAACGGCGCTGGAGCGAGACAAGCTCCCGCACCGGGGAAAGGTCAACGTGGAGCACATAGCCGTTGAGGGCCATTTTCCGCATATACGCGCCCATGTTGCGGATGCCCGCCTCGGCCATGCGCTCCTGGATCAGCGCCCGCTCCTCCTCCGAAACCATAACGTGCAGGTGGACGGCCCGCTGGCGCTGTTTCGTCACCGCTCCTCCCGTTCCCGGCTCCGGGCGCGGCGGGGCGGTTCCTTTACCTTGTCCGTGTCAACCTCCGGGGCCGGGAGCACGGGCAGGGGCGGCGGGGCCGGTAGGTTGTTGATGATGCCGTCAATCTGGTTATAGTTCTGCTCCAGGGAAAGCTCGGTGTTCTTCAAAGGATTGTTTTCCATAGGGGTTCCTCCTCTCAAATGTTAGCTTTTGGGGCGGGAAACAGGGGCCGGACGTAAAATCATACCGGCCCCATGCAAACCGGCCCCGGAAAGCCTGATTTCATGCGGGTTTCAAACGGCTAAAAGCTCACAGTTCAGCCCCGGTTTTTCCGCATATAGTCCCGCTGGCGTTTCCGCCTTGCGGCCCCGGCACAAGCCTCGGAGCAGTAAGCCCGCCGCCCCTGGGGGAGAAAGGCCCCGCCGCAGACGGGGCAAAGCCGCATTTCCGGGGCCGCGCCCTCAGAGCAAAGCGTCGCCTCCAGCGCCGGATCGAGGGGGAGCACGGCCTCCCGGAAGTAGCGGCACAGGGCCCCGGTGTAGCACTTGCCGAGCATATAGCACTCGCAATCCAGGGGCAGACAGCCGCAGTCCCGGTCATAGTTGGCGCACATGGAAAGCACCAGCTTTTTAATGCCCGCCTTTTCCTCCCGCGTCAGTTCCCGGCTCATTGTTCCGGCTCCCCGCCGTCGCCGCTTTCGCCGTCCTCGTCCCAGGGGTCGCCGTCCTCATAGAGATCGGGCTCGTCATAGTCCTCCTCCGGCTCAGGGGCGGGCGCGTGTTTTGGGCGGTAAATCTTGAAGTACCATCCGGCCCCGCCGCCAATCAGGAGCACAGCCAGCCCCAGCAAAAGCGGCGCGGCGTTGGGCTTGCTTTCCGGCTCAGGTTCCGGCGCAGGGGCCGGATCAGCGTCCGGGGTGGGCGTGGGTTCCGGCGCGGGAGCCAGGGAGCCGGGGAGCTCCTCCCCGGCGCTTTCCGCCAGGGCCGCAAGGTCGGCCAGAGTGACGGCGTTTAAGAAATACACGTTTTCACCACTGCGCTGGCGGTCAATCACCAAATAGAAAACCGACTCGTCCGCCGTGGTGATGGTGAAAAATTCCTTGCCATCCTGGTCGGTGGCGTTGTCCACCACCGTGCCTGTGCCCTCCGGGGTAAAGGGCTTCTGTTCCGGCTCCGGGGCCGGGGCTGTTTCGGCGGGAGGAAACTCCACGCCCCCGGTGCCCTCCTCATAATCTTCACCGCCCCCGGCATAGGCCGGAGTGGAAAAGCCGCACATCAGGACGGCGGCGCACAGGGCCGCCGTTAAAAACCGGGCTTTTTTCATTCCGCCGCCTCCTCTCCCGTTGCCGCGGACTTCTGGACATTTTGTCCATAGGTGGGGGACTCGCCGCCCTTGAGCTTCTGGAGCAGGAGCGGCAGCTCGTCAAGGGGGATGCTCATACCCCGCACGATGTCCACGATCTCCTCGTTTTCGGCCTCCTTGTGCTTCTGTTCCAGTTCCCGGAGCCGGGCCTGTTGTTCGGAGAGTTTGGCCCGTGCCTTGTCAATCTCCCCCTGGATTTTCGCGCTTTTGCTTGTCGCCATAAATACCTCCTTTTTACGGTAAACGCCCGTAGGCGTAGAAATGAGACTGCCAATAGTTACTGTTCAGGTTAGAATACTGGATCGGGTCGCCACAGTGGAGCATGACTCCGCCGCCCACATAGATGCCACAGTGGGAAACGCCCGGCGTGTCATACGTCCCCGTAAAGAAAACCAAATCGCCGGGCCGGGGTTCCCGTACCGGGGCGCAGATATTGTAAAGGCCCTGGGCCCCCAGGCGGCCCACGTTCCAGCCGCTGTGATTGATCACCCACGACACGAAGCCGGAGCAATCGAAAGAAGTAGACGGGCTGGAGCCGCCCCACACATAGGGATAGCCCACATATTTCTGCGCCTCCTCCATCATGGCCGCGAATGTTTCATCCTCCAGCGCCTCCGGGGGAATGTCATAGACCGGGGGCGGGTTGGTGTACTTATCCACATAGGCGGAGCCGGGGAACAGGTCGGGCCGGTTCCCCAGGGTAGCCATGTAAAGGGAATACCGGGAGAGCTGATCCTCGCCCATGATGTAGACGGGCAGATGGGAAAGGTTTTCGTTGGAGAGGGTCACATAACAGATGTAATAGTCGTAGGGCACTTCATAAGTGTCGGTATGGGTGTTGCCCTCTTCATCCGTCCAAGTGTCGGTTTCGGTGTAATAGCGTGTTTCCATCACCACATCCTCGGTCAAAATGTATTGCTTATCAAAAAGCATTTGCAGAGTGCCCCGCACCTCGTCCACCGTCCAGGCCCCCTCATGGAGCGCGCAGAGGATGGAGATTAGCACATAGGGGTCGTGTTTGATTTCGTCCAGGTCGTAGTGGTACTCGTCATAGTTGTGGGTGCTCTCGTAGGTGTCCAGATACCGCTGGAGCTCGGCCTCCAGATCGCAATAGGCGGCCTCGGCCCCCAGCATATCCTCATCCTCGGCGGGGTAGGTGCTGGCCCCCACCGCGCCAATCATGCCGTTCCCCAGGGATACCAGGGAGGACGCGCAGGACTGGAGGGAGAAGATCAGCAGAACGCAGGCCAGGGCGATGAGCACGCCCACGGGATGCCGCTTGATAAAACCAGCGACGGCCCGGCCCGTTGCGGCGGTTGTTTTCCCGGCGGCCTTTACGCCCTGTTTGGCGGCCTCCCGCGCTTTCTTTTTGTACTGCTTGCGGAATTGGTGTTTTTTCCAGGTGCGGGCCGCCGGGTTGTCCTTGATCTCCGGGTGCTCCTGGGCCGCCGCGTGGAAATGGTAGTCCGCCGTCGCCTTGATATGCTTTGCCTCGGCCTTGCGGACGGCCCGCGCCGGATGGGTGCGGATGCGCTTTTTCACAAACCGGGAGACTCCCCGGACGGCGGCCTCGCCAGCAAGCTCGGAGCGGTGGGCGGCCTCGATGCCCACGTTTTCATCCTCCACTTGATAAACCTTGCCGTGGACGAACATCCAAGCCTCGCTCTTTACCACGCCGCCCACGCGCCACACAGCCCCCGGTTTTTTCGGGGGCTTTTGGGCCGTCAGCTTTTCTTTCGCCTTTTCCAGCTTTGCGCTGCGCTGTTCCATGCGGCGCTTGGCCTTGTTCAGTTTTTCCGCGCCCTTGTCCGGGCCGGGCGGCGGGGGCGGATCTCCGCCCACTGAATTGGAGCCGTCCGGCCCACCCCCGCCAGGAGCCGGGGCGCTGGCCTTTTGGCCCTCAGCCTTGCGGGAGCCCTCCGCCTTTTTGCCTTTGCCGGGGCCGTCCGACGCTTTTCCCTTATCGGGAGCAGACTCCCCACGGGCCGGGCCGCTTGGCTTTTCCCGCAGACGGTCAGAGGGGCGGCCCGGTTGCTTTTCCTGCCGGGGCTTCTGGACATTTTGTCCAGAGGTAGCCTTGCCGAATGATACGGGAGACTCGCCCTCAGCAGGGCCGGGGGCCTCGTCCACGATAGGGGCCGCCCGATCCGGGCCGCCCGGTTTTTCCCGGAGCCGTTCAGAGGGGCGGGCCTGTTTGCTTTCCTGCCGGAGCTTAGAGCGGCTCCACTTCTGGACATTTTGTCCAGAGGTGGGAGCCATGCCGGGCCCCGACCTAACCGGGCGCTCCGGGCCCTGCCCGTCACGCCCCCGCGTCATTGTTCAAGTCCTCCGGGCGGGTGGTGAGCAAGTCATAAATCTCGCCTTTGGGGAAACGATCCACAAACGGGATGGTCACGCTCCCATAGAACAGCAGCCCCTCGCCGGAATTGCTATGCGTGATATAGGATAGCTGGTGCTCGGAAATGCCTAATTGTTTGGCGATAATCGCCCGGTCACTTTGGGCCTGGGAAAGCAGGATCATAAAGTCGGTGTTGTCCAGAATGTTCTCAATCTCCCGGCTGGCCAAAAGGTCGTAGGGTAGGGTAAAGGCGTCTTGCCGCCGTTGGCGGCAGGTTTCCTACACCC
>OLQF01000074.1_pt1 | contig 85717 bp, 80 predicted proteins | sample 1643171 | NCBI WGS metagenome assembly OLQF01 (sample SAMEA3136702, study PRJEB25190) | human gut metagenome | reverse complement strand
TGCAGACATATGAAAAAGAAATATGAATTATCAGCATATGCAGATCATAAGATCACGTTGATGGCCGTGGATTCAGAAGGCGGATATTATACAGAATCCGGAAAAAGGGGACTTTTCCGGGATCTGGATTATTTTGAAGAAAGTCCTGAAAAGACCAGTTTTGTTTTTGATTCCATGACAGACAATCAGTCAAAGATGGTATTTCTGAATCGTCTGCCGGAGCCCATATATCTTCAAAACGGAGAAAAGAAAACTTCAATTCTTTATTTTGGAATTGCCCAGGACATGGAACAGTTGAATCCATATTTTAACTGCGAAGCTTATAACGGAAACAACAGTGTGTATGTACTGGATGATAATGGATCTAAACTGTTCAACAGCAATCAGGTGGAACTGATCAAGGGCCATAATGTATTTTCTGTTTTACAGAATATGAAGTATCTTCACAATTCTTCCTTTGAGAAAACAAAGGCGGAACTGGAAGAAAAAGGCTGCAGTTATTCTAATGCAGTTCTGGACGGAACAGAATATTTTTACGGATTAAAAAGAATGGAAAATGCCGAATGGACACTTATCTTTCTGGTTCCGGCGGAGTATGTTGCTACGAATACATTAAAACTTGTCAATTTTATTATGGTATTTATCGTTATCTTTACGGTTATCGTAGCTGCCTGTGTTATGATGGGGATTTTCTTTGTTATGTACAGAAATCAGCAGGAAGCAATCCGTTTGGAACGGGAAAATAATGCCAAGCTGGAAACAGTGAATACAAAACTGCGTCAGGCTAAACAGGCGGCAGAGGATGCTTTTCAGGTGGCACAGGAAGCGAACAGATCCAAGAGCAGTTTTCTTGCCAATATGTCTCACGATATACGTACTCCTATGAATGCGATCATTGGTATTACGTCCCTGATCAGACATGATGCCGGTGATAAAGGCAAGGTAATAGAGTATGCGGATAAAATTGATACTTCCTCACAGCATCTGTTAGGGATCATTAATGAAGTTCTGGATATGAGTAAGATTGAAGCAGGAAAAACTGTTTTCAAGTATTCTGATTTTTCTATTTCGGATTTTATACAGGAGCTTGATACTATATTTCGTTCTCAGATATATGAAAAGAAGCAGACTCTTACAATTACAAAAGAAAACATCCGGCATGAGTGGGTGAATGGGGATCAGGTTCATCTGATGCAGATTTTCAGCAATCTGCTGTCTAATGCAATAAAATATACACAGGAAGGCGGAGAAATTCAGCTTCTGGCAGAGGAATGTGAATCAAATTCATCTGTTTATGCAAAGTATCGTTTTTTAGTTTGCGATAATGGTATGGGAATGTCGGCAGATTTCAAGGACAGGATTTTTGATGCCTTTACCCGTGCAGAAAATTCTCTGACAAATAAGATACAGGGAACCGGTCTTGGAATGGCAATCACCAAAAATCTGGTTGACTTGATGGGCGGAACCATTGATGTAGAAAGTGAACCGGGACAGGGCAGCTGTTTTGAAGTTTTTATGGATCTGAAAATCGCAGAAGAAAGATCTGTTTCTCCGGCTTCGCAGACAGAAACAGAAGAGCAGGATGGCAATATCCTGAAAGGAATGAGATTCCTATGTGCAGAGGACAATGAGCTGAATGCGGAGATTCTGACGGAACTGTTAAAGATTGAGGGCGCGGAGTGTACGATCTGTGAAAATGGTAAAAGGGTCCTGGAGACATTTGAACAGTCTGTCCCGGGTGACTATGATATGATCCTGATGGATGTGCAGATGCCTGTCATGAACGGCTATGAGGCAACGAAGGCAATCCGCAGAAGCTCCCATGAGCTGGCAAAGACAATTCCGATTATTGCCATGACCGCCAATGCATTCTCAGAGGATATTCAGCATTCTCTGGCGGCTGGTATGAATGCCCATATTTCAAAACCGGTTGATATGAAGACGCTGGAAAAGACAATAAGAAGCATAAAATCCGGCGGCGGGGGGGTACCGAAACGCAGGTCATTGCTCAGTAACCATTAAATAATAAACCCATACTTGCTGTTTTGGATCAGGTGCTTGGAACATCATATGAGTTACATGAGTGAGGAAAAGTGGATCGCAGCTTAAAATACGAATCGTCAGTTTTGGGGAGATAAGAAATTTATCTCCCTGTTTTTCTAATGTATGCTCGGAATCTTTTTGTATTCGATTATGCACATCTATAACTTCTATACTCATATCAAATTCCTGATAAGTGGAAACCTTTATTGAAAATTAATAATAACTCAAAAACTTGACTTTTAACATACATTAAGTTAAAATGAAATAAAATAAGTTAAAAGGAGAATGAAAAATATGCTAACAAGTGTATTCGGGATTTCTATAAGATATGAAGCATGGAATCGACAGGAGTCTTTGCCTGTTTATATTGCAGGAAGTTATGATTTTTACACAGCATATATTGGAAATAAACGTTGTATAATTCTGATTCCAACAGAAGAGCTTGCAACACTTCCGGCACTGAAAAAGCAAATTACAAAAATACAGCAGATAGATAATGTGCCAGTTGTATTTGGACTTGCAGCAATATCAAATTATCGAAGAAAAAATTTTATAGAAAATAATATACCGTTTATTACTGACAAGCAGGTCTTTCTTCCTTTTATCGGAGCAATGCTCACAGATGAGAAAGAGCCCCTAAAGCAAATTGAAAAATTTGTTTACTCTACACAGCAGTTATTTTTGGTTTATCTGTACAGTAAGAAAAAACGATTGTATATTTCAGAAGCTGGAAAAGTACTTCCATTTACAGCGATGACATTGACCAGAGCAGTAAGGCAGTTGGAAGCGACGGACTTGTTTTTGGTGGCGAAAGACGGTGTCAATAAGTTTGTTGAGTCAAAATATAACCGATATGAATTATTTGAAAAGGTAAAAGTATATTTGTCTACTCCTGTTCGCAGAACTGGATATATAGATAAGACACAAGTTACAGAGAATATGGTTTTTGCAGGGGAAACAGCACTTTCTGAGAGAACAATGTTAAATCCAGGTCGAGTAGTCACTTATGCGATTAGTGAGAAAGATTATGATAAAACATTGTTGACAGAAGAATTGATAGATCCGGATAAGCAGGTTAGACTTGAACTATGGGCATACAACCCGAAACAATTTTCAGAAGATAACAGTGCTGATGATATTTCGGTTGTTTTATCCCTTGGAGATACAAACGATGAGAGGATTGAAGAAGCTGTAGACGAATTACAGGAAAGAAGGTTGCAGGAGTAATGGTCAACGGATTTACAAAATTTAAGGAAAAATTTCAGAGCTTTGAAAATCAATATGTCATTATCGGTGGGACAGCTTGTGATTTGATTATGGAAAATGAAGAATTACCGTTTCGTGCCACAAAAGATATAGATATTGTATTGATTGTTGAATCCATAACAGCAGAGTTTGGAAGACGGTTTTGGGAGTATGTTAAAGAAGCAGGATATGAACACTTGAATAAAAGTACCGGAAAGGCACAGTTTTACCGTTTTACATCTCCGAAAAGTAAAGAATATCCATATATGATAGAGATATTTTCCAGAAATCCAGATTTTATTATATTGGAAGAGGATGCCATTCTTACCCCGCTTCCAATAGATGATGAAATCTCCAGTTTGTCAGCAATCCTTCTGAACGAAGCATATTATGAATTGCTTAAAACCGGACAGCAGATGGTTGATGGCATTCCGGTATTGAGTCCAACGTGCTTGATACCATTTAAGGCAAAAGCGTGGCTGGATTTGACAGAACGTAAGTTGAATGGAGAGCAGGTTGACAGCAAAAATATAAAGAAACATAAAAACGATGTATTTCGCCTGGCTCAGTTAATTACAGCCAATACAAGGCAGTTTCTCAGTCCGGAAATATCAGAGGATATGAAAAAATTCTTATCTGAAATAGCTGATGAAACAGTGGATTTCAAGTCTCTGGGCATAAGAGGAACAGATAAACGAAAAATGACAGATCTGTTGTACCAGTGTTACGGCTTAAAGGAGAGTACGTAATAAACGAGTTATGTGGTTTGATATTTACTACAATTTAGTGCACATCTATAACTTCTATACCCATATCGGGTAATTTATCAGAAACATGTAATTATGCAATATAGAAATAGAATTTCAAAAAGAATTATGATAGAATAAAATCAGTATTGATGATTCACAGAGTAAAAAGCATAATGACATAAAATTGTTGGTGTTTATGAGCAAGTAGCGAAGCGGATGATTTTATCCGCCTGACTTATGAGGTGACAGTATGGGGATATATCTGAACAGTATTTCATCCTATTCTTTATACAAAAGCGAATATACCAGACCTTATTTTGTAGATAAATCCAACCTGTTGAAGGAATTGATTCCACTGGCAGAGCAGGGAAATACACATATATGTATTACCCGCCCCAGGCAATTTGGAAAAACTGTCATGGCAAACATGATTGGAGCATTTTTCAGTAAAGGTGTTGAAAGCAGTGATGTTTTTGACAGGCTTCAGATTTCAGCAGATAAAGATTACAGAAAACATTTGAATCAGCATAATGTAATTTACATTGATTTCAGCAAAATGCCGGGAAATTGTAAATCCTATATGGAATACATTACACGTATTGAGGAACGTTTAAAAAGGGATCTTCTGAAAGTATATTCTGAAATAGAAATATATCCGGAAGAGTTTATATTCCTAATAAGGAACTTATGGACAAATTTGATGAAATGCTCCAGAAAGAAGCTTCTTTGGGATATGTGTACAGACTGGCAAAAGAATCCGAACGCATGCTTAAGGCAACACTTGAAATAGATACTTCTACTATGGAAGAAATACTGGAATATGCTCATAATACGGAGACGCCGATACTTTCTTATAATAATGAAGTGGAGTTATCTTCTATTGTAAATCTGGTGTATCTTTGTGTGAGAGACAGCTACCGGGTGGAGAGAGAGGACAAGGCAGGACTTGGATTTGTGGACTTTATTTTTTATCCTGAAAATCCGGCAGATACAGGCATTATTCTGGAATTAAAGGTAGACCATACTGCAGATGAAGCTGTTCAGCAGATCATAGATAAAAAATATAGTTTACGCTTTTCGGGAAAAGCAGGAGAAAAGGCAAAATACACAGGAGAAATCCTTGCAGTAGGAATTGGATATAACAAGAAGACAAAGAAACATCAGTGCAGGGTGATTACTTTACGGAAGGACACGTTATATTAATTCTTGTATAAGGTGGAAAATAGAGGATATAAGCGGCTGTATAGAAATTTTATACAGCTGTTTGTTATGTTAGCGGAGAATCCTGCAAGCAGGATTCTTTCTTGTGTATAAGTTTGGTGAACTTTTTTTCATCATTTATGGTTATATAAATTTTCCTGTAACGTTTCTTCTGTCTGTGACTTAGTTATATAGAAAGACATCAGATAAAATAATGATACAGCAGACAGGAGGATCATCATGAAACGATATTTAGGAATATTCATTCTGACAGTTATGGTTGGTTTATCAGGTTGTGCATCTGATACAGACAGTGATACTCAGGTGAGCAGCCGTGCATATTCAATGCAGATACAACAAAATCAGAACCGTGTTCAGACATTCAATGGAAGAAGACAGATCAGGTCGTCAGATGGATCTATGTGGACACCGCCGGCAGGGTCATATCAGGATAAAGATGGTTATATTCTGGATAAGGACGGCACCACGATCGGCCAGACAGGGCCATTAAAAATCCCGAAAGATGCAGTAGGATAATAAAAATACAAGGAGCAGGAATGGAAAAATCAGAAATCGAAACAATCTACCGGAAGTATTTCCATGATGTCTTTCTCTATATCCGGGCACTTTCCGAAAATGAAAGTCTGGCAGAGGAAATCACCCAGGAAACATTCCTGAAGGCAATGAATAATATTGAGAAATTTGACGGCCGGAAGGATATCCGCGCATGGCTATTTGTAATTGCGAAGAATACATATTTCCGTTATTGCAGACGAAATAAAATCTATGTGGGCGAAGAATTTTCAGAAATAATGCAGGATTCCATGCAGGATACATCCCCGGCAGTACTGGATCAGATCGTGCAGGATGAGACAGTTCGGAATCTCAAACGCTATGCAGAACTGATACCGGAACCCTACAGGGAAGTATTTCACCTGCGGATATACGGTGAGCTCTCCTTTGAGCAGATCGGAAAATGCTATCAGAAAAGTGCAGGGTGGGCAAGAGTAACCTGCCATCGTGCACGACAGATGATAAGAGCACAGATAAGTCAGGAGGAAAAGTAACATGGAAAAAATAAACTGCAATGTGATCCAGGATATTCTGCCATTATACATTGATGATGTGGTAAGTGATGACACAAAAGAACTTGTAGAAGAACACCTGCAAAACTGCGAAATCTGCCAGCGGGTATACCATGAGACAAAGACAGACCTTGAAAATGATATGAAAATCTCTGCACAGACAAAAGAAAGCAGCAATGAAGCAAATGATCTGAAGAGTTTCAGAAAATTTTTAAAGAAAAGAAAGATAAAAACAATCCTGCTTTCCATAGCAGCAACCGTAATTTGCTTTGTGGCAGTGTTCACTTTTATGAATAAACACGTTACATATATCAGCTACAAAGATGCAGGGATAACTATTGTTGAGGATAATAAAGATGAAGTAACATATAGAACAAATATAAAAGGAAATTATCGCTGGAGAACATCCTTAGACAGGGAAACAGGCGTAATGACTATCCATTTTGAACAGAGTTTGTGGGAAAAATATGTAAGCTGTATTTTTTATCCATATGATCATATTCATGATATTTTGAAGAAAGATGAGATAAAAGAAGTATATGTAGATAAGGATGGAACTACAACAACAATCTGGGAAGCTCCGGAGGAAGAACAGAAGGCTTATTTATCTGAGAAACATACAGAACCGTTAGGATAAAATATTAGAACATTTTTCTAAAATATGAAGACGGAAAAGAACATGCTTGAGCCTGTCTGCAATAACTTTGACAATGTTATAGTCGTATATTTTTCTTTGTAAATAAAATTATCTTTCCGGAAGGGGAAGAAAAATAGAAAATCTTAAAATGTGTATAGTATAACTCCTCATAAGCAGATTGGAAAAATCCGAAGTTTGCTTATGGGGAGTTTTTTAGGAAAAAGGATTTTTTGCCCTGATTTAACAGGATAATTGAAGTATGCAGTTTATGCAGAAAAAATACAGTTTGTGAAAGACATGAGTTTAATTTTTATTCTTATGTTATTCTATAATCAGAAAAATAAAAGGTAAAGAAACTAATCAGTAGATAAAAGTATATTACTAAAAATGGGATGACAGTAACAATCATATAGGATAAAGTGAGGTTCAATATGAGTTTAAAGTATGAAAAGATCATAAATCAGATGACATTAGAAGAAAAAGCCAGAATGATGTCAGGCAAAAACACGTGGGAAACAGTTGATTTTCCGCAGTATGGAATCCCCTCTATGACACTGTCTGACGGCCCTCATGGTCTGAGAAGACAGGCAGGTGCAGGAGATCATCTGGGGTTAAATGCCAGTCTTCCGGCAACCTGTTTTCCTACTGCAGCGTCAGTGGCAAACAGCTGGGATGAGAAGCTTGGAGAGGAAATTGGAGTTGCATTGGCTGAGGAAGCAGTCACCATGGGAGTAAACGTAATTCTCGGACCGGGATTAAATATCAAGAGAAGCCCCCTGTGCGGACGGAATTTTGAATATTTTTCAGAGGATCCTTACCATGCGGGAAAAATGGCAGCAGCTTACATCCGGGGAATTCAGAGTCAGGGAATAGCAGCCTGTCCGAAACATTTCGCGGCAAACAGCCAGGAGCTTCGCCGTATGGCGAATGATTCGGTAGTAGATGAGAGAACTTTTCGCGAGCTCTATACCACTGGTTTTGAAATCGCAGTAAAAGAGGGCAAGGCAAAATCAATCATGTCTTCTTATAACGAAGTAAATGGAATCTACGCAAATGAAAACAGCCATATGTTGCAGGAAATTCTTGTGGATGAATGGGGATTTGACGGATTTGTAGTATCGGACTGGGGCGGAAGCAATGACCATGCTCTGGGTGTAAAGAATGGAAGCCATCTGGAAATGCCAGGAACAGGAAAATCAGGGGTACATGATATCGTAGAGGCGGTAAAAAACGGTAATCTGACAGAAGAGGTTCTGGATCAGCGTCTGGATGAATTATTAAGTGTGATTATTGATACCCATCAGGCGACAGAAGAGAAAAAAGGTACTGCTTTTAATGTTGAGGCACATCATGAACTGGCAAGAAAAGTAGCCGAGGAGAGTGTTGTTCTTCTGAAAAATGAAGATAATATTTTACCGTTACGGCCGGGAACAAAGGTAACAGTGATTGGAGATTTTGCTCAGAATCCAAGATATCAGGGTGCAGGTTCCTCTTTGGTAAATCCTGCGAAGCAGCCGGAATTCATTCTGGGTGAAATTGGCAGCAGTAGTCTGGAAATGGTTGCATTTGAGCAGGGATATCGAAGAAACAAAAAGAGCGATGAGAAGCTTCTGAACCAGGCGAAAGAGGCGGCAAAGAAGGCAGAAGTTGTTCTGATTTTCGCGGGTCTGGATGAGATTAGTGAGTCAGAAGGCCTGGACCGTACCCATATGAATATGCCACAAGCTCAGAACATGCTGATCGATGAGATTACGACAGTGAATCCAAACGTGATTGTAGTGCTTTCTGCCGGTTCTGCGGTAGAGATGCCATGGTATTCTTATGTAAGAGGAATCGTTCATGGATATCTGGGCGGTCAGGCGGGTGCATCTGCCATGCTGAATGTGCTGACAGGAAAGGTTTGTCCATCCGGAAAGCTGAATGAGACATATCCGATGCATTGTGAGGACACGCCTGTTCAGCATTATTATCCAAGTAAAGAACGCAGCAGCGAATATCGGGAAGCACTTTATGTGGGGTATCGCTATTATACAACTGTAGACAAGAAAGTACGTTTTCCGTTTGGCTTTGGATTGAGTTATACAACATTTAAGTATAGTGATTTGAAGATAGATGAAAGTGGAGTGACATTCCAGATCAGAAATACAGGAAAAATCAAAGGTACGGAAATTGCGCAGCTTTATGTTGGAAGAAAATCGGATACAGTATTTCGACCTGTTCGTGAGTTAAAAGGATTTGCCAGAGTAACCCTCGAAGCCGGAGAGTCAAAGACCGTACATATTGGATTTGATGATAAAACCTTCCGTTTCTATGATACCAGAACTGATACATGGGAAATCGAAACCGGTGATTATGAGATCATGGTCGGATGTGACGCCCAGACGATGTTGCTGACAGATAAATTATATGTAGCAGGAACGGTAAAAGAAGGCAGATATGAGAAAGAAAAAATGCCGGAGTATTTTAACGGACAGATCCGTGCGATAGATAATGACACCTTCCGTCTTTTATATGGAAGGGAAATTCCGGATGGAAGCTGGAGCGGCGAGATCAGAATGAATGACGCAGTATGTCAGCTCTATTATGGAAAAGGAATCCTGGGAAAACTTTTCTACGGAGTGCTTCGTATCTTATTAAAGATTAGTGAATGGCAGGGAAAGCCGAATCTGAATGTGTTGTTTAATTATAACATGCCAATCCGTGGCTATGCGAAAATGACAGGTGGATTTGTGACGATGGAAATGGCAAGGGCACTTACGGAGATGGCAAATGGGCACCGAATCAAAGGAACAGCACATTTGATTAAAGCGACAGTGAAGAGAGACTAAAAGAGAAATTAAAAACAGGACTTGGCGGGATGAGAAATTCGGGCTGGGTCCTTGTTTGCGTGTTGGCAGAAATATAAAAATATGTGGAATGAATTGCAGTAAATGGTGGAAATTGATAGAATAAAAAACAAAGTATGTGGATAATGTGCAATATGAAGTTCGATATATTGTTTTTGAAACATTGTATTGGAGCGTGTTTGAAAATTTATATTATAAAAGTGAAACGGGGGAAACAAAGCACATGATAAAGATTGCGATTGTAGAAGACGAAGCAATGTATGCAAAGCAGCTGCAGGATTTCCTGCGGCAGTATGAGACGGAGAATGGGGAAGCCTTTGACATTACGATTTATTCCGACGGTGATCAGATCGTTCATAAATATAAATCACAGTTTGATATCATTCTGATGGATGTGGAAATGAAGTTTATGGATGGAATGTCTGCGGCAGAGGAAATCCGAAAGATTGATACGGAAGTAGTTATTATTTTTATCACAAATATGGCACAGTATGCGATTCGTGGCTATGCAGTAGATGCATTGGATTATGTGCTTAAGCCGGTATCTTATTTTGCATTTTCTCAGAGACTGAACAGGGCAATCTCCAGAATGAAGAAAAGGGAAACCAAGATGATCATGGTGAATATCAAGGGTGGAACTGTCCGGATCAATATCGCAAATATTTATTATATTGAAAGTCAGGGACATACACTGATCCTGCATACGATTCTTGGAGATTATGAAACGACCGGAACTATGAAAGAAATGGAAGAGAAAATGCAGGGAATGAATTTCTGCCGGGGAAATAAAGGATATCTGATCAATCTGCAGCATGTGGATGGAATACAGGACGGGTGTGCACTGATAAAAGGAGAACAGCTTGTGTTGAGCAGGGCACGTAAGAAAGAATTTATGGAAGCGCTGACAAATTACTGGGGAGAGGTTGTGAAATAAAATGATAGATTATATTATGCCGGATATACCGAGAATCTATACAGCTATTGCGGAGTGGGTAGCCTGCATGCTGTTTATCCTGCCGGTGAAAAAAAGATTTGACAGATTGAAAACAGGGCTGCTGGCAGCAGGTGCGCTTATCATCCAGAGTCTGTTTCTGATGGTGACTGGGAATGTACGGATTTATTTCTGGATTCCGTGTATGGTTATTGCAGTATTGCTGATGATTGGTTTTATTTATGGATGCTGTGAGATCAGCTTGCGAGATGCCGGATACTTTGGGATGATTGCCGTTGTTGCAGCGGAATTTATGGCTTCTGTAGAATGGCAGGTGGTATGCTTCTTCTGGAATGGCAGTGTACCTGCGCTTGCAATTCAGGCAGTGTTATTGGCTGTGATCTATGGCGGAGTTGCTTTTATTTTATATAAAATGCTGCATATGCATTTGCCAAAGGATGGAAAAATGGGAATCAGCTTTAAGGAATATGCTTCTGGTTTTCTGATTGCGGTTGCTGTGTTTGCGGTAAGTAATATCAGCTTTCTGACAGAAAACACTCCGTTTTCCGGAACATATGCTTTTGAGATTGGAAATATCCGTACACTTGTAGATTTGGGAGGAATTGCGATTCTTTATGCACATCTGATCCAGTGCTGTGAGCTTAGGGTGAGGAAGGAACTGGAGGCGGTGCAGAATGTATTGCAAAACCAGTATGTGCAGTATAAGCAGTCAAGGGAGAGCATTGAGCTGATTAATTATAAGTATCACGATCTGAAACATCAGATTGCGGTTTTGCGCAGCGAGGAAGATCCTAAAAAGAGAGAAGAGTTCCTGAATCGTATGGAAGATGGGATACGGCAGTATGAGGCACAGAATAAGACAGGAAATAAGGTGCTGGATACGGTTCTTACGACGAAGAGTCTTTATTGTACGAAGCATGGGATTACGTTTACCTGCGTGGCAGATGGAACATTGCTGGATTTTATGGATGTGATGGATATCTGCAGTATCTTTGGAAATGCGTTGGATAATGCGATTGAATGCGAACTGAAGATTCCGGATAAGGAGAAAAGGCTGATTCATGTGACAGTGTCAAAGCAGAAGATGTTTTTGATTTTGCGATTTGAGAATTATTGTGAGGAGACGTTGCAGTATCAGGAGGGAGCGTTGGTGACTACGAAGAAAGAGAAGGAATTTCATGGATATGGGCTGAAAAGTATTCAGTATACGGCGAATAAGTATGAAGGGGCGGTTAGTATGAATGTGGAGGATAACTGGTTTGAATTGAAGGTTTTGATTCCGATGGGACAGAAGTAAAAGATATTTGAGATTAATATGGCTGGTATGGGGACGCCGGATTCCTGTTTTGTTTTTAGATGCGGTTTCGGAATCTAGGAACTCTAAGGCTTTGAAAATCCGCTAAAACCATAAAAAATATGCCCAAACTCGCCGCTTGCGGCTCAGACAGTGGGCATATTTTTTATAACGCGAATTTCCAAAACCTAAGAGTTACTACGATCCCTGCAAATGCATCTGAAAACAAAACCGGAATCCGGCTGTTGTCTTGTAAAAATGGTATATTATTCGTGGAAAGATTGCAAAGGAAAAATCAAAAGTGAGAAAAAACAGGATAGATGGGAAGGTAGTTTTGGGTAAAAAATGATGTGCAAAGTGCATAAAAAACAATACATGTTTTTGTTTGTTATATATAATGTAAAAACAGTTTATGCGCTAATTTTACAGATTGTGCATTTTTTTACCATAGATAAAATGGTGTGATAGGATAGAGCCATAAGATCCGAAAAGGAACAAATAAATGTTGGAGGATGGAAAGATGAAGAATAATACGAGGCAAATGTTACTTCGTGCAGGGGCTTCTGTCACTTCACTGGTAATGGTGTTGTCAGTGACAGGTACATATCTGGCTGAAGCGAATGCTTCAAAGGTGCACAGTGCATTGGGAACGTCATCTGTGAAACTGGTATCAGATGGAGAAACTGGAGATACGGAGTATTTTAAAAGTGATTATTCATCATGGGAAGATGAATATGAGCATGCAAAACAGGTGAATATGGATGTACAGGAGGAAGGCTCTGTTCTTCTTGAAAATGATGGCACACTTCCATTAAAAAAAGCAGCAAATGTCAGTTTATTTTCCTGGTCAAGTGCAAACATCGTATATGGAGGAACTGGTTCCGGTGGTATTGATACCTCAAAGGCTCCTGATTTAAAAACTGCAATGGAGGATGAAGGGTTTAATGTTAATCCGGTTTTATGGAACTATTATAAAGGGATTGAAAAGCCGGAAGATACATCTGATCAGGATACGATAAGCCCGCAATTCAGCAGCAGTGTATTTGAACCGAGCGTAGATGAATATTCACAGGAAGTTCTGGATTCTTATAAAGAATATGGAGATGCTGCGATTGTTGTTCTTTCACGTACAGGTGGTGAAGGATCAGATTTGGATGTAACAAATCAGTATCTGGAATTGCAGCAGAGTGAAAAAGAATTGCTTTCTCACGTACAGGAGAATTTCGATAAGGTAATTGTATTGTTAAACAGTTCCAATGCTCTGGCAATGGGATGGGTTGATGATTATGATGTGGATTCTGTATTGTGGATTGGCGGTCCGGGACAGGAAGGTCTTAGAACGGTTGCCAAGATGCTGGATGGAGAAAAAACACCGTCTGGAAAGCTTGCAGATACATATGCAGCTAATTCTCTTTCTTCTCCTGCAATGCAGAACTTTGGAGAATATCTTTACAGCAATGTAGAATTTGTAGATCAGCAGATAGATACAAAAAACTTTGTATTTACGAATGATGCCGGAGAAAGCATTCCGATAAAAAATGCCGGAGCATATGTAGTAGAAGCAGAAGGTATTTATGTGGGTTATAAATACTATGAAACGAGATATGAAGATACTGTGCTTAAGCAGGGAAATGCAGATGGTTCTGCCGGTGTATTTGCTTCTGCTGATAATAAATGGAACTATGCGGATGAAGTATCTTATCCTTTTGGATATGGTCTTTCCTATACCACATTTGAACAGAAACTGGATTCTGTAGAATGCGATGGTGATAAAGCTGTTATAAAAGTTTCTGTTACAAATACAGGAGATACTTACAGCGGAAAAGATGTAGTAGAGGTTTATGAGCAGGCACCTTATATTGACGGTGGCGTAGAAAAAGCTTCTGTTCAGCTTTGTGGTTTTGCCAAGACAGATGTGCTTGCACCAGGGGAATCTCAACAGTTAACTGTTGAAGTGGATATGCAGGATATTGCAAGCTATGATTATCAGAATGATAAAACATATGTGCTGGATGCCGGAGATTATTATTTTGCAATCGGTAATGGTGCGCATGAAGCAATAAATAATATTCTTGCTGCAAAAGGTAAAACCGTAGATGATGGAATGGATCAGGACGGAGATGCTGATAAGGCCGGCAAATATGAACTGGAAGAAAAAAGACTTGTATCAACTGATAAATATTCGGGAAATGAAGTAACAAACCTTTTTGAGGATGCAGACTTAAATCATTACTATGACGATGAAGTTACCTATCTGTCAAGAAGTGACTGGAAGAACACATGGCCGAAGACTTACAGTGGTATTAAGGCCAGCGATGAAATGATTGAAGATCTGGAAAATAATTATACAGCAGTAGATGCAGGTACAGAAGAACCAATTACTTATGGAGAGGACAATGGAATTGCACTTGTATCACTGAGAGAAGCAGATTTTGATGATCCGAAATGGGACGAACTGCTAAATCAGATGACATTAAATGAGCAAATTGAATTAGTGTCAAATGGTATGGAGCAGACAGCACCTGTTATGAGTATTGGATTTACAGGAACAAATGATTCTGATGGACCGGGAGGACTGACAGGACGTAAATATCTTACAGATCCGAAAGACGATGGAAGTGTTACAGATACACTGGCAGTAGGATATAATTCCTCTGTGGTAATTGCTTCTACATGGAACAGCGCTATGGCATATCAGAGAGGTGCATCTGTAGGTGAAGATGGACTTTGGACAAGTACAGAAGGATGGTGGGGACCTGGAGCCAATACACACAGAACACCATATTCAGGACGAAACTTTGAATATTACTCAGAAGATGCATTTTTAGGTGGAACGATTGGTGCAAATGATGTATCAGGAGCGTTGTCAAAGGGATTGCGTTCATACTTTAAACATTTTGCTGCGAATGATCAGGAATCCCAGAGACATGGACTTTCTACATTTGCGAATGAACAGGCATTAAGAGAAATTTATTTCAAACAGTTCCAGAAAGTTGTACAGGAGGGAAAAACAGTTTCTCTTATGGAATCCTTTAATCGAATTGGTTGTACATGGGCTGGTGGAGATTATGCATTATGTACAGAGCTACTCAGAAATGAGTGGGGATTTGAAGGAAATGTTGAAACTGACCTGAATTTTGCAGATCCGGAAGGCTGGATGAACTTCAGAAGTGGTCTTGCCGGTGGAACAGATCAGTGGTTGTTAGTCGGACAGGGAAATCTGAAAGATTATGTGGAAGATGATCTGAACCTTGCATACGAAATCAGAAATGCGTGTCATAGAATTTTATACGCTGCATCACGTACTTCTGCAATGAATGGAATGGATGAAAATGTAAAAGTAGTTTCAGTTAAGGCATGGTGGGAAATTACATTATTTACAGTAGATATCATATCAGCAGTACTTTCACTTCTGTTATACATTATGATAATAAAAGAAGACTATACAAAGAAAAAAGTGATTACTGCGAAAGGGGATAATAAACATGAATAAAAGATATGGTTTAGGTTTTTATCTGGGAATTATCAGTGTAATAACAGCAATGATTACGGTTGTTGGCGGATTTATGCTTGGAAATGCTTTCCCGGTTATTGCTTTTTCCGTTGCAGGGATTGTACTTTTCTTTGTTGCCGTAAAAACAGATCTGGCTATTTTGCGACTGGCTTATTACATTTGTTACTTACTTGCGGGTACGATGTTTATTTCCGGACAGTTATATACAATTACAAATGTAATGGCAGGAATTGATGCGAAATCTTTTGAGACAGGATTTATTGTAGCAGCCGTTGGCGCAGTTGCAAGTATTATTATTGGACTTGTATCAGTTATTCCGGAACTTTTTGGAAAAAACAATTAAAAGTATATGGAAAAGTGTAGTTATAATATGATTGATTCTATAAAAAATTCATGGCAGAATTTCGCAGACAAACATCCTGGAGCCTCAAAATGGATCCGGGAGGGTGGTTTGTTTGTGATCGTCAGTAATCTGATCACAGTACTGAAATATCTGCTCTTGCTGTTCCTGCCGATGGCATTCGCCGGACTGCCGAAGATTGATTTTGGTTTCCCGGGAATTGATATTACGCTGTTTGGTGAGACGTTTAAATGGAATATCATTGGTTACGATGCGCAGCATGGAGGATTTCCTTATTTCTGTGCATACATGGTAGCCATGGTTCTGGGGGAATGTATTAACTTTCCAATCCAGAGGAATTTCGTTTTCAGAAGCAAGGGGAAAGTTGGATATCAGGCGTTCTGGTATCTGATTGCTTTCTGTATTGTGACCTGTATCGTAAATTCCATTAACTGTATCTGGGTTGCGGTAGCAGGAATGTTTGTATCGGATTGGCTGTACAATATCGGAACAACTGTATTAAATGGCGGTGTGTCGATGGTTGTCTTCTTCTTTGTGAATAAGATTATCTTCCCGGAAGGGGCAGCTAAGGCATAATGGTATAAAAGAAAATAAAATATTTAGTAAAGAGAGCTTCCTGCGGAAATGAGAATCTGTGGGAAGCTCTTTTGGGGTTACTGTTCACTCCGTGCCCAGTAACACGCTACGCGATGCACAGACTTTATGCTAATCGCATAAAGTCGCGCGGTATGTCTCGGGTTTTCTGTGACCTTCGCTCACAAAAAACACCTCGCGGGATACTACCTGTGAACAGTAACCTTTTGGGCTTCTATGAAAAATGTTGACAGTTATATTCATCAAGGATAAACTTTAAGAAAAGGGGATGAAGTAAAAAAGGGAGGGCATTAGGATGGAGTATAACTTGGATAGATTTTTTAAAGCACAGAAAGTATTCTATAAAGATGCGCTGGAAGAAATTCGGCAGGGGCAGAAGCAGAGTCACTGGATGTGGTTTATTTTTCCGCAAATCATCGGATTAGGACGAAGTGAGACAGCACAGCTGCTTGGAAAATAATAAAAAGATGAGCCTCCCGGATGATTTCGGGGGCTTTTAAAATCATGTTTGACATTTTGGGTCGAGGTGTTAAAAAAACAAGAATATGGAAAGAAAGACAGGAAATCTAACTATGAAAAAACAACTAAATTATGCAGATATCATAAAGGAAGTGCTGATCCTGACAGGTGCGGTAGCGATCATTGCGGCAGCAGTTTATTTCTTTCTGGTGCCGAGCCATACCTCTGTAAGCAGTATCTCCGGTCTTGGTATCGTGTTATCAAACTTTGTACCTTTATCATTGTCTGCAATCACCATGATTTTGAATGTGGTACTTCTGATCATTGGCTTCATCACCTGCGGACGCGAATTTGGCGTAAAAACGGTTTACACCAGCATCGTTTTGCCTTTATTTCTCGGATTATTTGAGAAAGTATTTCCGAATTTTGGCTCTATGACCAACAGTCAGGAGCTGGATGTGCTGTGCTATATCCTGGTGGTCAGCGTAGGACTGAGCATTCTTTTTAACAGAAATGCATCCTCTGGCGGACTGGATATTGTGGCAAAGATCATGAACAAATATCTCCACATGGAACTGGGAAAAGCAATGTCTCTTTCCGGTATGTGTGTGGCTCTTTCCGCAGCGCTTGTATATGATAAGAAAACAGTGGTGCTGAGTATTCTGGGAACATACTTTAATGGAATAGTTCTGGATCACTTTATCTTTGACCATAATATTAAACGTCGTGTCTGCGTCATCACTCAGAAAGAGGAAGAACTGCGTAAATTCATTATCGAAGATCTGCACAGCGGAGCGACAATCTATGAAGCCACAGGTGCCTATAATATGAAGAAACGCAATGAGATCATCACGATCGTAGACAAAACAGAATATCAGAAGCTGATGGCTTACATCAATCATGAAGATCCAAAGGCCTTTGTGACGGTTTACAATGTATCGGATATGCGCTATCAGCCAAAGCTGTGAGAAATATTATGGCAGGAAAGCTGTGGGTATGCTAAAATAGCAGGGTGATTATATAACCATAAAGAGATTATGGTAGAAAGAGGATGAAAGATGAAAAAAGGAAAAGGCATTGCCCTGCTTCCCATTGGTGTATTTCTTGTATTATACCTTGGATTGGGCATTTTGTTTGAGTATGTGATGGGAATCCCCATGGGATTTTATAATGTGCCGATCGTAGTAGCATTTCTGGCTGCGATCCTGGTTGCCTGTCTGCAGAACAGAGCACTGGATTTTGATAAGAAACTGGAGATCATGGCACAGGGAGTTGGGGACAAAAATATCATCACTATGCTTCTGATCTTCCTTGCAGCAGGTTCCTTTGTAGGAGTTGTGGGAAGAAGCAGTGCTGAGAGTGTTGCATATTGTATGCTGAGTCTGATACCTGCCAGATTTTCAGTGTCTGTGCTGTTTATAGTTGCCTGTTTTGTGTCTGTGGCTATGGGAACCTCTGTGGGAACCATTACCCTTCTGACACCGATTGCAGCAGCAGTTTCCACAGCATCAGGATTTGATCTGGCATTTTGTGTGGCTTCTGTTATGGGAGGAGCCATGTTTGGGGACAATCTTTCTTTTATTTCAGATACGACGATTGCTGCATGTAATGGTCAGGGATGTGAGATGAAAGACAAATTCAGGGAAAACTTCTGGATCGCTCTTCCGGCAGCGGTTGCCACACTGATCTTAATCCTGATCCTGTCATTTCAGACAGAAATCCAGGGGCGTGTGCTCCAGCCCTATCATCTGACACAGGTAATACCGTATGTGCTGGTGTTAATCGGAGGAATTGTTGGGATCAATGTATTTGTGGTATTGCTGACAGGAATCGTATCCGGAGCATTTATCATGTTGATCGGAGGACATACCACACCTGTAGAGATCCTGAAAAATATGGGATCCGGTGTATCCGGAATGTTTGAGACCTGTATGGTGGCGATTCTGGTAGCTGCCATGTGTGCGCTGATACGTGAGTATGGTGGATTCGATGCACTTCTTAGCTGGATCCATAAAATTTTCCGCGGAAAGAAAGGCGGACAGCTTGGAATGGGACTTCTGGTAGGAACTATGGATATTGCCACTGCCAATAATACAGTGGCGATCGTAATGGCAAACCCTATTGCAAAGGAAATGGCAGAGGAGTATGGGATTACACCGAGAAAGACAGCTTCCATACTGGACACTTTTTCCTGTGTTTTCCAGGGAGTGATTCCATATGGTGCACAGATGCTGGTTGCGATCTCAGCAGTGAACGAGCTGGGTGGTGAGATTTCTGCATTTCAGATCATGCCGAAATTATTTTATCCCATGTTATTGCTGCTCAGCTCTCTGATCACAATTATGAGAGGTTCAGACCGTACAGGAGCTTCAAAGAGTAAATAAGAATCAATTATCTCCAATATCATAATATCATGTGTAAAACAGAAGATTCCCCCTGCCGGAAGCTATACTTTTTTTCGATTTTTTTCAAAAAATACTTGACCTTCCTCCTTGTGGAAGCAGTATAAAGAAAGCACAGACAGGGCAGTAGAGCAGCGGATCAGCTATATCTGCTGTCAGGAAAGCAAGAGGTAGCAGTATGAAGATCAAACAGGTGGAAGAGCTGGTAGGCATCACCAGAAAGAATATCCGTTTTTATGAAGAGCAGGGTCTCCTGAATGTGGAGCGTGCAGAGAACGGATACCGGGAATATCATACGGCAGATATTGCCAGACTTCAGGAAATCAAATTATTCCGGAAGATGGATATTTCCATAGAAGAGATGAGAGCTCTTTTTGAAAAGAGGAAAAGCCTGCAGTTTTGTCTGGAACAGCACCTGGGAGAACTGGAACGCCGCAGGGAGGGCCTTGTGAAAATGCAGGAAATGTGTGAGCGTCTGATCGCAGAGCATCAGTCTCTGGATACCTTGAATGCTGAGAACTGTCTGGAAGAAATCGAGCAGATGGAGAAAGAGGGTGCAAGGTTTATGGATATAAAGAAAACAGATATCCGTAAGAAAAGAAGAACAGGAGCGATCATTGGAGCAGTAGTTATGATCTTGCTTATGGGATTTACCATAGGGCTTATGCTGTGGGCCAATACACAAGATCCCATACCGACCGGACTGCTGATATTCCTGATCGCCATACCGGTTGTGATCATCGGAGGAATTCTGGCAGCACTTGCAGGACGCATGAAAGAGATTGAAGGAGGAGAAGAGGATGAAGCTTCTAAGTATTGAATACATTCCGGGTGTAGAGTTTGAGGCATTGGGAATTGTAAAGGGAACAGTTGTACAGACAAAAAATGTAGGAAAAGATTTCATGGCAGGGATGAAGACCTTGGTAGGCGGAGAAATCACAGGCTATACGGAAATGCTCAATGAAGCAAGGCAGATTGCCACCAAGCGAATGGTGGATGAAGCCAAAGAGATGAATGCGGATGCTGTGATCGGTGTGAAATATGGCTCCTCCCAGGTAATGTCAGGGGCAGCAGAAGTTATTGCATATGGAACTGCTGTGAAATATAAATAAATGACAGGATGCCGGCGGCATGAGAGATTTGCCGCCGACATCCCTGAAATATGATCTTACACACTGTCTGAAAAGTGATATCACCACAGATGAAAGGTAACAATATGAGCGATAATAAGAATGTAAATCAGGATAAAGGTCTTCAGGGAAATGAAAAAATAGAGCAGGCGATTGCTGCTCTGCAGCAGGAAGCCACTCAGGAAATGCTGGCACATACACTGACTGTAATCCGTAGACGAATGAGAGAAAAGGGTCAGTTTATCCTTTCAGTAGAACCGCCCACAGGAGACAACCAACTTCGGATCGGCACAGTGAAAACCGGAGATGGAAAAGTCTGGTGGGCGGCATTTACCGGCTTTGAGGAAGAATTGAAAGGCGGCGGAAGCGTTCAGTCCACTTTTCTGACAGACATAGATCAGCTTTTTCATTCAGCATTACAGGTAAATGAGATTGAGGGAATCATCCTCAACCCATGGAACCGGACGATCATGCTCGATAAGAACCTGATTAATATTATATTGGGAAATATATGAAGCTATGTAAAGAACTCTCATGTTCAGTTAAATAAAAGTCCTCATTGTTTATCCTTTTTACAATTTCTGCAAAGTTATGCGATAGTTAAAAATGGATAAATACTGAGGACTTTTCTGCTTATCGGGAGTTTCCCATTTTGTTCAATTCAGGCAATATTGTAACCAGCATGATAATAAAACACAGAGAACCACCGATCACATTGGATACCGGTTCTGCCATAAACACGCCATCTGTGCCCATGTGTAATCCATAGGGCAGGAAATAAGTCAGCGGAACCACGATAAATACTTTACGAAGCAGGGAGAAAAAAATCGCCTGCTTTTTTTTATTTAATGATTTAAACACTGTCTGACCAATATACTGCAGATCCATAAAAATAAAGGCTGCAAAGTAAAGTTTCAGTGCAGGAACTGCATCCTTTAATAGCAGTTTGTCTGAACTGAAGATCCCAATCAGAAATTCAGGGGCAATGAGAATGACGTTCCACATGATACCTGTATAGATCAGAACCATAATGATCAGAACAACCCCTGCTTTCTTTACCCTGTCAGGACGTCTGGCTCCGTAATTGTAGCTGAGAACAGGAGAGGTTCCCTCATTGATCGCATGGATAGGCGTCTCCACCATCTGGCGAACACTGGATATAATAGTCATGACAGAGATATAAATATCACCGCCTGTCACGGAAAGAACATTATTGCAGCAGATACTTACCAGGCTGTTAGTCAGCTGCATGATAAATCCAGCAGACCCCAGACTGATGATATCCCTGGCATGTCTGGTGCACTCAGAAATCTCATTTATATGAATCCATCTTACCTTCAATTCTGATTTTCCATGAAGAAAATAAAATACAAGCAAGGCAGAGAGAATCTGAGAGATGACAGTAGCAATCGCTGCACCCTTAATCCCCATATCCAGAACAAAAATAAAAATCGGATCAAGAATAATATTTGTCACTGCACCGACTGTTACTGACAGCATACCGATAATGGCATATCCCTGTGCATTGATAAAAGGATTCATTCCTGTTGCTATCATGGAAGGGAGAGTACCCAGAAGGTAAATCATCAGATAGGGATACGCATAAACCAGAGCATCATCTGAAGCACCAAACAGAGTCAGTAAGGGGCGGGCAAAAAGAAATCCGATCAGCATCAGCACAGCAGCACTTCCACATAACATGGTGAAAGCAGTATTCATGATCATGTCAGCAGTCCTGGAATCTCCTTTTCCGCGGTTGATAGAGAAAATTGGTGCACCTCCGGAACCAAAGAGATTACTGAAAGCAGTAATGATCATGATGATTGGAAAGCATAAGCCCACAGCGCCAAGTGCAGTTGTTCCTATATCATGGATCCTGGCGATATAGATACGGTCCACAATGTTGTATAAAAGATTCAATATCTGCGCTACCAGCATGGGAAGCGCAGCGCTTAATATATTGTTGGTCACAGTTCCGTTTTCAAAATCAATTCGTTTCATTATAAATCTTCCTAAGTTTAAAACTTTTATCGTGCATATAAGTATATCATAAAGTAAACAGAAATTCACTCTGATATAGTGGTGTTGGAACAAAATAGTTACTGTTCACTCCGTTCACAGTAACGTAGCCAAAATTCATTCCAGATTGCCTGCGGCAATGGAATTTTGGCTTGTATGTCTCGGGATTTTGGCATATTCATGCCAAAACACCTCGCGGGACAGTGGCATGTGAACAGTAACACAAAATATTCTCTGAAATTGTCATAAGTCATGATATAAAGAATAAAAAAGCATTTTTTATCCATACTATTTTCATGTAACAAAATACAGTATTTCTTAAAAAAGGAGACAACAGACTATGATTTTAAAAGAAAAGGAACGTTCAGTAATCGAAGATCTTCAGACACAAGAGAAAAGCTGTGTGGAAAAGTATGGAAAATACGCAGAACAGGCCAGAGACCCGGAGCTTAAAAATCTTTTCCGGAATATCCAGCAGGAAGAACAGAAGCATTATGAGTCTTTGTCAATGATTCTTTCCGGAAGTGTGCCTGAATGTAACTGTAATGACAGATCAGGCAAAGACTATCAGCCAAAAGCAGTCTATACAGCCATGAGTTCACCGGAAGATAAACAACACGATGCCTTTCTTGCAACGGATTGTATCGGTACAGAGAAGCTGGTGTCAGGAACATACAATGATGATGTATTTGCCTTTGGCGATAGTGGTGTACGCAAACTGTTGGCTGATATACAGATTGAGGAGCAGAATCATGCAGAGATGCTGTATAAGTATAAGACTGTGAATGGAATGGCATAAGAAGTCTTAAGGCATTGAGCAGAGTAGCATATTGGGAAAATTCTATACCAGGACTGCTATAATTACCTGACAGGAGACAATTGGTTTTGACTGTCTCTTGCCAGGTACATCTTATTTTACAAAAAATATGATGGTATAAATGTTGGGATATTTTATGAAAAATTTTGTAAAATTTGTCATGATAGAAGCCATAAGATAATTGCTAGAGCGTGTCTGAAAAATCATTCCCATAATCTGCACGCCCCACTTTGCGATATATTTTGTCCGAATTTGGTTTCCGTAACCCGCTACGACGCCCTTATTCGAACAAAATCTCCCATAAATTGTGACGCACATCTTGTGGAAAGCATTTTTCAAACACATTCTAGGAATTCCGATTAGTTACGTAAGGTGTAATAGTGAATTTTGGCAGGAATGAATAAGAATTTTTTATAAATACTTGAATAACTGCGCGTCGCATTCTCGTTACTTCAGTGATGAGTTAGACGCGCAATTTTTATAAAAAATATCCAGAACAAATGTTTACTTAAAGAAATGCATATGGTATAATACAGACATGGAAAAAGATATATTTAATATAAATAAAAATCAGCTTTCATATGGTAGAGGATATGTATATTCGCTGCAGTATCATCTGGTCTGGTGTACGAAATACAGGAAGAAAGTATTAAAAGACGGGATCGACCTGGAATGCAAAAAGATGCTGCAGGATCTGGCAGAAGAGTATCGGTTTCAGATCCTGGCAATGGAAGTCATGCCGGACCATATCCACATGCTTGTGGATTGTCGGCCGCAGTTTTATATTTCAGATATGATCAAGATCATGAAAGGGAATCTTGCACGTCAGATGTTCCTTTTACATCCGGAGCTGAAAAAAGAACTGTGGGGAGGACATTTGTGGAACCCGTCTTATTGTGCCGTTACAGTCAGTGACCGGAGCCGTGAGCAGGTATCTGCCTATATCGAAGGCCAGAAGGAAAAAGAAAAGAGAAAGCCCTGAGTACAGGGATCATTCCGGAAATGTTTGTTTTTGCGGGAAAGGTGGAAGAAGATGCGGACAGTATCCAGCTATGGTGTGGAGATACGAAAACAGAATATCCCGGTCCGTCAGACAATGGAGATCTATCGTCAGGCAGTCAGTTACCTGACAGAGATCTACGCACAGGTCTGGGAAGAACTGAGGGAGATCCCGGAGACAAAAAAGCGTTTTAATACCGCAGAGCATATGGTACACATGACGAAGAAAAACACAGCCCGGTTTGATTTTGACCTTCGTTTTCCGAAGATGCCGTCTTACCTCCGCAGGTCCGCGATCCAGCATGCGCTTGGAAGTGTATCTTCGTATGAGACCCGGCTGGGGCAGTGGAAAGAGACCGGAGTGCTGTCCGGAAGGCCGAAACTTACCTGCAGGAACCATGCCATGCCGGTCTTTTACCGGGATGTGATGTACCGCGAAGGAGCAGAAGGAACAGATGAAGCATATCTGAAACTGTACGACGGGCATGACTGGAAATGGTTCCGTGTATATTTAAAACGTACCGATATGGAATATCTTCGCAGGAACTGGAAGGGAAAGAAGGCATCGGCCCCTGCGTTGGAAAAGAGACACCGCCGGTATTTTCTGCGTTTTTCCTATACAGAAGAAGTAACACTAACGCAAACACCGGTAAAAGAACAGATCATCTGCAGTGTGGATCTGGGGATCAATACCGATGCGGTCTGTACCATCATGCGCTCAGACGGAACTGTCCTGGGAAGAAGATTCATAGATCATCCCAGTGAAAAAGACCGGATGTACCGCACACTGGGACGGATCCGCAGATCCCAGAGGGAACATGGCTCTGCGCAGACACAGGGAAGATGGGCATATACGAAACGTCTGAACACAGAACTGGGTAAAAAGATTGCAGGTGCGATTGTAAGATATGCGGAAGAAAACCATGCAGATGTGATCGTGTTCGAGTATCTGGAGATGCAGGGGAAGATATCGGGAAAGAAAAAACAGAAACTGCACCTGTGGAGAAAGCGGGATATCCAAAGACACTGTGAACATCAGGCACACAGGAAAGAGATGCGGATATCCCGGATCTGTGCATGGAATACCAGCAGACTGGCTTATGATGGTTCCGGGGCGGTAACACGTGACCGGGAAAATCACAGCCTCTGTACTTTCCAGACAGGAAAACGATATAATTGTGACCTGTCAGCATCCTATAATATAGGAGCCAGATATTTTATAAGGGAACTTTTAAAACCCCTTCCGGCAACGGAAAGGTCTTTGCTGGAGGCAAAAGTCCCTCCTGTAAAGCGTAGGACCTCATGTGTTTATGCAGATCTGAGGAAACTCCATTCAGAAATGGAACTCTTAAAAGCAGCATAGATACAGGCAGATATACAGCGGACTACCTGTAATGTGGGAACCAGCCATATCTGACATGGAAAAAGCACATAACTGTGCAGACCTAAGTTACAGGCGTATCCGCCGATATTTAGTCTGACGCCTAAAGCGTCTGGAAGCACGTGACTTTAGCCATGTGAGGTTCACAAGTATGACGGAAATCCTCTCTTTGATGCACCGGAAGGTATTCAGCCGGATTCATTCCGCGATCCAAAGGTATGGAAGCATGAAAATAAATATTATATGGTTGTAGGAGCCAGTCGTAATAACAGAGGATTAGCATTGATATATGAATCTGCAGATCTTTATCATTGGAATTTTTTAAACGTGCTGGCAGAAAGCCGTGGAGAATGGGGATTCATGTGGGAATGTCCGGATTTTTATCAGCTTGGCGATAAATATGTTCTCACTTTTTCTCCAATGGGCTCAGGAGATCATACATCAGTATACCTGACAGGAGATTTTGATTACAAAACAGGAAAATTTGACTGGCATATCAGTGGTGAAATGGATTGGGGATTTGATTTTTATGCGCCACAGTCCATGGTTGCTCCTGATGGAAGACGTCTGATTGTTGCCTGGGCGAATGAATGGGAATGGATGCCTCTCTTTAAGGACTGGGGACCTACTTATCAGGAGGGCTGGTGCGGATTTTTTAATGTGATTCGTGAAGTTCGGATGTGCAAGGATGGAACGCTGGCGTTTGTTCCTGTAGAGGAAATGGAAAAAATCCGTGAAAACAAATTTACGCAACGGGAAATACAGATTACAGAAACACCTCAGCAGTTAAAAGCAGGAGATGGAATCAGCTTTGAGATGAAATTTACATTGGATCTTGAAGAAACTGATGCAGACAGGGTAGAACTGAAGCTCAGATGCGGAAAAGAAAAAGAATCCCGTTGTATTTTTGATTTGAAAAATGGTGAATTGCTGGTAGACAGAAGCTGTGCAGATGGATGGAGTGTAGGAACATCCAGAAGTGTACTTAAGGTCAGCGAAAAAAGTCTGGATGTACATATCTTTTCAGATCAGAGTTCTCTGGAGATATTTACAGATCAATACAGAAATAATCATTCCAATAATATTTTTGCAGGAAATGATCAGGATGCAATAAGTATATCTGCGTTTGGTGGAAGAGCGGTAATCAGAGACTATGAAGCATATGGATTGCAGGAGTGTTTTAACTGAATCAAGTAGCGGAGCGGATTGCGAATATCCGCTTGACATGAACTGAAAGTAGGAGGAGTATTGAAATGAAACGTAATAATTATTATGATGTCACTGACTGGCAGGTAGGTAACCCATATACGGATATCGGAGAAGTGATCAACAGTATCATTGCAGACATCAAGAACAGACAGAAGGATACAAATGTAAATGATGGAGGAAAACCGGGAGCAGTAATTTATATTCCGTCTGGAGATTATCATTTAAAAACGCAGGTGAAAATTGACATCAGTTACTTGAAAATCCAAGGATCAGGACATGGATTTGTGTCTTCAAGTATCCGATATAATGTGCCAAAAGAACAGTGGAAGGATCTTCATGACATCTGGCCGGGCGGTAGCAGGATTCTGGTAGATTTGGAACCATTAAAGGGGGATGAAAGATCCGGTGCTGCTTTTCTGGTGGAACGAGAGGGAGATCCGAGAATCAGTTCCGTGGAGTTTGAAAATTTCTGTATTGATGGACTCCATTTTGTAGATGACGGAAATGGAGATCCAGAGAATACATATTTAAATGGAAAAACAGGAATTTATGTAGCCAGTGCACAGGATTCTTTCAGAATTACAGGCATGGGTATTATTTATCTGGAGCATGGAGTGACTCTTTACAATTCTGATGCATTATCTGTTCATGATAATTTTATAGCAGAATGTGGAAATTGTGTAGAACTTCGTGGAGCCGGACAGGCATCTAAAATAACAGATAATCTTATGGGGGCTGGTTATAGAGGTTATACAATTTTTGCCGAAAATTTTGGAGGACTTCTGATTACTTCCAATAACATTTTTCCAAGAGGAAAAAGTATAGTACATCTTAAGGGTGTTCTTAGATCATCAGTAACTGCAAACAGATTTCATTCTTTTTATCCGGGAATGCTGATAATGGAAAATTGTAGAGAAAATCTCATATCTTCCAATCATTTTCTCAGAGATCATGAACCATGGCCTCCGATGCTGGAATATGATAATGGATTAGAGGATGATTTTGGCCTGATTCATATTCAGGGAAGTAGCAATTCACTGATTGCTAATCACATTTCGGAGACGATTGAACAGCAATATCTGAAACCGGCAGGCGTAAAACCGATAATCATTCGTTTGGTTTCCGGAAGAGAAAATTACATTGCAAACAATCATATTGTGGCAACTACAAAAACTGATAAAAAAGAAAGTGAAGAAAATCAATCCTGCTTTGATGCGCAGGTTGGAGCATTGTTAAGTATGGATGAACTGGTTAAACTTCCGATTGAAGCAGTACATGTTGATGAGGCATCATTGGATAATATAATACTGGATACATGCAGAGAAAATGAAGCAGTTATGGATTTTGCAGAAAATGTGTTTCGGGGAATTCCTTGTCTTTCGCAGTCTGCGGAACTGTCTTGATTGCATTATTATAAATTGTAAAAAATTTCATGATTTTAAAAGAAAAAAGCACAGTAATCAAAGAGAACTGGGAAAATTTATAATACTCTCGTATAGTTATAACGAGGCTACTGTAAATAAACATAAGTTAACAGTAAAAAGGATGTCGGATTTGCTCTCGGCATCCTTTTTATATGGGATCATACAGGATAAAATAGTATAAAAAAATGTCAAAATATTTTATTGAAACTCCTCGTGATTTTGCTATGATATAGTAAGATTATGTCGGCAGAAGGTCAGTACTATAGATATATAGTGAATCGGAGACAAAATTCAGAAAGGGGATTTTTACATATGTACACAGGAAACTATGAATGTCTGGAATTATTTGTAAAACCAGAAGCCGGGAAAAAAGGCAGTGTGAGCCTGAAGAAGGTAAAAGAAAACAAAACAGAAATAAAAGAACTGCAACATATCTATGGGAACTGGATTAAGTTTCCGACAGATAAAGATACAGAATACGAGATTACTGCACAGGACTGCACCATTACCTTTGCTTATTTAAGCGAATGTGAAAATATCCTGAAGAATGGAATCTGCGTACTGAATACCACAGATAATTTTAAAGCAATGAATAAAGAAGAATTTTTTAAATTCATTGGCACTCCGTACAGAGAGCAGTATCATTTTTCACCGGTTGTGAACTGGAATAATGATCCTAATGGACTTTGCTGGTTTAAGGGTTATTATCATCTTTTTTATCAGCTGAATCCTTTTGGACAGGAGTGGAATAATATGTACTGGGGACATGCAGCAAGCAAGGATCTGATGCACTGGACACATCTTCCGGTTGCGTTAGAGCCTCAGGAAGAAATCCTGGATAATCTTGCAATCAAAGGTGGTGCTTTCTCCGGAAGCGCACTTCCGATGGGAGACAAGGTATACTTCTATCTCACAAGACATATCGGACCTCAGGATGACGGATGGGACACTGTTCAGTATCAGACAATGACAAAGAGTAGCGATATGATTCATTTTGAGCCGGAAAAAGAGATTATCAGGGAGAAACCGGAAGGTACTAACTATGATTTTCGCGATCCGAAAGCAATTAAGATCGGTGAGAAATATTATATTGTATTAGGTGCATGCGTAGATGAAAAAGGAACATTTCTTCTGTATGAATCTGAGGATGCAGAGAACTGGAAGTACAGATGTCCTTTGATCACAGAGGAAACAAAGATCAGAACCATTGAGTGTCCGGACTTTTTCCCATTGGATGATAAATATGTAGCTATGGGCGCATGGATGAGCCATTATGATGAATACGGAAGATTCCAGCAGTGCAGATATTATGTGGGAGACTGGAACGGTGATGCAATGGATGTTCATACACAGCAGTGGGTAGACTTTGGAAGCAACTGCTATGCAGCACAGAGTTTTCAGCATGAAGACCGCAGGATCCTGATTGGTTGGATCAGTGATTTCTATGGAGAGCATATTGCTACAGAGCCGGGAGCTTATGGAAGCATGACTCTGCCAAGAGAACTTCATGTGAAGAATGAACATGTATATACAAAACCTGTAGAGGAAGTTTATACTCTTCTGGGGGATACAGTATATGAAGGCACAGGCCGTGAGATCAAAGTCGGCTCCATTGCAGATAACAGATATTATGCATCTGTATCATTTGAAGAAACAGGAGATTTCAACATTCTTCTTGGTCAGGATGGGGATAAATCCATCAGTCTGACTGCAGAAGGGGGAAAAGTATTCTTTAAAATGGCTGGTGTGAAGAGCGATAAGGTACAGTTTGTTTCTTCTGTGGAGAAATGTAGAAATGCAGAAATTTTTGTAGACGGAAGAACAATTGAGGTATATTTAAATGATGGAGAAGATGTTGGAACCAGATTATTCTACAATAGTAACAGACAGGGGATATTCTGCCTGAACAGTGAAAAAGATGCGCAGGTGAAAATTTGTGAAATGAAATCCATCTGGAAATAAATCAGAGATTTCAGAAATCGGAATCTTAGATTTTTTCGAATATCTGTTTGACTTATGGAAACGTTATAAAAAATGAGGGATAAATAGAAATGACCACATCTATGATAAAGGGCAATCCGCTGAAACTGATGTTACAGTTCGCGTTTCCTTTATTATTAGGAAACTTGCTGCAACAGACTTATAATATTATTGATGCTGCGATCGTAGGCCAGATTCTTGGCGCAAAAGCACTGGCAAGTGTAGGAGCCAGCAGCAGTATTCAGTTTCTGGTACTGGGATTCTGCATGGGAAGCTGTACAGGCTTTGGTGTTCCTGTAGCTAAATATTTCGGTGCAGAGAAAATAGAAAAAATGCGGGATTATATCTTTAATGGAACTGTATTATGTGCAGGAATCGCAGTGATCCTGACAGCATTATGCAGTGTTTTATGTCCTCAGATTCTGCATATTTTATCTGTACCAGAGGACATTTATGGCAATGCATATAGTTATCTGTTAATCATTTTCCTGGGGATTCCCTTTACGATTTTATATAACTATCTGTCCAGTATTTTGAGGTCAGTGGGAGACAGCAGGACACCGTTTATATTTCTGGCGTTATCTGCTGTTCTGAACATTTTTCTGGATTTATTCTGTATCGTAGTGCTGAAACTTGGATGTGCCGGAGCTGCCATTGCAACCATTTCCGCACAGGCGATCAGTGGAATCTTGTGCCTTATTTTTATTATCCGCAAAATGAAACTTCTGTGGCTCAAGAAAGAAAACAGGACAATAAAAGGGGATGTAGTAAAGGAACTTCTGGCAATGGGAATGCCTACGGGACTTCAGTTCTCCATCACAGCTATCGGAAGTATGGTTATGCAGTCTGCGAACAACGGGCTTGGAAGTACATATGTATCAGCTTTTACTGCAGCAATGAAGATCAAGCAGTTTACCATGTGTCCATTTGATGCTATCGCAACCTCTGCTTCTGTATTCTGCAGCCAAAATCTTGGAGCAGGACAGTCTGACAGGATTAAGAAAGGATTGCGCTGTGGTATTACAGTGGGAGTAGGATATGGTATTGCGGCAGGAATTTTACTGATTTTTGCAGGGCGTACACTTTCTATGCTGTTTGTTGGAAAGAGTGCGGTGGCAGTTCTGGATGCCTCTGCCAAATACCTCAGATGTATGGGATTTTTCTACTGGAGTCTTGGTATTCTCAATGTCGCCCGTATGGTAACTCAAGGACTTGGATATTCAGGCAGAGCCGTTTTCTCCGGCGTAACAGAAATGATCGCCAGAACAGTTGTCTGTCTTGGATTTGTAGGAACTTTTGGCTTCACAGCCATCTGCTTCGCAGACCAGACTGCCTGGATCACAGCAACCTGCTATATTTTTCCGACATGCCTGTGGTGCATCCGAAAGTCTGCCAAAATGCTTGCCATCAATAAAAAGTCCGTCGACCTTTAAAACAGTAAATACAAGGGTTTATGGGAATTGTAAAGGAAAGAAAATTACAGATTAGGATAGAAAAAAGCTGAAATATCACAAAAAAGACTGTCGACTTCAAATGAGAATTTTTTTGATGTAGAAAAAGGTCTGGAAATACTGAATTATATGGAAATAATAAGTGTCAGGCAGGAAAATAGGTCGACGGACTTTTTGGAAGAAAAATGGTTGAATTTCTGAAAAAAATATAATACTATATTAATAATAGCAGGAAAAGACTGCTGTTGTACCGTACCTAAGAGGAATTGACACTTTTTGAAAGCTTCTTTGTTTGCAAGAACTTCTTCTGGAGTCATGGAAGTTGTACCGTACCTAAGAGGAATTGACACGTCCATTCTGACTGTACCAGCCGAGTTTTCTTGGATGGTTTACAACAAGTTGTACCGTACCTAAGAGGAATTGACACGTTTGTAAACAACTCAAATAAGTGATCAACAAATTCATCTTCGTTGTACCGTACCTAAGAGGAATTGACACTGTCTAATTAATGAATCTGCTGCTAATTTCCGTAAATGTTGTACCGTACCTAAGAGGAATTGACACAATTCCTAAGAATTTTGCACCTTTAGTTGTGTCCGACAGTTGTACCGTACCTAAGAGGAATTGACACTTGCTCTTAAGAAGAGTAACAAGATTTCGAATCTCCATGTTATCGAGTTGTACCGTACCTAAGAGGAATTGACACAATCTTATATTTCATTTTTGCTCCCTCCTTTGTTACAGTTGTACCGTACCTAAGAGGAATTGACACTGCTACATGTTCAACTCTTGTTCCTTGAGCATTGCCGTTGTACCGTACCTAAGAGGAATTGACGCATGTCAATACCCAAAGTGAAAAACAAAGGTAATTTACCTAAATACGAGAGTCGCATCGTATCGCATATCTAAAGTAGTAATGAAAGGTTTAAAATATTTATAAAAGCATGTTTAAGAGATTGCATTTTGAGGACTTTTGTTTATGAGTAAGCAGCGAGTTAAATAGAGGGCATTTGTTTAGTTACAGGAGTATAATTGTGGAAGTTAGGATTGAAAATGTTCTGTCTGATGAAAACCTGGCATTGGCAAGGGAATCTTTACAGGGAAAGCGAGATAGCTGTGGACTTGATGGAATCAAAATATCAATGTTTGATGATTATTGGAAAGTAAATGGGGATAAGATAAAGCAGGAAATTTACGTCGGGAAATATGTTCCCGGCGTTGTTAAGTTGCACGAAATTGTTAATGCGAAACAAAAAAGACGTAGTATTTCATTGATGAATACGGTGGATCGTTTTATATATCGGGCTCTTATGCAGGAGATGAGTCGTTTTTGGGAACCGCTGTTTTCTGAGTATGCATATGCATATCGGGATTATAAAGGAACTCAACAAGCAGTAGAGCAGGCGGCAACATATATCGAACAGGGCTATAAGTGGAGCGCAGAGATTGATATTGAAAGTTACTTTGATAATATTGACCAGGGAAAACTTTTATTGAAAGTACAAGAATATATTCAGGATCCACGAGTGTTTGATTTGTTAATAGGATATTGCCGTTGTACGATTATGGATGATCACATCTTTTATCAAAAAGAAAAAGGGATTCTTCAGGGTGGATCTCTCAGTCCATTACTCAGCAATATTTATCTGAATGGCTTAGATCATTACATGGAAAAACAGGAATATAAGTTCTGCAGATTTGGGGATAATATTAATATTTATTGTAAATCTTATGAGGATGCTTTTAAACAATATCAGGATGTTAAGACATATTTGGAAGAGAAGGAAGGGCTATCGTTAAATATTGGAAAAAGCGGTGTGTTTAAAGCTTTGAATCGAAAATATCTGGGATATCGATTCAGTGAAAAAGACGGTAAAGTTTTTGTGAAGAAAGAGCAAAAAGCTTATCGAACAGTATATAGAGATTGGTATACTACTGGTATTACACGGATAGACCATAACTATCATTTGATTAATGAAGGAATATTGACTAAACATGATTTTACAATTCTCTTTGAAGGAGACGAAGGAAAAAAATATATTCCAGTAGAAACAGCAGAATCGCTATATGTATATTCTAATGTTATATTTAGTGGGGGATTTTTTGAGTTTGTGAATGAGCATGGATTAAATGTGAATATTATTGATCGTTATGGAGAAAAAGTTGGAGCATTTGTTCCCCAGAATAATCGTCGAAATATTAAGACGGAGATTAAACAGATAAAGTTGTATGAAGATGAAAGAGCCAGGTTTGATCTTGCCAGAAAGTTAGAAGTTGCTAGCATATCAAATCTGCGGGCGAATTTAAGATACTATGAACGACGCAAGCCAGATGAAGTGCTTCAGGATACGATTGCCTATATTACTGGACTTATTCAGAAACTTAATGAAGCAAAAGATATAACCGGACTTATGACATTAGAAGCACGTGCAAGGCAAAAATATTATCAATGTTTTAATGTTATTATGGCAGAATCGGGTTTTACTTTTAAAAAGAGAACCAAGAGACCACCGGAGGATCCGTTAAATGCGATGATTAGTTTTGGAAATACACTTTTATATCAACGGTTTGCGAATGAGATTAATCGAACCTCTTTGGATATCCGTATTGGAATAGTACATGCAGCGAATAGCAGACCGGAAAGTTTAAATCTGGATCTTGCGGATTTATTTAAGCCGATAATAGTAGATAGAACTATTTTTACGCTTGTGAATCGCAGAATGCTGAATGCTCATGATTTTGTTGAAGTCGAGAATAATGGTGTGTATTTAAGCAAAAATGGAAAGAAACAGTTTTTGCAGGAGTTTGAAAGAAAGATTTATCAGAAAATTAAATATAACGGTGTGGAACATACTTATGATTTTATAATGAAAAATGAGGTGCAGAAACTGAAAAAATTTATTGAACAGAGAGAGACTTACAAGCCTTATAAATATACATAGGGGAAAATGAAATGTTTACAATTGTTGTATATGACATTAATGTGAAAAGAACTGCCAGAGTTATGAGAATATGCAAAAAATATCTGGAACATGTGCAAAAATCTGTGTTTGAAGGAAGCATTACAGAGGCAAAGCTGAATAAGCTAAAAAAGGAACTGTTTCGAGCGATTGTTAAGGACGAAGACAGTATTATAATCTATAAGTTTGAAACATTGAAATACTCCAGTAAGGAAGTTATAGGGTTATACAAGGAAAAGAACAATTACTTTTAAGAAAATTGGAAGAAATATTTTGAAGTTTTGATAATAGACATAATGTAACTGTTTGAAATACAACAATAAGGCACATTCATATGAATGAAAAAAGTCCGTCGACCTTTAAAACCAGTAAATATAAGGACTTGCTGGTGCTGAAGAGGAAAGAAAAATGCAGATTAGAACAGAAAAACGCTAAAATATCACAAAAAAGCCTGTCGACTTCGAATGGAAATTTTTTTGATGTAGAAAAAAGTCTGGAAATACTGAATTATATGGAAATAATAAGTGTCAGGCAGGAAAATAGGTCGACGGACTTTTTGAAAGAAAAATGGTTGAATTTCTGAAAAAAATATAATATTATATCAATAATAGTAGGAAAAGACTGCTGTTGTACCGTACCTAAGAGGAATTGACACATCAGATCTGCTCTGCTTCCTTCATCCTGTGAAACTCATGTTGTACCGTACCTAAGAGGAATTGACACTGTATACTAAGTAATTCTACGATTTCGAGAATGTGCTCATAATCGTTGTACCGTACCTAAGAGGAATTGACACTCTTCGTTGGTTTAAAAAACTTGTTGTAATTTTCAAATGCTAGTGGTTGTACTGTACCTAAGAGGAATTGACACAGATAAAGAATCCTCTAAAGTAATTGTTGAGGAGAACTTCTCGTTGTACCGTACCTAAGAGGAATTGACATGGGATAGGACGATCATAGTCGATCGTATAAGTAAGAAATATTTGAAAAAATGTTAAGAAGTCATTTTCTTATCCATATGTATAAGTGCAGCAGTAAAAAAGAATGCGGCATAGGACTTAAATTATATCTGTAAAGTGAAGTTTGAGACTTTTGCATATTGGAGGTTAGAAGAAATGAAGAAAAAACAGAATGCAGATAAACTGAAAATATATAATGCGAGTCATGGAACAGAACGAAAATGGGTATTGGAAAAAGGAAATGTATGGACTCGACCTACTATGAGTATGGAATTAAAATCTCAATATCATAGAGAACGCAGTAAGAAAGAATTTAGAAAAAGGCTGGAAGAATACAAGGACTAAAAAAACTGCTTCAACAACACCTGCTAAAAGTGACATTGAAGCAGTAGTCATAAATCAGGAAGACTGTTTATTTGGGTTTAGTGCATCAACCCATTTCATGTAATACTTTAGTGAGAGAATGATGGCCTCCGGTTGATATTTAAGTTGGTCAGATGCATGATTCATTGTGTTTCTTACATCTTTCAGCGTTTTATGTAAAACGAGTAGTTGAAATAAAAGTTTTTCATCAGTTTTCCTGGAGATGATCACAGCATCAGGTAAATTGATTCGGGTTTTGCCTGAAATCTGCAGCTTTTTTCTGGCAAGATCAATGCAGGCAGGTATTTGTGTGTCAATTGAGTGAAAGTTAATTTGTGAAAGATAATCAGTAAAGCCATCATACTTTTCATTGGTCATATTGTTAAAATCTTTATATCCCAGGAAAGGTTTGGACTTAAAAGAGTTATTACTATTTCGGATAATTTTACCATTTTTGTTATATTCCTCGGTTTGAAAATTATATACAAAACCATTAAAAAAATCGTTGATATCAGTATTTACAACACCTTTTTTTTCGCCGGATTTTTGTGATTTGGTAGTATAATAAACAGTATATTTACCAGGATTTTGGGCATCATGTTTTATCGTATATGAGGTAGTTGCTTCATTATATGAAGTCCTGTTTTCGGTCCATGGAGAAGTATTTAATTTCAGAATCTTCCATTCCTCAAATAATAACTTTGATATTCGGGATTCGATTAACGTGAGTGCCTGCTGATAGAATTTTTTCTTAATGCACCAGTTAATTTCGTCAACTACCGAATATTTGGATAATACCAGATTTTGATAATCTCTTTTGATATCATCTATGTAAATACTTAAATAAGGATCCGCATTTTTGTCAGCATGCTGCTGAAAATACTCCTGAAGACTTGTAAGACCTCGCTCAAATTCAGGAACGCAGCACCATTGAATACCGTTAGCTACTGTAGTGATTTTTGAGACAATGTCATTTTGAAAATGGTATTTGGATTTCTCTTTGTAATATTCTGTTAATGTGTCTGCCCTTCCGCAGGTAATAAATTCATTGATACCCGAAACAAAATCGAATATTTTCATCTGTTCTGTCTCTGAAATGATTGGTTTAACCGGATTTTTATCTGTAAATGCGACAGAGTAGGCTTCTCTGACAGGAACCCCTTCAATTTTTAAAAGAGTAATAGTAGCTTCCAGAATCCGCTGGATACCTCGGAGTCCGCCATGTGTGTCCAGGTACAGATGTGGATTTTTGATATTTCGAATTGTTTTAACAACTTTTTGAATTCCCTCATATGGAGAGTCTATGGATATATTGATGGGGGTAAATAATTCATTGTTCTTCAAAAAAGGATTCATATAGTTGCGTACCTGATTCTGGAAATATTCTGCTGGAGAAATATCTTTGAGTTCTCCTTCCGGAGTCTGAATGGAGGCAATTTTCTGTGTAGTGTCATCTGTGCAGAGCATGATAATCCTATCAAGATTTTCACCATTTTGAGCCAGAAGTTCGTCCAGCATCTTGGGAATTGGATCCAGTTGATAACGTCCGGTAACTTCGCCTTTGCATCCACAAAAGTCATATGAAAATGTAGACTTTCTGATTACATTTTGAAAGGTACTTAAAGCAAGCAGGAGAACATTTGTATGGGCAGGCCTGTTGTCGAAACAATGTGTCTGTTTGTGTGTTTCGGATTCATTCTTGTTGTATATGTCATTGTCTGTTTTTGATTTGTTTGCAGAAAAATCTGTATCTGTATTGAAAGTATTTGATGTAGTTTCAGCAGTAAGCTGAGGTAGTAAGGATGCTGTTTTTTCTGTCTGTTCGGTTATTTTTGCCTGTTTACGTGACTGTACGATTTTGGAATATGGGACAAATGTAGAATCAATAGCTAAATCTTTTTTATAAGCAGCGGCACCATCTGTTTCCTCCATCTGTAATTCGATTCGTCGGATCAGATCTTCAACAAAAGAACTGTCTTTAAAATCGGCGGTTTTATAGATAGAATCAATATAATAAGCGATTTCATCCCGAAAGTCACTGGTAATGTTATATTTTCTGGAGCTAAGAACATTGAGAAACTGAGTAGTGATTTCTTTGGATCCAAGCTCTCCAAGGAGAATATGGCGTGGTAAAATCCGGTAAAAGAAATGTTCATCCTTTTTGAAGCGGGTCTCGACTATTTCGGAAGATGCGCATACAATTTTGATGATTTCCGGATGCTTTTCAAATTCGGAAATCAGGTGATCAGGATTTCCATGTGAAAGACAGGTTCTGAGAAGAAAAATATCACCAGAACGATTGACACATTGGTCAAGTGATTTTCTGGAAAAATCTTCTTCGTTAATCCATACCAAACGGTATTTTCCGGAAAATTGTGGAGCCATGAGTGCTTTGTCCAGAATTTCCAGAAAAAGTTCCTTTACTTTTTCATTGTCGTATTGTAAAAGAAGACCATAGGGAACAGATGCACGGGAGGTATTCGTCTGATTTTTTAAAAAATGGAAAAAACCAGAGAGAACATTTAAATCATGATCAGAAATACTTAACTGGTTATTGAAGTCAGAAATCAGATTTTGAACAAACATAACATTTTCTACCTTTCATAGGAATTCTGCGGATATCCCGTGAGATAAATTTTTACAGACGAGAATCTCGTGAGCAGGTTAAGTAAATTATAACAAAAACTTTTTTTTTTACAAGAAGGGCAGAAAATAATCAGATTTTTTATAAATTATGTAGTTACAGCCCGGGAAAACAGAAGTATAATTAAATTATAACAGGAAAGGGAATGAAATAATAATGGGAGGATTTGTTAATTGCTCAAATCATCCATCAGGAGGATGGTTAAAGGCACAGAAAGATGCAGCCGAAAAGTATGGAACAATTACAGATATTCCATTTCCGGCAGTTAGGTGTAATCTGACAGATCAGCAGATGGAGAATCTGGCTGATCAGATGACAGCAAAAATAATGGAAATGCAGCCTGAAGCGGTTATGTGTATGGGCGAATTTGTACTTTGCTTCAGAATCGTGCAGAAATTAAAGGCAAAGGGAATTCGGGTACTGGCCAGTTGTTCGGAACGAAAGGCAGTAGAACATTTGAAGGAAGATGGAACGATTCGGAAAGAGTCAATATTTACTTTCAACGGTTTTCGGGAATATTAAAAGAGGAAATTAAATGAGAGAAGAATTGTATAATCAGCAGGTTCTGGCTATGTATGATGTCAGGGGAATACAGAATTATATTTTTAAAAGTAATGCGGCAAAAGAGATCATTGGTGCATCTGTGTTGGTGGAGGCCATTATTACAGATGGATTAAATGCGTACATAAAAAATAATGCAAAGAATCAGGAACAATATTTAACAGACTGGAAGAATGATGATCCAAAGGTGTTTCTGGAAAATCCGGAGATAGAAATGCAGGTTATGTTTGTTGGCGGAGGAAATGCATATGTTCTTTTTCGAAGAGGGGAAGAATGCCGAAACGTGAACAGATTTCTGGCGAAATATGTTCTTGAAAGAACGTATTCTCTGAATCTTGCTGTTGCAGTTGTGAAAAAGACTAATGCATATGATCATGATTATGCGGAAATCAATGAGGAAATGCGTCGGATTAAGGCATTCATGCCATCAACCCAGCCGACAGGGGCACTTCCATTTATGGAAGCTGATTCAATTACAGGATATCCGCTGACAAGATTTGAGGAAAAGACAAAAACTTATTACTGTACAGAAGCTTATCTTAAAAGAAAAAGTTTTCCGCGAAATGAGAATGAGAAGATATTTGATAATATGGTGACTGAAAAAGGAGATAACAGTACTCTGGCAGTGTGTCATATTGATGGAAACAGTATGGGCATCCGTATCAGGAATGAGATGCAGAATGTGACCGCTTATGAAGAGGCAATTCCTAAAATGCGTGGTCTTTCTCAGGAGATATCAGCAGTTTTTGGAAATACTTTTATTAATATGACAAAATATATGGATGAATTGACACCAAAGGTAAAGGAAAACATAAAAACCAGATTGTATCGTAAAATTGTGGTAGCAGGAGATGATATTACTTTTGTGTGCAATGCCAAACTGGCTATACCGGCAGTAAGATATTTTCTGGAACATTTAGGCGGTGAAGGAGAAGATGATGTCATCTATAGTGCATGCGGTGGCATTGCATATTTTAACAGTCATTTTCCTTTTTCAGACGCATATCAGGTAGCGGAAGCCTGTTGTGACACTGCAAAGTCACGCGCAAAAAAGGAAGAAAACAGAGGTAAATCCGGATTTGTAGGAAATTTCTTTGACTATCAGATATGTACGAATATCCGTGCGGCAGATTTGGAAGAATATCGGGACAGGCATTATAGTTCGGATCAGGGTACTATTATAGCACGTCCATACTTTGTGTCAGGGGTGGAAGATGAAGAAGAATTTAAAAATAAAAATGGTAAATATAGCATAGAAAAACTGATTTACTGGAGTAAATATTTTACTATGTATATGCCAAGAAACAAGGCGAAGCATCTTAGAAATGTTATCCCGATGGGAACCAATGAGCTGGAAAAGGAGATATCTTTTTTGGAATCCAGAGGATATACAGAACTGACAGATCATTCAGGGATGAAAGAAGCAGCTACACTGAACGATGATGAATACCGGATTTGGTATGATGCACTGGAAATTATGGATTTGTATGTGGAGGAGAGTTCACATGAAGATAACAATTAAATTATTAAGTGATTTGTGTACAGCTTCCGGTGAAACACATAATAGTATGGTAGATACAGATATTGTCTACGATGAGTATGGGATACCATATATTCCGGCAAAAAGAATCAAAGGCTGTATTCGGGAGGCTGCCCTTGAAATGATGGAAATGGGGCTGATAGAGCAATTGCAGTACCTGAAAATCTTTGGAAAAGAGGGAGATCAGAGATCAGGCTTTTCATTATCCAATGCATATATCCAAGATTATGATAAGACAGTACAGGTACTTCGGGCTTTACGTTCTTCAAAAGCAAAAGGTCTTTCGTTACAGCAAAATGTATTGAATGAGTATACGGACACCAGAACACAGACTGCAATTGATCTGGAAACAGGTGTTGCAGATAAAAATTCTCTGAGAACCATCAGAGTAGCCAGAAAAGGGCTTATATTAGAGGCAGATTGCGGTATTATAAATTCGGAAAATTTTAAGGTTTTACAACAGGCTGTTTCACTGGTGAAACACATGGGAGTATCCAGAAGCAGGGGACTTGGATTGGTGGATATGAGGTTAGATAAAATATCTCACAGTGAAAGACCTCATGTGAAAGTCAATAAAGCTCAATTAAAGGAATATAATAAACTTCGATATAAGATTTATCTGAAATCAGCGATGATCTGCAAGTCAGCACAGGGAAATCAGGCTGTGAGTGAGGATTATATTGCAGGCAGTAAAGTATTGGGTGTAATTGCGGAATTACTAGGATCTGAGAAATATCGGAAAGTAATGTCAGAAGGGGAGGAATTGATCGTTTCTAATGCATATATAACATATGGAGGCAAACGATGCATTCCTGGCCGCAGTTCTTTACAGAAGAAAAAGGATCAGTCATGGACGTCGGATGGAATGATGGATGTCTGGGATATGCTTTATGAGGAAAGCAGAAAAGCAACTGCAGGCATTCAGATGACGCCTGCTAATATTGATTATATAAGTACAGATGGCAGAAAGGTGGATGTGGAGACGGAAATCAGCTATCATCATCAGAGACCGGAAAATAAGTCTGTCGGACGTGCAACGGGAAAGAATGATGGTTCCGGTTTTTATCAGCTTTGCAGTATTCGGGCGGGACAAACTTTTTCAGGATATATTTATGCGAATAAGCATCAAGCAGAAGTGATTCTGGATGCGCTGGAACGTGCCGGAGAGATTCGGATGGGATATGGCAGAAGCAGCGAATTTGGTGCAGTAGATCTGGTTGTTGATGAGATTGCCGAAGCCAGAGTAAATGATGTTACAAAAGCAGGACAATATGAATCGGATAAATATGTACATGATGCGGTGATTACGCTTGTATCAGATGCTATTCTTTATAATGAACGTGGGATACCGACAACAGAGATCAGTGAATTTGTAAAATATTTGCGTAAGGTGCTTCGGGTTGAAGATATAGAACTGGCAAATGGTGTAAGTCCATATCTGAAATTTGCTACAACAGGTGGTTTTAATGTGACCTGGGGAAAAAGAAAACCAATTCATCAGACCTTAGGAAAGGGAAGCACATTTATGATACATTCAGATATAGGAATGTGTATGGAAGATTTAAAAGATATTTTTGTGGGGGAGCGTGTATCTGAAGGTTTTGGTGAAATATTGGCAGAGAAACAAAGGGATGCAAAAATTTTGGTCAGAAAACCAGAAAGCAGGGACAAATCAGCCAATGTAGCTTTGGATGATTCTGAAGAAATTGTTCAGAAATTGTTACTGGCAGGGTTTGGACGTCGTATGCAGGGGACTGTAAGAACCTGTGTGAAGGAAAAATCCAAGTTTTATGAACAAAACAAAAATGGATTGAATGCTGCAATCGCAAAGCTTCGTGGTATCTATAGGGATGTACCTGATTATCAGGAAATGTTAAGTCAGGTAGAAAGCATTGAAAAAGATGATAAGAATAAATTATGTACAGAAATCGTCAGAAATGTAAATCCGGATCAGATTAAAAAGATGATAGAGCAGGAAATGCTGGAAGAGTATGGGATGAGAGTAGTTCTTCCGTGGTCAGATTCACAGCTTTATAAACAGACATACCGCGCCTATATTACAGAATTAAAATATTTTGTGAAAAAGCTGGAAGATCATAGTAGAAAAGTTCAGGAGGGAGGAGAAGGAAATGGCAGAAAATTGTAAGGTTATCAAGCGTGAAGTTCTGTATGTGCAGGTTCAGGTGACTTCTCCGCTCAGTGTGTCTTCCGGGGATAATGAATGGACTGACAGTGATGTGCTCAGAGATGCGGACGGAAATCCATTTGTTACAGGAAATTCTCTTGCAGGAGCCATGCGTGCGTATCTTGGAAAAAAGAAGGATGATAAAGATTGCTTCATGGGATTTACAGGAAAAGATGCAGATGGAAATGACGATGGAAAAATGAGTTCTCTTTTTGTTTCAGATATGTGTTTTGATGGTAAATATATATCTGGCGTGCGGGATGGAGTAGCATTGAATGGCAGCAAAGTTGCTGTGGATGGCAGTAAGTTTGATATGGAAATCATTGAAGCTATGGCAACTGCACATTTCTATATGGAACTGACAATCAGAGAGCAGGATGATGAACAGCAGATACATCACGAGTTGAAACAAATTTTCCGGGGAATTGATGAAGGAGAAATTTGCCTGGGAGGTAAGAAAACAAGAGGATTTGGAAGATTTCGCCTGTTATCAGTAAAACATCAGACTTATGATAAGACCAATTTTCTGGAATATGCGCAGTCTTATAAAAAGGATATTTGGAAAATGAAACCAGATTGCCGGAATCAGTGGCTGGATGATTCTGAAGTACCATCCAAAATGATTCACATTGATGTTCCTCTCAGAATGAGAGGGGGTATCAGTATTCGTCGTTATGCATCCAAAAAAGGGGAGCCGGATTTTGTACATATTACAGATCATGGTGTGCCGATTATTCCGGGCAGCAGTCTGGCAGGAGCTTTGCGGCACAGGATAGTAACGATACTGTTGGACATGAAAATGGCAGGAATAAAACTTCCGGAGAATATCAATGAGCTGGTTGATATTGTATTTGGGTATGTTCACGGAGATAATGCCTGTGCATCCAATATTATTATTGGTGAGACAGAAATCAAAAATGCACGTCCACTGACAATGGTGAGAACAGGAGTCAGTCGATTTGAATCAGCTGTAAAACAAGGGACGCTGTATAAAGAAAAAACATATGTGGATGGAAACCTGAATGTTCATATTATGGTTCGTAAATCTGAGCATCCGGCAGATGAAAAGTGGATCCTGGGATTGTTGCTTCTGGCAATTAAAGATTTACAAAATGGATTACTGGCAGTGGGTGGTCAAACGGCTATTGGCCGAGGAATTTTCGAAAAACAGGGACCAATTGTGATAGACGGAAAAGAAGGCATCGAAGATGCTGTGATTGGAGAATTGTTAAAAAATATGGCAGAGAAGGGAGAAGTGTGCTGATGAATTTATGTAATGCACCAGACAGTGGAATCATGTATGCACTTTATACAGATAGAGTTATATATGAGACATACAGGAAAGAACAACTTCCTTCAGAAGATGAGTTGATGAAAAATCTGTTGGAACTGCATCTTTTTGATACGGAGAAGGAATATCGTTATATCAAAATGCGAGACTGTGAAGTGGAAACATGTGTGACAGATGAATTGATACCACATGATGATTCTTATATTGAATGTATCTACACAACCGGATCAAAAACAACGCCGGTGTATGGCCGGATTGAAGTCATAAATTATATTTGTTATGATGAAAATGATCTGATGAAAATTCCAGACTACAGGCTGAAAGAGGTGAAGGCATAGTGGCAGATATAAATCAGAAAAATTATTCCAATAGATTTGTGAATCCTTATAATTTTATCCATTTACCCGAAAAAAAGGCGATGGCATATGGAGAGACAGACAGACACACAGGCGTAATCCATTATACAATTACGACAAAAACGCCTCTGTTTGTTCCGAATTCAAGTTCGGAGACTGCTTTTAAGGAGTCAGATGATACCCCAGATCACAAATCTTATGATTTTTTTTCCTATACAGAACTTGACGGAAAAAAACGGTATGAAGGGAAAGAGAATTATCATGTACCGGTTATACCTGGAAGCGAAATGAGAGGTGTAGTTCGTAACGTTTATGAGACATTAACGGATTCTTGCATGGGATTATTAAATGAAGCGACATATCCGGTGAAAAGAAGTCCGGCCAGATTTGAACATGGTCTGATCTATAGAGATGCGGAACGAAACTATCACTTATATAAGGCAAGTTCACAGGCTGAAGGTACATCAGATAATCCCCAATATGAAATGCCACCGGCGGGTTATGAGAAAAAGCATAATGGCGATATGATTAAGGATGCTTATCTTTTAAAATGGGGTATGGGCGGTGCCGGTAAAAAGAAAAAGAAACATTATCATCTTTTATCTCCTCAGAGTGAAATCAAAAGTGTTGTGCTTACTCATGATATGATTAAGAGTAAACTGTCAGCAATAGTCTCTTCCTATCTGGATCAGCCAGAATTAAAAAAGAAAAGTAAAGAGAAAAATAAAATAGCCTATGAAGAATATCTGGAGGATTTGGAAAGATTTCTTGCAAGTGATTCAGAAGGATATTTTCCAGTAACATATTCTATGCTGCGTCCGGATGACCAAAATGTATATCTGGCACCGGCAAATTATTCAAAAGAAATATCCCAGTATAATCTTGGAATATTGTCAGGTGAGTTTGCACCGTGTAAGAATGTTTATTGTCCTGCATGTGATTTGTTTGGACATGTAGGTGAAACAGGACAGGGATCAAAAATCAGATTTTCAGATCTGTATGTTGAGGAAAAAAAAGATGCTGTGGATTACTATGCATGTGACAAAATCACACTGGAGGCATTGGGAGAACCAAAACTTGGAAACACAGATTTCTATCTGACAAAGCCTGCAGGGAATGCCACATTCTGGACGTATGATTATTATGTGTGTGGTAATCGACTAAAGGTTGCAATGGGGCAGATCCGAGGCAGGAAATACTACTGGCATCATCAAAAAATTAATATGTTTAAAGTTAAACCGGATCGACTCAATAAAACTATACGACCGGTAAGAAAAGGTATTACTTTTACCGGAGAATTGTATTTTGAAGGAATATCTGAAAAACAGTTGAAGCAGCTTGTCTGGATTATGAACAGTGGTACAGAAAAATTAGGTTTGAAACTTGGAGGTGCAAAACCGCTGGGATACGGTAGCATTTCCTGTAGAGTAAATTCTGTTGAAGAAAGAACGATATCTATAGAGTCGAACCAATTGGTGTATAAACTGGAAAGTAAAGAATACAATGCCGTAAATTATGAAAATGCAAAATTTAGTACAACTGTTAAGGAGGAATTTTATAAAATAGCAGGTTTGGAAAGTATTTCTGAAGATATAGAAATCACATATCCAAAGGAGATCGTACAAAAAAATCAGGCGATTGAAAAAGGATATCAGTGGTTTGTAGGAAATCATAAAAATCCTAAGATTGGTTTTCCTAAAAAAAGAGAAGATGCTTACATTGTTGCTGCATTGCCGGAGATTTTGGATAAAGATATTACCATGAAATATTCTGAGTCAGCATATAAAGATAGCAAATATAATAACAAAGACGGAAAAGGCATTAATATGCAGAGAGGCAGTAATCAAAAGTGTAGGAATAATGATGGGAATCGAAGACCATCAGGAAAAAAACATTATTAGAAGGTTATTATAATTATGCAGTTAATGATTTATATTAATTTAGAAAGTCCTCTCATATTGCCTGTAAATTATAATCATATATTGCAGGCTGTTATCTATCAGGGGATTGGAAAAGCCTCAGATTTTGGGAATTTTATGCATGAGGAAGGGTATTACCTGGGACAGCGGCAGTATAAGATGTTTCAGTTTAGCCAGCTTTCTGGTAAATATTCTATAAAGAATAATCAAATTGTTTTCAGAAATCAGGTTTCTTTTGAAGTACGAAGTCTGGATCCGGTTTTTCTGCGTTTACTGGGAGAAAGTTTCTGGAGATATGGAATTACATTTGGCAGTCAAAAATATGGAGACATACAGATGGAATTGTATGATTATACGGTGGAGGACAATGAGCTTTTAATACGAATGAAGTCTCCGATAACGGTATATTCTACAGAGGAAGAGACTGGCAGAACATACTATTTTGATCCGGAGGAGTCTTTGTTCTATCAGAGTATAAATGGAAATTTTTTCAGAAAATATCAGGCGTATTATGGGGTTCCACCAATATCAGATATTCAAATGAATCTTTGTGATAATAAAGTTCCGAGGAAGATTGTAACAAAGTATAAAGGGATTTATATTACAGGATGGCTTGGAAATTATAAAATAAGTGGGGAACGAAAGTATCTGGATTTTTTGTATCAGACAGGGCTTGGCGCAAAAAATTCACAGGGCTTTGGAATGTTTTCAATATTATAATGAGAGGTGTATAAAATGAAAAAAACTATTATTTGCAGTATTTCAATGAAAGAAAATATCGATCAGGTTGTTTATTCAAGTAAGGATAAATCACTTCCGGTATCAGAAAGGAAAGTTCGCTATCCAATTTGTGCATTTCTTGAGAAAACAATGGAATCGGACGATGAACTTGAAGTTATTATTCTGGTCAAAAAAGATAAAAAAGATTACTACAAGAGAAATATAGCATTTTTTAAAGAAGAATTAGAAGCAGTAAACAAAGAGATTGGGGCTGCTATTGAGTACAAGATTATAGACTCTGAATTTGAAGAACATCAGACAGTACATGAACAGCTTCTGAAGGATATAGTAGCTCAGATTTCAGATGATTCTCATATTTATGTTGATATCACTTATGGTCCGAAAGATCTACCGATTATATTATTTACAACACTTAGTTTTGCAGAGAAATTTTTAAACTGCACTGTAGAAAATATTGTTTATGGACAGGCTGATTTTGAAAATGGACGGGCGGTCAATACCAGAATTTGCGATATGGTTCCGTTATATTGTCTGAGTTCTATCACAAATACTATTGAATGCACCGATTCAGATAAGGCAAGAAGCATGTTGAACTTACTTTTAACTTTTTGATTTGGAGGTAGGTGACAATATGTACAATAAAAATGATAAAGAAAAATATGAACAGCTGATTAATGAATCACCAATCTTTTCTTTGGATAAAGAAAAAGAAAAGATAGCTTTTATGAAAGAACGTACGAAAATGATAGAGCATCTGTATAATTATCTGCTTTCAGTTAATTGTAAAAAGTATAAATCGTATGGATATGAGATTACAGAAGTTGCGATTCAATGCATTAAGAGTTTTGACAGTACAAAAGGAGAGTTCCTCCATTATTTTAATTATGTGTGGAAACGAAAATATTCTTATATACAACTTAAGAAATATCAGGATAATACATATGGAGGATTGCATATCTCTGAAAATGATATGCGAAATGTTTACAAATATACTAAGCTTGTAGAAAAATTAGGAAAAGATTATGAATTAGAGAAATTATATCCCAAATTATCTGAAGCAATGCAACTTCCAATTAATAAGATTAGAGAATTGGTACGTTTAGCGTATATTCGTGCTACAGGTGATAATGTTACAAATGAAGATGGAGAAGAAGGTGATATTATTGGGGGTATTCCAAGCAATATTGATATTGAAGGGATGTTTATAAACGAAGAAAACAAAAAGCAAGTTCTAGATAAGATTGAAAAAGTGTTTAATTCATTGCAAGACAGACAGAAATCTCTTATTTCCGATATATTAACAATAAAATTGTGGTTAGATTTGGATGAAACAGATGAAAAGTATTCTTTTATTAATAAAGATGTGATAAAAGAATGGAAAAAAAGTGGTGTTTTGCCAACTCAAAGAGAGATAGCAGGAAAGTACGAACGTAATGAGGCAAGCGTTAGTAGGACAGTAAAAGATTTTCAGAAAAAATTAAAAAAAGAACTATAATATTATAACAGAGGATCCGAAGCATATCGGATCCTCAATTTTTTTGTTTTTTTAAATTTGTTTTCAAAAAGGTTAAGTAGGAGCGAACATTCCACTATCTATACGTATAAGAAATAAACACAGGTAAACAGACAGGGAGGAAAATTGTTTATGAAGAAAGTAAAATAAGCTGAGAAAAAATTGCTGTGTTCAAGCTATTTATATAGCATATAGAATTTACTGAGATTAAGGGAGAATCAAAAAATGAAACGAGTTCTGGTAAAATCAGTGTATTCTGCATTTGATTACGTAATGGAACATTATTATCCAGAGGGATTGGAAGCAAATGCGGAACGTAAAGATACATATGCAGTTATTTCTATTCAGGATACTCACACAGGAGGGTTTGGATTTATTTTTTCAGAAAGTAATTTTTGCAAAGGGGTACTGACTCTATATTTTGATGATATTGTAAAAGAAGTACCGGGAGCAGTACTTTTTGATGATGAAATGGCAGAAAAAATTATTTCATTCATAATTGAGCATGAAATGGTAGATACACTTCTGGTACACTGTTATGCCGGTCAGTCCCGTTCCCGTGCAGTGGGGGCTTTTGCAGTAAAAATGTCAGGTGGTGACAACTCCAGATATTACAAAGGTGCAATTCCAAATCAATATGTTTATGATGTTCTGGAGGCAGCCTGGATCAGATATATATTTCAGAATAACGCTTGATTTCAAGGAGGTATCGAAATGAAAGTTAATACATTTACAATATACATGGAAGAACCGCATTCTTTAACTATTGAACAAATGCAGAGTATTCATAGGGAATTAGTGGCAGAAATTGAAAAAGATTCAGATGAAATTAGTTGTATGAAGAACTGATTGCTGTTGCTACAAGATATGCTGCAATCCGGGCAGGATGGCAGCAGTTATCCAGAGAAGAAAAAATGGATCGTGACTCATCTAGAACGTTCTGTCATAATTCTGTTATTACGCATTTTAATATGCTTGCTAGATATCTTAAAATGCAAGGAAAACCAGCCAAGTGGAGAGATCAGCTTGGATATGAGGAAGATGACAAGTACTTCCGAAAAACAATAGGAGATTTTGGATGTTACCTTGTATTTATAAACAGTCTGTGCGCAAGGTAGGATGTTAAGTGATAAGTATATGAAAAAAGCAAAGTTTGTCCTGTAAAAATGTTAAGCGAAAGTGCGTATTCCGTTATATATAAATATAACAGATAAACGCAGGTAAACAGACAGGAGGAAAAACCTATGTGGAATTACGAGTGCAACGAAACTGAGATAATGAATCTGAGAGATTCAATGGAAGGCGTAGTACGAAAACAGAACAGCTCTGGTTTATACATTGATCTGAAAACAAATTCAGATCTGACTGACGGGACAGAGCACACGATTCCAGCATTTGGTTATTGGACTGGAAGAGTGCCTGAAGGGACGAAAGTTTTCTGCTCAATCAAACGGTGGGCAAGAGAAAACAGGAAGATTTTGGTAAATGTAGATTCTATAGCTTATGAAAGTGATATGAAGAGGGCTGCATAAGAAATAAACAGAACCTTAAAATCCGAATGATAAAAAGTGCACTATTAACCGTTTAATGTTTTATGAGAGGAGACATGTTTATGGAGACATTGAAAAGAAACCTGATAAATCTGGGAAAGGGTTTTATTGTTTGGTTTATACTTTTGCTTCTTAATACACGCAGTAATGAAGCTGCTGTAAATGGTATCAAAATTTTGTTAGACGTGATACTTGCTTCAATGATCATAAGTGAAAATCGTACAGGAAGACGTATTGCTCTTTTGACGACAGCGTTAACAATATTGATAACAATTTTGCAGATGCCAAGTGGAGTGGAAATAATCTTGCTGATAGGATTATCATTATTTTCTCTTTGGCTTTTAAAGAAGTTTCCAGACGACAGAAGTTTAGATGATAGTCCCAACTATGAAGATTCTACTGCCCTTATTGTAAATGAAGATGTGGTATGGAAAGCCAAAAACGTATTTAATCCGTTTGAGTATTATACTTACTCCCCAGATAATGGAGTCTGTATTCGTAAAGGGATTTTAAGAAGGTCTTATAGTACAATTCCAACGACTACTACGCGAGTTGAGATAACACAATTTATATGGCAAAGAATATTTGGACTGTGTGAAGTTACCTTTGTAAGTAATTTTAGCGGACAAAAATTCGGTGATAAAAGTATGAAAAATGTTCGTTTAAAGGCAGCGGGTGAGTTAATGAGAATGTTGTGATACAGTGCAAAAAAATGTTAAGTACATATAATAGATTCTCTATATATAACTATGAGAAGTCTTGAACTTATATTAAAGGATTATGAATGAAAGGTGGATGTATATGAAAACAAATATGTATTCCATTGAAATTGCAAATATCGTAAAGCAGTTTCTGACAGAGGATAGCTGGAATTTTTCTTTTGATGAGGAACATGGAATTTTTAAGTTTGGATTGAGAATAAAAGGAAAGATTCATAGCCTTAAGTATTTTATTAGTATTAGAACAAATGAAATTATTGTTTATGGCATTTGTCCAATTGGTGTAGATGAAGAAGACAATAAAATGATGATGGAGATGGCAGAATTTCTCCACAGAGTCAATTGGGGATTAAGAAATGGATGTTTTGAATTTGATTTCAGAGATGGTGAGATTAGGTTCAGAAGTTATATTGATTGTGATAAAACACTTCCTTCGATAGAAAGTATAAAGAATAGCATTTTCTGTACCGCTGCCATGTTTGAAAAATATGGCGCTGGTATTACATCGATTATTTTTGCTGAAGGTTATGCACAAGAAGCCATTGCAATGTGTGAGAAGAAATATGAGGAAGAACTTTACAGTATACTTTCTGAAATAGGAGATTCAGATTTAGCTACAATGATGACGCGTCAGGCAGAAAATCAGGAGATCACAGAAGAGGGGGCTGATGGTGAGAAGTTACCTTCAGAAGAAATCCCGAAAGTACACATGGATCTGTTTGGCGAAAAGAAAACGGAGGTGGAGTAATGAACGTTTTAGTTAAAAGTTCAAGTGGTATTACGCAGGTATCTGCTGATTCGAAATTATTATCACAAAGAAAAGTATTCATAGAAGGGGAAATTTCTTCAGAATCTGCATGTGAATTTATTAAAAAGATATTGATTCTTAATGAAGAAGATACTGATAAGCCTATAGATGTTCTGATTAACAGTCCAGGCGGAGAGATTAATTCCGGGATGGCAATCTATGATGTGATTCAGGCAAGTAAAGCTCCGATCAGGATGTTCTGCATTGGAAGGGCTTACAGTATGGGGGCAGTATTATTTTCCAGTGGAAATCACGGGCGATATATGCTTCCACACTCAGAACTAATGCTTCATGAACCGTTGCTTGGAAATCGGGTGAGTGGGAACAGTTCATCGATTCAATCAATTTCGGAGAGCTTGTTGGAAACAAAACGAAGGATGAATCAGATACTTGCCAGACATACCGGAAAAAGTGAAGAAGAAGTTGAGAAGGCAACCAGTTATGATCATTACTACAGTCCGGAAGAAAGTAGAGAGTTTGGTCTTTGTGATGAGATTGTTGACTTCAATAAAATTATGGAGAATTGAGATATGGAGAAAGAGCGAATGATTTTGGGCGAAGGTTGTTTTTACAGTATGGATTGTAATGAGACCGGATTAAATAACAATATTATTGTCTGCGGAGGCAGTGGAAGTGGTAAGACTATGTCTATTTCAGAACCACGATTGCTGGAAACCAAAACATCAAGTCTGGTAGCTACTGTGACGAAGAGACGTATCGTAAAAAAATATAAACCCTTGTTTAAAGAGAGAGGATATGAAATTCTTGATTTAAACTATGTAAATCCCCTTGAAAGTAACTGCGCCTACGATCCTTTGGAGTATGTGGAAAGTTACCATGATATAACGTTTCTTGCAGAATCAATCGTGAAAGCTGACCCACATAAGGAAAAGTCAAATGCTGATCCATATTGGGATAAAGCCGCCATCTCTCTTTTATCGGCTTTAATCGCATATATACTTATGACGAAGGAAAACGCAACATTTGTAGATGTTCTTAAATTACTTGACAGTCTTGAAGTTGACAATCAGGGAGAGACTATCAGAACATCTCTTGATTCGAGATTTGAATACATTGCCTCAAAAAAACCTGGATGTTTTGCCGTATCCTGCTATAAGTCTTTTTCCTGTCTTCCAGCCCGAACGGCGGGATGTGTTTATGGAACATTGAATACAACCATTGATACAATTTTTACCCCTGATCTTAGAAAAATGCTGGTAAAGAAGAAAAAAATAGACTTTAAGAAAATGGCATCGAAAAAAACAATTCTTTTTGTGACTACTAGTGCTGTGAATCCAACACTCAATTGTTTCATCAATATGTTTTATGCACAGATATTTAAGCAGCTTTTTGAGTATGCGGAACAATGCCCGAACGGTATGCTTCCGGTTCCGGTACATGTTTTATGCGATGATTTCGCAACAGGAAGCCGTATTTTAAACTTTACAGAATATATCAGTATTTTTCGTGAAAAAAGAATATCGGTTACTTTGTTGCTACAATCAGAAAGTCAGCTTGAGCAAATGTATGGTTCAGGAAATGCAACGACAATTATAAATAACTGTGATTCGTATATTTATCTTGGTGGTATGGATTTGAAAACTGCCCAGAATATGAGTTTGCGCCTGAATAGGCCGCTTGAGGATATACTTTACATGCCAATCGGTCAGGAAGTGGTTATAAGACGTGGACAACGTCCGATTATTACCAGAAGATATGACATACAGAAGAATGAACTATATCAGGAGATAACAGAAGAATACAACAGACAATTGAAAGCTGCAGAGAAAGAACAAATAGAAATTTATCAATATTGAAGGAGGATGAAAAATGAGTTTTGAGTATAAGCCAGTATTTTTGGAGGAATATAACCAGACACTTAGAGATTCTGTAAATACATATTATACACATGCAATGAACGATCCTAATATGAGTGACGAAGATGCCCTTAAATCAACGGGTGAAATGGCCGAACAGTATCTTGATGCAGTTCAGGAGTTTCAAGAAACTCAGAAAATTGGGAATATTGAAACAATTAATGAAGATGTGTCAATCGCTGATAATGGTTTGGATGGCGTTGATGATAGTATGGATATTTAAGAAGGAGATTTGATTTATGCACAAGTCAGAATATAGTTCAATTGATTCTACGAATGGAAATGTGAGCTGGAAGGGTCCACTTTCCGTGGAAAAAGGCGATCATTCGGGAATGCCGCCCCGTACGGATGCTTATCTGCCAGGTGATGAAAAAGGTCATGTAAATGCATCTTCACTCGCAGGTGATAACAGCGAAGCGAACGTTGTTGCCCAAAACAAAGATTTAAACCACGGAGGATATCTTTCTATCGAAAGGGGTGAGCGTGATGCCTTACAGAATGGTGCTGATATTTATTCAGAAAAAACAGCGATTGTTGACAGCCAGCCTGGAGACAGACCGTCAACGTTTATAGTCAATGATACGGTGACATATGCAGATGGTCATTCAGAAAATATTTATAATTCGTTTACAAATGAAAGTAATGCTAATCAGGTCGAATGGAATGATATGTCTTCGTCCCTTCCAGACACATATGATGCACCAAATCCGGAAGATAATCTGCGGGATTTAATGGGAGCTGAAGAATATGCAGACTTAATGGAGGAAACGGATGCAGCACTTTTTAATCTGACAGCAGATTATGCTCCTTCTGATTTCTCGGGTGATCCGTATGCTATCAGTGAAAATGAGACTGATATTGCTGATAGCATCTCAGATAATTCAGTCGATGATGGTGGGATTGATGAAGATTGTGATGGTGTCGATGGCGGCATGGATATTTAGGAGGAAAGTATATGTCATTTGATTTTGGACAGAAACGAATAGGAGCAGGCAGCAACCAGCAAAGAAACAGCGGTATGTATACAAAGACTATTTTAGGACAGAGTGTCGGAGAAGCTTCAGTTCCTGTATGGACTGCTGATAAATCACAGAATCCTTTTGTGCTATTTCAGGATCCAAAGACACGGAAACTTTTCGGCGTCAGTAAGGATATGCTGGCGTATGGTCTTCTGGCAATTGGTGCACCGGGTACTGGTAAGACTAATTTTTTTAACATGACATTGGATCGTATGATTTCTACAATGCAGTCTACGGATGTGATTGTTATTTTTGATACAAAGGGAGATTATCTGGAAACTTTTGGTCATAGGATTCCGGATGAGGAGAAAGTCATAATCGGTAATGGTGAGGTATATCGCACAATTACTTCTTATCACAACGTTTTTGCAGAAGTAATGCCACGGGGATTGGACAGAAAACTGGTTTACACGATGGAAAGTGATGAGGATGCTCTGAATCTCTGTGAACAGCTGTTTCAGTCCATGAACAGTACAACGCAGCCGATATTTCCGGCTATGGCAGAGCAGGTGGTTGCGGCAGTCATGATTTATTATATGAGAACATATTGGCGTTCTGACCAGTCAAAATTGAATAACAAGGAACTTATCAACTTTTTTACACACTGTACCAATGAAAACCTGAAGAAGATTCTTAGCCTGAATTATATGTCAGATCAGCGCAATTGCATTGACTATATCTCAGGAAATGGAAATCAGACGCAGGGTGTTAACAGTTACATTGGATCTGTGCTGAAGAAGATGTTTGTGGGAGCATTCGCTCAGGCAAATCCTGAAAGAGAGTTTTCCATGAGGGACATCATGTGTAGTGCAAAGAAAAAAGTAGTTTTTATTGAATATGATCTCCGTAAAGGTCAGCTTCTTGCACCTATGTACGCTATTCTTATTGATCGAGCTCTTGCTAATGCATTAGGTGGAAGACAGCAAGTGAAAACCAATAAGTATTTTCTTTTGGATGAGATGCTTCTTCTTCCAAAACTTGATCATTTGTCAGATGGTCTCAATTTTGGACGTTCACTGGGAGTCAAGGTGATGTGTGGCCTCCAGAACACCTGTGGTCTTGAGGAGCAGTATGGAGAAGCTGGAGCTAAAAATATTTTATCTTCGTTCCAGAACATGGTTGCGTTCAGAACTAATGATTATGATACCCGGCAGTTTGTGATTAATCGTCTTGGTGAGAATTATCAGAATTTCAGTCTTTCCGCACAACAGGCAAATCTCAATATTCAAAGGGCAGGCCACACAGTAGAAGACTGGAATATTCTTAAGTTGAAGAATGGAGAAGCAGTGGTGTCACTGGCAGGAGAAGATCCATTTCTGTTTACAATGCCACTATACAGATAATTAATTGCATCGGAAGTATCTGGCAGAAAGGAACAGGTAAGGTTATGAGTAATAAAGGAATGATTATTAAGGAGTGTACACGGTTGAATGCAGCAAGACGTGTGCTTGAAGGGCATATAGACTGTGCATCTTTTTTCAGAAGAATTCAGGGAGATCTCCTGATTACTGGAGGCGAAGCCGGAAATCAGATAATGGTGTTTGACCTGTTTCGCAGTGCTTTGGAAAGAAATGATATGCCAACAATTCTGCTGACCAGTCATCTGGATTTGATGAAAGATATACAGCGGAAAAGAGATATGCATGAGATCAGTTGTGTCATAACATCATGTCCGTCAGATAAGAACTATCATCCTTTTTATGGTATGTCTGCTCAACAGATTTTACGGTTTATCAGTATGACTGCTGAAGAAATGGGATATGGAATATTAACCGATCAGGTCATGATCTATACTGCAGCTATACTCAATGTTGTTGCGGCAAAATATCCGGTTTCACTTCCTGCGATTATGAACCTTCTGAATGAAGATGATGACTTTATATCTGAGTTTGCATTACGTTCAGGTCTTTCGAATGTGATTGCCGATAATATTCGTGCAAATCATGAAGCCGGAATTGTACTCAGAAGATTGTTCGAGAATCTTGAGGAAGTATTTAGAGACATATATATTCCTGGCAGTGATACAAAGTATAATTTTCAGAGTGGAGCAAAAGATAATGTATCCGGAATGGCAATGTATGCTTGTTCTGCTAATCAGTTTATTTTTAATTCTTACCTGAAAGAGGAAATCTATTATACTCTTAAGCATGTTCCGAAAATCCGGGTTATCGTCGATGAGATAGATTTTGTGAACGAAAAGGATGAGCTGCTGAAATTTCTTATGCAGAGTAAACGTCAGGGAAAGGTTGAACTGGTGATGGTGTCTCGGAATATAAAAGATGCGCTGCATGGTAATATAGAGTTGGATTTTCAAAATGTGGTGATGTTCCTTCATGGTACTTCGGCTGCTACAGATGATTTATCCACAGACCTGTTTGGTTCGTATAAGTATTATTTCCCTGTACCTGTTGCAGGTAACACTCCGCATGTATTTTTCTCCATAGAAAGGACGGTGAATTGGCAGATTCAGAGTGAGGAAAGACCACGTGTAAGAAGTCAGGATCTTTATGCAAAATTATCCTTTTGGGGCAGATCTTCGACGTATCTGGCTGTTAAAACAACGGCAAATGCAAATATTTATCTTATTCCGATAACAGATTTCCTGCCTGCTGTAACAGGCGTGCCGGTGATTGTTTGATATTGCCTGGCGTGGATGTAGAAAAACTATAGGAGATTAGGAAGATGAGAATTGTAATATACAAGAATGTTGGGGAGGTAATGTATACATGAGACGCACAGGTGACATTTTCGAGCAGGAAAGTTACAGAGGAGAAGGCAGCAGAAACATGTTAGGAGTGAGCCTTGCAATGATCATCTGTTCGTTGATTTCGGTTCTGGCGGCAATCTTTATTATTGTCAATTTCAAAGCTGTAACAGTACGAATTGCTATATTCATGGTAAATTTGCTGTCTTCCGGGGCTTTGATTCTGGTAGTTGTAATTGTAGTGATTTATCTCATTATGCGGTTGAAGTGGAAAATGCGCAGACGCTTTTGGAGATGGTAAGGAGAAAAGGGAGGGATTATCAGATGGTAACGGTATGGAGTATAATAAAAAGATTTATTTTCGGATGGTTGTTGACAGGAGTACTTCTCGTAATCGTAAGTTGTGTGAAATATAAGGAGTTTATTATTACAGCTTTTACAAACAATATGTGGGCATGGGTAAATGCTGTAATGCCAATTATAATTATAATTTTGGGTATTGGATATATGATTAAGTCATTGTTTCGTTAAATTTCAAGTGAATTGAGTGTAAGCGGTGAGTACTTTTTCGATATCTATGCTTCCTGCACATTTTTCTTTTATAAAGTCACTCCATGACAACAACTGTTTTATGTCTGTGGGATCATTTTTACAGTCCGGTATATACAGCAGCAGGGTGTAGAGATAATGATAGATGTTCAGGTTGTTGGCATTCATATGAAAAAAGCCATCTGATATGTTTGATCTGGCTGTGCCAGCTCTTTTCTATCAGATGGCTTAAATTATTTTATTTTAGTTCAGCAGTATTCTGGAAATTTTTATAGTTTTATATTAACATTTCTCAATTCTTGTCCTTTCTTAATATGATATCCGGATGTCTGAATTCTTTTGGAGGAAATCCTCATATGCGATGATCCCAATATACTATTCTCAGGATATGAGTATCCCAAAGTGGAGGCGTATAGAATCCAGAGGAGAAACCAGAGAATACTTTGATAAACACCAGTCTGAATACCCAGTTCAAAAAGGATGCTGCCCAATACTGAACTTATAGCACTGCTGATTAAAATAAGCGGAATACTGGCATTATCCATATAAGCAAAAGCAAGTAGCCCGCCGATTGTTAAACCAATAAGACTAAGGAAAAGAACTCTTAAACATCCAAATAACATATTTAGATGTTTCATATAACGGATTGATAGCAGGTTTCTTTCTGAATATGATGTTGCAGCAGTATTCATTGCATCAGCAAGATCTTCTGCCTGGTTAATACTGATAAATGTGCCGCCTGTTGTTTCAGCCATTTTTCTCATAAGCTGTTTATCAACGGATCCAAGACCAACTGTACTGATACTGATTCCAAGTTTGCTGTACTCTTCCAAAGCTGTGTTGAATTCTGGGACATTGCCTTTAAACCATAGAAAACCGTTATCCAGATCTGTAGCAAAGCCATCTGTTAAAAAAATAATTTTGGGATTCTTACCACCGCTCCATTTTTTGTCTTTATAATCCTGTAAAATACGAAGAGTAGTTTCTCTGATGGATGTTGCCCCGTCACAATTTATTGGTATTTCTTCTTCATTTGATGTAAGGTATCCCATATCACGAAGAATTCTTGATTCGGAAGAAAAGGCATAAACCATGTAGGGAAGTGTATTTTCAGGAGAGTTCATAATTTCTGAAATTGCGTTATATCTGAGCCCATTTGGGTCATTGCTGCTCATAGAAGCAGATTCATCAATCACAAAAATGTAACTGGTCGGTTCAGTTATTTTCTGATTTGGATTTAGTTCATATAAGTATTCCAATAACATGGACAGAAAAAATATTATGACGATACTTAAAGAAAAATATTTCAACATTCCCCATATACTGGTATAGAGATGGTTCTTTTTGTCAAAAGATCCAGTCACAACAGAACTGATCCATATAATGAGAAATAAAACTGTAAATAAAAATGTACATAGGGCAGGAAACATTAAAAATCCTGCAATTTTTAGCCTATATGTAGAATACAGGTAATTACAGAAGAACCAGAGGATGCCGCCGGCAACAGCACTTATAAGAAATACGGGCTTATTTATCCTGGACTTAATTTCTTTAATCATATATCACTAAATCTCCTTTTTAAGAAAGACATCCGAAGAGATACTTTTTAGTAATAAAGTTAATTACTGCTCATAAGTTGCTGAGCCAGTTCTGTATTGGCATCAATCAAAACGACTTTACGATTGCTGCTGGCAGCGGAACCAACTGTTTCATCATAACCTGCGCCGTTGATATGCCAGGGATCACTTGCCCCCATACCAAGGGTATTGATGCGCTTATCGTCAACTCCAAATTCAACTAATGTGTGCTTGACAGTATCTGCTCTATCCTGAGACAGACGAAGTGTAGATTCATCAGTGATATCTCCGGCCGTAGATCCTACCAGAAGGAGATTAACTGAAGTGTGATTCAGCAGATATTCAGCAATTGGGCGGATTGTTTCTGTAGCAGATTCCTCATCCAGATAGGTTGCTTTACCTCCAACAAACTGAATTTGACTTTCTCCAAGGATTACTGGTTCTTCAAAAGCATTTTCTTCTTCCTGTTCTGGCTGTTCAAGTATTTCCGGTTCAAACACAATTGGATCATCTGAAGGAATATTAACAATACTTACAGATGGAAGTTCATCTGTCGTATCATCGTTCTGGGATACTGAAATGTAGTCATTTGGTACAAATTCACCGCCTGCGGCTTCAATGACAGATTTCCAGATGTTTTCAAGGTTCTTGCTCTGTTTGGGATTTAATTTTTCCTGTGGAGCTGTGGTCTGGGCCATCCCAATCCAGTATACTGTTATACCACTAAGATCTGGCAAAGCTTCTTTCTCCTGAAGAAGTTTTACAATTGTCTGAGATTCAGCACTTAGCAGGTTGTTTTGAAAATTGAGATATCCCGTAGTTCCGAGTCCACTTCCACAACAGATAATATTTCGGGAGGTATAGCTATTGTCAAGGCTTCTGAGAGAGGCTGCCGCGAGGCGAATGGCTTCCAGATAATCAGATTCTGGATTTACTGCGTGCACTCCTTCAAGTACCTGAAGTAAATTGGTAGCTTTGTTAGTTGCATCTCGTTTTAATCTTTCTTTTGCTGCGTTTTTATACTGTGGATCAATATCAAGATTTTCGATTGATACCAGCTCGGGTTCTCCATCTACCCGCACAATAAACGAATAACCATAATTTTCAGCACAGTCAATCATAGTATCCTGAATAATTGGAGCTGATGAATCTACTGGTTTGGAATTTGCGGTGTTGGCTACTATGTAGGCAATGGCTGGTTTATTGCTTGTTGCAGTATCAGTGTTTTTCTTATCACCACATCCGGTTACCGTAAGAAGTGTAGTCACAATAGTAAATAATACGATTTTTCTGATTTTTTTTGTCATAATGATTCCTCCTGTTTAAACAGCTTCCGAAAAGTTAACAACGCGTTTTCTGGTGTTAGTCTCTTCAATAGTTGAAGATGGTATGGCTTCTCCAATGCAGGCAGTTTCAAGTGATTGTAGCTCACGATTGAGCCGATTAAAGATATCATTGCAATGGGAGTTACTGAGTACATTAGTTGATGTGGGGTTACCGAGGTACTCCATCAGTTGAATTCTCGCATCAGCACTGAGAATCAGAGCGTCATTGATCAACGCTTTTTTGGCATTAACAAGATGTTGACGATCCATTTCTATAATCTGCTCCGGGTTGAAGGAATCGCATTCTTTCTTTATTGCTTCTAAACGTCTGATGTAGTCTCTGATTTCGTCGAGTGCCATCTCTTCACGACACATTTTCTGTCCTAAAGGATCATATGTAAGACAACCTATACTGAAATTTCCAATAGAGGTACATATTGGAATTACTATAGATATGATCGTTAAAGCAATTGTTGCAGAATCTATTGTTCCGTCTGCAGAAGAAAGAGACATTGTGGCAACTCGAAGGATGCCATTTATGATAAGGGCAAAGACAGGAACAGACAACAATAATACCAGGTTCAGCTTATCTTTGCTAAGACCTTGCTTGATACGTTTTGCCAAAATACCTGCAAAAGCTGCAACAATATCGGCTGCAAAGGCCATGCCACTGACTTCGAGAAGTATCATGGCAGGCTCATCATAAGAAATCCGTTGAAAAAGACTACGGAAAAAAGACAGATCTATTGTAGTACAAATTAACATCAGTAAATACGAAACTGGTCCCCAGAGAAAAGGAGTGTCAGGTTTGTATTTTGCTTTTGTCAGTTTGTGCAAATGTGACTGTGATTGCATGAGTTCACCATTTTGATTCATTTTTAAAGAAAAATTTTTATCAGTCATGTCTTATTACCTTCCTTTCTTTACTACCACAATATTTGTTCCAGAGTATTTGAGAAGATTCGTATTCTTTAGTTATAGAAGATTCTTTTTCTTTCCAAAACTCGAGAATTTTTTCGATATCGAAACTGTGAACTTCCATATTTGCAGCTTGTCTGTTATAAAAGTCGTTATGTTCCAAAGCCTGGTCATCCAGATATCGGATGCCATCCCGAACTGGACCGAGAATTTTGTCGATGAGACAATCTTCATTTCCTGCATCTACTGCGCTGGCATCAATTAAGGTTTTTAAAGTGTTTTCAATTTCTTTTTTTAACTGTTCCAGATTATAGGATTCAGGTTTTCTGTAATTGACTGATCTGTAGTTTTCAAACAGGAGATTTGTACGACGACGGAAATCATAAACAAGTTGATGTAAACTACTATCTATTTCGCTTATCGGCCTGTGTCCTCTTCTTCTAAATGATAACATTTACATTACCTCCTCACATAATTCAGATGCTAATTCAAGACGAAGATTTTCTGCTTTTTCTACCAGCTTTTCATAATGATCCGCAAATGACTGTTCAGACATATTGCTGAATGTAATATTCGGAAGTGCTGGAAGTTCCGATATATAACGTATTGCCGAGTGCCAATACACATCGATTCTTCTCTGACTATGTTGAAGAATACGATTAGTAATCTTTACAGTAGAATCGAAGCTTTCTTTAATCTGACTGAGACTGGTAAAAATAGATTCTACTGTATTAGAAAGTTCTTTGTCATATTTAGATACTGCATCTTTAAAGGGCCTAAGAGATTCTTCTCTTTCACGGTTTCGTCGGGCTGTGACCTGAACTTCTGTAAGGTTGTCCTCACCTTCCTTTCGACTGGTTAGATCAACTTCTTCATCCATAGCATTTCTCAAAAGATTTTTTGATTCCAAAAGCTTTTTTCTCAATGGAATAACCTGATCGAAGAGAATATTCAATTTTTTAAATTCATCCTCCTCTTGTAGTTTCAGTTTTCCCATTTGTTCTGCACAGAATTCTTCATAGGAATCTACCTCTTGTTTCAGTGTACTGGACTGCCAGATGCCATTTTCATTACAACGGAGCAGATTTTTTTTGCCATCAATCCGGCCTGCATAGGTCATTGTGATTTTCTCAACAGGACCAAGAGATTTTGTTTTTCCTTTATTAAGACTCTGTAAACGTTTATTGTGTAAATTGGATTTATTCATTATGGATACCTCCTTTGGGGAAAGTAGATCAGTTGTCTGTTTCATAGCATAACCTCCTTCGTTGAACCCTTTTTTACTTGTTATACTTATACATAAGGATAAAAGGACAGGTGCTTAACGTTTTAGCAAGAATAATTTTAAAAAAATTATTTCTATTCATTTCAATAAGAATATATGTGAGGTTCATTATTATAGAAAAAATGATATTGCAACAGGTCTTGTATATGATATATAGAGAAATTTACACAAATACTTAACATTATTATGTAGGGAATGATGATTGAAATGAACTTTGAGAGTTCAAGAGCGGTGTTTTCTAAGAAAGTATGAATCTGCTAAGAAAATTACATGTGAAGAATGAATATGTATATATAAAAGATGGGGTATCTAACAAAGCCCCTGTATCTTGTTTTTTTACAAGATACAGAGGCTTTGTTGTTAAAAGAGCTTCTGCTCAGATGCTTTTTTATCCATAAATGGTCCTGCGACAGTTTTGACATCTCTGTGATTTCCAAAGAAATCCTGATTAAAGATAATCGGGCTTCCGTCAGGATTTTCGTATTTCTGCTCCGGTTCGAATGCCATACCAAGTGTTTCAGTTGAGATGATACCGTCGGTTTCTTCTTTGATGATATCATACAGGTTGGTCTTCAGATACCAGCCATCTTCTTTCTTTTCAACAGAGATATCTACAGTATGTTCTGCATCTGTGACTGCATTTATTTCTTTTTCCCATGCACGTGCTCCATTGAAATAGAGATTGCCGGATGCCCATACAGGAAGATGATCATAATAGCAGTTGCCTGTTGTTTCAGAACCCATTCCGCAGTAACCTTCGAACTGTCTGTTCCATTCATCAAAGGTTGGATATCCGTTAAATTTGAAAGTTCCTGTGATCACATTGCAGTCATCCCACATATTTCCATTGTTACCCATAAGATCAGCCAGATTCTGCATACAAGGACGGATCGGTTTCTGAACGAAGATGTTGTTGTAGAATCTGTCATCTCCATGAAGGATGGTCATAAATCCTGCAACCTGAGTTCCGTGTTTGGTGTGATATGGAGTATATCTCGGAGATGGAATATCAGGTGCACCGTTGTCTGTACCGATACCAACAGAAACGAAGCCGCCGCAGATCAGGTTATGTACAAGGGCAACACCCTGGGTTGCAATTTTCAGTGCACGGTCAGACAGCAGGATATTGTGGTCGATCAATGTCGGACCATGGGAAACCTCAACGAAGATATCTTCTCCTACGCTTGTGACAGCGTCATCCCCTGCCTCGAAGTCATTAGGAAGAGCATTGTCATGGAAGAGATTTCCTGTAACGCGGGTTCCCTGTGCCTGCCAGTCAAGCCACAGACCACGGGTGCAGTTGTGAATATGGTTGCGGCGGAAAATAACATCGATAGCAGCATGCATTTTGATACCGCCAATCTCTGCTCCTGCCAGATTCTGCTTGTTATTAATGTGGTGGATATGGTTGTCTTCAATAACAGAGAATACGCCTCCAAGATGTCCTACAATACCTGTCTGACCGCAGTCATGGATCTCACATCTGCGCACAATATGGGAACCGATGTGTTCTTTATCCCATCCTTCATAGGAAGCCTGGCAGATGCAGTCGCGTTCTGTCTGAGTTCCGTCTTTGTATTTCCACTTTAACCATTTGTTATCATTTTCAGGCTGCAGATATTTACCAAGAGAAATACCGCTGCATTTGGATTCATAGATTTCACAGTCTTCGATGATCCATCCTTTGGACCAGTGAGGACCGACCATTCCCTCCTGATAAGCGGTAGGGGGAGCCCACTGAGTAGCAGCCTGACTGATGCGGAAACCGGAGAGAGTGATATATCCGATTCCCTCACTTTCCGGATAGAAGCAGTTTCTTCTTACACTGATCTCAACATTTTCTTTATTGGGATCTTTTTCATGGAAGTTTGCATAAATAATTGTCTGATTATTGGCTTCATCCTGTTCTGCGTACCATGTATATACAGAGAAATCAGGATCCCATGAGATAGTACTTTTTTGTGGATTTTTAACTTTATCCAGAGTGGTTACTTCATACATGGATTTTTCATTCAGATATACATCTCCTGTATGAGCAATAAATGTAGCGATAAACCAATCTCCGGATACCAGGGTAGTAAATGGGTTATAATCACCGAAGATTCCGTTCGGAATGACTGCTTTCCATACAGTGCCTTCTACATTTTCCCAGTCTTTGACAGCTTCACTTCCTGTAATGTGCGCCTGTCCTTTTATTGCAGAACGGTAGGTGATACGCTTGTCTGCCGTTCCAGCGTGAATCGGATTAACAGCTTCACGGTATAATCCCGGTGCAACGATGACTTCATCTCCCGGAAGTGCCTTTGCAGCGGCCTCCTGAATAGTTTTGAATGGATTTTCTTTTGTTCCGTTTCCGGTCTGGATCACGGATGCATCAACGTAAATAATCATTATAAAAACCTCCCGGCCTTCTGGCCTGAATCCTTCTGTTTGCGGGCGAAATGCCCATAAGATATGTAATCTAGTGTAGCATGTAGATATGCAGCGAAACAATGGAATCCTGTGTCATTTTGTATGAATTTTGTGATGATTCATTACTGTTCACTGAAAACGTCGGATTCGAAAATAAGAGAACGAAAGAATTTCTGGCAAAAATCCTGTAAATAGAATAAATCTTAATACTTAAAACTTAAAATAGTGAGTAAATACCGGGCTTTATTTACCAGTAACTTTTGCCTGCATATCACATAGATTTTGATGTAAATACTCTGCAGATGATATATTATAAAAAATACAAATATTTTCAGAAAGTGCAGGCTATCATGAATAAAAAGAAATCAAAGAATAAAAAACAGGATAAGCAGAGTGAGAAGCCGGTTCCGAGGAAAAAGGAAGAGGAGCAGACAGAAGGAACTGGTAGAAATTCAGCTTAGAACCCTTGCTATGGATTACTGGTCTGTACTGGAATATCATATATATACTGCCTGGATTTCAAAAATAAAAATCCAGGCAGTTATTTTAATACCAGCGTGTCATTGGCAGATCATTATTTATTCCTTTAGTCATCAGAATCTGGTGCAGATCAATAATTCCGTTATGGAAGGTTGCAGCACATGCTGACAGGTAAAGTTCCCACATACGCAGGAAGGATTCATCAAACATGGTCTTTTCCTTTTCTATATTCTCACGGAAATTCTTTTCCCAGTGGAGCAGAGTTTTATTGTAATGCAGACGCAGATTTTCAATGTCCAGAGTGTGGAAATTGTCCTCTGCCATATGATTCAGGATTTCTCTCAGACTGGGAACGGTTCCGCCTGGAAAGATATATTTCTTGATCCATGGATCACCCGGATGTTCTTTCAGTGCACTGATAAAATGAAGCAGGAATAATCCGCCCGGTTTCAGAACTTTCTCTACACAGTCAAGGAAGAGCTGATAATTGTCACGGCCAACATGTTCCAGCATTCCCACACTGACTACCCGGTCAAACTGATAGTCATGCTTTGGCAGATCGCGGTAATCCATCAGTTCCACTGTAAGATAATCTTCCAGGCCCTGATCTTTGATGCGCTTTTGGAATTCTGTATATTGTTCATGGCTTAAAGTGATTCCTGTACCATGTACTTTGTATTTTTTGGCAGCCTCAATCAGCAGAAAACCCCATCCGCAGCCGATATCAAGAAGACTCATACCTTCTTCCAGGTGTAATTTTTTCAGAATATAATCTACTTTATTAACCTGTGCCTGATATAAAGAGTCATCGTCATGAGTGAAGTAGCCACAGGAATAACTCATGGTTTCGTCTAGCCATAATTTATAAAAATCATTTCCGATATCATAGTGGCTGGTGACTTCCTTTTCTTGGTTTTTTTTGGATGTAGAACTGAACATGATCTTTTTCAGAGCAGATTCATTGGTAGAAAATTTGCTCATCTGTCCCAGAAAATGATCCAGTGCCTCGTAAAGATTTCCTTCAATATCCAGATCTCCCCGCATATAAGCCTCGCCTAATGCCAGGGAAGTGCTTTTTAGCAGCTCGGCCAGAGGAATTGTTTTCTTAAAATTTACTGTAAATGTGGGTTCTCCCTCTCCGATTGGATATTCGGAATTCTTGAACTTTACCAGAAATGGATAGTCCGTAAAGCGTTCAAGGAATTGCACCATTGCTTTTTCTTCAGCCTTTTCTCCTAATGTCTCAAACATAATATACCTCCTTTAACACAAAACTATGATACACCTTTGGGGGTGCTTATCGTCAAGGGGAGAATTAAACAAAGATATCTGGGAAATTGGTCAGACTTGTAGCAGAATAATGGAAATAGAAGAAGAAACAAAAAGTTCACAAAAAACATCTTGACCATCAAAGAAACACAAGTTATAATCCTGTCTTTGACAGTTACTAAACAAAAAAATTGCTGTACCTCTTGATTTTACTGAGGTTCGGCGATTTTTTGTGTTGTTTTGGAATATAGTATTTTATTCCCGGCCTTTTCATCGTTCTTAGTTTATCCAAGATCGTTTCGTAGCTGATGGCATTTTCCAGGTCTCTTTCAAGGTAACGATATATCACTAATGCAAGGAAACAGATAAGGAAATGGGCTTTTATGCGTATATCGTCTTGAAGAAAAAATGGTTTTGTTTCAAAATCAGTTTTCATTATACGGAAACATTTCTCGATTTCCCATATGTCGATATTTTAGAAATGCCGATAAATTTTCTATAAGATTCCATGCCTGACCCAATGTCAGGCACAAGTAATGAACTATCGGCATTTATTTCAATCCACAAAGCCGCTTGATAGTATCTTCGTCATTGGCATACTTGAACATCACATCATCCTTAAAGATGGAACTGTCACTATCGCTAAGTTTATACCGTGTCTTCATCATCAACATCGCTTATCTCATAGATTGTCTCATACTCATCAAATGAAATACTATAATAATGACTGATTACGTCTCTATAGTGAGAAATGCCGATATATTTACAAAGTCTTATAAATCCAATATTTCAGAAAGTCAAAAATCGGCATTTCTAAAATATCGGCATAATATTCCAACGACCTTCGCTGACTTTTAAGATATCTTTTACGTCATCGTCTAAGAGGTCTGTAGTTACTGCATACATCCCATCATATAAGGCTTCCTGTTCGATCTTTTCTGTGTCCAGATAATTGTGGATCTTTGCAGTTTCTCCATCTTCAGTTGCTGCGACTTTCCCTATGAATCGAGCAGGATCATTCGGATTCCTACGTTCCTTCTTTATCGTACCGGTGCTGAGCATTTTTTCAGCACGTTCTATCTGGGCATCTCAAACGGATTTCTGATATCTTGCATACTGTGGTTTTAAAGAAGTTTGTTTATTTGCATTTCCCTTATTGTTAATATAGCTTTTGGCAATATAAAAGGATTCCGAATTTTTTGATTTTGATGTAGTTACTTTCATGGAAAATCCCTCTACACACTTCTGAAAATAATGCTATATAATACTATAAAATAAAGCAAAAAATTTGACATAAAAAAGCAGGTACCATAAGGACTGCAAGCATTTTTTCTTATATTCAACTGTCAAACTCCCGTGTTCACTGACAATGTCGGATTCTGATTTTTTTCTGACAGTTTTTTGCGATTTTCTAAGAAATATGATATAATATAACATTATATAATGTTTGCATATGGAAGGAGTCATCAATGAGTTTGGATAAAAAATCACAGTTACCATTATATGCTCAGTTAATGAAAGAGATAAAAGATCAGATTCGAAAGGGAACATATAAGGAGGGAGATCAGATTCCCACAGAAGGAGAATTATCCGCTGCCTATCAGGTCAGCAGGATTACAGTGCGCAGAACAATTGAAGAGTTATGCTCTCAGGGATTTCTTGTAAAAAGACAGGGAAAAGGAACTTTTGTGGAAATACCCAAAATATATCGTAAAATAGAAAATGATAACAACATGAGTTTTTCTGAAGCGTGTCGTTCAAATGGAAGAAAGCCGTCTTCACATATCATTTCCTGTCATATTATGGAAATGCAGGAATGGCAGCAGGATTTTTTTAAACCTGAACATACTAAGATATATCACATAGAACGAATTTTGTCAGCCGATAACTTGCCGATTATTTATGAACATATTTATATTCCAACCGATTTTCTTCCAGATTTTCAGGTGGAAAAGCTGGAAAATGGATCTCTTACACGTCTTCTCAATAAAGAATATCATATGAAAGAATCTGAAAAAGCGAGAAGTACAGTAGAAGTCAGTACAGTTTCTCAACCAGTGGCAGGATACCTTAGAATGAATGAAGGAGAACCTGTTATGATTCTGGCAAGCTATATTAATAATGAAAAAGAAGAACCTTTATATATCAGTTATGAAATTATTGCTGGTTCACGTTACAAAATTTCCATATAGACAACGAAAATGTAATATTAATAGATGGTGAAGAACCGTTTAAACACGAAAGGTTATATTGAATAAAAAGAAGGATTTCAAATCTTGTTTTCAGCACAGAAATATACTCTGAAAATGAGAAACGGAAATCCTTTTTTTGTGTGTTATAGACAAAAAAATAAAGAATAAAATATCAAGAATTCACAAAGTTATGATTTGCCCAAAAGATCATATTGTATTATGACGTTATATGATGATATAATACAAACCAAGAAAGGAGGACGTGATAAATGAAAAAAAGATTTTCAAAAGTGATTATTGCAAAACATCTTTTTGACGGTATAAATGAGAAAGATTACGAAGGATATCTGTGTTTAAGTGGAAATCATATTGTCGAAAAAAAAGCAGGAAAACCTGAAAAAGATATTTTGAATCAGGCACAGGAAGTTCTTAATTTCAGGGATGAACTGGTTATGCCGGGAATTACAGATACTCATACATTTTTTACCGGATATGCAATTTATCATGTAGGAGCAGATTTTTCGAAAGTGACAGATAATGAAGAGGGATGCTGTATTCTGAGAAAATATGAGCAGAAGAGACATCCGGAGGGAGCATTACTGGGGCATGGATGGAATCCGGAGATGTGGGACAGGCAGAACGGAGAAGAAATGCTGGAAGAGAAATTTCCAAATAAAGCGGTGATCATTTTTTCGGCAGATCGTTCCTGTTGTATTATGAATCAGAAAGCCAGAAATATTTATCAGTTTTCGGCAGAAACATGTTATCCGGAAAGCTATTACCGCATCATGAGAGAATATCTGAATGACCGGGAATTTATTAAAAAGGAATTTTCAGATTATATGAAAATGATGAATTCCAGAGGGGTAACTACTGTAAAGGAAATGGGATTTGATGACTTCTATGGATTTACAGATTATCTTAAAGAACTGGAAGATTCTGAAGATCTTAATCTGAGAACCTTCTTTATGTCACAGCCTGTAGGTGAAGGAATGAATCTTGTTTATGCCCGCAGAATGAGAGAGCAGTTTACAGGAAATAAGATTCGTTTCAGTGGTTTTAACCGGATGACTGATGGTACGATTGCTTCTTATAAGGGTGATTTAAAAGAGCCATATGAAAATCAGGATTTCTGCTGTAAAGATCCGGTTCCATATGAAGAAATTGAAAAAGACGTTCTGGCAGCAGATGCAGAAGATTTCAGATGGTCTTTACATGCACAGGGAGATGGTGCAGTAGGAAAAATTACAGAAATTTATCAGAAATGCAAGAAGGTTCAGGGAAAGCTGAAAAACAGACATGCAATTACAGATATGGAGTTTACAGATCCAAAGGATTTGGAAATCCTTGGTCGGATTGGGGTAACAGCAGAATTATATTTTCAGATTATGTCACTGGATCCGGCAGATGTGCTGATTAATAATATTAAACAGACGATAGGTACAGAGCGTGGAAAATATTACTGGAACCGCCGTAAAATGCAAGACAGTGGAATGAATTTAAGTGGTGCCACAGATTTACCGTTACTGCTTACCAGTATACCGGAATCTATCTATTATTCCTGTGGAGGATACATGGATGGACGTGCTGAAGCATTTCAATCAGAAAATACTCTTACTGTACCGGAACTTCTGAAAGCATGGACAATCGGTGGACAGAAAAATCTGGGTATGGAAGAAGTGCTTGGAACGTTAGAAGAAGGGAAACTGGCAGATATTACTGTGTTTGACAGAAATTTACTTGAAATTAATCCGGTAGATGCCAGGGATGCAAGGGTTGTAATGACAATCATGGACGGAAGAACCGTTTTTACAGAAAATAGTCAGACAGAAAAAAACTGATCTGACAGAAAACAATAAGAAAAGGGGAAGGTAAAATGGAAGAAAAGAAAAAATTCAAACTTCATATGCCACATGTGCTCACATTGATTTTTTTCCTGATAATTGTAGTGGCAATACTTACATGGATTCTTCCAAGTGGTGAGTTTGAACGAAAGGTAATGGAAACTTCTGCAGGAGAAAGAAGTGTAGCAGTAGCAGGAACTTATCATTCGGTAGATAAAGTTCTTGAAGATGGAACAAATTTAAGACAGGGAATTGCTCAGGTACTTATGGCACCTGGAAAAGGAATTCAACAGATGGTAGAGGTTCTTGCATTTGTCTTTATTATCGGCGGTGTATTTCAGATTATGGCCAAGACTAATGCACTGAATATGGGAATTCAGAAGATTGTGAAAAAACTTGGAGCAAAAGAAATTCTGATCATACCGATTCTAATGGTTCTTTTTGGATTGGGTGGAAGTACCTTTGGAATGTCAGATGAGTTGATTCCATTTTATTTATTGATCATGCCAATTATGTTTGCAATGGGATATGATTCCATGACTACTTTTATGACAGTCTGCTTATCTGCAACAGTTGGTTATGCTGCATCTACAGTAAATCCATTTTGTGTATTGATTGCACAGGGCATTGCCGGGATTCAGGGAAATCCACAGCTGGTATTTAGAATGCTCCAGTTTGTGATTATGATGGCTTTGGTTATTGCTTTTGTAACCTGGAGAGCATTTAAGATTAAGAAAAATCCTGAAAAGTCTATTACGTATCAGGATGATTTGCTCAAGAAAAAAGAAATGAATACGGATATTGATTTTAATCAGGAAATGACAATTCGTCAGAAGCTGGTGCTCCTCACTTTTGTAATCGGAATGGTTATAGTGGTAGTAGGACTTGTAAAAAATGGCTGGTATATGAATGAATTATCCATGTGTTTTCTGGGAATGGGAATCCTGATGGGAATCTTTGGTGGTATGAATGAAACAGAAATAGCAGAAGAGTTTATCAATGGCGTAAAGGATATTGCATTTGCAGCTATGGTAATTGGTTTTTGCAGTGGAATCATGGTAATTGCGCAGGATGGAATGATTATTGATACTATTTTAAATGCATTAAGTGGACTGGTAGAAAAATCCAATAATGTTGTTTTCTCGGCAGTGATGTATGTGGTTCAGTCTTTACTGACATTGTTAGTACCGTCCTCCTCAGGACTGGCAGCATTATCTATGCCAATCATGGCACCTTTATGTGACCTTCATGGTGTAAATCCGGAAGCGGCAGTTACAGCTTTACAGTATGGAAATCAGTTGACAAACCTTATGAGTCCAGTAGCAGGAACAACAGTAGCGGGGCTTGCAATCTGCAAGATTTCATTTGGACAGTGGTGGAAAACTATCTGGAAAATGTTTTTGATCATGGCTGTTATAGCAATTGTATTCTGTACAATTTCAGCAGGATTATAGAAAACTATAAAATAAAAAATATAAATAAAAGGAGATTATTAAAATGAACAGACCAGAAGAATTAATCAAAAAAATCTATGAAGAGCAGGGACAGATTAAAGATGTATTTTTTACAGCATGTGGAGGTTCTTTAGTGGATCTTTATCCGGGATTCTATTTTATCAATGCAGAATCAGAAACTATGCACTCTCATTGGCTTACAGCAAAAGAGTTGATTGTATCCCCATCCAAATTTCTGAAAAAGGGTGCACTTGTAATTCTTTGCTCTCATGGTGGTAATACAAATGAAACTGTAAATGCAGCGAAACTTGCCAAAGAACGTGGTGCAGCAGTGATTACTATGACACATAATCCAAATTCTATCTGTGCACAGGAAGATATGAATCCAGTCGTATATAGCTGGGAAGATGATACAAATGAAAAAGAAAGACCGCAGGGAATTGTAATGCGTGTTCTTAATGAACTGATGAAGTTACAGGAGCCATCTTATACAAAATATGAAGCTGTACTGGATGGACTTGAAAAAGCTGACGGTATTGTCCGTGCAGCAGTAAAGAAAGTACAGAACCGTACATGGGTATTTGCTGAGAAATATTTTGAAGAGCCGTTCCTTTATATTATGGGCTCTGGTGCTTCTTATTCACAGGCATATGGTTTCTCTATCTGTTCTCTTCAGGAAATGCAGTGGATGGATTGCTGCTATCTGCATTCCGGTGAATATTTCCATGGGCCATTCGAATGCACAGATGAAGACCATCTCTACATTCTTCTTATGGGAACAGGTGCAGCCAGAGTTATGGATGAACGAGCACTTACTTTCCTGAAAAAATACGGAAAGAAATATGAAGTAATTGATGCTAAGGAACTTGGAATTGATGCAATTGACGAAAGCGTAAATGAATACTTCTGCCCAATGGTATTCTATGCAATGTCAGTAGCATATCGTACAGGTTTACAGGACAAGAGAAGACATCCTCTTGATATGAGAAGATACATGGGTGTTGTAGAATATTAATATTCTTTCGTAACAAGTCTGGCAGATATGAATCTGCCAGATGAAAAAGGAGAAGAAAAATGGTAAAGTATAATACAAAAGTACTGGGATTTGGTGATAATGTAGTTGATCTGTATGAACATTCTCATATGATGTATCCAGGCGGGAACTGTGTAAATCTGTGTGCATATTCCAAAATGTTTGGTGTAGAGAGAGCTGCATATATGGGATATTTTGGAAGTGATGACATTGCAGAATTTGTAATTTCAGTATTAAATGAACTTGGAATTGAAACTGTAAAGTGCAAACAGTTGGTAGGAGAAAACGGATGGTCTAAATGTACACTTCGTGATGGAGACCGTATATTTGGGGATTATAATGAAGGTGGAGTAAGAGGAAAGACTCCGTATATTCTTGACCGTTTTGACCTTGAATATATGAAAGAATTTGATTTTGTGCATACGGGAAATTATTGCTATACAGAATCACAGCTGAAAGTTATGAAAGAGGCTGGTATAAAAATTTCCTTCGATTTTTCTGATGACTCTTCCAAAGAATATTATGAAAAATATGCACCATACATTACATATGCATTTTGTTCTTTTGACGGAGATGATGAAGCAGCAAAAGAACATCTGAAATTTATTCATTCCCTGGGACCGGAGTTGGTATCTCTTACCAGAGGTTCTAAAGGCTGCATTATGTATGATGGTGAACAGTTTTATACACAGCCGGCAACACTTATTGACAATGTGGTAGATACAATGGGTGCCGGAGATTCTTTTCTGACCTCTTTTATGGATTGTTATATTGATCAGCTGAAAAGAGGAACTGACAGACAGGAAGCAATCCGTACTTCTTTAAAAGAAGCTTCTAAATTTGCAGCACATGTATGTACACTCAATGGTGCTTTTGGATACGGAAAACCATACGAGGATTAGAAATATAATATATAGAGTGAATGACAAAGAGGAGAAAATATATGCTGTACCATGGAAATGCAATGGATTACATATATGAGACTCCTGATATCCTGCAATACATATTGGAAAATAAGAAGGAAATTCTTGAGGACAGCAACAGAGTGCTGAAAGATAAGAAAATATCAGAAATTTACCTGACAGGTTCAGGATCTTCTTATAATGCAGCAGTAGCTGTAGCCGATTTTGCAAAGAAATTACTGGGTATACGGGTTACACCTGTATACCCAGTAATGCTTATAGAGGATTATGAACTTATTTCAAAAAGCGCAGTGGTAACAGGAATTTCACAACAGGGAACCAGTGCAGCAGTCATAAAGGCACTGGATGATGTTAGAGAGCGCGGCATTGTCACAATTTCAATGACCGGTGAATATGATACGGAAATTACCAGACATGCAGATGCTAACATATATATTGAATGTGGTTATGAAGATGCTGGTGCAACAACCAAAGGTTTTACGGCAACAGTATTGACTTTGATGATATGGATTATTGATACTGCCGAAAGCATTGGAAGGATTACAGAAAAAGAAGCTGAAAACTATAAAAAGCGAATAGATGTTGTAATAAAGAATATGAAAAATATTCTGCAGATAAGCAAACTCTGGTGCTCAGAAATATCAGAGAAACTAAAAGATAATGAAGATATGATACTTATTTCCGGTAATAAAATGAGGAGTTTGCTACTGGAGGGAATATTAAAATTTTCTGAGACCTGCAGATTTCCGGTGAGGGGATATGAGGCAGAAGAATTTATGCATGGTATGTATAATGCTGTCACTTCAAAAACTAACTTTTTATATATTTTTCCACCTAATGGTTATGAAAGAAATCGAATGGAAAAATTGTTCGATTATTATACAAAGCAGGGTTACTGTTTATTTGGGATTAATTCCAAACAGGTAGATGAAAATATAAAATATATACTGAACTGTAAATTTACAGACGATCCTGAGTTTTCAATTCTGGAATATATTCTGCCTGTACAAATGTTGTTTGTTATGACATCACGGGCAAGAAAGATAGATTTGAATATTCCGTCAGATCCTGATTTTCATAGATATATGGGTAGTAAACTGGAAAAATAGGAAAGTGAAATTATATGGGTATTATTGAGCTGTGAACAGGTAACAGAAGAAAGCATGGAGGATAAAATGGAGAAATTAATCAACAGAGAACAATTGGCAGGTATGAATATTCATTATTTATTTTATTCATTGGAATATTTTCTTGATGCACAAAAAGAAGCCGGATTTAAAACAATTGAGTTATGGCCTGGAACACCGCATTTCTTTTTAAGCTATATAGAATATTCTGACTGTAAACATGTCAGAAAACTTCTTGATGAAAGAGATTTGACTGTGAAGGTGATTACACCGGAAAATTGTACATACCAATATCAGTTCGCTGCACAGGAAAAAGAGCAGTTTGAAAAAAGTATGGCATATTTTAAGAAAGCTCTGGATGCCGGTGAAGAATTGGGTGTAGAAACAATGGCAATCAATTCAGGATGGGGATATTGGAATGAAGACAGGGAGGAAGCCTGGAAACGTTCAAGGGAAATGCTGTCTGTTCTGGCAGAATATGCCAAAACAAAAAATATCCGACTGGCAATGGAATCTCTTCGTCCGCAGGAATCCAACCTTGCTACTACGGTATATGATGTAAAAAGAATGCTGGATGAAGTAAATCATCCAAATCTGAAAGCGATGATTGATACCACAGCAATGGGAGTTGCCGGTGAAACAATTGATCAATGGTTTGATATACTTGGAGATGATATTATCCACATGCATTTTATTGATGGAAATCCTTATGGTCATCTGATTTGGGGGGATGGAACGCATAATCTTGAGGAGTTTCTGAAGGCAATCAATCGTCATGGATATAAGGGATATCTGGGACAGGAAATTACAGAATTTGACTATTTTAAAGATCCGGCTAGGGCAGATAAACAGAATATGAAAGCATATGAAACATTTATACGCTAAAACTCACATTATAGGAGACCAGCTATGAGTGATAAAATGAGAATAAAAATTTTTTCATGCATCATGCTTACTCTGTTTTTCTTATGTGCATGTAGAACGCAGAGTGTCTATGCTAAGGAAAAGATAACTGTCGGAACGAATGCAGAATATGCACCGTTTGAATATCTGGACAGTGATGGAAATCTCACGGGTTTTGATTATGAACTTCTGGAAGCAATTGCCCAAGAAGAAAATCTGGAATTGGAATGGAAAGATATGCCCTTTGATTCTTTGGTTGGTTCTATGGAAACCGGAAATATTCAAATTATTGCGGCAGCGATAGGACCAACAAAAGAAAGGGAAAAAAGTGTAGATTTTTCGGATGTTTATTATACGGGATCCCAGAGTATTGTAAGCAGTCAGAAAACACCTTTGTATGATTTTGCTGGATTATCCGGGAAAAGAGTAGCAGTTTTGGAAGGATCCCAGAGTGATTTCATTGTATCCGGAGAGAATACAGACTATGGTGTTGTTGAAAATGCAACAGTTGTCCGCTTTAAAAACGCTGCAAGTGCAGTAATGGAACTGAAAAACGGAGGTGTAAATGCTGTCTTAATTGATACTATTATGGCAGAGATTTACTGCAGACAGAATGATGATATTGTTTATCAGAAAGTGGATGGAACGGAAGAGGATACAGTGTATTGTATTGAAAAAGGAAATACAGAACTTTTAAATACAGTAAATAAGGGACTGAAAAAGTTAAAAGATAATGGAGAATATGACCAGATTTATGAAAAATTTTTCTCAGGAGAAAATGATACAACGCAAGTTCAGATAGCAGATAACACAGGAATAATTGGAACTTTCAAATTTATTTTTCTGCAGGATAACCGTTGGAAATATTACCTGAATGGACTACAGGTTACGCTCCTGGTTTCAATCATGTCAGTACTTTTGGGAACTGTGATTGGATTAATGGCAGCAATGATAAAATTGAATGCCGATCGTAAGAAAAAAGAAACTGTATTGTCGAGGATTATCCATATATATGTAGATGTGATTCGTGGAACCCCTTCGGTATTACAATTGATGATCGTGTATTTTGCTGTCTTTCATAGCCGGTTGGGATATGTGGCAGCAGTTGTGAGCTTCGGGATTAACAGTGGTGCCTACGTGTCTGAGGTGATACGTGCCGGAATTATGGCAGTTGATAAAGGACAGCAGGAAGCCGGAAGATCTCTGGGACTTGGATATAAAGATACAATGAGATTTATTATTATTCCACAGGCTTTAAAAAATATTCTGCCTGCAATGGGAAATGAATTTATACAGTTGATTAAGGAAACTTCCATTTTGGGATATGTAGGTATTATGGATCTTACCAAAGCTTCTAGTTATGTTTCATCAAGAACCTATCAGATGTTTATACCATTGATAACTGCTGGAATTATGTATTATCTGATTGTGAAAATACTCTCTATATTTCTCGAAAAGATGGAAAGGAGAATGAGACAAAGTGATTAGTGTACATAATCTGAAAAAATCTTTTGGAAATGTGCAGGTTCTCAAGGGTATTAATATAGAAATACGAAAAGGTGAATGTGTCTGTATTATTGGCCCTTCAGGATCTGGAAAATCTACTTTTTTGAGATGCCTGAATCTTCTGGAGGTACCAGATGAAGGAGAAATTATTATAGAAGGGGAGCGCATTCTGGAAAAAAGGAAAGATATTGATAAATATCGAGAAAATGTAGGAATGGTATTTCAGCATTTCAATTTATTTCCAAACATGACAGTGCTGAAAAATATAACTCTTGCACCTGTAAGATTAGGAAAATGGAAAAAAGAAGAAGCGGATGAAAAAGCAATAGGACTGTTAAAAAGAATTGGGTTGGAGAAGAAAGCACTGTCTTATCCATCAAAGCTTTCCGGAGGTCAAAAACAAAGGGTTGCGATTATAAGAGCACTGGCTATGAATCCTGAAATTCTTTTATTTGATGAACCAACTTCAGCATTAGATCCTGAAATGGTAGGAGAAGTACTTGATGTAATGAAGAAATTGGCAGGAGAGGGAATTACAATGCTTATAGTTACCCATGAAATGGGATTTGCCAGAGAAGTGAGTGACAGGGTATTGTTTTTTGATCAGGGAGCTATATTAGAAGACGGTTCTCCAGAAGAAGTATTTGAAAAGCCACAACATAAGAGAACGAAAGAATTTCTTGCGAAAGTTTTATAAAATTCGAGTTACAAAAAGAAGATAGTGTTATGGTTGGTGTAATGTAAAAAACAAAAAATTCACAAAAAACATCTTGACCATCAAAGAAACACAAGTTATAATCCCCTATATAAAAATTTTCGTACAAAGAGCAGACAATGGGGTCTGAGAAAGAATCCCATTGCCTGCTCTTTTTTGTGTACTGCGAGGATTTTTATTACTGTTCACACACCACTATCCCGCGAGGTGTTTTGGCATGAATACGCCAAAATCCCGAGACATACAAGCCAAAATTCCATTGCCGCAGGCAATCTGGAATGAATTTTGGCTACGTTACTGAGAACGGAGTGAACAGTAACAGATTTTTGCATATTATAATCCGCACAATTCGAGAGGAGGAATATCATGAGGCTGAATCCCAAAGAACAGGAAAAATTAATGCTTCATATGGCAGGAAATCTTGCAAAAGAGAGAAAGGAAAGAGGTCTGAAACTGAATTACGTGGAGGCACTTGCGTATATCAGTTCTGAACTCCTGGAGCTTGCAAGAGATGGTAAAACAGTAGTAGAGCTGATGCAGCTTGGAACCAAAATCCTTACAAAGGATGACGTAATGGACGGTGTTGCTGATATGATCGGTGAAGTTCAGGTAGAGGCAACATTCCCGGATGGAACCAAGCTTGTGACAGTACATAATCCAATTCAGTAAGGAGGAGAATGAGCATGAAGATCGGTGAAATTATGGCCGCAGATCGTGAGATCACACTTAATGAAGGCAAGAAAACAGTGACAGTAACAGTGGCAAACAAAGGCGACAGACCGGTTCAGGTCGGTTCTCATTTTCACTTCTTTGAAGTAAATAAATGCCTTTCTTTTGACAGGGAAAAAGCCTATGGATATCATCTGGACATTCCTTCAGGAACATCTGTAAGATTTGAGCCGGGTGAAGAAAAAGAGGTTCAGCTTACAGAAATGGGCGGCAGACAGAGAGTATTCGGACTGAATGATCTCACCCGCGCCCAGGCAACTGACGATACAAAAGTAGCATCCATGGAAACTGCGAAATTAAAAGGATTTCTGTAAGGAGGGACAACAATGAGTACAAAAATTTCCGGAAGCAAATATGCGGCAATGTATGGCCCGACTACAGGAGATAAGGTACGTCTGGCAGATACAAGCCTTGTGATCGAGGTAGAAAAAGATTATACAACCTATGGAGACGAAGTAAAGTTCGGCGGCGGCAAGACTATCCGTGACGGTATGGGACAGTCTGTTAAAACCTGTAGCAAAGACGGTGACCTGGATCTTGTAATCACAAATGCTCTGATCGTGGACTCCACAGGAATCATCAAAGCAGATATCGGTATCAAAGACGGCAAAATCGCAGGAATCGGTAAAGCCGGAAACCCTGACATTATGGACGGTGTGACACCTGGAATGACAGTCGGCGCATCTACAGAAGCACTTGCAGGAGAGGGAATGATCGTAACTGCAGGTGGAATTGATACCCATATCCATTTCATCAGTCCGCAGCAGATTGACTGTGCATTATACAGCGGTGTAACTACTATGATCGGCGGTGGTACAGGCCCTGCAGACGGTACAAACGCAACTACCTGTACACCTGGACCATGGAACTTAAAAATGATGTTAAAGGCAGCCGAGGAATACCCGATGAACTTAGGCTTCCTTGGAAAAGGTAACTGCTCAGACGAAGCTCCTCTCATTGAGCAGGTCAAGGCCGGAGCTATGGGACTGAAGATTCATGAGGACTGGGGTGCAACACCTGCAGTTATCAATCACTGTCTGAATGTGGCAGATGAATATGATGTACAGGTTGCTATCCATACAGATACATTAAATGAAGGCGGATGCGTAGAAGATACACTTGCAGCCATCGGCGGCAGAACCATCCACACTTATCATACAGAGGGTGCGGGCGGCGGACATGCACCGGATATCATCCGCGCAGCAGCAGCTCCGAACGTACTGCCATCCTCCACAAACCCGACCATGCCATATACAGTAAACACTCTGGATGAGCATCTGGATATGCTTATGGTTTGCCATCATCTTGACAAGAGAATCCCGGAAGACGTGGCATTTGCAGACTCCCGAATCCGTCCGGAAACAATCGCAGCAGAGGATGTTCTTCATGATATGGGTATCTTCAGTATGATGAGCTCTGACTCTCAGGCTATGGGACGTGTCGGTGAGGTTATCACACGTACCTGGCAGACAGCAAGCAAGATGAAAGATGAGAGAGGTGCACTTCCGGAAGATGCAGGACATGACAATGACAACTTCCGTGTAAAACGTTATATCTCCAAATATACCATTAATCCGGCAATCACACACGGTATTTCCCAGTATGTGGGTTCTGTGGAAGAAGGTAAATTCGCAGACCTCGTTCTCTGGAATCCTGTATTCTTTGGTGTAAAACCGGATATCATCATCAAAGGCGGTATGATCATTGCATCTAAGATGGGCGATGCAAATGCATCCATTCCGACTACACAGCCAGTTCTCTATCAGCCAATGTTTGCAGCTCATGGAAAAGCTAAGAACGAAGCCTGCCTGACCTTTGTATCCCAGGCTGCCATGGATGAGAATGTAAAAGAGAAATACGGTCTTGAGAAAACTGTAGTACCTGTAAAGGGATGCAGAAATATCAGCAAAAAAGATATGGTATTTAACGACAGAACACCGGAACTGACAGTAGATCCGGAGACATATAAGGTCACTGTTGACGGTGAAGAGATCACTTCCAAACCGGCAGAGAAACTTCCGCTGACACAGCTTTACAGTCTGTTCTAAACAACTTTAAACCATTACATTCTGGTTATCTGATCATAAAAATGATATTCGCAGGACTGTTATTTATGGAGTTTTGTGAGAACTTTTATAAGAACTTACCAAACGATATAATGACAGTCCTGTCAGTATAAAATTCTGATTTTTATATGAAAATAAGCTGGATTTATTCATCTTGTTATGCGTGTTGAATAAAAGTATTTCCACTTACGAAATATAAACAGAAAAATATATTGAAGAAGCAGGAGAGGAGAGAATATTATGTTAGGAGTTTGTCTTTTATTCGTAGGAATCGTACTGATCAACAACGGTATGTGTTCTTTATATAATGTAGACGGAAAATCAACCGCCATCATGAACATCTTTACAGGTGGTCTTTCTTTATTTATTAACTTTGTCAATCTGGTGCAGGGCAATTATTATGCAGCAGGAACAGGATTACTGTTCTGCTTTACCTATCTTTTCGTAGCCCTGAGTAAATTCCTGAAAGCAAGTCCGATCCCATTTGCATGGTTTTCTACTTTTGTAGCCATCAATGCGGTGATCTTCGGTACAATCGAGGGATTTACAGGAAGCACTGCACTGGGAATCACACCGGATCTGCGTTGGGCAGCAATCTGGTATCTGTGGGCAATTCTCTGGGGAACTGCTTTCGTAGAAGATATCTGCGGAAAAAAACTGGGAAAATTCGTTCCATATCTTCAGGTATTTGAAGGAATCGTAACTGCATGGGTTCCTGGAGTTATGATGCTACTTCAGATTTGGTAAGAACACAATCAATAAACCTTATCAATTGGAGAACAGGTGGTATTAATAAAACATAAAGCAGATTCTGGAGGTTGAAAATAATGCTGTGTGAACAGGTTTTAGGAAAGCTTCATGATTTTGATATTACAGGAAAAACAATAGAATATGTAGATATCGAATGGCACGAAGCATTTAAGAAAATACATAAAAAAATAACAGACAAAGGAACAGAAGTGGGAATCCGCATGGACGATTCCATTCTCGCCAGAGGTCTGTATCAGGATGATGTGATCTATGCAGATAATGAGAAGCTTGTAGTGGTAAACACACCGCCATGCGAAGTTATCCGTGTTTCTCTGACTCCCGGACATGAGAAAATGTCTGCAAAGGTCTGCTATGAAATCGGAAACAGACACGCACCGCTTTTCTGGGGAGAGAATGATACGTTTATCACGATCTATAATGAGCCAATGCTTGTTATGCTTCAGAAAATCCATGGAGTTCAGGCAGAGAAAGAAGTGTTGAAGCTGGACTTTGACAAGAGAATTTCTGCAAGTATTCATAATCATCATCATTAATAACAACGGAGGTTCTTCATGTCAGAAAAACAGTTCTATCTTCTACAGGTAAATGATGCGCTGTTCCCTATCGGAGGATATTCCCACTCCCAGGGACTTGAGACTTATATTCAGCGTGGAATTGTCCATAATGTAGACACAGCCAGAGAGTACATCACTCACAAAATCAAATGGAATCTTGCGTATACAGAACTTCTGGCAGCCAGACTTGCATACGAAGCTGCAGAGAAAAAAGACCTGCAGGAACTTCTGTACTTGGAAGAACTTCTGGAAGCATCCAGAATTCCTATGGAACAGAGAGAAGCTGCCAGAAAAATGGGTTCCCGTTTTGCCAAGACCATTGAAAAGCTTGGACTTTCCATCAGCGAAACAGGGATTTTCAGAGAATATCTGGATGCAAGAAAGGGAAAAGCAGTAAATCATTGCTGTATTTACGGAGTTTTCTGTGCAGAAATGCAGATTCCTCTGGAAGAGGCGCTGACACATTATCTATATGCCCAGACATCTGCAATCGTCACCAACTGCGTAAAAACAATCCCCCTCAGCCAGACATCCGGGCAGCAGCTTCTGAGCGGATGCTATGGGGAATTTGATGAGATATTAAAGGATGTCATGAACAGAAGTGAGGAGGACTTATGTCTCTCTGCACCTGGATTTGATATCAGAGGAATCCAGCATGAGAAGTTGTATTCCAGGCTATATATGTCGTAGCTTGAATTTGGTATTAGTTTATTCCAGGCTCAAGCGTGGATAGAAACAGAATCATGTGTATAATATGAAATCTTCAAAAATAATATGTGGAAAGTCAGTAAACAGATTATAAGAAGCTATCAACAAGTAAAGTAGAAAAGAGGAAATCGGTTATGTCATACGTAAAAATCGGAGTTGCCGGACCTGTGGGTTCCGGAAAAACAGCACTTATTGAAGCACTGTCAAGAAAGATGGCAAAGGATTACAGCATTGGTGTCATCACAAATGATATCTACACAAAAGAAGACGCCCAGTTCCTTGCAAAGAACAGCGTTCTTCCTGTAGAGAGGATCATTGGTGTAGAGACAGGCGGATGCCCTCACACAGCCATACGTGAAGACGCTTCCATGAATCTGGAAGCAGTAGATGAGATGATGGAACGCTTCCCTGATATTGAACTTCTTTTTATCGAAAGCGGCGGAGATAACCTGTCTGCAACATTCAGTCCGGAGCTGGTAGATGCAACCATCTTCGTCATTGATGTAGCAGAAGGAGATAAGATTCCGCGTAAAGGCGGTCCTGGAATCACACGTTCTGATCTTCTTGTAATTAATAAGATAGACTTGGCTCCATATGTAGGTGCAAGTCTTGAAGTAATGGAAAGAGATTCCAAAAAAATGCGTGGTGACAGACCATTCCAGTTTACAAATATCCGCGGAGATGAGAACGTAGATAAAGTGGTAGAGTGGATCAAGAAAAACGTACTCCTGGAAGGAATGTAAAGGAAAATGCCTATGGATAACAAATTCGGAAAAATATCCCGCATCAGCGCCTGCGCAGCCTTAAAAGACGGAAGGACTATTCTGGAAGATCTGTCTTTTACAGCACCATACAAGATCATGATGCCTTTCGAAAAAGAAAACGGTGGGATCCAGATCATGCCGCTCTGTGCTTCCGCAGGAATTATGGCAGGCGATTCCCAGGAATTTTCCTATCATGTAAAGGAAGGCGCAGACCTGGAAGTCCTGTCCCAGTCCTTTGAGAAAATCCACAAAATGGACGAAGGCTCAGCCGCCCGAACCATTGAAGTGCAGGTAGACAAAAACGCCACATTATATTACTATCCACAGCCGGTGATTCCTTTCGCACAGTCAGCCTTTGACAGCAAGATGACTATCCATCTGGAAGACGAAACCTCCCGTTTATTCCTGCTGGAGATCATCTCCTGTGGTCGAAACGCTCATGACGAACGTTTTCAGTACCGCAGATTCTCCTCAAAAGTCCTGTTGTACAGAGGAGACAAACTGATTTATCGTGATAATACCAGCTACGAACCGGACAAAATGCCCATGGAAGGAATCGGAATGTACGAGGGCTACACACATATGGCAAACCTGTTTCTTTCTAAGATCTGCAGCAGAGATGGTGAAAGTTGCAGTCAGGAATCCGGGAGTGTAAAGTCAGCAGATTCAGCAATCAATCTGGAACTTCAGGAAAAAATCTGGCAGATCCTTGATGAAGATTCGGAAATAGATGGAGGCGTTACCCGTCTCACAACCGGAGATCTGGCGTTGAGAATCTTCGGTTATCGTGCTCAGAAACTGCAGCAGGTAGCGGAAAAAATCAAGAAATTATACGAAAAAGAACAAATATAAAAAATGGCGGGAAATCCCGCCATTTTTTGTGCTGATGTATAGAATTATGTCGCTGAGGCGACCCGCCGCAGGCGGAGAATCATTGAGCATCCCTTAATTGCTCTACAACGCTGCATTTCGCTGCGTTGTCATACATCATGCAAGGAATCAGCCACCCCAGCAGAAGAAATACCGGAATTGTCAGCAGGACAGGCAGAATGGTGAATTGATACTCAAAGAACCAGAACATACTGCCCAGCATTTTTCCTGCAAGAGGTCCCAC
>OLQF01000073.1_pt1 | contig 86016 bp, 78 predicted proteins | sample 1643171 | NCBI WGS metagenome assembly OLQF01 (sample SAMEA3136702, study PRJEB25190) | human gut metagenome | reverse complement strand
AATATGATGAGGAAAAGCATATGCGGCAGGAGCGGGAAGCGTCCTGGGAAGAGGGAAAATTCGAAGGGAAAATTGAGCTTCTTAGAATGCAGATTCAAAAGAAACTGGTAAAAGGAAAATCTATTTCTGAGATTTCAGAGGAACTTGAAGAAGAGGAAGATGTTATTGCACAAATGATCCGAGAGATGGGAGAAGAGAGGGCAGCGGGCAAAGAAGAACAATAGAAAATACATATTTGGGGCTGTCGGGAAATAGATCGTTCTAAATAGGGGGCAGATGTGACTCGCACGAGTTGCATCTGCCCCCAAAACTTTCCCGTTATCCCAATTCTGAATAGCCGGTAAACCTGTAAACTTAAAAATTTTTCAAACCCACAGGAATAAACTTTCACTTCTCTCATATACATGGGATAAAGAGGTGGACAAGATGAATGAAGAGAGAAGAAAACAGCAGATCCTTCACATTCTGGCGGCCGGAATCCGCAAGGTGATGGAGGAAGCGCACCTGGACTATGGAAAGCTCCAGGAGATCCGGTTGCGAACAGATCAGCCGCTTCTGATCCTGTATCAGGGAGAAGAATTATTTTTGCCTGCAGGACGGGCGAAAAAGCATATGGTGACAAAAGAAGAGATAAAGGAGACGCTGGAATACAGCAGTCATTATTCCCTTTATGCGTATGAAAATGAAATCCGGCAGGGATTTCTGACAGTGGAAGGAGGACATCGTGTGGGGGTGGCAGGAAAAGCAATATTAGAACAGGAAAAGGTGAAAAGTCTGCAGCATATCTCGTCTGTAAATATCCGGATGTCACATGAAATTCCCGGATGTGCGGACAGGCTGCTTCCGATGATCACAAAGAACAGAGAGGTATGTCATACACTGATCATCTCTCCGCCATGTGGTGGAAAGACAACGCTGATCCGGGATTTGATCCGGCAGATTTCAGACGGGAATGCGCATGTGAAAGGATGCACGGTAGGGGTTGTGGATGAACGCTCCGAGATCGGAGGGTGTTATCTGGGAGTGGCACAGAATCATCTGGGGAGCAGGACGGACATTCTGGATTGCTGTCCAAAAGCAGAGGGCATGATCATGCTGATCCGATCGATGTCCCCAAGAGTTCTGGCTGTGGATGAGATTGGGGCACAGGAGGAGATTCGTGCCGTAGAGTATGCTATGCAGTGCGGCTGTAAGCTGATCGCCAGTGTACATGGGAATTCGATGGCAGAGATCGCGTCCAAGCCGGGACTGGGGGAACTGGTGAGACAGCGGCGCTTTGAGCGCTATGTGGTACTGGAGAACAGAGAACATCCGGGAGAAATCAAAGAGATTTTCGATGAGCGGGGGAGTCTTTTATGCAGAAACTGATCGGCTGCATTCTGATTCTTTTGTCAACCACGGCAGGGGGATTTTTATATGGCGTGGAACAGCAGCAGTATCTGGAAAAACTGATGTACATCCGCCATATTCTGGAACTGATCCAGGGAGAAATCGAATACAGCGGCGCACCTCTTTTTGAGGTTTTTGGAAAAACTGCAAACCGGGTGCAGGAGCCTTATCGCAGCTGGATGCTGGATCTCCAAAGAAGGGTGGAGGCAAGAGGCGGGCAGAGTTTTCGGGGGATCTGGGAGGTGTGCACGGAAACAAAATTAAAGGAGCTTCATCTTAAGAGCAGGCATATGAGAGAACTTTCGGAGGTGGGGATGTATCTTGGACAGATGGATGTGAGGACAGGCAGAACAAGTATGCAGATGTATCTTGAGAATCTGGGGGCAGAAATCGAAGAAACCCGGCAGGAGATCACGGCAAAAAAGAGAATCGGAAACTGGCTCGGCGTGATGAGCGGATTGTTTCTGGTGATCGTATTATTTTAAGAAGAATTTTGCCGGGAAATCAGACAGGAGGAATTCATGACGATCGGTGTTATTTTTAAAATTGCCGCAGTCGGCATTCTGGTTTCTATTTTGAGCCAGGTATTAAAACACAGCGGAAGGGAAGAACAGGCGTTTCTGACAAGCTTTGCAGGTCTGATTCTGGTATTGTCCTGGGTGCTCCCATATATTTATGAGTTGTTTGCGTCCATGAAGCGCCTGTTTTCACTGTGAAGAGGGAGGCAAAAAGGATATGAGTGTATTGCAGGTCAGTCTGATCGCGATGGTGGCGGTTCTTCTGGCAATTCAGCTCAAAGGAGGAAGAGCGGAGTACGGATTTCTGATAAATCTGGCGGCAGGCATCTTTCTTTTTTTCTGCATTGTGGGAAAACTGGAAGTGTTTATTCGGGCAGTGGAACAGATTCAAAGCTTTCTGACTCTTGATACGGAATATATTGCCATCATGCTCAAAATGGTCGGCATCACGTACATTGCACAGTTTTCTTCCGGAATCTGCAAAGATGCCGGGTATCAGGCGATTGCAGCGCAGATCGAGATATTTGGCAAGCTGGCGATCCTTGTGGTGGGGATGCCGGTCCTTCTTGCCCTTTTGGAAACAATTCAGGAGTTTCTGTTATGAGAAAATATGGGATATTCGGCATTCTCTTTTTGAGCCTGTGCCTGTTTGGGGCGGTACATACAGCGTATGCTGCAGAAGAGGAAGAAAGCCTGCAGATCACACAGGAAGAGCTGTTGGATGAATTTGATTTTTCAGATCTCGATGACAGTCTGAAAAAGATGTTCCCACGGGAAAAAATGACCTTCCGGGATGTTGTGGAGACGCTTGTGTCAGGTGATTTGAAAAAAGCGGGGGAGCAGTTTACAGGCTTTCTTTTCGATCAGTTTTTCTATGAACTGCAGACACACCGGAAACTTCTGGTATATCTGATTTTGATCGCAGTGATTGCTGCGGTGTTTGCAAATTTTTCCGGCGCCTTCGGAGAACGTCAGGCTTCAGAGATTGCGTTTTATATTCTTTATATGCTGCTTATCGCACTTTGTCTGAACGGGTTTCGATTGGCAGTATCCGAGATGGAGGCTTCGTTAAACTTCCTGCTGGAATTTATGAAGGTGCTTTGTCCGACGTATTTTTTAGCAGTTACAGCAGCCTCTGGAAGTGTGACATCCATGTTTTTCTTTGAAGTGGTACTATTTCTGATCTTTCTGGCGGAGGCAGTAATCCTGAATTTTCTGGTGCCTCTCGTCAATGTATATATGATGATCCAGGTGATGGGCAATCTTACCGGAGAAGAATTTTTGTCGCAGTTTGCTGAGCTTCTGGAAAAACTGACGGGCTGGACGCTAAAGACCATGCTGGCGTGTGTGATCGGGATCAATGTCGTACAGGGAATCCTTTCTCCTGCACTTGACTCCCTGAAACGAAGTTTTGTTACAAAAACAGTGGAGGCGATACCGGGACTTGGAAACATGGCAGGTTCCGTGATGGATGTCGTACTTGGAACGGCAGTTCTGATAAAAAACGGGATTGGAATGGCAGGCGCGGTGATCGCAGCGGGTATCTGCATTATCCCGATCGTGAAGCTTCTTCTTCTGGCGTTTTTGTATAAAACAGTGGCGGCGGTGACACAGCCGATATCGGACAAACGAATTACAGCATGTATCGGAGGGGTCAGTGAGGGGTATGAAATGCTTGTGAAAGTAATGGCGACTACAGGGATTTTGTTTTTGCTGACCATCGCTGTGGTCGCGGCTTCTGCCACGTAAAAGGAGGGAGAAGACCTTGAAAGAACTCTATCAGTGGCTTCAGGATCTGGCGGTCTATCTGATTCTTGTCAGCGCCATTTTGCAGGCACTTCCACAGGAATCGTACCAAAAATATATCCGGTTCTTTTCCGGACTGGTACTGATCATTCTTCTGATGACTCCACTGTTAAGGCTGACCGATATGGAGGACAGTTTTAGAAGTCGGGTACAGGAACAGAACATGGAACAGGAGAGCGCTTCTTTTTTGGAAGAAATCCGGGAGAAGCAGGAAGAAGGAAAGGGAGAGATGACCCTGGAGACGGAAGAAAAAGAGCAGATCGAAGTGGAGGAGATTCAGATTGGAGAATAAATGGAAGCAGTGGATTTCCGGATTTGGAAAAAAAGGAAAACTGCCGGCAAAACAGCAGCTTTTGATCCTGCTTTTGGCAGGAATCCTGCTGGTGGTGGTCGTTTCCCCGGTTCCGGATCAGAAAGATCCGGAAATCGGGACAGGGGCGGGACAGGAAGAAACGGAAACAGAAGGGGGAGAGGCGACAGAACAACAGTATGAAAGATTGCTGGAAAAAAGGGTGGAAGATACCCTGGAATGCGTGGAGGGAGTCGGGAAAGTAAAGGTGATGATCACCTTGAAATCTTCGGAAGAGAAAGTGGTGGAAAAGGACAGCCAGAGGGAAGAAAATGAAATCACAGAGGAAGACAGTAAAGGAGGGAGCAGGGTTTCAGAAGATCGTTCGCTGAGTCATACCAGTATTTATGAGCAGAAATCCGATGGGACACAGACACCTTATGTGAGTAAGGAAATGGTGCCGGAGATTGAGGGAATGGTGATTGCAGCTGATGGAGGAGATGATCCGGTCGTGGTAAAAAATCTGACAGAGGCAGTGCAGGCATTATTCGGAGTGGAGGCGCATAAGATTAAAATAATGAAACGGACAAATGCATAAAACAGAAGGAAAAAGAGGAGGATATGATTTTGAAACGATTATTTAAGAAAAACCAGATCATTATTACAGCGCTGGCGGTGATGATCGCGATCGCAGGATATCTGAACTATTCAGGACGCCTGTTCGGAGCAAAAGAAGATGGGGCAAAAGAGGCGAGTGCCGGAACCGCCAATCAGGAACTTTTGGATATCTCGGCAGAAGATCTGGAGACAGACGGAGAGATTGCAAGCAATGATTCCGAAGTAGAGGGGACACCGGGGGAGGCTGTTTTGACCAGCGGTGAGGCGGAAAATACCGTAGCGCAGGCAAAAGTTGCCAGAGAACAGATGCGTTCCCAGAACAAAGAAACGCTCCAGGCGATCATTGACAACGCGAATATCAGTGAAGAAGAAAAGAAGGATGCGATCGCACAGATGCTGCAGATGACACAGCTCTCAGAGCAGGAAGTGGCGGTGGAGACATTGATGGCATCGAAAGGCTTTTCTGAATCCGTTGTCAGTCTGACTGCTGATTCTGCGGATATTGTAGTGAATGCGGCGGAATTAACAGATGCAAATCGTGCTCAGATTGAGGATATCGTGACCAGAAAAACAAACATTGCTCCGGAAAAGATTGTCATCACACCGATCCATGAGACTGCAGAAGCCGAAAAATAAAGAAATTTGGATTGCGGCAGAGAAATGCTTGTGATACACTAAAAGGACATGTGAAGTTTTATAGAACAGGAGAAGAAGTAAGATGTCAGATATTACAAAGGAGATAGAAAAACGAAGGACATTTGCCATTATATCCCATCCGGATGCCGGTAAGACGACATTGACGGAGAAGTTTCTTTTATATGGAGGAGCAATCAATCAGGCAGGTTCCGTAAAGGGAAAGGCGACCGCAAAGCATGCGGTTTCCGACTGGATGGAGATTGAAAAAGAGAGAGGTATCTCAGTTACATCGTCTGTGCTGCAGTTTAATTACGGCGGATATTGCATCAATATTCTGGATACACCGGGACATCAGGATTTCTCGGAGGATACCTACCGTACACTGATGGCTGCAGACTCTGCGGTGATGGTCATTGATGCCTCCAAGGGTGTGGAGGCCCAGACGAGAAAATTATTTAAAGTCTGTGTGATGCGCCATATTCCGATTTTTACATTTATCAACAAAATGGACCGGGAAGCCAAGGATACATTCGATCTTCTTGACGAGATCGAAAAAGAGCTGGGGATTGCAACCTGCCCGGTGAACTGGCCGATCGGCTCCGGCAAAGAATTCAAAGGAGTGTTCGACCGTCAGAAACAGGAGGTCGAGCTGTTCTCGGATACGAAAAAAGGAACTTCTGTGGGAGAAGTCAAAAAGGTAGATATCAACAACCCGGAGATCGACTGGCTGATCGGCACAGAAGCAAAAGTGACACTGGAAGAAGAGATTGAGCTTTTAGACGGGGCGGCTGCGGAGTTTGATCAGGAGCTGGTGAGCAAAGGAGAACTTTCTCCGGTATTTTTCGGTTCTGCACTGACCAACTTTGGAGTGGAGACATTTTTGCAGCATTTCCTTGCCATGACATCGTCTCCTCTTCCGAGAATGTCAGATCAGGGACCGATCGACCCGATGAAGGAAAAAGATTTTTCAGCATTTGTATTTAAAATCCAGGCCAATATGAATAAAGCACACCGTGACAGGATCGCGTTTATGCGGATCTGTTCCGGTGAGTTTGAAGCCGGGATGAATGTGTATCATATCCAGGGGGGCAGAGAAGTACGCCTTTCCCAGCCGCAGCAGATGATGGCAAGCGAGAGAAAAATGATTGACAAAGCCTATGGCGGAGATATCATCGGAGTATTTGATCCGGGTATCTTTTCGATTGGTGACACGCTGACAACTTCAAAGGAGCGGTTTGTATATGAAGGAATCCCGACCTTTGCGCCGGAGCATTTTGCCAGAGTGCGTCAGGTGGATACGATGAAGAGAAAACAGTTCGTTAAGGGAATCAACCAGATTGCGCAGGAGGGTGCGATCCAGATCTTCCAGGAATATAATACAGGTATGGAGGAGATTATAGTAGGAGTAGTCGGTGTCCTTCAGTTTGATGTGCTCAAATACCGCCTGGAAAATGAATACAAGGTGGAGATTCGTCTGGAAAATCTGCCGTATGAGTATATCCGCTGGATCGAAAATGAAGAGATCGATATGAACCGTCTGGTCGGAACTTCGGACATGAAGAAGATCAAGGATCTCAAAGACAGACCGCTGCTTCTCTTTACACATGAGTGGAGCATCCGGATGACACAGGAGCGGAACGAAGGGCTGATCCTGTCAGAATTCGGGCGCTCATGACCCTTGTCAATGCAGGGCATGTCTGATATAATATGAAAAGAAGATTAGCGCAAACAGTAGACACAAACAGGAGGGTCTTATCATGGCAAAGGACGAAAGAAATATTTATACAATACAGGATGACTCCAGCATGGGAGAAGTAAAAATAGCAGATGAAGTGGTTGCGATTATCGCAGCACTTGCCGCTACAGAGGTAGAAGGTGTGGCATCTATGGCAGGCAATATTACCAACGAGCTGATCAGCAGACTGGGAATGAAGAATCTTTCCAAAGGTGTGAAAGTAGACGTGCTGGAAGGCGTTGTGACGGTATCGTTGGCGTTGAATATGAAGTATAATTACAGCATCATGGATGTATCTGCCAAGGTACAGGAAAAAGTAAAGAGCGCTGTGGAGAATATGACAGGACTGGAAGTTGCGGATGTCAATGTGAAAGTGGCAGGCGTGGAGATGGAGAGTCAGGAGTCTGCAAAATAGAAATTCATTGCAAAAGACAGGACAGCTGTAGTATAATAAAGGATGTCGCAGGACATCCTTTTTCTGTTTTAGAAAAAGCAAAAGCCCTGCAAAAAGAAATATGGACGAAAGAAGCATAAGGGACGGAAGGAGCCGATATGGTAAGAACAGAACTTCGAGAGCACATTTTTAAGATGTTGTTCCAGATTGAATTTAATACATTAGAAGAGATGCCAAAGCATCTGGAATTGTACTTTGAAGAGCTGACAAGCGCAAAAGAGAAGGATAAAGAGTACATACAGAAAAAGCTGGAAGCAGTGATCGAAAAGCTGGAAGAGATCGATGCGATTTTGAATGAAAAAGCAACAGGATGGAAAACCTCCAGAATGAACAAGGTCGATCTGGCGATCCTCAGACTTGCGGTTTATGAGATCAAGTGGGATGATGATGTTCCTGTAAAAGTTGCAATCAATGAGGCAGTGGAACTTGCGAAGAAATTCAGCGGGGAAGAAGGTCCTGCATTCGTAAACGGAGTACTTGCCAAGATTGCAGATTAAAGATGGCGGGGCGGACAGATGTTGAAGAATGTCTACACAGTAAAACAGGTCAATGCCTATATCAAGAATATGTTTACACAGGATTTTATGCTGAACCGGCTGTACGTCAAAGGGGAAGTGTCCAACTGTAAATATCATCCATCAGGGCATATATATTTTTCATTAAAAGATGAGTCCGGCACGATAGACTGCGTGATGTTCGCAGGCTCACGGTCAGGGCTTTCTTTTCGTATGCAGGAAGGACAGCAGGTGGTTGTTCTCGGCTCGGTCAGTGTCTATGAGAGGGATGGCAGATACCAGATGTATGCCAGAGAGATCATTCTGGACGGAGCAGGAGAGCTGTACTTAAAGTTTGAAGCGTTAAAAAAAGAGCTGGAAGAGATGGGGATGTTCGCACAGGAGTACAAGCGACCGATTCCGCAGTTTGTAAAAAAAGTCGGGATCGTGACTGCATCTTCGGGAGCTGCGGTGCGGGATATCATCAATATTGCCGCCAGAAGAAATCCGTATGTACAGCTGATCCTCTGTCCTGCCAAGGTGCAGGGGGAAGGCGCAGCGGAAAGTATCGTGCAGGGAATCCGGATGCTGGAAGAACAAGATGTGGACGTTATGATCGTGGGACGCGGAGGCGGATCAATCGAGGATCTGTGGGCATTCAATGAAGAGATCGTTGCGCGTGCGATTTTTGAGAGCCGGGTGCCTGTGATTTCCGCAGTAGGGCATGAGACGGATACGACGATCGCGGATTATGTGGCGGATCTTCGGGCTCCGACTCCTTCGGCGGCTGCAGAGCTTGCGGTGTACGAATATCAGGCTGCAGAGAATCTGATGAAGGAATATCAGATGCGTTTGAGCAGTGCGGTTTTGAAAAAGGCGGAACAGAACCGTCAGTATTTGAAACAGGCGGCACTGAAACTGCGGCTGTTTCACCCAAGGCAGAAACTCCTTGAGAACAGGCAGTATGCTTCAGATCTGGAGTTGCAGCTGCGCAGCCGGATGGAAGAGATCCTTCAGCAAAAGAGACACCAGTTTGCTCTTTATGTGGAAAAGATGAAGGGATTATCCCCGCTGGAAAAGCTGAACCAGGGATATGCTTATATAGAAGATGAGAAAGGCCGCCCGGTGCGGCAGATTGCAGAGGTAAAAGAAGGAGATGCGATCCGTATTTATGTATCGGACGGAATGATCGAAGCGCAGGTAAAAGGAATGACAGAAGAAATCCAATATCACGCATAAAGGAGGCAGACATGGAAAATCAGGAACAGAATACACCCGGTCTGGAGAAATTGTTTGCAAGACTGGAAGAAGTGACAGCTGACATGGAAAAGTCAGACATTACTCTGGAAGAGTCTTTTGCATTATATAATGAGGGAATGCAGCTGTTAAAGCAGTGTAATGAGACCATTGACGCAGTAGAAAAGAAAGTTCAGGTTCTGGACGAGAATGGAGAAGTTCATGAGTTTTAAGGAGATACAAAAAGGAAAAACAGCACAGATCGAACAGATTTTAAAAGCATATCTGCCCAGGGTGCAGGGGTATCAGGAAGTGATCATGGATGCCATGAGCTACAGTATGCTGGCAGGGGGAAAGCGTCTGCGCCCAATGCTGATGCAGGAGACATACCGGATGTTTGGCGGAACGGACAGGGTGATTGAGCCGTTTATGGCTGCCATTGAGATGATCCATACCTATTCCCTTGTTCATGATGACCTGCCTGCCATGGATAATGATGAGTATCGCAGGGGACGAAAGACGACCCATGTGGTATATGGGGAAGATATGGGAATCCTGACAGGGGATGCGCTTCTCAATTATGCATTTGAGACAGCGGCATCGGCATTTGAGATGGCGCCAGAGAAGAGTCTTCTGATTGGAAAAGCAATCCGTATCCTTGGACAAAAAGCAGGGATCTACGGAATGATCGGCGGTCAGGTGGTGGATGTAAAATCTTCCGGTAAGAAAATTGACGGAGAGAAGCTGGAGTTTATCTACCGTTTAAAAACAGGAGCTCTGATCGAGGCTTCCATGATGATCGGAGCAGTTCTGGCAGGAGCGGACGATGAGTGTGTACAGGCAGTGGAAGAGATTGCAGCAAAAGTGGGAATGGCTTTTCAGATCCAGGATGATATTCTGGATGTGATCAGTACCACTGAAGTGCTCGGAAAACCGGTGCACAGCGATGAGAAAAATGAAAAAATGACGTATGTTGTGTGGAAAGGGCTGGATGTGGCCAAACAGGAGGTGGAGCATTTGTCCAGAAAAGCCATCTCAGACGTAAGAGCGCTGAATCCAACAGATGATTATCTGGAGATTTTGCTGGAGTCATTGATATACAGGGAAAAATAAGGGGGCATACCTTATGCTATTAGAAAAGATTCAAAAAGAAAATGATATCAAACAGTTAAAGCCGGAGGAGCTGGAAAAGCTGGCAGAAGAAATCCGTCAGTTTCTTGTGGAGAAAATCAGTGTCACAGGCGGGCATCTGGCATCGAATCTCGGTGTGGTGGAGCTTACGATGGCGCTGCATCTGGCGTTTGAACTGCCGCAGGATAAGATGATCTGGGATGTGGGACATCAGTCCTACACACACAAGATTCTGACAGGACGGCGCGCCGGATTTGACGATCTGAGAAAATATGGCGGCATGAGCGGATTTCCAAAGCGAAAGGAAAGTGAATGTGACGCATTTGATACCGGACACAGCTCCACCTCTATTTCCGCAGGCCTCGGGTACGTGGCGGCGAGAGATATTAAGGGGGAAGAGCACAGCGTGATCTCCATCATCGGAGATGGAGCCATGACCGGAGGGATGGCATATGAGGCACTGAACAATGCGTCCCGTTTAAAAAGCAATTTTATCATTGTATTGAATGACAACAATATGTCAATTTCTGAAAATGTGGGCGGGATGTCCAGATATTTGAACGGACTGCGCACGGCAGAGGCATATACGGGACTGAAAAAGGGTGTTGAGGATACCTTGATGAAGATTCCGGTACAGGGTGAGAAGATCCTGTACCAGATGAAAAAGACGAAAAGCGGACTCAAGCAATTATTTGTTCCGGGTATGTTTTTCGAGGATATGGGAATCACCTACCTGGGACCGGTGGACGGGCATGATATCCGAAAGCTGTATAAGACATTTCAGGAGGCGAAGCGGGTAGATCATGCAGTTCTGGTTCATGTACTCACCAAGAAAGGAAAGGGATACGGTCCTGCGGAGGAGAATCCATCCAGATTTCATGGGATCGTTCCGTTTGACATTGAGACCGGGGAGGCAAAAGAGAAGAGCTCTAAGGACAGCTATACCGATATTTTTTCCAAAGTATTCTGTGATATTGCAAAGCAAAATGATGCAGTAGTCGGAATTACAGCAGCCATGGCGGATGGAACCGGACTTGCCAGATTTGCAAGGATGTTTCCGGACCGGTTCTTTGATGTCGGGATTGCAGAAGAGCATGCGCTGACCTTTGCAGCAGGGCTGGCAGCAGGGGGATTAAAGCCGGTTGTTGCGGTGTATTCCTCGTTTTTGCAGCGGGCGTTTGACCAGGCGATTCATGATGTGTGCCTGCAGAACCTGCCGGTGATGATCGCAGTGGACAGAGCCGGTCTGGTGGGCAGTGACGGAGAGACACATCAGGGACTTTTCGATCTGTCATTTCTGAATATGATCCCTAATATGACGATCCTTTCACCGAAAAACAGGTGGGAGATGGCGGATATGGTGCGGTTTTGTGCAGATTTCCAGTATCCGGTGGCACTGCGTTATCCAAGAGGCGCCGCTTACGAGGGATTGTCGGCGTTTCGTACTCCGATCGTCTATGGAAAAAGTGAGATTCTTTATGAAGAGGAGGATATTGCGGTGATCTTTGTGGGGCACATGGCAGAGCTGGCAGTTCAGGTGCGTGACAGACTGAAAGAGATCGGATATCATTGCTCACTGATCAATGCCAGATTTGTAAAGCCTCTGGATACAGAGATGCTGGAAACTCTGACAAAGGATCACAGACTTTTTGTGACGATTGAAGAAAATGTATTGTCCGGCGGATTTGGAGAACAGGTACTTCACTATGTATCGAGAGCAAAGCTGGATGTAGGTGTCAGGTGCATCGGAATTCCGGATGATTATGTAGAACACGGCAATGTAGACTTGCTGCGCAGGGAAGTCGGACTGGATGCGGAGACGATTGTAAAACAGATTATTGCAGATTATGTGACGATAGGGAAAGATTGACATGAAAGAACGATTAGATGTATTGCTTGTAAAAAGAAATCTGGCAGAGTCCAGAGAAAAGGCAAAAGCTGTCATTATGGCAGGAAATGTGTTTGTAGAAGGACAAAGAGAGGACAAAGCCGGAACGACATTTCCGGATACGGTGCAGATTGAAGTGCGCGGTCATGTGCTCCCTTATGTGAGCAGGGGCGGATTGAAGCTGGAAAAGGCGATCGCAAACTTTGACGTCAGTGTGGATGGAAAAGTCTGTACAGATGTGGGTTCATCCACCGGCGGATTTACGGATTGTATGCTTCAAAACGGCGCCAGAAAGGTATTTGCGATCGATGTGGGAAGAGGACAGCTGGACTGGAAACTCAGACAGGATGAGCGGGTTGTGTGTATGGAGAAGACCAATATCCGTTATGTAGTGCCCGAAGATCTGGGAGAACCGATTGATTTTTCTTCCATTGATGTTTCCTTTATTTCGCTGACAAAAGTGCTGGAGCCGATCCGGAATTACCTGAAGGAAGACGGTGAGATCGTGGCGCTCATCAAGCCGCAGTTTGAGGCGGGCAGAGAAAAAGTCGGCAAAAAAGGGGTAGTCCGCGAGAAGAGTACCCACCATGAAGTGATTGAGAAAGTAGCGCTGTATGCACAGTCCATCGGATTTAAGATTTTGAATATTGATTTTTCACCGATCAAAGGACCGGAGGGAAATATTGAATATCTGATCCATCTGAAAAAATGGCCGAATCCGGTGGAGGATGCACTCTTGGAAGATTTGAGTCTGGTTGTGGACCGGGCATTTGAGACACTTGCAAAATAAGAGGTGTGGTATGGAGCGTTTTTATATTATTACAAATCTGATGAAAGATCCGGATTATGGGATTACAAAGGAGATTCAGAAATATATAGAACAGCATGGCAGAGAGTGTATTCTGGCAAAAGAAGATGAGCAGGGGTTTATTTTTCCCGGAACTGTGCCGGAGAATGTGGACTGCGGGATCGTGCTGGGCGGTGACGGAACACTGATCCGTGCGGCAAGAGAGCTTGCAGAATATGAATTTCCGCTGATCGGGATCAATCTGGGGACGCTTGGATTTCTGGCAGAAGTGGAACGGTCGGATTTTTCATATGCGCTGGAGCGATTGTTTAAAAATCAAGTGGGATTTGAGGAGCGGATGATGCTTTCCGGTGAGGTTTCCGGTAACAGCAGTTATCAGAATGTAGCAGTCAACGACATCGTGATCACCAGAGATGGAAGTCTTCGGATCGTTCACTTTGATGTTTATGTAAACGGAACGTTGCTCAACAGCTATATGGCTGACGGTGTGATCATCTCCACTCCGACAGGAACGACAGGCTATAATCTGTCAGCAGGCGGACCGGTTGTAGAACCGACAGCCAGTATGTTTGTGATTACGCCGATCTGTTCTCATGCGCTGAATACCAGCAGTATCGTGCTTTCGGCGGAAGATACGATCGAGATTGTGATCAGCCAGGGACGATATGGAAAAGACGAGCAGGCACTGGTGACGTTTGACGGGGCAGATATGCTCCGCCTTGGTACTGGAGACCGTGTCACGATCAAAAGATCAGATCATGTGACAAGACTTGCAAAACTTAGTGAAGAGAGCTTTATGAAGACAATGAGAAAAAAGATGAAAGGAAACTAATACAATGAAAGTAAGCCGTCATGCAAAAATTATTGAACTGATCGCACAACATGACATTGAAACACAGGAAGAACTGGCAGAATATTTGAACAGAGAGGGATTTAAGGTGACTCAGGCTACCGTATCCAGAGATATCCGCGATCTGCGGCTTACAAAAGTGGCAGTGGACGGCTCCAGACAGAAATATGTGGTACTGGCACCGGAAAAGGATGAGATGAATGAAAAATATATCCGTGTGCTCAGAGACGGATATATTTCCATGGATATGGCGCAGAATATTCTGGTGATCAAGACCGTTTCCGGAATGGCAATGGCGGTAGCGGCCGCAGTAGATGCCATGAAATGGAAAGAAGTAGTAGGGTGTATCGCAGGGGACGATACGATCATGTGCGCGATCAGAAGCGTACAGGATACGGAACATGTGATGGATAAGATTCGAAAGATTGTGTCAAAAGGGATATAGGAAAAAATATGCTTCAAAATTTACATGTAAAAAATCTGGCGCTGATCGACGAGGTGGAGGTGGATTTTGGACCGGGACTCAATATTCTCACAGGAGAGACAGGAGCCGGTAAATCCATTATCTTAGGTTCCGTGAATCTGGCACTCGGCGGAAGATACAATGCGGATATGCTTCGAAAGGGCGCCAGGTTCGGACTTGTGGAACTGATGTTTTCAATTGAAAATCAGGAGTTGATCCGTCAGCTGGAAGAAATGGATATCTTTCCGGAAGACGGGATGCTGATCTTAAGCCGGAAATTGATGGAAGGCAGAAGTGTCAGCAAGATCAATGGAGAGACGGTGACGATGGGAGTACTGCGGGATGTGGCAAGTCTCCTGATTGATATTCACGAGCAGCATGAACATCAGCGTTTGTTAAATAAGCGCAATCACCTGACGTTTCTGGATGTATATGCCAAAGAGCAGGTGGAAAAGCCAAAACAGAAGATGGCCCTGGCTTACCGGGCATATCAGGAGTACAGCCGCAGGCTGGAAGCATCTGGAATGGAAGAGAAGGAGCGGCGCAAAGAGATTGATCTGACGGAGTATGAACTGCATGAGATTGAAAGCGCGCATTTACGCATGGGGGAAGACGAAGATCTGGAAAGTCTCTATCAGAGGATGACGCAGAGTAAAGATCTGACCAGTGCGGTGGCCCAGACATACCAGTACACCAGTGAAGATGACCGAAACAACGCCAGCGACCTCTTAAGCCGTGCAATCCGTTCCCTTCAGGAAGTGGAACATTTCGATGAAAAAGGAACTGCACTGTATGGCCAGCTGGTGGAGATTGACAGTCTGCTCAATGATTTTAACCGGGAACTCTCGGAGTATGCCAAAAGCTTTGAATTTTCAGAAGAAGAGTTTTATGAGACAGAGAACCGCCTCAATGAGATTAATCGATTAAAGGCAAAATATGGAAATACAGTCAATGAAATCCTGGAATACGCAGAGGAAAAACGGCAGAGACTAAATGAACTGGAGCATTATGAGACTTATATTGAAAATCTGCGGTCTCAAACCGAAGCGGCGCAAAAGGAAATGCAAAGCTGTGCCGAAAAGTTGAGTAAGATTCGAAAAAAAGCAGCTATTTCCTTTACAAAAGAGATCAAAGCCGGGCTTGAGGATCTTAATTTTCTGGATGTACAGCTGGAAATGCGTTTCTTACAAGAGGCAAAAATGTCTGCTCTGGGAATGGATGACGCGGAATTTTTTATTTCTGTGAATCCGGGAGAACCGCCAAAGCCGCTTGGAACTACGGTTTCAGGAGGTGAACTCTCCAGAATCCTTCTGGCGATCAAGACTGTGCTGGCAGATAAAGAAGACACGCCAACACTGATTTTTGATGAGATCGACTCCGGGATCAGTGGAATTACAGCCGGAAAGGTGGCAGAAAAACTGCATATCATCGGACAGAAGCGTCAGGTGATCTGTATCACCCATCTTCCGCAGATTGCGGCAGCTGCCGATGCCCACTATCTGATTCAAAAGCAGACGGATCAGACGACGACAAAAACAGGCATTTTTCCGTTGGATGAGGATGCTTCTGTGGGCGAGCTGGCGCGTCTGCTTGGCGGCGCCCAGATAACGAAAAATATTCTGGACAGTGCAAAAGAAATGAAAGAAATGGCAAAGAGAGTATAGAATTCCAGTGTGAAAATAAAAAAATGTCACATACTAAAACGGATACCTTTTGGTGTCCGTTTTTTTACGTTTGGCAGAGAGGATGTGACAAAGATGAAAAGAAAGTATAGGCAACTGGCAGCTGTTCTTATGTTCCTTGTGTGTCTCTCCGGCTGTGCGATGTCTCCCCAAAAGGAGACACAAAAGGTCAGAGAAGCCAGTACCCAGGCAGTCATGGAGGAAGGCGTCATACCAGGCGGCATGCCGGTCGGGATTTACATGGAGACGGATGGTGTTATGGTACTTGGTACAGACCAGATCACCGGCGCAGACGGAAAACAGTATCAGCCTGCAGAGAATCTGGTGCGGCCGGGAGATTACATTGTGGCATGGAATGATGAAAAGATTGAAAATAAAAAAGAACTGTTCCAGAAATTATCCGATCTGGACGAAGATCAGGTGGCGCTGACACTGCGAAGAGGGCAGCAGGAGCTGACAGTTGCGGTCAAACCCGTAGAAACGAAACCAGACGAATATAAGCTGGGAATCTGGGTGAGAGACAATGTGCAGGGACTTGGGACGATTACCTTTATGACCAGAGACGGAGCTTTTGGAGCGCTGGGGCATGGGATTCATGATATGGATACAAGCGCGCTTTTGTCGATTCGGCAGGGGACTCTTTATAAGACCAGTATTCATTCGATTCAAAAGGGACAGAACGGAATTCCGGGGAGTATGGAAGGAATGATCGTGTACAGTCATTATAATCGTCTTGGAACCATAGATAAAAATACGGAGGCGGGGATTTACGGGACGATTGAATCCGCAGAAAAACTGTTTTTGCAGCAGGAGATGGTTCCGGTGGCAGAGCGGGGAGAAATACAAAAAGGAAAAGCTGTGATTCGCTGTTATGTTAACGGAGAAGTAGAAAATTACGACATTTTGGTGACAGATATCGACGATTCCGGACAGGAAATCAACAAAGGGCTGGTGATCGAGATCACAGATCAGAGACTGCTTGATGCGACCGGCGGCATCATACAGGGGATGAGCGGAAGCCCGATTTTACAGAACGGAAAGCTGATCGGAGCGGTTACGCATGTGTTTGTACAGGATTCGGCAAAAGGCTACGGTATTTTTATTGATAATATGTTGTCGAATCTTTCTGCCTAGTTTTGTCGAATAAGGTCTCCCTGATTTTCTTGCATTTTGGCAGATAGGGCAGATATAATGAAAAGCGTGGCGTTTAAAAGTTCAGGCAGTGAACAGAGGGAGAGGAACTATGGAACAGGTAAACGTGGCGATTGCTGACGATAATGAGCGGATTTTGGATCTTCTGGAGGAAATCATCAACATGGACAAAGAACTTCATGTTGTAGGAAAAGCAAAAAATGGGGAAGAAATGTGTCAGATCATCCGAAATAAGCAGCCGGATGTCGTATTATTGGACCTGATCATGCCGAAAATGGATGGTCTGACTGTGATGGAGAAGATCAATCAGGATAAAAATGTACAGAAGCGTCCGGACTTTATCGTAGTGACAGCAGTCGGCCAGGAGCGGATTACAGAAGATGCATTCAATCGAGGCGCAAATTACTATATCATGAAGCCGTTTAACAACGAAATGCTGTTAAATCGGATAAAAACAGTCAGAAGACCAGTGAGAAGCTGCGAAAAGAGGAATGATGAACTGTCATCACAGGTTCCATACATCAGAGAAGGGGATTTGGAGAACAGAGTGACAAACCTGCTCCATGAGATCGGAATTCCGGCACATATTAAGGGGTATCATTATCTGCGGGATTCGATCATCATGGCAGTGCAGGATATGGATGTGTTAAATGCGATCACAAAGGTGCTGTATCCAACCGTAGCAAAACGGTATCAGACGACATCCAGCCGCGTGGAGCGGGCAATCCGTCATGCGATCGAGGTGGCATGGAATCGTGGAAAACTGGATACACTGGATGAGCTGTTCGGTTATACGGTCAGTACCGGAAAGGGGAAACCGACCAACTCAGAATTCGTGGCATTGATCGCAGATACGATCCAGTTGGAATACAAACACAGATAAACCACACAGAAACCTTTGCAATCTTCGGGAAATGGAGTATAATGTAGAAAAATACTGGCTTAGTAAAACGGAGGGAAATGGGAGGGAAAGCTATGAAGAACATTTTATTTGCAGCTTCAGAATGTGTGCCATTTATCAAAACAGGAGGACTGGCAGATGTTGTCGGTTCACTTCCAAAATATTTTGACAAAAAGAAATACGATGTGCGGGTGGTACTTCCGAAGTATTCCTGTATGAACCAGAAATGGAAGGACCAGCTGGAATATATGGATCATTTTTATATGAATCTGGCGGGAGAAGACCGTTATGTAGGAATTCTGAAATATGTGCAGGACGGGATTACATTTTATTTTATTGATAACGAGTATTATTTTAATGGATTTGCACCGTATGACGGAGATCCGAGATGGAATATCGAGAAATTCGCCTTTTTCTCAAAGGCTGTGCTGAGTATCCTGCCGGTGATCGACTTCCGTCCGGAGCTGATCCATTGTCACGACTGGCAGACAGGCTTGATTCCGGTTTATCTGGACAATTTTAGATTTCTGGGTGAATATTACAGAGGAATCAAGAGTGTCATGACGATCCACAATCTGAAATTCCAGGGCGTGTGGGACACCAGCACTGTACGTCAGATCACAGGGCTTCCGGAGTATTACTTTGCTCCGGATAAGCTGGAGGCATACCGGGATGCCAATCTGTTAAAAGGCGGTATCGTCTATGCGGATAAAGTGACAACGGTAAGTCAGACATACGCGCAGGAGATCAAGACACCGTTTTTTGGAGAAGGTCTCGATGGTCTGATGAGTGCAAGATCCAATGACCTTTGTGGAATTGTAAATGGACTGGATTATGATGAGTACTGTCCATTTAAGGATACACGGATCGCAAAACGTTTTACGGTCGATACATTCCGCAAGAACAAGGTTTCCAACAAGCTGTCTCTGCAGGAGGAGCTTGGACTGGACAAGGATCCGAAGGTGATGATGCTCGGTATTGTGTCCAGACTGACCGATCAGAAGGGATTTGATCTGATTGATTATGTGATGGATGAGCTCTGCCAGGATGCAGTACAGATTGTAGTACTGGGAACCGGGGAAGCAAAATATGAGAATATGTTCCGCCATTTTGCATGGAAATATTCGAATAAAGTATCGGCCAATATTTTCTATTCAGAGGATATGTCGCATAAGATCTATGCATCTGCAGATGCATTTCTGATGCCGTCTCTGTTTGAACCATGTGGATTGAGCCAGCTGATGAGTCTGCGTTACGGCACGCTTCCGATCGTGCGGGAGACAGGCGGGCTCAAGGATACGGTAGAGCCTTACAATGAGTTCGAGAAGACAGGTACGGGATTCAGCTTTTCCAATTACAACGCGCATGAGATGCTTGGCACGATCCGGTATGCAGAGCATATTTATTATGACAAAAAGCGGGACTGGAATAAGATTGTAGAGCGTGCGATGGAACAGGATTTCTCATGGAAGAATTCTGCAAAACAGTACGAGACATTGTACAAAGAGCTTATTGGAGAATAGACAAAATATACACAGGAGAAAAATGCATGAAGATTATTGACAGACTCAGAGAAGACGGGATACATATTTCCTTTGAGATTTTTCCGCCAAAGACAGATGCGGGATATGACAAAGTAATTCGGGCAGCAGAAGAAATGGCAGGCTTAAAGCCGGAATTTATCAGTGTGACTTACGGGGCAGGCGGCGGTACCAGCAAAAACACAGCAAAGATCGCATCCTATATCAAACATGATCTGCACGTAGAAAGCCTGGCACATCTGACGTGTGCTTCTTCCACAAAAGATGAGGTGCGCAGCGTTATTGCCAGCCTGAAAGAACAGGGGATTGAGAACATTCTGGCATTGCGGGGTGATATTTCAGAAGATATGGTATTTCCGAGCGAGGATCGTTTTCATTATGCCTATCAACTCGTAGAAGAGATCCGCAGACATGGAGATTTCTGTATCGGAGCTGCGTGTTATCCGGAAGGGCATGTGGAGAATGAGCATAAAGAAGATGATATCAAGTATCTGAAACAAAAGGTAGACAGTGGTGTGGATTTTCTGACAACACAGATGTTTTTTGACAATGATATCCACTATAATTTCCTGTACCGTATTCGTGAAGCAGGAATCACTGTTCCGGTATTGCCGGGGATCATGCCGATCACAAGCGCAAGACAGATGAAACGAAGCTGTGAGTTGTCCGGAACCGTATTTCCAAGGAGATTTCAGGCAATCCTGGATCGGTTCGGGGATTCGCCGAAGGCGATGGAACAGGCAGGAATTGCATACGCTACCGACCAGATCATTGACCTGCTGGCAAACGGAGTGAAGAATATCCACATTTATTCGATGAACAGACCGGAAGTGGCAGCAGCTATCATGCATAATATTTCAGAAATCATTCAGTGTTAGGAGACGGAGTAATGGATAGAATGACAAAAGAAGCTATCCGTTATCTGGGCTATGGAAGGAATGCGGTAGATGAACAGACACTTGCTTTGATCAAAGACTCTTTTGAGGGTCTGAGATCTGCAGTAAGTCCAAAATCCATCTGCCGTATTTTTGATTTACAGCATCAGAGCGAGGAGTGCTTTCAGATTGGAAATATCCGGATGAAGAGCAGAAGTCTGGGCAGAAATTTAAAACAATGTGAGAAGCTGATTCTCTTTGGAGCGACACTGGGAACAGGAGCAGACCGGCTGATTACGCGGGCATCTCTGACAGACATGGCAAAAGCAGTGGTGCTTCAGGCCTGCGCAGCGGCCATGCTGGAGGAATACTGTGATGCGTGTCAGAGAGAAATTGCGAAGCAGCAGGAAAAAGAAGGCTGGTATCTGCGTCCGAGGTTCAGTCCGGGATATGGAGATTTTGATATTCAGTATCAGAAGCCGTTGATGCAGATGTTAGACTGCGCAAAAACGATCGGACTGACCATGACGGACAGTTTTATGATGACTCCGACAAAATCGGTGACAGCAGTGATCGGAATGAGCCGTATCAAAGAGCGGTGTCCGATACAGGGCTGCGAGATTTGTGAAAAAAAGGACTGTGAATATAGAAGGGATACGATATGATTTTAGAACGCTTGGGAAAAGAACTTTTATTTTTTGACGGTGGGATGGGAACCTTGCTTCAGGCAAAGGGGCTTCTTCCCGGAGAATTGCCGGAGACTTGGAATCTGACGCATGCAGAGGCAGTGCGTCAGATTCACCGCAGTTATTTTGAAGCCGGAAGTGATATTGTCCTGACCAATACATTCGGAGCAAATGCGTTGAAGTTTCACGATGAGAGCTGTTCCTTAAAAGAGATTATTTTCTCTGCGGTTTCTCATGTGAAGGAAGCGGCGAAACAGGGGGTGAGAGACAACCGGGAAGTGTATACCGCGTTGGATATCGGCCCTACCGGAAAGCTGTTAAAGCCCATGGGGGATCTGGAATTTGAGACCGCTTATGAAGCTTTCAAGGAAGTGATGATCTATGGAGAACAGGCCGGAGCAGATCTGATCCATATCGAGACGATGAGTGACACCTATGAATTGAAGGCAGCGGTACTTGCAGCGAAAGAGAATACAACCCTTCCGGTGTTTGTGACGACTATTTTTGATGAGAGAGGAAAGCTGCTCACCGGAGCGGATGTACCTTCTGTAGTTGCACTTCTGGAAGGACTGCGCGTGGATGCACTGGGGATCAACTGCGGGATGGGACCTGAGCAGATGATGCCGATCCTGCATGAGATTTTGGAATATACGTCTCTTCCGGTGATTGTCAAGCCAAATGCAGGACTTCCGAAACAGCGAGATGGTGAGACTTATTATGATGTAGAGCCGGAGCAGTTTGCAAAGACGATGGAAATGATCGTAGAAACAGGAGCCTGTGTGATCGGCGGATGCTGTGGTACGACACCGGATCACATCCGGGCAATGATCGCACAGTGTAAGGATCTTTTGATCAAAACACCGGAGAAAAAAGTTCATACGATCGTATCTTCTTACGGACAGGCAGTGATGCTTGGTAGGGGATCCAGGATCATCGGAGAACGGATCAATCCGACGGGAAAGAAGAAGTTCAAACAGGCGCTCAAAGATCATGATCTGGATTATATCCTCAAAGAAGGGATCATGCAGCAGGATAATGGAGCGCATATTCTGGATGTGAATGTAGGATTGCCGGATATTGATGAAGTATCGATGATGAAAGAAGTCATTACAGAGCTTCAGAGTGTGACCAGTCTTCCGCTGCAGATCGATACCGTGGATATTCAGGCGATGGAACAGGCAATGCGGATCTACAATGGAAAACCGATGGTGAATTCAGTCAGTGGAAAACAGGAATCCATGGATGCGGTATTCCCGCTGATCCAAAAATACGGCGGTGTAGTGATCGGTCTGACGCTGGATGAAGACGGGATTCCAGAAACGGCAGACGGCCGTGTGGCAATCGCAGAGAAGATCATCCGTGAGGCGGCAAAGTATGGCATTGACAAGAAAGATCTTGTGATCGATGTACTTGCCATGACCGTCAGCTCAGAACCGGAAGGGGCAAAGATTACTCTGGAAGCACTGCACAGAGTCCGGTATGATCTTGGTGTGAATACGGTTCTTGGTGTTTCCAATATTTCATTTGGACTGCCGGGAAGACCGATCATCAATGCGAATTTTTATACGATGGCCATGTTCCAGGGATTAAGCGCCGGCATCATCAATCCTGCATCGGAAGATATGATGCGTTCCTATTATGCGTATCATGTACTGATGAATCTGGATCCGAACTGTGAAAATTACATTGGACGCTACGGAAGTGCTAATGTAGAGTTCGCTTCTGCGCCCGGAAGTATTACAACCGGCGCAGGGCAGACAGCAGGGGGGATGATGACACTGCAGGCTGCGATTGAAAAAGGCTTAAAAGAGGAAGCACATCAGATTACAAATGTGCTGATGCAGGAGAAAAAGCCGTTGGATATCATCAATGAACACTTGATTCCCGCGCTGGATACCGTGGGAAAGGGATTTGAAAAAGGAACGGTCTTTTTGCCTCAGCTTCTGATGAGCGCAGAGGCTGCAAAAACAGCATTTGCAGTTTTAAAAGAAGGGCTGGAGAACAGTGGAGACGTGCAGGAGAAAAAAGAAAAAATCGTGCTTGCGACAGTCAAAGGTGATATTCACGATATTGGCAAGAATATTGTAAAAGTTCTTCTGGAGAATTACAGTTTTGAGGTAGTGGATCTTGGAAAAGATGTGCCGCCGGAGACCATTGTAGATGCTGTTGTTGCACAGCAGATTCAGCTTGTGGGATTGAGTGCGCTGATGACCACGACTGTTGTCAGTATGGAGGAGACGATCCGCCAGCTCAGAGAAAAAGCACCGTGGTGCAAAGTAATGGTAGGAGGCGCTGTCCTAAATCAGGAATATGCAGATATGATCGGTGCAGATTTTTATGGAAAAGATGCAATGCAGTCCGTGTATTACGCACAAGGACTGCTGCAGCAATAAAAAGTCACAGACAAAGGAGGAAATCAAAATGTCCAATATGAGAGGCCTGGATACCCAGGTGAGAGCAATTCGCAGACGTGTGTTCAAGGAAGTGGCAAAGCTTGGATTTGAAGCAAATTCAGAGACCCTGCTGGAAGATATGGAAGCCATTCCGTATGAGATTGTCAATGATGATACGGTAAAGTACAGAGAGAGTACGTATCGTTCCCGTGCGATCGTTCGGGAGCGACTTCGTCTTGCGATGGGACTTTCCCTGCGCCCGGAAGACAAGCCGGTACATCTGACGGCGGGAGTGCAGGAAAGTAATATTTCCGAAAAATATTATGAGCCGCCGCTGATGCAGGTGATTCCGTCTGCCTGTGAAAGCTGTGAGGAGAACAAATATGAAGTCAGCAATATGTGCAAGGGGTGTCTTGCACATCCGTGCAGTGAGGTCTGTCCGAAGGGTGCCATTTCCATGGTCAACGGAAAATCCTATATTGATCAGGAAAAATGCATCAAATGCGGAAAATGTAAGGCAGTCTGTCCGTATGATGCGATCGCGAAAAAAGAGCGCCCATGTAAAAATGCCTGTGGTGTGGGAGCGATTGTTTCTGACAAATACGGCCGTGCCTATATTGACACAGAAAAATGTGTGTCCTGCGGAATGTGTATGGTGAGTTGTCCGTTTGGAGCGATTTCGGATAAGTCCCAGATTTTCCAGCTCACAAGAGCACTACAGGAAGAGGGAAGCGAGATCATTGCGGAGATTGCACCGGCATTTGTCGGGCAGTTTGGAGAGAATATTAATCCAAGAAATATCAAGGCGGCATTGATTGAATTGGGATTCAAAGGCGTGCATGAGGTGGCGCTGGGAGCAGATATCGGTGCAGTTGCCGAGGCGCATCATTATGTAGAAAAAGTCGTGACCGGAGAGCTGCCGTTCCTTCTGACTTCCTGCTGTCCTTCCTGGGCAATGCTGGCGAAGAAATTCTTCCCGGATCTGATCGATCAGATTTCACAGGAACTGACACCAATGGTGGCAACAGCGAGAAGTATCAAAAAAGAGCATCCGAATGCCAAAGTAGTCTTTATCGGACCATGTGCGGCGAAAAAGCTGGAGGCTTCCAGAAGAAGTGTTCGAAGTGATGTGGATTTTGTAGTTACTTTTGAAGAACTGCAGGCGATGTTTGATGCCAAAGAGATTGATCTTTCCCAGTATGAAGCAGAGTCCTCTTTCCACGATGCGACAGGTGCCGGAAGAGGATATGCCTGTGCAGGCGGAGTAGCAGAAGCGATTGAAAAGTGTATCAATGAATACTATCCGGATGTGGAAGTCAGCATTGAGCATGCAGAAGGGCTTGCCGAGTGCAAAAAGACACTGACGCTTGCCAAAGCCGGAAGACTTAACGGCTGCCTGATTGAGGGGATGGGATGTCCCGGAGGATGTATTGCAGGAGCAGGAACGAATATTCCGGTATTGAAGGCGAAAAAGGATCTGGCAGCTTATGTAAAGAATTCAACTACGCCGATTCCGCCGAAAGAGCTGGAAGAAATTGAGCTAGAATAGGATTTACAAAAAAAATAAGCTGTGGTATGATAAATTAGACGTGGGTCTGCTGCAAAACGAATGTCTTGCGGCAGCCCCTTTTTGTGAGATTAGCGAATGAAACCGGAGGATAAGGTATGCAGCCATATGGAGTAAACCAATTAAGAAAAATGTTTTTGGAGTTCTTTGAAAGCAAGGGACATCTGGCAATGAAGAGTTTTTCTTTGGTGCCACACAATGATAAGAGTCTTCTTCTGATTAACTCGGGGATGGCTCCGTTAAAACCATATTTTACAGGACAGGAGATCCCGCCGAGACGCAGAGTGACAACCTGCCAGAAATGTATCCGTACAGGAGATATCGAGAATGTAGGAAAGACAGCACGTCATGGTACATTCTTTGAGATGCTTGGAAACTTCTCGTTTGGAGATTACTTTAAGAATGAAGCAATCGAATGGTCCTGGGAATTTTTGACAGAGGTAGTAGGTCTGGATCCAGACAGATTGTATCCGTCCATATACGAAGAAGATGAAGAGGCATTCGAAATCTGGAATAAGAAAATGGGGATCCCGGCAGAGCGTATTTTCCGTTTTGGAAAAGCAGACAATTTCTGGGAGCATGGTTCCGGCCCATGCGGTCCTTGTTCCGAGATCTATTATGACAGAGGGGAAAAATACGGATGCGGCAGCCCGGATTGTACGGTAGGTTGTGAATGCGACCGTTATATGGAAATCTGGAACAACGTATTTACACAGTTTGATAATGACGGACATGGACATTATTCCGAACTGGAGCAGAAAAATATTGATACCGGAATGGGACTGGAACGTCTGGCATCTGTTGTACAGGATGTGGATTCGATCTTTGATGTGGATACACTCAAGGCACTGCGTGATCACATTTGCCGTCTTGCTGATACAGAGTATGGAAAAGATGCACAGGCTGATATTTCCATCCGTGTCATCACAGACCATACACGTTCTGTGACCTTTATGATTTCTGATGGAATTATGCCGTCCAATGAAGGAAGAGGATATGTGCTCCGCCGTTTGTTAAGACGTGCATGCCGCCACGGAAGACTGCTCGGAATCGAGGGAAGCTTTATTCCGGAACTGGCACAGACCGTCATCGAAGGATCAAAAGACGGATATCCGGAACTGGAAGAAAAGAAAGACTTTATTTTAAAAGTCATTGCAAAAGAGGAAGATCAGTTTAACAAGACGATCGATCAGGGACTTGGTATTCTTGCGGAAATGACAGCGAAAATGGAAGCAGAGCAGACAACAACTCTGTCTGGCGCAGATGCGTTCAAGCTGTATGACACATATGGATTCCCGATCGATCTGACAAAAGAGATCCTGGAAGAAAAAGGAATGCAGGTGGATGAAGAGGGATTCCACGCATCCATGGAAGTTCAGAGAAAGACTGCCCGTGCAGCCCGCGGAGAGACGAACTATATGGGAGCGGACGTGACGGTTTACGAATCCATTGATCCAAGTATCACAAGTACATTTGTAGGCTATGAGAATCTGGCATGGAAGTCTCCGATTACGGTTCTGACTTCTGACACAGAAATCGTAGAAGCGCTTTCTGACGGACAGAGAGGTACTGTATTTGCAGAAGAGACTCCATTCTATGCAACAAGCGGCGGACAGGAGGCAGACACAGGAATCATCCGTACAGTAGAAGGTGAATTCAAAGTAGAAGATACAGTAAAACTTTTAGGTGGAAAGATCGGTCATGTAGGAGTGGTCATCAAAGGAATGATCAAAACAGGGGATCAGGCAGAATTGTGTGTAGATGCTGAAAAACGTGCATTGTCTGCAAGAAACCACAGTGCGACACACCTGCTTCAGAAAGCGTTGAGAACCGTTCTTGGAACACACGTAGAGCAGGCAGGATCCAGCGTGAACGAAGACAGACTTCGCTTCGACTTTTCTCATTTCTCTGCCATGACAGCGGAAGAACTGCAGAAAGTGGAAGCAATCGTGAATGAGCAGATTGTGGCAGGACTTCCTGTAAAAGTAGAAAACATGCCGATCGAAGAGGCAAGAAAGACAGGAGCACAGGCCCTGTTTGGTGAAAAATACGGAGATGTGGTACGAGTTGTCAATATGGGAGACTACTCTATTGAATTCTGTGGAGGAACTCACGTAAAGAATACAAATGAGATCATGGCGTTCAAGATTCTTTCTGAATCGGGAGTTGCTGCCGGTGTGAGAAGAATCGAGGCACTGACATCCAAGGGATTGATCCGTTACTATGACAATCTGGAAAAGAAACTGAATGAAGCTGCAAAAGTACTGAAAGCGACACCAGATAATCTGGCTGAGAAGATTGCGCATCTGACAGCAGAAAACAAGGCGCTGCACAGTGAAGTGGAAAGCTTGAAGAGCAAACTGGCACAGGATGCCATGGGAGATGTCATGGATCAGGTACAGGAGATCAAAGGTGTGAAACTTCTCGCAGCAGAGGTGGATGGAGTCGATATGAACGGGCTTCGTGATCTTGGAGATCAGCTCAAAGAAAAACTCGGAGAAGGTGTTGTTGTTCTGGCTTCCGGAAATGATGGAAAAGTCAGCCTGATGGTAACTGCGACAGATGCGGCAATGAAACAGGGCGCTCATGCAGGTAACCTTGTAAAAGCCATTGCAGGTCTTGTTGGCGGTGGCGGCGGCGGTCGCCCGAATATGGCGCAGGCTGGTGGAAAGAACCCGGCAGGAATCCAGGAAGCACTGAAAAAAGCAGCAGAAGCACTGGAAGGACAACTTTCTTAAAAAAATGGAAAAAATCAGTTGACGTTTCCGAAAAATATGTTATAATTCTTTGTAGTGCAATAAAAATACCCGAACAGTCGTATGATGCACAATACCAGGCTGGAGGGGAGGTTAGGTGTGAGACTATGTCAAATGTAATCGTAAAAGAAAACGAGACGTTAGACAGCGCTTTACGCAGATTTAAAAGAAATTGCGCAAAAGCTGGAATCCAGCAGGAGATTCGTAAAAGAGAACATTACGAAAAACCAAGCGTAAGACGTAAGAAAAAATCTGAAGCTGCTAGAAAACGTAAATATAACTAATATGTGCAGATAAGTAGAGTGTCGGAAGACACTCTATTTTTAATGTGAATTAAAGATTGCAGAGGCAGTTGTTCATGCAAGGGAGATTATGAGTATACGAATTATGCAATAAAGAAGAAAAATGCAGGATTTCAAATCTAAAATTTCAAAAACTTTATCAAGACAAAGTATTAAAACAATGAAATTTGATGCAAGAAATTCTTGACAATCGGGAAATATCACTATAATATAGAAAAAGGACAAGATGTCTCGTAAAACCCGGATGCAATTTATCTATTTGGGTATTTCTATTTTCAGGAGGTAATAATGATGTCATACGTTGATGAAGTAATTGATTTAGTTGTAAAGAAAAATCCTGCAGAGCCGGAATTTCACCAGGCAGTCAAAGAAGTACTGGAATCCCTGCGAGTAGTAGTAGAAGCAAATGAGGAGAAGTTCCGTAAAGATGCACTTCTGGAAAGACTTGTTGAGCCGGAAAGACAGTTCAAATTCCGTGTGCCATGGGTTGACGACAACGGACAGGTACATGTTAACACAGGATACCGTGTACAGTTCAACAGTGCGATCGGACCTTACAAAGGAGGTCTGAGACTTCATCCTTCTGTAAACCTCGGAATCATCAAATTCCTTGGATTTGAGCAGATTTTCAAGAACTCTCTGACAGGACTTCCGATCGGTGGAGGAAAAGGTGGTTCTGATTTTGATCCGAAAGGAAAATCAGACAGAGAGATCATGGCATTCTGCCAGAGCTTTATGACAGAGTTATGCAAATATATCGGCGCTGATACAGATGTTCCGGCAGGAGATATCGGTACAGGAGCAAGAGAGATCGGATACATGTTCGGTCAGTATAAGAGAATCCGCGGAGTATTTGAAGGAGTCCTGACAGGAAAAGGGCTTACTTACGGAGGATCTCTGGCACGTACAGAGGCAACAGGATACGGACTTCTCTATCTGACACAGGAGATGCTGAAATTAAACGGAATCGAACTGGCAGGAAAAACAGTTGCAGTTTCCGGTTCCGGAAATGTTGCGATCTATGCTACAGAAAAAGCACAGCAGCTCGGAGCAAAGGTTGTGACAGTCAGCGATTCTACAGGATGGGTATATGATCCGGAAGGTATCGATCTGGCGGCACTCAAAGAGATCAAAGAAGTAAAACGTGCAAGACTTACAGAATATAAAAATTATCGTCCAAACGCAGAGTACCATGAAGGAAGAGGCGTATGGAGCGTAAAAGTGGACATCGCACTTCCGTGTGCAACACAGAATGAACTTCATCTGGAAGACGCAAAAGCACTGGTTGCAAACGGATGTATTGCGGTTGCAGAGGGTGCAAATATGCCGACCACAATGGAAGCTACAGAATACCTGCAGGAAAACGGAGTTCTGTTTGCACCTGGTAAAGCAGCGAATGCCGGTGGTGTTGCGACATCTGCTCTGGAGATGTCTCAGAACAGCGAGCGTTTAAGCTGGACATTCGAAGAGGTAGACGGAAAATTACAGCAGATCATGGTAAATATCTGCCACAATATGGCAGATGCTGCTGAGAAATATGGCGCAAAAGGAAACTATGTAGTAGGTGCCAATATCGCAGGATTTGAGAAGGTTGTAGAAGCAATGACCGCACAGGGAATTGTATAAACGATATCACAAATCATACAAAAATAATCTCTAAAGCAAGCAAATATGTGAAATGAGCAGGCGGCAGTATTCGTCTGCTCATTTTGTGTATTCTGCTTGCTTTTTTTCAGAACAGGTGTTATAATCCATATCACTTAGAGACAGATCTGGTTTCTGAGTTCTAAAAATTCATGGAATCTGAAGTACAGATTCATCGTTTTATATGATTCAGAAGTGATGGTTTTCATCACATCAGTAAAATGTATTCCAGTTATAGCAAGAAGTATACAGGAGAGATAGACGAAACGTCTGTTTTATTTTTGTACCCGAAAGGAGGGAGCAGATGGAGGAGAATGATGGCATTCGCGCTCCGCCGACAGTTGTCTGACAGCAGTAGGAAAAGAAATGGAGGTGTGAATATAAGAAGAAAGAATCGGAGATATCTGGCAGCAGGTTTGACTGTATTTTCCCTGTTGTTTGGCGGTTTGCAGGTATGGGCTGCCGAGGAGCCGGATGCCGGATGGGAAACAAAGATACAGAAAGAAGAAAAAAGTAACATGGAAATACTGATCGCTTCGGAGCAGCCTTATACATATTTGAGCCAGATGAAAGAGCGTATACAGTTTGTGGGGGCACTTTCTCTGGGAGAGCTTTATCAGCTGCAGGAAATTTTACCTTATCTGATGATCAAAGAACACATTGGAAAAGAAGAGGCTGCGTGGGATACCAAAATGTATCTGGAAGTGGTTGAGGAATGGAAAAGACGGGAGGAAGCACTGATCAGTGAGGAAGAAAAGCAAAGCCTCACGGAAGCGCTTATAAAAATGCTTCCGGAAAACGGGCAATCTTATGTGATTGATGGAAAAGAAAGCCGGGTGGACAGTCTGCAACGATATGGAGAGTTTTTGCAGACACAGGTGTCTTTTTCGGTGGAAGCATGCCTGGAAGAAATCCGAAACAGCAGAGCAGACGACAAAGAAGAGCCTGTTGAAAAAGAAGAAACATTGCCGGACAACGTGTCCAAAGAGCAGAAAGCAGAAGGCGCCTGCCGGATTGGAAATACATACTATGAGGATCTTTCGGCGGCTTTGCATGCAGTAAAGGATAATGAAACGATTTATATTGTACAGAGTCATACGATGAAGGATAGTTTTGTATATGTGGAAAAGACCAGAACGAGAAAGTTTCAGAATGTCCGGATTTTGCCCGAGGGCGGTCCGAGAACGGTCAGGATGCCGGACCGGCACAGGCTGGCATTTACAAAATCAAGTGTTGCGATCGGAAGTAAAGGAAGCGATCCATTGACATTTGATTTAAGTGGGACTTCCGTTCCGGATTCGGATAATTTGTATTGTGGTGCCATTTGTGCAAATAAGGGAAGTTCTGTGACATTTGAAAATTGCGTTTTTCAAAATGGAGATCAGCTGTCAAGATGGATGATCCACGGAGAATATGGTTCTGTAACAGTGGATCAGTGTAAATTTCAAAATTGCGACAATGGAGTGGGAGTTGTTACAGAGGCAAGTTCTGCATTCACGCCGACAGAAATCAGTTTTCGCGTGCAAAATTCTGTGTTTGATGGGATTGCGGATATCGGAGCGGTTCACTTTTCTATACATAGAGCCAATATCCGTGCAGAGATTCAGAACAATGTATTTAAAAACTGCCGGATCGGGATTGGCGGAATCCGAAGTGATGAAGCTCCATATACCGGACCGATAAGTGCACGGATTCAGGGAAATACGTTTCAGAACTGTTATATCGGGGAAAGTTTCAGTCAGGGTACTTCGGTTGCAGCTTCTGTGTTTCAGGTAAATGTGTCCAATGAGAGGTATCATGGATGGCAAAGTACTTCACAGCATCCGAATGTGGGAGATCTCTACTCAGGATGGTTCAGTACCGGATTTTGCAATTCTAATGTAGAAGCAAGTGTGAATGGATGCAGCTATGAGAATGGCGTCCATGGAATTGCAACGATGAGTAAAGGGCGCACGGTGGTTAATAATACGACTCTGGCAAGAAACAATGCAAAAGAAGCGAATACGGAACAGTGCGGACAGAAAGGAAACGGTGGAGGTATCTTTCTCAATGGGGGAACGATTATATGGAATAGCGGAACGATTTGTGAGAATCAGGCAGATCGGGGAGGCGCCATTTATTTAAAGGATGGGGAGATTCTTTTGAAAGACGGCAGTTTTTATGGAAATCGTGCACAAAACCGGGGCGGAGGAATCTACAATCAGAGTGGAACCGTGAAACAGGAAGGGGGAAATTTTTCCGCGAATACGGCAGAGATCGGTTCCGGTGTTTATCAGGATGGAATTTACCAGATGAGTGGTCCGGCAGTGGTAGATGAAGGGAATGACGTATATCTGCCAGCTGAAAAATACATTGAGGTAATACGAAAGCTTCAGTCTGTTCCTGCGGCAAGAGTTACACCGGACCGATATGAGAATGGCAGAATGGTCGTAAAGGTAAGTTATGGAAACCGTACAGGAAGTATGGAGTGGGAGCGGTTTTTGCTGACACCACAGAGCAGATATTGCCTGCGCCCGGGAGATTATCAGGAACGGCGTGCAGGTACTTTAAAAGAAGCAGTTACGATCAGCAGTGAATATACGGTGCAGTATGATAAAAACACGAAAGCACAGGTGGAACAGATGCCGGAACCGTCTGTCAAATACTGGTATGAGAAAGCATCGGTTTCGGAACAGATTCCAAAATGGCTGGACGTACCGTTTCTGGGATGGAATGAAAATCAGACGGCAAAAGAGGGACAATATCAGCCGGGAGAAAATCTTCCTGCTGAGAAAAATCAGGATCTGACGCTGTATGCAATCTGGGAGGACCGGGTATCGATCCGTTATCTGGGAAATCACGCAGAAGAGGGACTGGAAAAGTCGGAAATTGTTTCTTATGAGGATTGTCTCCAAAACGGATACCGGATTCAGAAAAATAAGGGCTATACAGATTATAAGAGGAGCAGGCATACATTTGCAGGCTGGGATCAGCGTGCGGATGTGGGCGCAAAAGAAGCGGCATTTCAGGAAAATCGCGAAAACAGAATTTCTTATGAAGAACTTCGAAAGATTGCTGCCAGTCAGAGAACCGAAACCGGGGAGAGCAGGGAAATGGCAAAAGTGGCATTGTATGCGATCTGGGACCGGGCTCCGGAGATTTCAGCACCGGATAAAGAGTACTTTGAAGGAGAGACCGTAAAAAAGGAGGATCTGTTGAAAGATGTTCAGAGTACGGATCGGGAAGATGGGGAATTAACTACGCAGATTAAGATCGTTCAGATTGAATATGCGCCCGGCAGACTGACAGAAGACGGAAAAGCGGATAAAGAGGTGAAAACATGGAAAGACGGAATGTCATCCGAAGAACTTCTGGATACGTGGTTTTTGCAGCTGGATAAAAAAGACAGCCCGGTCACACATAAAGTCGTATATCAGGTTACGGACAGCATTGGAAATATTACAGAAGAGTCCTGCAGCGTTAAGATCAAATATAATGAATTTCCGGTGATTGAAGCACAGGATCGCTATTTTACTCTTCAAGAGGCACAGCAGGGTGCAATTACGGAAGAAGTGTTAAAGACTCAGGCAATATCAGAAGGAAAAGTAAAAGCCAATGATACGGAAGAAGGAGATCTTTCTGAAAAATTGAAACTGCTTGATTTTCATCCGGAGGAATTTCAAAAATTTACGGATTCAGGGTATATCGTGTTGAATTGGCATGTTCAGGACAGCATGGGTCCGGATGGCAAAGGAAAAGAAACGGTTCGGCCGTTTACTGTGTATGTTGTCAAGGATGGAGAAATTCCAAAAGCACCGCATAAACAGAATGTTCGTTTTATCAGTGAAAAATATTATCGGATCAATGAGAATGTGGATGCAGACGCTCTGACAGAGGACGAAAAAGAAGCATACAGTAAAAACGGAGGACTTCATGTAGACTCCAAATGGTATCAGGAACAGGAGTATCAGGATGTGATCGAAAAGACATGGAAAAAGAATGGTGGAAAAGTATATCGTTTTACGCATGAGGATGCCAGAAGAGCGGAAGAATTTGTGGATACCCACGGAATCGGAAACAGTCGGGATGAGAATGCACTGGCGATGTTTGCAAATGAGTTTCTGAAATAAATTGACAATATCGAGTATCGATAATATAATGAATGTATAAATTATCGATACTCGATATTTCTTTTTGGGAGGAGGAAATCTCATGAGAACAAAGAAAAGAGTGTTTCGTAGTTTTGGATATCTGGAATGTGATGCATTTGCAGAATATCTAAAGGAAATGGCAGCATCTGGATGGCATTTTTCATTTCCGGAATTTACTACATCTGTTATGGTCAGAAAATTTTACGTCTTTCAGTGGAAGAACCTCTGACAAAAGAACAGATTCAGGTTGTGGAAGAACGACTGAAATTGAAAGAATAAAGAAGGGTGTGGACTATGGCAAGAGAGCAGTTTCAGACACTGACAGAGCCGATGTATTATATTTTGATCGCGTTATCCGAAGAATGCTGTGGAGTGGACATTATGGAAAAGGTGCAAAAAATTTCCGGCGGAAGAGTGAAGGTTGGTCCGGGAACGCTGTATACAATGCTGTCTAAATTTGAGGAAAATCAGATTATTTTCAGGACAAAAGAAGAAGGAAGAAGAAAGTCTTATGTGATCACAGAACATGGAAGAAAATTGCTGCAGGAAGAGCACGAAAGATTATGTATCATGCTGGCAGATTGGAATGGATATTTTGACAAAAACTTGCTATACTACAATAATAGACAAGAGAAGAAGGAGAACGAAAGATGAATATATTTGATATTCTCGGACCGGTTATGGTAGGACCATCCAGTTCCCATACTGCGGGAGCAGCAAGGATCGGCTATATTACAAGAAAGCTGCTGGGGAGCCAACCGAAAAAAGCAAGGATCGGATTGAGCGGTTCTTTTGCGGCAACAGGGAGAGGACACGGAACAGATCGTGCTCTGGTAGCAGGACTTTTGGGGATGAAACCAGATGATATGCGGATTCCGGATAGTTTTTCTGTTGCAAAACAGGAAGGACTGGAGTTTGAAATATACAATACACAGATTAAAGAAGCGCATCCAAATACAGCGCTTTTGGATGTAGAAGGAGTTGACGGAAAGACGATCGTGGTGCAGGCATCATCTCTTGGCGGCGGGAGAATTATGCTCAATGAACTGGATGAAATCACCGTAAACTGTACAGGCGCCTGTCCGACATTGATCATAAGAAACGAAGATAGCCCGGGACAAGTGGCAGAGGTGACTTCTGTATTATATGGAAAGAAAGTCAATATTGCCACACTTCAGCTTCACAGGGACAAGCGGGGCGGTTATGCGGTTATGGTGATTGAAACGGATCAGCCTGTAGAACCGGACACGATTCGGGATCTGGAACGTTTAAACGGTATCAGCAAAGTGACTTACATTGAGACAGAGGGGGTATAGCGGATGGCATTTCATTCATTAGAGGAGATTCAAAAATCCTGCCGGGAGAAGAACGTTTTGTTTTGGAGAGCGGTCCTTTTAGAAGATATGGCAGATCGATCTGTGACAGAGACGGAGTCAATGCAGTCGATGCAGCAGATGTGGACAGCGATGAAATCAGCGAGTGAGCAGTATGACAGGACACAGGTCTCTGCCAGCGGACTGGTCGGAAAGATGGGGGCGCAGATGGAGGAATACCGTCAGAGTAAAGAGCCGCTGTGCGGTCCATTTGTCTCAAAGGTGATCGCAAGAGCATTGGAGATGGGAGAATCCAATGCCTGTATGAAGCGGATCGTGGCAGCACCGACAGCAGGTGCATGCGGGGTGCTGCCGGCTGTACTGGTTCCCCTTTATGAAGAAGAACGGGTATCGGAAGATGAGGTGATCCATGCATTGTATACCGCGGCCGGTATCGGCCAGGTGATCGCATCCCGTGCATTTATTGCCGGAGCGGCAGGTGGATGTCAGGCGGAGATTGGAGCGGCATCTGCAATGGCAGCAGGCGCACTCGTGTTTTTACAGGGTGGAGATGAAGAGCAGATCTCACATGGAGCGGCCATGGCGCTGAAAAATCTGTTGGGACTGGTGTGTGATCCGGTAGCCGGTCTTGTGGAAGTACCCTGTGTAAAGAGAAATGTGATCGGAGCTGTCAATGCTTTATCATCTGCGGATATGGCACTGGCGGGAATTACCAGCAGGATTCCGCCGGATCAGGTGATCGATGCGATGAAGGAGGTCGGAGAGAGTATGCACGTCTCTCTGCGTGAGACAGGAGAAGGCGGAGTTGCCAATACGCCGGAAGCGCGGAAAATCAAGGAAAAACTGGGAATGTAGTATGGTTTGCAGAAAAAATCGTTGACAACAAAAGGAAAATGCTTTATAGTTTTCTTAAATAAAAGGGAGTAACCAGCGCTTATGGCGTGCACGATGTCGTCAATACGATGGAAAAGTTCATCCGTATCGTGATTAAATGGTGAGACTTTTGTTGCATACATAACTTGCAATAAAAGTCTCTTTTTTATTGCATAAAAGAAATGGAGGAATGAATGTGAAAAACTATTATCAGTTTTCTGCAGAAGAAGTCAAACAGGATATTAATGGAAAACAAGAGCCGTTGACAGCTGCGGAAGTAAAAGCACATCAGGAGAAGTTCGGACCAAACGAACTGGTAGAAGGGAAGAAAAAGACCACACTTCAGATCTTTCTGGAGCAATACAAAGATTTCCTTGTGATCATTTTGATCGCTGCAGCGATCGTCTCCGGATTTTTAGGAGATGCGGAGAGTGCCATTGTTATCCTGATCGTAATCACGATCAATGCGATTCTTGGTACGGTACAGACCGTGAAGGCAGAGCAGTCGCTGGCCAGTCTGAAAAAGCTCTCCGGACCGGAGGCAAAAGTATTGCGTGACGGAAGTGTTGTTCCGATTCCATCTGCAGAAGTAACAGTCGGAGATATCGTTATGCTGGATGCGGGAGATTATATTCCTGCAGACGGACGTCTTTTGGAGAGCGCCAGTCTGAAAGTAGACGAGAGTGCTCTGACAGGAGAAAGTCTTGGTGTAGAAAAAATGACAGATGCCATTGAAGGCGAGGTTCCGCTTGGAGACCGTACGAATATGGTATATTCCGGAAGCTTTGTCACATACGGAAGAGGTTCCTTTGTAGTAACCGGTATTGGTATGGAGACTGAGGTCGGTAAGATCGCAAGTCTGTTAAAGACCACATCTGAAAAGAAAACGCCACTGCAGGTGAATCTGGATCAGTTCGGACAGAAACTTTCCATCATCATTCTGGTGTTCTGTGGTATTTTATTTGGAATCAATGTATTCCGCGGTGGTAATATCGGAGATGCGTTCCTGTTTGCAGTTGCACTTGCAGTTGCAGCGATTCCGGAGGCACTTAGTTCTATCGTAACAATCGTACTTTCTTTCGGTACACAGAAGATGGCAAAAGAACATGCGATTATTCGAAAACTGCAGGCAGTGGAAGGTCTGGGAAGTGTTTCTATTATCTGTTCTGATAAAACAGGTACCCTGACTCAGAATAAGATGACAGTCGAGCAGTATTATGTCAATGAAACAGTGATTCCTGCAGATAAGATCGATGTGAAAGATTCTGAGCAGGAAAAACTGATGTATTTCAGTATTTTGTGTAATGATTCTACGAACGTAGATGGTGTGGAGATCGGAGATCCGACAGAGACAGCCCTGATCAATCTGGGAAGCAAGCTTGGTCTGGATATTCAGAAGATCCGTGGAGAATATCCGCGTGAGAGCGAAAATCCATTTGACAGTGACAGAAAACTGATGTCTACCAAGCACACGATTGATGAGACACCGATCATGGTTGTCAAAGGTGCGGTTGATGTCATTATGGGACGTACAGCAAGCATCCAGTGTGGAGATGAAGTGCGTGCCATTACTCCGGAAGATATTGAGAAAATCGAAGCACAGAATCAGAGCTTTTCAAGAGAAGGGCTTCGTGTTCTCGGATTCGCCTACAAGGCAGTATCTGCGGAAGAAGAGTTGTCTCTGGAAGATGAAAACAATCTGACATTCCTTGGTCTGATCGCTATGATGGATCCGCCGAGAGAGGAATCTATGGCAGCGGTTGCGGAATGTAAGAGAGCGGGTATTCGTCCGATCATGATCACAGGTGACCATAAAGTGACAGCGGCAGCGATTGCAAAACGAATCGGAATTCTGGAAGATGAATCAGAAGCATGTGAAGGTGCAGTGATCGATTCGATGTCCGATGAGGAACTGAAAAACTTTGTAGAAGGTATTTCTGTTTACGCACGTGTTTCACCGGAGCATAAGATCCGTATCGTACGTGCATGGCAGGAAAAAGGAAATATCGTAGCCATGACAGGAGACGGTGTCAATGATGCACCGGCACTCAAACAGGCAGATATCGGAGTTGCTATGGGTATCACAGGAAGTGAAGTATCAAAGGATGCTGCTTCTATGGTACTGACAGATGATAACTTTGCAACAATCGTCAAAGCAGTAGAGAACGGAAGAAATGTTTACCAGAACATTAAGAATTCCATTCAGTTCCTGCTCTCCGGTAACTTCGGAGCAATCCTGGCAGTATTATATGCATCTATCGCAGGACTTCCGGTTCCATTTGCACCGGTACATCTGTTGTTCATCAATCTTTTGACAGACAGTCTTCCGGCTATTGCCCTTGGACTGGAGCCGCATTCGAAAAAGGTAATGGATGAAAAACCGAGACCGATGAATGAATCAATCCTGACAAAAGATTTCCTGACAAAGATCGGAACAGAAGGTCTTTGCATCGGAATCACGACAATGATCGGATTTATGATCGGTCTGACGGGAGAAGGCGGAAACGCAGTACTTGCCAGCACAATGGCATTTGGAACACTGTGTACAGCAAGGCTGGTACACGGATTTAACTGTAAGTCTGATTATCCGGTAATCTTCTCCAAGAGATTCTGGAACAATATTTATCTGATCGGAGCATTCCTGCTTGGTCTGGTATTGATCACTTGTGTAATGACGATTCCGGCACTGGATGAAGTGTTCAAAGTACAGACACTGACCTTTACACAGTTGCTGATCGTATATGGTCTGGCACTTGTAAATCTTCCGATCATTCAGCTGATGAAAAAAATCAAACTGATGTTCAGAAAAAATAAATAAATAGGCAATGAAAAAGTCCCATTGGAAAGTTTGATCCAATGGGACTTTTTTCTGCCCTTTTCAGGTGTGACGTTTGATCGTCTCTTTTAATACATATTTTTTATCACTGTAGCGGTCCACAATATAACGGTTTGCTTTTTTCTCCAGATCGTCGGAAAGTGGAGCGAGGGTTATTTCTTCACCGTATTTGCGCTTCAGCGCCCGCTCTAACAGATAGTCACAAACTTGCGGATTCTTCGGAAGAAGAGGTCCGTGCAGGTAGGTTGCGATCACATTCTTGTATACAACGCCTTCATAACCGGATTTTCCGGTATTTCCCAGTCCGAAAAATACTTTTCCAAATGGAGTGTGATCTCCGATATAAGTGCGGCCTCCATGGTTTTCAAATCCTACAACAGGAGTGTCAAACAGCGGACTGTTCAGGATAATGTTGCGGATGAGACGCTCCGGCTCCCATTCGGTCGTGATATCCAGAATGCCAAGACCTTCGATCATCTTTTTATCGGTTTTATAATATTTGCCGAGCAGCTGATAGCCGCCGCAGACGGCAAGCACAACGCCGTTATCCTCTACATATTCTTTGAAATCCTTGCGGATCTCTTTTAGATATCCGCAGACGAGCTCTTGTTCTCTGTCAGAACCTCCGCCGAGAAGTACGATATCCAGTTTGGAAAAGTCAATGTTATCTCCGGAGAGTACGGGAATGACTTCTGCCTCGATTCCGCGCCAGTTGAGACGTTTTCGGAAACACTGGATATTTCCGCGGTCTCCGTACAGATTCAACAGGTCGGGATATAAGTGTCCAATTGTCAGTTTCATGCCTGTTCTCCTTTCTGTTCCTTTGTATTTTGCGCCAGTTCTTTGAGCATTCGGTTTGTGCGGTAAAGCCCGGAGTAGTTGACAATGATGTAGAGATTTTTCGTTCCGTTTTCGGTCAGCTCTTCAACACGGGAGCGCATATCATCAGTTGAAGTACAGTCGATGTCCTCATATTTGAGACGAAGCCCCATGTCATGTTTGCGGGTTCCGCACGTTGTGATGGTAGCTGCATTGCTGTCTGCAAGATATTGGAAATCGACATCCCAAAGCCAGGAAACATCTTCTCCGTCTTGGTAGGTATCATTGATCTGAATGATAATATCCTTTGGTTTTGGATCTTTTAAGACGAGAGAAATCTTCTGCTGGAATCCGATCGGGTTTTTGGACAGGTGAAGCTGTACTCTGGCACCGTTGATCATCAGGATTTCTTCCCGGTTGTTTCCATAGTCAAAAGACTCTGCCATCTCTTTAAAATGTGCCATCGGGGCATGCATGGTATGCAGTGCCGTATAGGCAGCAAGAGTGTTGTAAATATTGTAAGGCGTCCGTACCGTAGAATCCAGGTGCAGATCTCCCATATCGAAGGCATAGAGTTCGTCTTTGAGCGTGATCTGTGTGGCTGTAAAATCAGGATCCGGGCGCTCCCATCCGCAGTTCGGGCAGTGATAAATTCCAAGCTGTCCATAATGGAAGAAATCATACTGTAGTTTCTTTCCGCATTTTCGGCAGAAAATACTTTCCCGGATCTCAGAGCGGGAGATGTCATCAAAAATCTGTTCGCTGATCCCGTATGTCACAAACGGATTGCCGCTTGTTTCCGCTAGGGAATAGGAAAGAATATCATCGCAGTTGATGATCAGTGTCGTATCCGGGACACTGGTGACGGCTGTTTTCAATTTGTCAAAGGTAATATCTACTTCACCGAACCGGTCCAGCTGATCTCTGGAAATATTTGTCAAAAGCGCACAGTCCGGTTTTAACTGAGGGAGAACTCCCACAGATGCGATCTCATCGACCTCAATGCAGGCATAATCCGCATTCAGCTGTCCGTGCTTGTCTGTGGCCAGAACAAATGCCGAAATAATCCCGTTGAGCATGTTGGCTCCGGTACGGTTGATGATCACGGTTTTTCCCTCGGCCTTCAATGCTTTGTATAAAATGGCATTGGTCGTTGTTTTCCCGTTAGTTCCCATGGTAACGATCGTCTTCTCCCGGATCTGGGAAGCCATGACGCTTAAAATATTGGGATCGATCAATCTTGCCACATATCCGGGGAGGGTAACGCCGCTTCCGCGGTTTAATTTTTTGATCAGGGCACTTGTCCCTTTTGCACATGTAATTGCAAGTCTGCTTCTTAATTTCATAGTAATCCACTATCATCCTTTTCTTTGAAATACTTGTATTATTATAAGGGAAATGGAGGAAGAAGACAAGGAATCTGTATGATTTTCCTGTTTTAGAAGAAGAGTTTTTGAAGATTTTCTAAAGTTTCCTGGAATCTACTGGAAAAACGCATTCAGTGTGTTAAAATGTAAGCAATTATACGAAACAAAGATCCTATCAGGATTGGACATACGGAAGGAAGCGAGAAAAATGCGGCAGAAAAAGCGTGGAGAAAGAAGAGTAAAACGAAGCATAGACGAAACGCAGACGATGGAGATCACACTGGAGAAGCGGATTCCCACCACAAGATACCGACCGGATCATCAGACGGGGCTGACTGCGCAGCAGGTGCAGGAGCATCGGATGCATGGGTGGACCAATCAGCCGGTGGATCCGCCGTCTAAGACTACAAAAGAGATCATTCAGGAAAATGTCTTTACCTATTTTAACCTGATCTTTCTGGTACTGGCAGTTCTGCTTTGCCTGGTCGGTTCCTTTCGAGATCTGACCTTTTTACCTGTAATTGTATTGAATACTCTGATCGGGATCATTCAGGAGACCAGGGCGAAAAAAGTACTAGATAATCTGACGATGCTCAATGCACCTCATGCAATGGTGATACGGGATGGAAAGAAGAGCCAGATCAATGCAGAAGATCTTGTGATAGATGATATCGTAATCTTCGAAGCCGGAAATCAGGTGTGTGCGGATGCCGAAGTGTGTGCAGGAGAAGTGCAGGTCAATGAGTCGCTTCTGACCGGAGAATCGGATGAGATCACAAAACGAAAAGGCGATCAGCTGATGTCCGGAAGTTTTATTGTATCCGGACAGTGTCATGCAAGGCTTGACAAAGTGGGGGCGGATTCTTATATTTCCAGGCTGACACTGGAAGCAAAAGCTATGCAGAATACAGAACAGTCGGAGATGATCCGTTCTCTGGACAAGCTGGTCAAATGGGTCGGCGTTGCCATCATTCCAATCGGGATTATTTTGTTTATTCAGGCATTTGTATTTCAGGGCGAAGGGTTTCGATCCAGTGTGACGTCCATGATCGCGGCTGTGATCGGAATGATCCCGGAAGGGCTGTATCTGCTTGCCAGTGTGGCGCTTGCAGTAAGTTCGATCCGTCTGGCACAGAAAAAAGTATTGCTGCATGACATGAAGTGTATAGAGACGCTTGCCCGGGTCAATGTACTGTGTGTGGACAAGACCGGAACGATCACGGAAAATACAATGGAAGTGCAGGATGTGATTCCGACCAAGGAATACGAGGAAGGTGAGCTGCGCCCGCTTTCTGAGCTTCTGGGAGATTTTACGGCTGCACAGAGCAGTGATAATATTACCATGGAAGCAATGAAACGGTATTTTAAAATCGCATCCGGGAAGAAGGCTGTAGCAAAGACAGGATTTTCTTCCGCATCCAAGTACAGCAGTGTGACGTTTGAAGAGGCGTCCTATGTGTTGGGAGCACCGGAATTTGTGCTCAAAGAACAGTATGAAAATTATGAGGAAGCAATCAGTGCACATGCGTCCAAAGGAGCCCGCGTTCTGGTATTTGGAACAGCAAAAGAAGAACCGGATGGGAAGCCTTTGAAAGAAGCAGTCACGCCTCTGGCTTATGTACTGTTAGCAAACCCGATCCGTCAGGAGGCGAAAGAGACCTTTACGTATTTTGCGGAGCAGGGTGTGGAGGTGAAAGTTATTTCCGGGGACAATCCCCTGACCGTGTCAGAGGTGGCAAAAGAGGCGGGAATCGCAGGCGCAGAACGATACGTGGATGCGTCCACGCTTCATACGGAAGAGGAGATGCGGGCAGCAGTCCTGAACAATGCAGTATTTGGCCGTGTCACTCCGAACCAGAAGCGGAAATTTGTGCAGATATTGAAGGAAGAAGGAAAGACTGTGGCCATGACCGGAGACGGTGTCAACGATGTGCTGGCCTTAAAAGATGCGGACTGCAGTATCGCTATGGCATCCGGAAGTGATGCAGCGGCACAGGCATCCCAGCTCGTTCTGCTGGAATCGGATTTCTCCTGTATGCCGGAAGTGGTACTGGAGGGAAGAAGAGTCGTCAATAATATTCAGCGGTCAGCCAGTCTGTTCCTTGTAAAAAATATTTTCTCGTTCCTGCTGTCGCTGGTATCCTTTGTATTTATGTTTACCTATCCGCTGGAACCGTCTCAGATTTCACTGATCAGTATGTTTACGATCGGAGTACCGGCATTTTTCCTGGCACTGGAGCCGAATAAGAATATAATCAAAGGGCATTTCCTTACAAACGTATTCTTAAAAGCACTTCCTGCGGCACTGACTGATGTGCTGGCAGTTGGGGCGCTGGTCATATTCGGACGGACATTTGGAGTGAGTTCAGCCGATATTTCCACAGCAGCAACGATGCTGTTATCCATTGTCGGATTTATGATCCTGTACACGATCAGTGCACCGATGAATGTACTGCGCGGTGTGATCCTTGGCGGATGTATCGTAGGACTTCTGTTCTGCAGTATTTTCCTCAATGACCTGTTTGCGATTACAGGGATGACTACGAAGTGCGTGATGCTGTTTGTGGTATTTGCCATTGCGACAGAGCCGGTGCTGCGATATCTGACCTGGCTGATCGGAAAGCTGCGATTCTATTATAAGCGGCTCAGAGGACAGAAAGAAGTGTAGGAAGCGAACAGTCCGGATAGATTGTAAAACATAAAAACGAGATGCATCATATGGAAATGCATCTCGTTTTATGTTTTACTGAAGTTTATTTAAATTCCATCCGGATATTCTACGCCATCCGGCAGAGGATCCCATTCATTCAGCCCCAGATGCTGTTTGAATTTTGCCTGTTCCATGGTAATCTTGACCGGATCTTCGGCAAGGTATTCCATCAATTCGTCAATTCCCTCCCGGGTCACGTTATTTACAAGAAAAATACGATCGCAGCCGGCATTTAAAAGCCACTGTTTTATCATAGGAACATTGGCATAGGGGGAATCGGTCTTGGTAATGATGCCGATCAGCGGCCGCAGGATAAACGTGCGCAGACAGGGACTAAACAGGTTGTATGGTTCATCCGCTGCCTGAACGATCCCGACAACGTCCGCTTCAAAAGAAAAGCATGCAAGACCGGCACCGAACTGTTTTGACTCCGCATATTCTCCCGGAGAGTCGATGGTATCATCCGCCGTAATCGTATATTGTGTTTTTTCATAGTGAAGCTCTTCCCCTTTTAATGCCTGTGTCAGGGAAGTCTTTCCGGCTTCACTTCTTCCCATCAAAAATAATTTTTTCATATCGTCATGTCTCCGGTTCTCTTAGTTTTTATGGATCTCACAGGTGCGAAATCCCAGATCTTCATGAAAAAATCGAACGACTTCTTCCACCGCAGTCTGTACCTGTGACAGACCGCCGGTTAAAATGAGGGAACCGCAGAAGCGATCCATAAATCCAATTTCTACATCGGCGCTTTTCATTGCCACATCCGCAGCAACGACAACTGCTTCCCATGGGGTAAAACGGATCAGACCAATGGATTCTCCGGTGTGATCCTCCCCCTCATGTACACCGATATGCAATCCCAGATTCTGATAAACAGGGGTCTGGGAAGTATTGATGATGTGAGCCAGACAAACTTCTTTGCCGGGAACACGAACACGTGTCATGCGCAGTTTTTTCCCTTTCAGATGCTCATAGTCATCATTGAAAATCTTTTCCAGAAGTTCTTCCTTTGTTATACGAGTCATGGTCACACTTCCTATCTCTTTGTAATATCACAAACGACATATCCCAGAGAATCTCTGAAAAAGGTTACCACTTCTGTCAGGGCAGACATGACGTCTGAAATCTCTCCTGTGATGATGAGTGTTCCTGTAAAACGATCTGCAAATCCAAGGTAAATGTTTCCGCTTTTTACTGCGATATCGGATGCGATGACAGCAGATTCCGGAGGCGTCATATTCATAATTCCGATAGCAGAAGAACGATAATCGACCTGTGGATTCAGACCAAGTTTCTGATATACGATCGGCGCCGGACCACCCATTACATGAGCAAAGGTGATCTCTTTGCCGGCTACGGTCTCCTGCACGATTCGGATCTGTTCTTCATGGTTGTTTGACATTTAAAAATTCCTCTCTTTCATAACATAAGTAAATGATACTATTTGTGGAATTTTCTGTCAAGGTTACATATCCTGTCACGATAAACATTGACAATGCCGGAAATATATGATACCATGAAAGACAGTTTAGCATAGTAAAGTGGTCAATCATTAGCATGATGACGTACAAACAGGGAGGAAACAAAGATGAAAAAGAAATTAGCGCTGATTTTGGCAGGGACAGCGATGGCAGCAATGGTACTGGCAGGATGTGGAGAAAAAAACAATGCATCCGGGGAAGATGTAAAGACAGCAGAAAGTGTGGAAGATAAGAAAACGTTTACGGTAGGATTTGATGCAGAATATCCGCCATACGGATATATGGACGAGAACGGAGAATACACAGGATTCGATCTGGAGCTGGCAGAGGCAGTCTGTAAACTGGAAGGCTGGGAGCTTGTAAAAAAACCGCTCAACTGGGATTCCAAAGACATGGAACTTAATTCCGGTTCGATTGACTGCATCTGGAATGGATTTACCATGAATGGAAGGGAAGACGATTATACATTTTCAACTCCGTATGTAGACAACAGTCAGGTGATTGTTGTGGCAGAAAAATCCGGTATTGATACCCTGGAAGATCTGGCGGGAAAGACAGTCGGTGTACAGGCTGCAAGCGCGGCACTGGATCTGCTGAAGAGTGAAGAAGAAGGCGGTCAGAAAAAACTGGCAGATACATTTGGAGCTTTGAATGAGTTTGCAGATTACAACACCGCATTTACCGAGCTTCAGGCAGGCGCGCTGGATGCACTTGCAATCGATGTGGGAGTTGCCAATTATCAGATCAAGTCCAGAGGGGAAGGATATAAGATTCTGGATGAGACATTGAATACAGAGCAGTATGCGATCGGGTTTAAGAAAGGAAATCAGGAGCTGTGCGACGTAGTCAATGCGGATCTGAAAAAACTGACAGAAGACGGAACAGTTGCAAAGCTGGCTGAGAAATACGAGATTGCGGATATGGTGACTTTAAAATAAGAGGGGAAGAGACATGAGTTTTGATGTGATGTTGAGGCAAATGACAGCAGGATTCGGACAGACCTGCCTGATCTTTTTTATGACGCTGATCTTTTCTCTGCCTCTGGGGATGCTCGTATATTTCGGAAGGGTGAGCAGGATCAAGCCGATCAGCTGGATCGTGAAGATCTATATTTCAATTATGCGCGGAACCCCGTTGATGCTGCAGCTTCTGGTGTGGTATTTCGCACCGTATTATCTGTGGCAGATGAATATCGGCGGGTATAAGCTGACGGCGATCCTTCTTGGATGCTCTCTGAATTATGCGGCATATTTTGCAGAAATCTATCGTTCCGGAATCGAATCGATCCCCAAAGGACAGTATGAGGCAGCCACACTTTTAGGGTATTCCAGAGGGCAGACATTTTTCCGGATCGTGCTGCCGCAGATGGTAAAGAACGTGCTTCCGTCTGTGACAAATGAAGTGATCACACTGGTGAAGGATACGTCCCTTGTGTATTCCCTGTCTTATATTGAGATGTTTGCAGTGGCAAAACAGATTGCGGCGGCACAGACAACCGTACTTCCATTTTTTATCGCCGGTGTTTACTACTATATCTTTAACTATGTGGTTGCCGGAGTGATGGAATTATTTGAAAAAAAGCTGAATTATTATCATTAGGAGGTTTCCGAAATGAGTCTTTTGGAAATGAAACATATCAAAAAAGAATTCGGCGGGATGCCGGTGATCCGGGATATTTCGCTTTCTGTGGAGCAGGGAGAGATTCTGGCAATCATCGGACCGTCCGGTTCCGGCAAGTCTACGCTGCTCCGCTGTGCGACGATGCTGGAGACGATCGATGACGGTGAGATTTTGTATCTGGGAAAAAGAGCGGCATGGGTGGAAAATGGAAGACCCGCGTTTCCGAAAAAGCAGGAGATGAAAGAGATTCAGTCCTGCTTTGGTCTGGTATTCCAGAACTTTAATCTGTTTCCTCATTTTTCCGTCATCAAAAATATTACAGATGCACCGATCCGTGTGCAGAAGCGAGAGAAAGAAGAAGTCTATGAGGAGGCGAAGAAGCTCCTTACAAAGATGGGACTTGCGGATAAGGCGGATGCATATCCGTATCAGCTCTCCGGAGGGCAGCAGCAGCGTGTATCGATCGCACGGGCACTGGCGATGAAACCGAAGATGCTGTTTTTTGATGAACCGACTTCTGCGCTGGATCCGGAACTGACTGGGGAGATTTTGAAGGTGATTAAGGATCTGGCGGCAGAGCATATGACTATGGTGATCGTGACACATGAAATGAATTTTGCGCGGAACGTGGCTGATAAGATCATCTTTATGGATAAAGGTGTCATTGCGGTGGAAGGCACTCCGGAAGAGGTCTTTACATCAGAACATGGAAGAATGCAGGAATTTTTGGGGAAATTATCGGTGGAATAATAAAAAGGAATGAGACAGGGAACCTTCGGCGGTAGCGGGAGGTTCCCTGTTTTGAAGTTCTGATTGTGATTATTTTGGTAAAATGCTAAAATAAGAGAAATAGTGCAGAAAAAGATCGAAAAGGAACAAATATGGAAGAAAAGAAGATTATACAGTTGAAACAAGGATTGACGACAGCGTTTATCAATTACAGTCATGCGTCAAATCTGGCATACAAGCCACAGTTTATATCAAACAATTATAAAGAAGGGCGTAAGGTAATCTCATCTGTTGAGGACGAGCTGCTGAACTGTGAAGAGTTTGCAATCAGTGTTGCGTTCATTACAATGGGTGGTATTACGCCACTTCTTCAGACATTGCGGGAGTTGGAATATCGTGGAGTCCGGGGAAAGATACTCACAACAGACTATCTGACATTCAGTGAACCAGAGGCTCTGCGAAAGCTCGCACAGTTTGAAAATCTCGAGCTAAAGATGTTTGTGACAGAAAATAGAAAAGAAGGATTTCATACAAAGGGATATATTTTCAAAAAGGAAGAAATATATCGGATCATTGTGGGAAGTTCCAATATGACATCAAGTGCTCTGACAACAAATCGGGAATGGAATACAAAGATTGTTTCAACAGAGCAGGGGGAATATACGCATAATGTTGTAGAGGAATTCGACCAACTGTGGAATTCTGAGCAGGTATTGCCTTTTGAAGAATTTATTGAAAGATATACAGATACTTATACAAGAAATAAGGTTATTCAAAAACAGAAGAAATTAGCGCGTGAGACAGAAATTCCATCTTTGGAGGTTTATCGATTACAGCCGAATTCTATGCAGGTTGGATTTATCAACAATCTGCAAAAAATATATGAGGCTGGAGAAAATCGAGCATTGCTGATTTCAGCAACGGGTACTGGGAAAACATATGCCTCCGCTTTTGCTATGCGTGAGTTGGGGTTTCAGAGAGTTTTGTTTTTGGTACATCGAAATCAGATTGCAAAACAAGCCATGAAGTCGTATCGGAAAGTGTTTGGTGGACAAGTGGTGATGGGACTGGTTACGGGAAAACATCAGAAATATGATGCGGATTTTGTGTTTGCTACGATCCAGACATTGAGTAAAGACGAGATATTAGAGAAATATGGAAAAACAGCATTTGATGCGATTGTGATTGATGAAGCGCATCATAGTGCTGCAAATAGTTATAAAAAGGTAATGGATTATTTTCAGCCTAAACTTTGGCTTGGGATGACGGCGACCCCGGATAAACGGGATGATAATCTGGATGGAAGAAATATTTATGAAATTTTTAACCATCAGATTGCTTATGAGATTCGTTTGCAGGATGCTATGGAAGAAGATTTGCTTTGCCCGTTTCATTATTTTGGAATTACCGATTTGGAAGTCATCGCAGATGCTGGAAAATCTAAGCAGGATAAAATTGAAAATTTTCAATACTTAACATCCGATGAGCGTGCTTTGAACGTTATGAAGCAGGCAGAATTTTTTGGATACAGTGGAGAACGGGTGAAAGGTTTGATTTTTTGCAGTCGCATTGATGAGGCAAGAATACTGTCTGAGAAATTCAATTCGAAAGGCTGGCGTACGCTGGTGTTAAGTGGGAATGATTCGGAAGAAACGAGAGTAGAGGCTATTGAGCGTTTGGCGGGAGACGAACGTGAGGATGCGCTGGATTATATTATTTCTGTTGATATTTTTTCGGAAGGTGTAGATGTTCCGGAGATTAATCAGGTAATTATGTTGCGTCCAACCGAATCTCCAATTGTTTTCATTCAGCAATTGGGGCGTGGACTTCGAAAAGCAGAAGAAAAAGAATACGTTGTTGTTTTGGATTTTATTGGAAATTATGGGAATAATTTTATGATACCAATTGCGTTATCCGGAGATCTCAGTTATAACAAGGATAATATTCGCCGTTATGTTACAGAAGGCGGACGAGTAATCCCTGGGGCAAGTACGATCCACTTTGACGAGGTTTCAAGAAAACGAATTTTTCAAGCGATTGATAATGCGAATTTTAGTGATATTAAATTGATTCGTGAGAATTATACAAATCTGAAAAATAAGTTAGGACATATTCCGGTATTGGGTGATTTTGATAAATACGGAGAAATGGATGTACTTCGGATTTTTGATAATAATAGCTTGGGCTCTTATTATAAGTTTCTTGTGAAATATGAAAAAGAATATACAATTCGGTTGTCCGAAGCGGAAGAAAAGGTAATAGAATTCGTTTCTAAAAAGCTGGCAAGTGGGAAAAGAATTCATGAGCTGGAAATGTTGAAACGATTGCTTAAATATCAACATGGAATCATGGCCCAATTAAAGAAATCATTGCATGAAAATTATAACTGTTCCATGGATGATGATTGCGCAGAGAATGTTGTTAACATGATGACAAATGAATTCCCTACAAGCGCAGCTAAGAAAACATATTCTCAGTGTGTTTTTTTAGAAAAAGAAGGATCAGACTACAGTATGTCCCAATCATTTGGCGAAATGCTGAAAAATGAAGATTTCTATAATATCTTAGAAGAACTAATTGACTTTGGTATTTCTCGTTATAAAGAAAATTTCAGCATGCGTTATCAAGATACGGATTTAGTTCTGTATCAAAAATATACATACGAAGATGCTTGTCGTTTGTTAAATTGGGAAAGAAATGAAGTTCCATTGAATATTGGTGGTTATAAGTACGATAAAAAAACAAAAACATTTCCTGTATTTATCAACTATGATAAGCAGGATGATATTAGTGATACTACAAAATACGAAGACCATTTTACAAGCCACAATAGATTGATTGCGATTTCAAAAAGTGGAAGAAGTATTGAATCAGAAGATGTGCAGAATTTCTTAAATGCGAAGGAACGAGGAATAGATGTTCAGCTTTTTGTGAGAAAAAACAAAGATGATAAAATATCAAAAGAATTCTATTATTTGGGTCGAATGTATGCCACGGGCGAAGTAAAAGAATTTATAATGCCGAATACGGATAAATCAGCAGTTGAAATCGAATGGGCATTGGATACTCCGGTTCGAGAGGATATTTACGAGTACATTATAAATGGGTAATGGTGTTCAGCGATGAGAATAGGAAAGGAATAAATTGTTCATGAAGACAGTTAGAGTTGTTGCTGCTATAATAATTGAAAACGACAAAGTGTTTGCGACACAGCGCGGATATGGTGAATTTAAAGATGGATGGGAATTTCCCGGAGGAAAGATTGAACCTGGCGAGACACCAGAAGAAGCGATTGTAAGAGAAATTAAAGAAGAACTAGATACGGAAGTGGAAGTGATTGAGTTGTTGGATACGGTTGAATACGATTATCCGAACTTTCATTTATCTATGGGGTGCTTTATTTGTAAAATCAAATCCGGGGATTTGGTGCTCAAAGAACATGAAGCTGCAAAATGGTTGACGAAGGACACACTGGGAAGTGTGGAGTGGCTACCGGCGGATATGGGATTAGTCGGAGAAATTGAAAAATATTTGAAGGAAGATTAACATGTTTAAAATTACAGAAGGTGACTTTAAAAATCAAACATATGGGGACGAAAGTTATTTGTCTAATTGGCCAATGCTTTATATTTTGGAAAATGGAAAGCAAGCTTATATTGGAGAGTCAAATCATGTGAAAAATCGTATGTCCCAGCATCATAGTTCTGTAGATAAGCGAATTTTCGATAAAGTACATTTTATTTATTCTTCTAGATTTAATCAGTCTGTTACATTTGATTATGAGTCAAAGCTGATTCAGTATATTGTGGCCGATGAGCTTTATGAAGTGCGCAACAAAAATGCTGGAATGGCAGACAAAGAATATTATGGAAAAAAAGAATATGATGAGAAATTCCAGGTTCTTTGGCGCAGCTTGCAGCGTGAAAAGTTAGTGAAGCATTCTTTAGAAGAACTTGAAAATTCAGATCTATTTAAATATTCACCATTTAAAGAACTGAATAATGATCAAAGAACAGCAGTAGAAGAAATTGTTGATTCCTTAAAACAAGAAGAAAATCAAACTGTAGTTGTAAATGGTATGCCTGGAAGTGGAAAGACAATCGTTGCAATTTTTCTATTGAAATATTTGAGAGACAGTGAAGAATTTAAGGATAAAAAGATTGGTTTTGTGGTGCCACAGACTTCCTTGAGAAAGACGTTAAAAGGCATTTTTAAGAGTATTTATGGACTTAAGGCGTCTGATGTTTTGTCGCCTTCTGATGTGACAAAACAGTATTATGATATTTTGCTTGTAGATGAAGCACATAGATTGCATCAGTATAAAAATATTTCATATATGGGAGCGTTTAAAGCAAGTTGCAAAAGAATTGGTCTAACAACGGAAAGTGATGAGTTAGATTGGATACTTCATCAATGTAAATGTCCTGTACTTTTCTATGATGAAATGCAGATTGTTGGTCCATCAGGAATTGATGTGAAACGGTTTGGTAGTAAAATGAAAATAGAACAAGCAAAACGTATGCTTACTTATTACAGCTTACAAACACAGATGCGTGTAAAAGGTGGAAATGATTATATTGCTTATGTAAAAGAAATTTTATCCGGCGAAGTGAAGTCGAAGAAAAGTTTTGCAAATTACAATTTAATATTAATGACTGACTTTACGAAGTTCAATAATTTGATGTACCAGAAGGAAAAAGAAGTAGGCCTGGTGAGAATGGCAGCTGGATATGCATGGGACTGGCTTAGTAAAAATGATAAAACTGTTTATGATATTGAGATTCAGGAAATAAAGAAACAATGGAATCATTGTACAGAAGGTTGGGTTCATTCAGAAAATGCAATTGATGAGGTCGGGTGTATCCATTCTATACAGGGGTATGACTTAAATTATGCGTTTATTATTCTTGGGGATGAAATAGGATATGATCCGGATGAAAAAAATATTATAATTCGTGCGGAAAATTATTTCGATCAAAATGGTAAAAAGACAGCAGAATATGAAGAACTTAAAGAGTATATACAACATATTTATTATGTTCTTATGACAAGAGGAATTCGAGGAACATATTTATATGTAAGCGATCCGAATCTTAGAGATTATATTTCACGATATGTAGATGTAGAATAAGGGGAGAAGAGGTATATCAAAATGACACAAGAAACGATTAATGAGGTATTAGAGTTCAGAGATGATAGAGATTGGAAACAGTTTCATAATCCCAAAGATTTGGCTATTTCTATTAGTCTGGAAGCAGCAGAATTGCTTGAAGTATTCCAGTGGAGTGCAGGAGATGTGGTTTGTGAAAAAAAGTTGGATAAAATAAAGGAAGAGTTAGCTGATGTAGTTAACTATTGTATTCTAATGGCTGATACTTGCGGATTGGACTTAGATGAAATTGTTCGTGACAAAGTTAAAAAGAACAATGAGAAATATCCAGTAGAGAAAGCCTTTGGGAGTAAAGAAAAGTATACAGAATTTAAATAACAAAGTATTCTTCCTTGCTTAACAAGACTGTAACCACAGGAACCAAAGAAAGAACAGCTACACAGATCCTCGCTGGGTGACTATGCATCAGATTATGGATCCGGATAAGAAATATCATCCAAATGAGAAGTGGCATTTGAAGAAAGGGTCAAAAGCAATTTACGTGGAGTACTGGTATCCATATGATGTGACAAATAAGAAAGCTATGACTTGGGAAGAGTATAAAAATGATCTTGCCAATGGGAGAAGTGAAAAGGAATTTACCCTCGCGACCAGATACACGGCAGTATTCAATGCACATGAGGTGGAAGGAATGCCGGAGCTTACGGTAGAGAAACATCCGGAGATTGCGATGGATGACTTAGTGAAGAAGTTATCTGAAGGAATGGGTGTAGAAATCTTGACAGATGGTGGGGATCGAGCTTATTATTCACCATCACAGGATAAGATTCATTTGCCAACACCGGAATCTTTCCATAGCGAGTATGCTTTTAATTCAACTGCCCTTCATGAGGAAGCGCATGCTTCCGGACATCCAAATAGACTGAACAGACCACAGAGCGCATTTTTCGGCACAGACCAGTATGCTTATGAAGAACTGGTAGCTGAGATGTGCTCTTGTTTTATGGGTTCAGAACTGAAAATGGAAGCAACACCGGAACATATCGAAAACCATAAAGCCTATGTGCAGTCTTGGATTGGAGCAATCCGTGAGAAACCGGAGACGCTGATTAGAGCTATTAAGGATGCGCAAGCGGCAGCTAATTATATGGATTATAAGGCAGGACTTATTACCGAAAAAGAATATGAGAAGGCTTGCGGGGCTGTGATGGAAGTGAAGCAGAAGAGCAGGGAAATGGAGAGATAGGTGACCATAAAATCTGTTTGGAAAGATTTTAAATGCAAAAATTGCAGAAAAAGTGAAAAAACGAGGCATAAAAATTGAGATTCAGGAATTTAGTTTCAAAGTTGTTAGGATAATCAAGAGGTAAATACGCACATTTGCGCCCACTAATCCTATCTTTTAGAATAAAAGAAAAAGGGGTGCATCACATGTTTGGCAGAAAAAAGAAAGAAAAATTTTATGTGGAATTAAGTCCTGCAGAAGTTAGAATTTTTGTAACAGCTCTGATGAATTTCAGAAATAAGTGCATGATACTTGGAAAACCAACAGAGGATATCAATGACCTTCTGTTGATGGTAATGAAATAAACGAGTGCTTTTGAGCCAGATTGAAAAAAAACATTCCTTATGTTATCATTATCAGGGAAACAGAAATAAAAAAGAGAGATGATTATATGCATAAAGATCCTTTTAAAGAGTATATACGACAATCAGAACCGAATAAACGTGACAAAGGATATGCCTGGCATACAGCAATTGGTCTTCAGGCGGTTGACGGATTAAAAACATCAAAGTATTTGATAGATACTGCCATTAAAAATATTGAGGGCGATATTTCTATTGATGAGGCGCAGGAGCTTCTTAATAGCTATTATGAAGAAAATCCAAAGTCTGGAGATGATGAACGTACAGAAGAAGCGGATAAGGTAGCAGTCAGGATAGCAAAAATTCTTTCGGAAAAGGCATTTAGCTTTACTCCAAATGAATATATTTCCATTCATAAGAAATTATTTACTGGAATATATGGACATGCTGGAAAAATTAGAGATTACAATATTACAAAAAAAGAATGGGTACTTGATGGTGCAACAGTTCTTTATGGAAGCGCATCAGAACTTCGAGCTACTTTAGAGTATGATTTTTCGGAAGAAAAGAAATTCAGTTACAGGAATTTAACAATGGATGAAATTATTCATCATCTTGCAATATTCGTGTCAAGACTATGGCAGATTCATATATTTGGTGAAGGAAATACGAGAACAACGGCAGTTTTCTTTATTAAGTATCTGCGTACACTTGGCTTTGATGCGACGAATGATATTTTTGCAGAAAATGCCTGGTATTTTAGAAATGCGCTTGTACGTGCTAACTATAACGATTTAAAAAATGGCATTCATGAAACAACTGAATACTTGGAAGTGTTTTTAAGAAATCTATTGTTAGACGAAAGAAATGAGCTTCATAATCGATCAATGCATATTAGTGGATCTTTCAACAAAAAAATGGACATTGAAAGCGAGAAAGTGGACATTGAATGTGCAAAAGTGGATATTCGAAATAAAATAATGAGTTTTTCGGATAGAATTTCGGAAAAAACAATAAATCACACAATTAACATTTTTTTGGAATGTGGAACAAAAGAATATTTTGGAAGAACTGTTATAGAAGAGATTACCGGTTTGAAAGCTTCAGGGGCATCTAAGTTGATAAAATTATTACTTGATAGTAATATAATTATTCCTGTAAGTGGACATGGAAAAGGTAAATATCGCTTTTTATATACTGGTTCAGTCGATAAAAACAAAGGTAAATAGAAATATGTAATGGCCGTGGAGCGTAAAAACTCTGCGGCTTTTTCATTTGAAGGGAGTGAAAAGAAATGCATAGCATTATCTATCTGGCAGTGATGTTTATCGCCAAGGTGATAGACAATGCCATAAATACAACAAAAACAATTATGATCCAGAGAAGTCGGTGGGTACTCGCAGGAATTGCGGTGATACTTTCCGACTTTATTTATTTCTGGATCATGCGAAATGTGGTGACTTCCGATAACATGCTGACCATGCTGATTGTGGCAGTGGCTGGTGGCGTGGGATGTTCTATTGCTTGTTTTATGAACGACAAGCTGTCCAAAGACCGAACTTACGTCAATGTAATCATGTCGGATAATCTGGAAGCAATGAAAGATCTGAGAGATTTTCTGGCAGAGCATCATATCACAAATGTTGCTGCAGACAGCTACACACTGGATTGGAACACCAAAACTATTACAATAACAGCTTATCCGGAAACTAAAGCAGAAAGTCGTCTGATTAATGAATATATTGATAAAAGTCAGATGAAATTCAAACGAGTAGTTCAGCCGGGATAAGGGAAAGGAAAATATATGTCATATGTAAAAGCAGAGGCCATTGAGCAGGCCCGTAGAATTGACCTTCTTACATACCTTTCTTGTTGTGAACCTAGCAATTTGGTCCATATTTCAGGAAATAATTACTGCACCAGAGAACACGATTCTTTAAAGATTAATAATGGAAAATGGTATTGGTTTTCTAGAGGGATTGGTGGCGTGAGTGCCTTGGATTATTTGATGAAGGTTAAAGAATATTCCCTGCCTGAAGCAGTGGAATTATTGGTTGGTAGAGATGCAGTTGTGGAACCGCCAACGAGCGAATACAAATATCCAACAAAACCAGAGCGTAAGCTATTGATGCCGGAACTTACGGACAAGCCTTATCTTGCAAAGAAATATCTTCGAGAGAGAGGTATCCATCAGGAGATTATTCAGTATTGCATTGATCACAGTTTGCTTTTTGAAACAGCAAAATATCATAATGCTGTATTTGTAGGATACGATAAACAAGGAATTGCAAAATATGCTGCTATGCGTGGAACAAAGTCTTCTTATAAGGGGGAGGTTACAGGTAGTGATAAACGCTTTTCGTTTTCAATAACAGAAACAACGAATGCAGAGCAGGTTCATTTGTTTGAATCAGCAATCGATTTGTTAAGCTTTGCGACGGTTGAATTACAGGAAGGGCGTAACTGGAAACAGGATGCTCTGCTATCCCTTGCAGGTGTGTTTCAGACAAAGAGAAAAGATGTAGTTCCGGTGGCTTTGAGTCAGTACTTAAGTGACCATCCCCACGTTTCTGTGATCCATCTTCATTTGGATAATGATGAGGTTGGACGTGGAGCTGCAGCCGGAATTATAGCTGGTCTTTCAGAGAAATATGAGATTTACGATGAGCCACCGGCAGAAGGATTTAAGGATGTGAATGAACAGCTTATGGCGAAAATGGAGCAAAGCAAAAAGAAGGAGGAAAGGTCGCGATGAGAGAAGAAACTAAAGAACAGAGTATCCGAGTGGTACTTGTGGAACCTGGAAAATATGCCAGGGAAGCAGTGATAGGAACAGAACTTTCTGATCTTCAGGAGGTATGTGGAGGTTGGATTCAGACCTATTATCCTTTTGAGGAAATGGTTTGTATCGTTTGCAATGATGAAGGAAAATTGATAGGGACACAATGGTTTAAGGATAGAGGACAATGGGGTGATAACTCCATGGAGCCAGCGGCAGGAACGATTATCTTTTTCGATTGGGATGGGGATAATGATCCAGATCATGTTGGCATAGTGGAATATACAGAAAATGGTGTGGTACATACCATTGAAGGAAATTCGGGAGATACATGTAGACAGAGACAGTATTCGGTAGGAAATGGCCAGATTTATGGGTATGGATTTGTGCATGAAAGTCTCGTTCTTCCTGACGATGGCAGCCAGTCCATTGGTGACTTAAAAGCGATGGTTATGGAGGTAAATGCCACACAGGTAGATCCAGTTGACAGACTTTCTGATGATGTATATCACTATGACGCACAGGATAAGGTGTTTGAGAAAGCACAGGATTTTGAATCCAGAATGGCAGAGAAAGTAGCTGTAAAGGATGCTGACCGCAAGCCATCCCTTCGTCAGAAACTTGAAACAAAGAAACAGGAATCTAAGGAGCAGGAGCCTAAGATACCAAAAGCAGAGAAACATCGTAGCAACGATGCGGAACTTTAAGGAGGTGCCACAGTATGAGTACAATGAATCGTTATAAAGCATATACAGGAGCAATTGCTTCTGCAAAAAAGGAAAAAACTGAGACAAAGCCAGAAAATGGTGGAAAGAAATCCATCCTTGCGCGTCTTCAGGAAGCAAAGAAATAAGAGTTTAGCAGTGGGCGGGTATCTTCGGGTACCTGCCTTTTTTGCAGAAAGGAATCTTTATGGAAGAGCAGAAAAGTCAGTTTGACCGTGTCAAAGAAATCACGGATCAGTTAGAAGAAGGAATTGCCAACTTGTTTGAGTCAGATGCCTTTAAGCAGTACCTTACAACCTTGAGCAAATTCCATAATTACAGTTTAAATAACACTCTGTTAATCGCTATGCAAAAACCGGATGCAACCCTTGTGGCAGGTTACACAGCCTGGCAGAAGCAGTTTGGTCGTCAGGTACAAAAGGGCGAGAAAGCAATCAAAATCCTGGCTCCTACACCTTACAAAAAGAAGGTCAATGTAGAAAAGCAGGATCCAAATACAGGAGAAGTGCTAAGAAATCCAGATGGTACAGCCCAAACAGAAATCCAAGAAGTGATGCAGTCGGCATTTAAGATCGTAAATGTCTTTGATATCAGTTCTACAGAAGGCAAGGAACTGCCAACCATTGGTGTAGATGAGTTATTAGGGGATGTTAATCAGTACGAGAATTTTATGAATGTGCTTAAGGCATCTTGTCCCGTACCTATTTCCTTTGAGCAGATTGATTCCGGAGCTAAGGGCTATTATCACCAGACAGAACAGCGCATTGCCTTGCAGGAAGGTATGAGTGAGGTTCAGACAGTAAAGACCTTAATTCATGAGATGGCTCATCAGAAGCTTCATGCGGTCAATCCAACCACAAAGGAACCTGTAGGAGAAAAAGGAAATCAGACAAGACATGTCAAGGAGGTGGAAGCGGAATCGGTGGCATTTACAGTGTGTCAGCACTTTGGCATTGATACTTCAGATTACAGCTTTGCTTATGTGGCAGGCTGGTCACATGGCAAGGAAACACCAGAGTTAAAAGCTTCTCTAAATACCATCCGACAGGCTGCCAGTGAGATGATTACTACTATTGAAGGGAATATGCAGGAACTTAGCAAAGACTTGAATATTAAGCAGGATGTTGTTGAAGAAAATCCTTTTGAAAAACAGGAAAATGCGTTGCCAGTTGCGGAGCAGGTGGACGCAGTGCCAACTGTAGAAAAGCCTGAGAAAGAAAAGGCTACAGAAAAAGCTCCTAAGAAATCAGTTCGAGCCAATCTGCAGAAGAAACAGGAAACGGTTAAGGAGCAGAAACAGAAAGCTCCATCAAAGAAAAAAGTCAAGGGGGATATGGAATTATGATGATGAATATTGCGGAATTAAGTGTTGTTCGTATTGTTGCAGGACATACAAAAGAGGAAACCATTAAGAATTTAAAGCTGTTATGTGAGGCTGTGCAGGATGAAGAAACCTTGGTTTATGCAAAATCTGCTTTAAAGAAAATGGAGCAGATGGAAGATCAGAAATACACAAATTTAGATTATGCAGATTTGGAGGATGCCTATGAAGGATAAGGAAAGAAGCTATAAGTTTTATCAGCTTACATGGGATGAAGATAATCGATTCCGACATTTTGAATCCTATGAGGGACTAAAAAAAGAAGGAATGCAGGTAGAAGCTGACCGTTATGAGTTAGTATACAGTGGCACCATGAATTCAGATGATACCTTGGATAGTTTGTATGACAGATTCAACTGGGAACATCCAGCAGATTTCAGAGGCCATTCCATGAGTACCAGTGACATTGTTGTTATCCATGAAAATGGTAAGGATACAGCGTATTACGTTGATACCTTTGGGTTCCAGATTGTGCCAGAGTTCTTCAATCAGAATTCATTAGCCAAGGTAGAAGAAATGCTAGAGGATGATTACGGCATGATTGACGGCATTATCAATAATGGATCCAAGAAGGAAAAAGATGCGGAAGAATTAGCAGATAAGTCAGATGTTAAGCCTTCTGTGAGAGAGCGTTTAGAAGCTGGAAAGGAAGCGGTAAAGGCCTATGACAATGCAAAATCAGTCGAACCAAAGAAGGTCCGAGCAGACGGTCGAGAAGAAATCTCGTAAAAAGAAAACGTCTATTTTGCAGCTGTTAAAAGATTTGGATGAACATGAGTTTATTGTGTCCATCCCTATTGAAGGGAGGGATGCCGGTGAGTACGAAGAATCCCTTTAAATTAAAACAGGCTGCAATTCGTATGGTATCAGCACCACCAATTAAGTCCGCAGAGCCTCTGTGCTCCCCAGAAGCAGCCATTCGTGTCATGGCACAGGGATTGAAGGAGTATGACAGAGAGGTGGTCTGCTTGGTCAATCTGAAGTCAGATTTGTCACCAATCAATTTTAATATCGTCAGTATGGGAGCATTGGATCAATCCATCGTACATCCAAGAGAAATGCTGAAGAGCATGATTCTTAGCAATTCAGCAAAGGTAATGATGCTACACTTGCATCCCAGTGGCATCCTTAATCCATCAAAGGACGATATTACAATTACAGACCGCATGCAACAGGTGTGTAGTCTTGTAGGAATTCAGCTTGTCGATCACATCATTATCGGTGTCCAGAATGACAAAAGCTATTATTCCTTTATGGAAAAGTCAGTGTTGCCGATGGAAGCCGTGAGATTTGCCAAGACAGTAGATGAACTTAAGTGGGATGTACCAGTTGCTGCAGAAGGTACTAATCCGTATCACAAGGAATCTGTGCTTGGGAAGCTACAGAGTAAAAAGACAGAAGTTGCGAAGAAGAGTACCAAGAGTGTTGTAAAGAAAACGCAGGATATAGATTTATAAGAAGAATTTCAGGAGGAAAATAAGATGTTTTATCAGAAATATATGATTCATTTAAAAGGCGGAACACAAGTTGAGGTCGAGGAGCCATACGACCTTCCTTGGGAGAAAAGCTTGTTTACGATGTATGAGAAAACAAAAGAATCGGGAGCAATAGTTGCAAGAAATCCAGTAGGAGACAGCATCTGCATCCTTAAGAAGAATATCTCATTTATTCGTATGACTCATGTTGTAAAAGCATAAATGAAAACCAGCCATCGTGTACCTTTGCAGTGGTGTGCTACCCGTCAAGAGGACAATGAAAAATAATAAATTTTTCTCCGTCAGCCTATTAACCGGCTGGCGGTATTTTTATGCTGCTTTCAACGTAAGTTCATGAAAGGCCATCGGTGATGTTAGAATATAAATAGTACAAAATAAACATGACCATTTTCGATAAATAGTATATGATAGTCATAGATCAAGGAGGAGAATGGTTATGGCAAAAGGTACAAAATATTCCCAACAGTTTAAAGAGGATGCAGTACAGTATCGCTTGGATCATCCGGAGCTGCCACTTCGCAAAGCTGCGGAGAATCTTGGAGTCAGCGAATCTGCACTGAAAAACTGGATGAAAGCAGCAAAGGAACATAAAGGAGAGGTTCCTACCCGTGGTTCTGGAAATTATGCAAGTGAGGAAGCAAAAGAGATTGCCAGATTGCAGCGTGAATTACGAGATACGAAGGATGCTCTTGAAGTGTTAAAAAAAGCAATCGGTATTCTGGGAAACTGACAAAAGCTCTTTACACGGCTACTTCTGAGTACGTGAAAGAAATCAAATCCCTGCCCGTGAAACGTCAGGTTTCTGTCAGCGGAATACTGAAAAAATTAGGCGTTTCACGTTCGGGTTACAATGCATGGAAGAAACGGGTTCCTTCGGACACGTCTGTTCGCCGTGCAGTTTTAAAAGAAAAAATTCAAAAGATCTACGAGGAATCCCATCAAAACTACGGTGCTCCTAAAATTACTGCAGAATTGCGAAAATCCGGGGAGTATGTTTCCGAAAAAACAGTTGGAAATTATATGCGTCAAATGGGAATCAAAGCCCATTGGGTGAAACCATATATCCAGACAACCATAGATTCTGATTTCAGCCAGAAGCTCAAAAATATCCTCAACGAGGAATTCAATCCTGCTCATCCAGATGCTGTCTGGTGTTCAGATATCACTTATATTTGGACATTTGAAGGATTTGTGTATCTTACCAGTGTGATGGATCTGTATTCAAGAAAAATCATTTCCTGGGTGTTGAGTGAGACGCTGGAGGCCTCCCACATAGTGGAATGTGTTGAAAAAGCAAAACGTGTCAGAAATGTTGAAAAACCGTTGATCTTCCACTGCGACAGAGGATGCCAGTACGTATCGGAAGCATTTCAAAAAGCAACCAAAGGTATGATTCACAGTTATTCAAAGAAAGCATATCCATGGGATAACGCCTGTATCGAATCTTTCCATGCACTTTTGAAGAGAGAATGGATCAACCGGTTTAAAATCTTTAATTATGCACATGCACATAAATTGATTTTTGAATACATCGAAACATTTTACAATACCGTGCGCATTCACAGTCATTGTGGATATTTGTCTCCAAATGAATATGAGGAACAATATCTTGAAAACATCGAGGAGAATGCAATAAAAATAGCAAGTTAAACTTCGCTCAGAACAGAGAAAATTGGTTACATTTAATTTGTACTTTTTCTTGACATAGGACCACGGTGTCATTATATGTAACTTACGCTGTAGTCGTCGGTTGTTATAGTATTCAATATAGTCTTGGATGCCTTGGATTAATTCTTCTTTTGATGTAAAGCGTTTCCCATAATACATTTCCCGTTTTAAAATTCCCCAAAATCCTTCCATTGGTCCATTGTCAATACAGTGTGCAACTCTGGACATACTTTGTTTCATATGATGTTTCTTCAGCCGACTATAAAATGCCTGACTGGTATATTGGAATCCCCGGTCCGAATGAAAAAGCGGATGCGCATCAGGCTCTGCCGTTACCGCCTGATCAAATGTATCCATAACAAGGGCATTATCATTATGCGCGCTGATTTTATACGAGACAATCCTGCGGTCGCACAGATCAAGAATCGCACTTAAATATATTTTGTGTACTTCTACCCCTATATAATATTTGAACTCTGTTACATCTGTCAGCCATTTCTCATTCGGTTTATCTGCGTGAAACTCCCGGTGAAGAAAGTTTTTCGCAATGTGGGAGGGATTCCTGTCTGCTTTCGTACAGCTCTTCGGCTTCCATTTGATAGATGACTGTATTCCGATTTTCCGGCAGATTCTCAGAATCCTCTTATCATTGGCCGGAATCCCATAATTTACAGCCAGTTCATCACGGATACGCCGATAACCCATATCTGGATGCAGCCGATGTATTTCCCTGATAATATCGGCAATCTGTTCATTCCTGATCTCATTGTCACTTTTGGGATGTTTCAGCCATCGGTAATAGGAAGAACGAGTAATTCCAAGGTATCTGCACATTTGTTTGACCGGATATCCTTTTGATTTGGACAGTTCCCTGATTGCCTGATATTCACATAATTTATGTATTAAAGAAAGCGATCCCTCCTTTCTAATTCCCTTACTTTTTTTAACAGGTCATTCTCCATCTGTAAGTCTTTATTTTTACGTTCCAGCTCTGCGATACGGTCCCGTAATTCTTCTTCTGGAGTGCGGCTTGGCTTAGAGCCGATCCGCCGGCCTCTCCGATCCTCCAAACCGGCACTTCCCATTTTTTCATACCGTTCCACCCAATTTCGGACCTGCTGATAGGAACAATCATACTTCAAGGCCATTGCCCCATAATTCCGGTCATGGTCAAGACAGTCTTTTACAATGCAGATTCGTTCCTCCAGTGTTGTTTTTCTTGCTTTCTTCATAGCGCTACCTCCGGTAAGTTCTTTTAATTCCTTACCTTCATTATACGCCTTGATCCAACTTGAAAGTTGAGAATGCTGTCGGATTCCGAATTTTACACATATTTCATCTAACGATCCCTCTCCGGAAAGGTATGCATGAACTGCCTGCAATTTCAATTCTTTTGAGTAGCGTTTATTTGTCTTAGGAGACAGTAAACTTTCTGGTCCGTCTGTTTTATAGATCCTGATCCAATCCTGAACACTCCGCTTATTTACACCGCACATTTTTGCAGCGCCTTTTTGGCTAAGTTCTCCGTTCAGGTACTGTTCTACGATTTCTACTTTTTTTACTGCATCAATTTTACTTTTTCTGGACATAAAATACCCCCAAGTAGGTTTTTATATTTTTGTGTCCTACTTGAGGGTATCATATCACAGTGCATGGTGGCTGGAAAACTCTATGATTAGTTGAGTGTCCAATTTATTGAGCGTAAATCAGATAACAGCTTGTTGTATTCAGTTTCATTACATGTGTTGGGCTTAGTAAAGTCATGAATCCATTCGTGTTCTTTGTTGGATTTAAAATAACGCCATACCCAACCATTTGTATAAATAACATTACTATTATATGTTGATAGATATCCTTTTTGTCGGTAGTAATCAATTAGCCGGTTATTAAATCTTTTATATAAATTCGCATTCTTAATTTCGCTTGTAGAATATTTGACTTCTATACATCCATGCCTTTTTATATCTTTAAGGTTATCAGTCCTATTAGTAATAACAAAGTCAGGTATTGCACATAGATGATCTATTATTAATGGTCTATTTCCCCTTTTTTTGTAAGAGGAAGTATCGATTAACATATATTCATTATTGTCTAAGGTTGAATTGTAAATGATATCATAGACAATGTGACTATATCCATTTTCAATACGGCTTATATTTTTAACTTCATATAGTCTTTTTATAAAAGTGTCAAAAGTCATTCTTAGATTCTCCTTCTAATATGTTTTTTGATTGGTAGGCAAGTAATTGTTTCGTTAGTAATTCTTCTATTCTTTCAACAACGGTGGTAGGCTCAGTTATTTTAACTCCACCACCAAGTCCAATAATCCATCCCAGGAATTGATCGCTAGGAATCACATCCACATGAGCCATAAAGTGTTCATCATCTTTCTTCATCATCAGTGTATCCTTGCCAAAACGGTCGATGATAACACCAGCCATATTATTGTGGCATTCAAGCGTAACGTGCTTAGATTCGCCTCCCAGCATGCCGAAGAGGCTACGAGAGTAAGCAGCAATATTCAGCTCCTTCATTTTCTTTTGACCTTCACGCTTATCGTCAGTAGAAGAGATGCGGAGCATTTTATCTACACGGAAATGCTTAATCATCTCAGAGTAAGAATCATATCCAATCATGTAGTAATTCTCATCATCCCAAACAAGATGCCAAGGGCTAATAACATAACGCTGGCCATCATGACGCAATTCGCGTTCTTTTGTAGGAGTCCACTGGAAGTATTGGAATGTGATTTGCTTGTTATCACTAATAGCTGCATGAATGCTGTCAACGTTAATAAGGATACTTTCGTTCATAGTCTTAACACGTCCAGCGGTAATAACTTGACGATGCAATTGCTTAGCTTCATGCTCGCTGACAAGAGATTCCAATTTCTTGATCAGAGAATTAGATTTCTTCTCAGTGATGAATTTTGCAGATTGTACTGAATCCACAAGAAGTTTTAATTCAGCTAACTCAAACTGACGAGAGGCAAGATGATAGACCACAGTCTTACCACATTGCTCACTGACAATATCAAGTCCATATCGTTTCAATTCCTCAAAGTCTAAGTACAGTGTCTTACGATCTGCAGTGACTTCATAAGCATTTAACTGCGCAGTAATTTCTGCAAGAGTTAATGCATGAGACTCATCGGTTTTCTCCATGAATATTTTTGTGAGATAAAGAAGTTTTAGCTTCTGATTATTTCCTTTTGCCATACGGTAGCCCTCCCAAGTGCTTTAAGTTGATTATATCATGTTGGGAGATTTTTGGGACTACTAAATTGCATCGAGGGAGTTTTTTCGCCATTACATTTTGCTAATATCTATATAACAAAGAAACTGATGAAAGATAAATGGCAAATGTAAGAGGTAGCTCACATGAATTACTTAGTTTTAGATTTAGAAATGTGTGGTGTTGCTAAGCACTACCGTACAGATAAATTTCATTACGCAACAGAGATTATTCAGATCGGTGCAGTGCTTTTAGATGAAGAGTACCAGCGTATTGCAGAGATTAGACAGTACGTGCATCCAGTGTATGGCGTAATTGACAATTTCATTCTTAAGCTGACAGGAATCAGTAATTCAGATGTGAAGCATGCTCCTTGTTTAGAAGATGCTATGAAGCATATGTTGAACTGGATTGGAGATCGAGAGTACAAGGTCATTGCCTGGAGCGAAAATGATTACAATCAGTTCTATAGAGAAATTAAGTCTAAGGAAATCGAAGATGAAAGAATTCAAAACTTCATGGATAAAGAAAACTGGGTGGATTATCAGGCAATCTTTGGTGAGAGGTTTGAATTCAACCGTGAAGTAGGTTTGGAAGAAGCATTATTATACTGCGAAATAGAAGCAGAAGGTAGATTCCATGATGGTCTTTGTGACGCCATCAACACAGCAGCACTTATAAAAAAGTTAGAACTTCATCCTGAATTCACTATTGAGAATTACGAAAAAGGAATGATGGAAGAAACAGAACCATTGAACTATAGTTTGGGAGACCTGTTTACAAATTTAGGTTTCCAGTGCATAGCATAAGGAGGCGTGCGATGAAAGGAATATTTGGAAATATGTTTGATTTTAACGGCGATGGAGACTTGGATCTATTTGAACAGGCTGCAGAATTTTCATTCTTAAACGAGCTGATGGATGAAGAAGAAAAAAGAGAAGCTTTAGAAGCAGAGGGACTAGATTCTGATTTAGATGATTTTTAGAATGGAGGGAACAGTAATGGAAGATATTTATTTTACACTTACAGGAACACAGTATCATTACGGAAAGGAATTTTTAGAAGTAGGAATGCGTGTGATGTTAGAAAAAGAACCAGATAATGAATATGACAAGGAAGCTATCCAGGTAAAAGTTGAAGGACTTGGATGCATCGGTTATGTAGCAAATAGTCCACGTACAGTAGTGGGAGAGAGCTATAGCGCAGGCAGACTTTATGACAAAATTGGCGACAGGGCATTTGGAAAAGTGCTGTATGTCATGCCAACAGGTGTGCTTTGCAAGCTTAGCAAAAAATCTTTAGTAACAGAGGAACTAGAAGACATTCAGATTCAAATTCAGGAGGATATTAATGAATAAAGTAATTTTAATGGGAAGACTTACACGAGACCCTGAGGTTCGATACTCAGGTGGAGATAATGCAACTGCAGTTGCCAGATATTCTTTGGCAGTGGACCGAAGATTCAAAAGAGATAATGAACCATCGGCAGACTTTATTAACTGTGTAGGTTTTGGAAAGACAGCAGAGTTTGCTGAAAAATATTTCCGAAAGGGAATGCGTATTTGTGTTGTTGGTCGTATTCAGACTGGTAGTTATACCAATCGCGACGGTCAGAAAGTTTATACAACTGATGTAGTTGTAGAAGAGCAGGAGTTTGCTGAAAGCAAAGGAGCTTCTGAAAATAATGGGGCTGACAGACCACAGCCTACAACAGACAATAATGGATTTATGAATATTCCAGATGGCATAGACGAAGAGCTGCCATTTAACTAAAGCAGATGAGAGGCAGATTTTTTCTGCCTCCTTAAGTTGCGTTAAGAGCGTTCTTGTGATTGTTCTTGATTCTTTTCAAGAGTTTTTTCCTTTATGTAAGTAGAAAGATTTTGATGAATCGCCTGTAGTTCATACAGCTTAGACCTTGCAAAAGAATAAGTTTCATACTGTGCATTATTAGTAGCAACAAGCTGGTCGCGTTCTTCACGAAGAGCTTTGAGTGATGGGATGGGATTACCACCTGACAATTCTTTCAGTGATTTTCTGGCAGATTCATACAACATAATCTCCGGCAAATGTTCTTCACGGAACTTTACTTTATTCCGGGCATTTCGAAATTCATTGTAGACTTTTTTGTTTGCATAGTACTGACCAGAATATCGAATCATGTCTCTTACAACTTTTAATCGGTCCTGTGTTTCTTTTAAGGAAGCACGTTTCTCAGATGTATCAGTTGCTGTAGAAGAGAGTAGAGATTCAATGTCAGTCATTTCCTGGAGTCCATGTTCAACCATAAAGTTGTGAGATTCAACAAGCTTATTCAGATTACTGAGCTTTACCTTCTGTGCATAAAAAGGATTTTGCATTGCTTTAATGTCTAACTCAAGTTGAACAACGATAGTGATTCTTCTTCCATCATGAAGAACAGAAGCAAATTTATCTCCGGTAGGAGCGGTAACAGTATCAATCACTAAAGACGATTTGAAGATAGAACGTTCAATTGAAATTCTTTCAAAGTCAGTGCCAAGTGATTTGCCACGAATCGGTTTTCTATGATCAGGAAGCAAAAAAGAAATTTGTTTTCTGCTTTCATGAACTTCAATACCATATTGCTCGTACAGTTTTTTCTGAAATTCATCGTAGCTACGACAGTCAGAAATAATAGAACTGATTACACGACGAAGATATCCTTTGTCAGTTTCAAAGACAGTCTTTGTAGGTGTAACACCATTAGTAAGCTGCTCTGCATTGCTTTGATCTAATGCATGTTGACCTTTTCTTTGCGCCCAGTATTCGCGATCTGTAACACGAATCTTGGCCGGAGAGAGAAGATCCACTTGATAGAATCCTTCTTGCTGACATAGATTCATAGTTTCCTGTTTTAAATATTTTAGGAAATCTTTTGTAACATGATGCTTCTTACCAGCAAGAGAATCAGCAGGGCGTTCCATAAAGTCTTGTCTTTCGACATCAAGCGCACGAACACTGTTGATGACAATATGTGTGTGAATATTTCCAGCGCTGTTATGTCCATCAGGATGAGTGCAGACAATTGTTTGATGCCCAGGAAAGTTTTTCTTGGCAAATGCAATAGCTAATTGCTGTGCCTGCTCAGGAGTCAGTCCGTTTTCATCACGGTCTCTTGGATCAAAGCTGAGAATATAGTGATGTGCTTTAATATCAGCTCTAGTCTGATTCTGATTGTAACGAGCGTTTAGTTCCTGACATTCCTGATGAAAAGATTCTGGATCGCAGTTAATTCCATCGAGTAAAAATTCTTCTCGCGGAATACGACGACCGTGTTCGTCAAGAATTGGTTTATTGGTAAACTCATCATGCTGAGTAGTGAGATAATCTACAGTTGCATTGTAACTTGCGTTCTTAATTGAAATATGTTTAATGACTGCCACGATATTCACCTACCATTTCTTCAAGCTTGTCACGCATCTCATACAGTTCAGAGATGCAATCGAGGACTTGATTACGAACTTGTCCATTAGGTTCACCACCTTGATTCAGGTGTTTGGCAATTTGATTAAGATTACCACGACAGTTACCAAGTCCACGAAAAATTTCTAAGACTTCAGTACTGTCGAAAACAACTTCCTGCTTAATTACAGGATGATGATCTAGAATGAGCTGACGAATGTACTCAGTTCGTGGGATGTGAGCTGCCAATGCATCATTGGTAAGTACATTATAAAGCTCTTCAGTAAAACGAATTTTGATTTCCCGGTTTTTAGCCGGTGAGATAGATTTTTTTGGTCTTGCCATAGGTAGCATACCTCCTCTTTGAATAGTCGAAGACTTTCAAAAGCCGTGACGAAGGAACCAAATGAGGGTTTGGGGAATCATCATACCCAACAAGTTGCCTGGCAAGATAATTATGAAATTAATTATCGGGTCCCAAGGCGAAACTTGCTCTTAGTTACTTATAAAGCCTTCTACTATTTAGATGTGGACAGAAATGAGTGGAATGCTGAAAAAATAGTGAAAAAATCCATAGAATATATATAAATCTTATAAAACAAGTACCCAATCCGCAAGAAAAATACCCTCAAACAAGAAATATATGGTATACTTAAATTGACAGAATATTACACGTTTCTTTAAAAGAAAGAGGAAAACAAATGGGTGTATCATATAAAAAATTATTCAAATTGATGATTGATCGTGACATGAAAAAAAGGACCTAAAGGAAATGGCATCAATAGGTAATAGTACTATGACTAAATTAGCCAAAGATGAGAATGTTACCATGGACGTTATGGCTAAAATATGTAATGCACTAAATTGTACTATGGATGAAATTGTAGAAGTTTTACCAGATGAAGAAATAATGAAATAAAGTTATGGGGATAAAGATATGGCTAAAATGATTGATAAATTACCAGAATATGAAGGTGAAAAGAAAGTATGGGACTGCTTTTCGAAGAATCTTCCACAACAATATGTAGTGTATAATACTCGTTCAATCAAGGGATGGGAATATGATTTCTGTGTAATGGCAGAAAATGTCGGATTATTTATTATAGAGGTAAAGGGTTGGTTACCACAAAATATATTTAATGTTGTAGGAGAGGATGCCATAATTCTGTCTGGAGAGGAACAGCCACAATCTAGTCCGAGAAAACAAGCGCGTGGATACAGATTTAATATGATTAATTTGTTGAAGCAGGAGTTGGGAATGAATCCATTAGTTATGGATTTAGTTTGCTATCCAATGATTAGTAAAAATGAATACTTGGAAAAAAGATTAGATATTGTTTCGGATGAAACAGAAACTATTTTTAAAGAAGATTTAGAGGATTCTGCTTTATTATTTCAAAAACTAATAGGACGTTACAATATCAACAAGAGTACACCACATGATATTTTAGATGCAAAGCGTTTTGCACTTATTAGACATCACTTTGAACCCAACTTTGATTTGAAAGAGAGCGAAGAAAACTTAAATCCAGGATATTCTAGATTACGAATCGAAAAAAACTTATTAAGTAATGATAAAGCAGATGAGATTGTTGAAGAATATTTTAAGGGAATAAAAGAAATAGTTTTTGTTGATTCACGAGAATCCATGTGTTTATTGGCGAATAAGGTAGAATCAATTTTATTCAAGAAGAAATTAGCACCAGTAAAGGGAAATTTAGCGGTTGGAACTAGAAAATTTGACGACTCAACTCTAAAAGATTTGTATTCCATTTTTAATTTTGAAGTTTACGTTCTTAATGATATCGAATCGTATGTAAATGATTCGATCCTGATTGAAGAAGGTTTGTTTGATGATGAACAAAAAACTTTGTTGAAGTCATTAGCAGAAGTGACACCTTTTAATTTTCAACAATTTGAAATAGAACATGCACCATCGTCGAGCAATATTATGGTTGCAGCTGGAGCTGGAACTGGAAAAACTTATTCCATGGTATCTAGAGTGGCGTATTTATGTAATAGAACAGCAGACGCTGTAGTCGATATTGTTAGTGATATTGCAATGATTACTTTTACTAAAGATGCTGCTGAAAACATGAATAGTAGATTGAAACGTATGTTTATGAACTATTTTGTGCTCACGTCTAATGAAAAATATATGCATTTGATTGAGGATATGAATCAAATTCAAATTTCTACAATTCATAAATTTGCAATTTCATTATTACGTAAAGAATGTATGCGAATGGGCATCGGTTTTGACAGCCAAATATCAAGTGAAACATTTGAGCGAAGAAATATTTATCACTCAAAACTAGATATATACTTGAGCGAAAAAACGGAGGAAAATCCAAATTTTGTACATCAGCTAACTATTCCATCATATGAACTAGAAAGTATGTTAATTGGATTTTGTGATCAGTTATATAATCGCAGCATTGATATTAAAACTGTTGATACATCATCATTAGGAAATCCAATAGGGTCAATCCCATATTTTAATGAATTAATAGAACGTGTTGTTATTCCATCTGAAATACAATATGCAAATGATATAAAAGAAAAGAACTTGATTAGTTTAAGAGATTGCATGATAAACATTCATAAGTTTGTGGAAAATAACAGCATTAGAGGTACTGGAATTAACTACAAATATGTTTTTATTGATGAATTTCAGGACACGGATGATGTACAAATTGAAACAATTCTAGGTCTTCAAAAAATGTTTGGAAATGATTGTAGATTGTTTGTTGTTGGAGATCTTAAACAAAGTATTTACAGATTTAGAGGTGCTACATTAAGTGCTTTTGAAAAAGTGGGGGCTAGTAGTGACTTATGGAAAGAGTATTCATTAAATAGGAATTATAGAACAGATGGAAGATTACTAGATATATTTGATGCGGTCTTTACTGAAATGGGAGCGCAAGAATTGCTTCCTTATGAAGATGAAGATCATTTAAAAAGTCGAGTGATAAAAGAATACACAGATGACCTTTTAGTTAGAAAAGTGGAAACACATGGAAAAGATAAAGATAAATTTATTGAAGATTTGTTCAATGAAATTCGTTTCCAAAAAGAAGAAATTGAAAAGCTTTCTAAACAAAAAAAATTAAGTAAAGAAGAAATGACTATAGCCATCTTAGTAAGATATAACTATCAGATTTCAAATTTGGTAAAAGCTGCAGAAGATACCGAGCTAGTTATTAAAGTTACAGAAGGTGGAAATCTGTTTAGATTACCATCTACTAGAGATTTATATAAATTAGTTCTTGCAATTACACATCCATACAATAAGGTTTATCTAGTTAATTTAATAGAATCAAATTATGTTTCTATGAAAATACAGTTGTCAAATTTTAAAGGGTATAAGTCGGAAGAAAAATTAGACGAATTAGTTAGAATATTGGATGAATATTTCATGTTGCTTCTTGGAAAAAAATGGAATGAGATAATATCGGATTTTGAAACAAGACCGGTTTTAGTGGTATTAAGAGAAATATATGAAGCGATCAAACCATGGATTACCTATTCTAATAATAAAGAATTGCAGTTGCATTATAAAAGTAATTATGAATGCTTGCTTGAAAAAATAACACAAAAGTATTCTAGAGAGTATTTGACGGTTAATATGATTGGAGAATATTTAAAAATCAATATAACCACTTATCAGGAAGAGGCATCTAGAAGCAAAGAGATCGAAACAGATGAGGTTAGTATTATATGTACGACAATACATAAATCAAAAGGTCTTGAATATGGAACAGTAATTCTCCCTTATACATCTGATGATATTTCCAGTACATATCATTCTGGTCTCAGTGTAAATTGTGTGAATGGTAAATTAATTTATAGTTATGGATCTGGTCGTGGAAATATGGACTATAGTGATGGTTACATGATTGATACTGAATCAATGGAACAAGAGAAAGAAGAATCTAGAATTTTGTATGTTGCATTAACAAGAGCAATTCGAAATTTAGTATGGGTAAAAGATTTAGATAGCACAGTACAGCAGTGCTGGGGTAATTTTATGGAGGTTATTGAATAATGGCAATTACAATATATACATATAGCAATCCATATGAAATACATAAGGAACCGTATTGGGCATCTATTCAAAATTGCTTTCATTTGTGTGTATCACAAACATTAGTAAACGGATTATGTGACCAATATAAAGAGTTTTATAAAGGAAAACTCACTACGGTGACAAAATTTATTAATACACTATATGAAGATTGGGAAAGTGATTCAATTGCAATTAGTCAACGCGCTGCTATTGATAATTTGATCGAGTGCATGGATTTTTCTGCAATAGTACAGGATATAGATGCTGCAGATATTATCTCTTCACTTAAGAGAAATAGAAGCGAAGTTGTTGAAAGCGTTCGAACTATGTTTGAACTTGGGATGGATCCGGCTAATATCAGAGATGAAAAATTATCATATGATCAGAAGTGTATTGTTGAAATATATAAGGAATTAATTTTGACGAACAACAAGTTCTTTAAAATTAAGGAAAGCTTTAAAGAAGAAGAAATCGACACTGCAATTGAAAACACTATTCAGGATGTTTCCAAAGAAAAATGTGATTCTACAAAAATAAGAAAAGACTCAATTATAGTACATGGAATTCATCAGTTCACACCTATCATGTTAAAAATGATAGAAGAGTTGAGCAAATATAAATTAGTAGTAATCCTTTTCAATTATCAAGTTGATTATAAAAATGTATATCAAACATGGTTGGATGTGTATTCTTCGTTTGAATCAAAAATTGTTTTTTCACCCAAAAATTTGAATAATAATACTCAATATTTCGAAGGTGGAAAGATTGCAGATAACATTGCTGCACTAATTGCTGGAAATACAAGTGTTATAGACTTTTCAAATAAAATTGAAGTGACGGAATTTGACAATGCCACTGAATTTGCTGGATATATTGCAAAGAAATTCGAAACAGCAGAAGCATTAAGAAAAGATGATAACTATATTCATTCAGCATTGTATTATATGGATGAACAGTTATATGCAGCAAATAGTGAAGTAAATAGTATTTTAAAAATTTATTTTCCTGAACAATTTGGAGAAAGGGCTTTTTTAGACTATCCTATAGGACATTTTTTCTTATCAATAACTAATATGTGGGATCCCGATACCCAATCATTATGTATTAAAGAAATAAATGATCTGTATGAGTGTTTATCTTGTGGAATTATAGTCGAACAAAAGCACGGGGAAATAATTTCAATACTAGATAAGACAAAGCTTTATTATGGTAAAGAAACTTCAATAAAAGGAATTATTAAGAAGTTGAGGAAACTGAAAAATCGCATAGATGAAATTGCAGATGATGATAATGAAAAATTGGAATTTCAACGTGTTGAATACTTTGATATCTCTGATTCGGAAATTGATACTTTGATAAATGCATTAAAAGAATTGAATGATATTACAAAATATTTTTATGATGATTTTAGTGATCAAAGAAATGATTTCAAGTCATTCTATAAAAAAATCAGCGACGTACTTGTTTCAAGAGTGTTAGATGTTCAAGAGATAGATTCAGAATTTAAGGATATTGTAGAAAGAGTATTGCAAAGATTAAATGAAGTTAAAGATGTAGAAGCCAATGCGTCATTTGATTGTTTAAGAGAAACGATGCAATTATATCTTCAGCAAATTCCTTCTGAAGGAAAAGGTGCAAACTGGATTGTTAGAAATTTTGAACAGATTGATGGTGACGTTTTAAGAAAGAATAAGAATAATCAGAATAAAGTATACCATTTTGCTTGCTTATCCGATCGAGATATGAGTATTACACGAAAAGATGAGTTTCCATGGCCATTAGACATTAATTTTTTTGAAGTTGCACAGGCACCAGTAGATTGGAAATATCAGGTTTTCGTAACATCAAGATTAGAGTATAAGAACTTTAGACGTTATGCATTGATATACGGATTAGCATTTAGTAAATGTGCAATTAAATTAAGTTATATAAAAAAGGAAGGAGATTGCGAATCCGAATTATATTATCTGTTAAGAATATTAGGTGCAAAAGTATCACCATATGAACCCGAAATGAAAGATGATTATCGGAAAAAGGCTGATTACATTCAGATTCAAGGATTTAAAATGAATGAGTTTAATCAGTATGATCTTATGAGATACAGACTTTGTAAATATAGATTTTTAATGGAATCAGTAATAGAAGGAAAAAGTGTATATAAGGATGAGTTCTTATTACAAAAATATCTAACAATTGTATTAGAACACAGAGCTCGAAGACATTTTGAAGGAAAAGTATTTGTTAAAAATATTGTATTTGATTACTTAAATATTCAAATGGACGACCTAAAAGAAAAGTTTGTATTTATCAATTATGCAGAAGCAATAGATATTGTAAGGACTGCTTTTGCATACATCGAAAAATATGCTTTGTTTAATGGAAAGTTTATGAATTTAAAAGAAAAAGAGTTTGATCATATGATTAAAAGAGAAGATTTTCTTACAGCAAAAATTAATACAGCTTCAAAAGTTGATACCAAAGAAATTTTTAAGAATTCTACACAACAAGAGGTAAATGCAACACTTAATGAAAACACTCTACTTGAAACTGCTTATAAGAAAATGCTAAATCCTTTGTGTTCAACATGTTCAGAAAAAGACATATGTTTAGAGTCCTTTAAATCCAAAAAAGCATAGGGGGATTACTATGATTAAGGAAGGAATGTTTGTGAGATGTCCAATAGATAGAGAACACCCTCATGATCCTAGAATATTTGCAACCGGTAAGGTGTTGAGTATAAATGATTTTAATGAAACAGCTCATATCAAATTTTCGGATCCATTTGATCAAAAAAAATATTTTGAATATATTCCAGATGAAGTTAAAGAGGCACCATTAGCTGCGTTAGATCATTGTCATTTATTTAAAGGATCTTTGGTGAAATGGGGAAGAAGAACATCTAGAGTAGTTGAATATAAGGGAAATGATAGTGATTTTTATGAATATTATCTGCAGGATACTGTAACTAAAGAATATAGATGTGTAAATGAGGTGGATTTAGTTACATCTTTTATTTCTGGTAGTGCGAATCCTATACAACAATTAAAAAAATATGAGTTTCAGAATCCTTGCTGGTATTTAGGACGTCAAATAGTAAAAGACACTATGAATGTATTAGATAATTCAATTTTAGGATTTAAAGAATTAGCAGGGTGTAAGATTTATTTAAAGGCCTTCCAGCTTAATACGATAATACAATGTTTACAAAGTGAACGCTGTAGATACATGTTGGCCGATGAGGTTGGTTTAGGAAAAACAATTGAAGCTTGTTCGGTCTTGAAAATCTATTTGTCTAATAATGCAGAAAAACAGGTTTTAATAACAGTACCTAGAGCATTAATTGCTCAGTGGAGAACGGAATTATTATTTAAATTTGGGTTGTTAGAGGGAAATGATGAAAATGGAAATTCGATTAAACTTATTCCAGTAGAAAGTTTATCGAAAGAAGAGTGTGTCGTAGATTGGGATTTTGTTATTGTTGATGAGGTTCATAATTATTTAGATAGAAAAGGAAGATATGGATTTATTCACGCAATAAGTCGTCATTCAGAAAACATTATTTTACTTAGTGCTACTCCAATTCAGCAAAGACAAGAAGAGTATTTGGATTTATTAAGACTGATTCTTCCTGATAAATATGATGATATGCCAATTGAGAAGTTCAGCGAATTGGTAGGAAAACAGAATAGAATTTCCAGACTAACTTATTCACTTTTAGATGAGGTGGACAGTTTTAAAAATGAGTTGTTGCCTGAAATTGAAGCCGAAAATCCGCATGAGGATGAAGATGTTCAAGATGAATTAGAAGTAATTGAAGAAAATTTAAATGATTTAGCTGACGAAATCGATGATACGAAATTATTTGAGTTAGTATCTAGTATCGATACCTCAAAAGAAGACTTCGGAATATACGATATACAAGTAATAGTTTCCTATATTTGTGATAACTTCCAATTAGAACGAAATATAATTCGTGGAAGAAGAGCTGTTTTGGGTGTATATCCTAAAAATGAAGATGGCGAATTTGCTGAAAGAGCAGTTCATGAACTTACATACGAAATTTCAGAAGAAAAGAATTATTATGAAAATGAGGCGTATCGTCAACTTAAAGAGTGGATTTTAGCTCAGGAAGGAAGTTTAGAAGACTCTAGTGTAAAAGATATTATTCAACCGCTGATAGAAGCATTTTTCAGTTCACCTTGGGCCTATAAAGCACGACTTACAGAGTTAGGAGATAAATATGCAATCCCTGCTGATGTAATTAAGACAGCTTCAAGATGGCTTGAAGAAGAAGAAACCGCAGTTGATAATCTTGCAGATGTTATGGATGATATTGAAAGTCATCCATCAAGATTAGTTAATTTGATTAATCACATAGATCAAGAATTATTTGGCGAGAAAATAGTTATTTTTACAGATCAGATAGAAACCTTTAATGCATATTATAAGGTATTTAAAGATGTATTTGGAGACGAAGTTACTGGATTTGCTGAATCAATCAATAGAGACAAGGCAGAAGTTAATATATATAGATTCCAGTCGGACCCAAATTGTAAAATGTTGATTTGTGATAAATCAGGTGGAGAAGGTAGAAACCTACAAATAGCTGATTATGTAATTCATTTGGATTTGCCTTGGAACATTAACACTATCGAACAACGAATTGGCCGATTAGATAGAATGGGACGAAATGTAAAAAAACCTGTGACTTCTGTTGTAATTCATTCAGTAGATAGTTATGAAGAACAACTTTTTAAATTTTGGAATGATGGATTAAATGTATTTTGTCAATCATTGAGTGGTCTAGAAATCATTATGAATGATATAAATAACAAAATAAAAGAATCTATTAAAACTGATTTCGAATTTGGATTATATCGTTTGATTCCTGAATTAATTAAAGAAGCTGAAAAGATGCGTGAAACTGTACAGCGTGAACAAATATTTGATACCGCCGCGATGAGATTTAGACCTCTTTATCTGCAATTGGAAAAGTTGTTGCATAATTATCAATTCAATGAAAATAAATTGTTTGCAGAAACAATGATGAGTTGGGCATCACTTGCAGGATTTGGAGAACTAGAACATGGCGCAAATGATGGTTTTGTCGCATTTGACGAGCATAATTTTTCGGTAAGATCTGCACAGAATTCATTTTTGATTCCTCCTAACTGGGATCATTATATGTCTAAAAAGCAAAACGAGATTGCCATAAAAGCGCAAAGAGGTCTTGAAGAGGAAAAGAAAAAGAATATAAATCATAATAACAGAATGATAATGGGATCATTCGACAGACAAGTAGCGATAAAAAATGATTATATTCATTTTTATGCACCAGGCGATGAGATTTTTGATTGTATCGTTGAAAATGCTATGGGTTCATATAAAGGTATGTGCACAGCTTTGGCTGCAGAATCAAGTGTAAATTGGAAGGGATTTATCTACACATATTCGATTGAACCTAATGAGAGACTTTTGCTCGATTCTAGAATGTCATTATATTCACTTGGAATGTTTAGACAGTATTTAGCATCAGCTATACAGGTTATTCCTGTTGGTTTTTCATCATTTAGTGAGGTTCCAGATAAAACGGTAATATCTGAGCATAGAAGATTATCACAAATGGGATATTTTAATCGTTCAGATTCAATTGATCATTTGGGAAGAAGAGGAAAAGAAAATGGATTCTTAGGTATTTCTTCTAAGTATCGAGCAAGTAATCTTGATTGGTTTAGAAGTCAATATTCTGAAGAAAAATGGGAAAATCTTGTTGAACAAAGCAGTCAAATAGCTAGAAAAAAAGCACGAACAGGCTTTCAAAAAGACTCTAATTTGCTTGGCGCAAAAGAAATGGTTGATCAGATTTTATCCATGAAAGAATCTAGAGAAAAATATTATGGAACTGAAGGAAACGAATCTATAGACGAACTGAGAAAACAGTATGAAGTAATAATTGAGAGCTTGTCCAAGCCTATTATTCGTTTAGAATCCGCTTGCTTTATGTGGTTGGTGAAAAAATGAAAAAAGAACTGATAGTAGATTTAATTGAAAAATTAATAAATGATGAGCCTTATGACCTAGAATTACTTGACAATGTTTATACAGAAACACTAGTTGAAGAATTTTTGTTAAATACGGCATATCGTTTAGTGAATACCTATACAAGGTACAACGAAGGAAAATGTGGAACAGCAGATTATTTAGTTGTTATTCGTGGATTTATGTTAACTTATCAAAGTTCACTTAGATTTGACAACGCACAGAATTTTTCTGATTTAGCTGATTATGGAATTTATTTTGATTCGCTGGGGAAAAAATATTATGCAGTATTTGATATTCCGGAATTTATAATGCATAAGCAATTTGTATCTGACTCATTTATTACATCGAGTACAGATGTTCCTGTAACACATTCAAAATTTAGCCTTAAGACAAATACGTTTATAGAAGAGACAACAGGTTTTAAAAACTTTAAATCATTTGAACAGAAATTATGTGTATATGGAGCACTTAATACGCCGAATGGATTCACATCGTTAATTTCAATGCCAACAGGCGGAGGAAAAAGCTTAGTTACCCAGGCACTTGGATATGAAAAAAATGGTTTATCGGTTGTAATAGTTCCGACTGTTTCTTTGGCAATAGACCAGGAAAGAGCAGCACGCACAAATATTAAGTGTTATAAAGAAGGTGAAATCTACTGCTATTATAGTGGGATAAAAAATTTTAAAGAAATAAAAACTGCTATTGAACAAAGAAGCGTAAGATTGCTTTTTATATCTCCAGAAGCATTGATTAAGAATGAGCAATTTAGTGAATTAATTTCAAAAGCAAATATGGACAGATACCTCAAGAATATTATTATTGATGAAGCTCATATAGTAGTGGCTTGGGGTGACTTTTTCAGAGTTGATTATCAGTGCATAAGTCCGTGGAGAAATGAGCTATTAAAGGTTAATCCAGAGTTGAGAACATATTTGTTATCAGCAACATATCGTGACGAAACGGTATTATCATTAAAACATCTTTTTGCAATAAATAACGATTGGCTAGAAATAAGATGCGATTCATTGAGAAAAGAACCACGTTTTATTTATAGTAAAGCTAAAAATTATTCTGATAAACGAAAAAAAGTTTTAGATATGGTTAATTTGCTTCCACATCCAATGATTTTATATGTTAATGCTCCATATGAAGCAGATAAATGGAAAGAGTATCTAGAAAATAAAGGGTATTCAAATATTAATACTTTTACGGGTGACACAAAGTCAAACGAAAGAAGAAATCTAATTGATGATTGGGTCAATAACAAATTTGATTTAATGATAGCGACATCTGCATTTGGCGTGGGTGTAGATAAGCCAGATGTTAGAAGTGTAGTACATCTTTATATGCCTGAGAGTCCAGATACATATTATCAAGAATTGGGAAGAGGCGGAAGAGATGGTCTTCCTTGTATTAGTGCCATGTGTATTGATGAAGATGATATTTCAAGAGCTTTTAATCATGTGAGCAAAGTTCTAACAACGGATAAGTTTTGGGGACGATGGTGGAGTATGTATCGAAACCCAAACAATCAGTGGCAGGGTGGTAATATTGCAATTATGGCTTCTACAAAGCCTAATTATAATAAAATTAATTATTTTGAAGAAGGCAATGATACCGATGAAAAGTGGAATATCAATGTATTACTTCTGTTGAATAGAAAAAAACAAATCAAAATAACAGGGTTAGATTTGGATGCGGAAAATAGATATATTTTCACTGTGAAGATATTAAATGATGTTATTACACAAGAAACGAGTGAAGCTAAAGCAGTTTTTGAAAAAATAAGAGATGAAGAAGCAATGAAATCTCAAAATGCTTTTTTTACAATAAAGAATGCAATTGATAAATCTGATCGATTATGTTGGTCGGAAATGTTTTTTGAAACATATCCTTTAGTATCTGAATGTTGTCCAGGCTGCAATTGTCATGAAAATATGATAATTACAGAAAACAATCGTTTCCCACTGGTTGTTGATGTGAAAGGACCAGAGAAAAATCTGACAGATGAAATGGTTGATTTTTTTGCAAATACAAATGAAGCATTGATTATCACAGATGAAGATCCAGGTGAATTAATACAAAAATATAAACCTAATGTTGTGGTAAGTAGTTCTCTAGACAATATAAGAGAATCAAATATCGTTGGAATTAATTATATGAATTTTCAAGAATTAAGAGCTCTTCAAGTTCATGATAATGGTTTTTACATTTCAGGATTAGTAATGGCAATATATGATGATGATAAAGATCAAGCTAAAGCAGAGTATCAAACTATTTATAAGTATTTAAATAAAAAAAGATATGTGATACATGTTTCTAAACATGATTTTTGTGTGTCAAACAATACAGGAAAAATGATTACAGATCAAATTGATGGGACTGTAATTAGATAGGAGGAAAAATGTTTACTGGGAAAATGGTTACAGAAGCAATACCTGCAAGGGTTTTTGCTTTGTATAGAATTGTAACATCTAAGAAAAATATTTCTCGATCTGATTTACAAGAATTAATGGAACCAAAAGAAATATATGAAGGCACTTCTTATTTTTCTACAATATTAAAAACAGCAACTGAATTAAAACTAGTTGATATTCAGGATAATTATGTAACAGCTATTGTTCCAAAAGAGGAGTTAAAAACAATAGAAGATTTAAGAACGTATATAATTTCTAAGTTGGATAATTATGAAGAAGAACAGTTTTATAAGTGTACAAATGCGATTGTGAATCTAGATGAGAAAATATATAAATACAGTTCGATTTCAGATAATGAAATGTTGAATTATTTATCAGAAAAATCCGATCAACAGATTACTGCACCAATGGCCAGAGGATGGAGATTTTGGGCACAATTTTTGGGATTTGGATATATGAATGGTTTTGTTTTCCTTCCAAATGCTTATGTGTTTGTTAAAGATGTAATAAAACTTATGGACTTAGAAAAAAAGAAAGAATATCAAATTGATGATTTTATGACAAGATTTAACCAATATGGAAAAATACTGTCAGGCAATCCCAAAAGTGAGAAAAACCTAAATATTGCGTTTTCAAGTGCGTTAAGACAACTACATGAAAATGGAGAAATATCTTTGAAATATGTCTCTGATAAGGGTAGCAAGTGGATTTTATATCCATCTAATGAGGCGTTCAATGATCCTATAGGCGCGATTATTTATAAGGGGGTTAAATAATGAATATTGAGATAGCAAAGCAAAGATATAAAAGTGTTTTTCGCCCTGACGTAATTAATAACACAAAAGGTGATTTTTTGGCAACCCATGTGCCAATGAAAAATTTATATGTAACTTCTCATGCGGATGTTACTCTACAAGATAAAAAACATCCGATGACGGAGGAAGAGGTTTTTGATAGATTTTTCGCTTCAAGTGAGGAAGATCAATTTGTATTAGTAAAAGGAGCAAGTGGTGCTGGTAAGTCTCATTTAATTAGATGGTTTTACACAATGTTGGAGCTTCGTAAAACTGAAAGAGAAATAGTATTACCTATTAAAAGAGCTGATAACACGTTAAAAGGAACTATAAAGCAGCTGATAGATATGCCAGAAGTTCAAAATATGCCCAATAAGAATCTTTACAAAAAATTGGCATCTGCATCAACAACTATGCCTGAAATAGAATTAAAAAACACAATTTACTATACATTTGTAAATTTGATTGAGAGTGATGATGGAAAAGCTGGCGAAGATACTGAGAGAATGATAAATCGTGTGAATCGCCAACATTTAGTAGCACTTCTTCAGAATTCTTTGTTTAAAGAAAGGTTGATGTTAGAAGATGGACCAATCGAAAGAATCTATTGTAAATTTGCAGAAAATAAGACTACAGAAGTTAATGACAAGGCTGCAGAATTCATAAGTGCAGATTTTGAACTTGACTCGGATTTTTTTTATGAGTTATTGAATTCTGGTGCAGATGAAAAAGCTAGAAAAATTGCAAATAAACTTATTGATAATGACGCTTTTGTGAAAAAAATTGTGGATTATATAAACTTATTTGTAGAAAAAGTGATTCAGAGATGTGCTGGCTTAGAACCGGGAGATTTAGGGCTAGTAATACAAGAAATACGACAAGAACTTTATAAACAAGGAAAAACATTAACTATTTTAATTGAGGATATTACGGCAGCATCTGGAGTTGATGACTCGTTATTAGACGCGTTATTGACTAATAAGGTTGCATATCCTGATAAGAATCTGTGTAGGATCAATTCTATAGTAGGTTCTACAGACGGTTACTATGTTGATAAATTTCGTGTAAATACTAAAGCTAGAATTGAAAATTTTATTAATGTATCAGATGATATGTTTAATAATGATGTAAATGGACTAGTAGAGTTTTTTGCAAGATACTTGAATACAATATCATTGCCCGAAGATGCTATTGATAAGTGGTTAGGCAATAAAGCTGACCCAGATTTATATCCAGTGCATGAGGTGACTATCGGCAATGGATGGGATGAATTTAAATTGGGGAATTCTCATATTAATCTATTTCCTTTTTCATCTAGAGCAATTACATTTTTGTATAAAAAACAGGATTCGAATATGCGACATCCACGAGCATTGATGAGAGATATTTTGGAACCGTATATCAAAAATTCGTTAGAAGATTTACAAGATTATCCAAAAAGAAGGTCATCGCTTGAGGGAATGGATCCTACATTACAAAATACCATATACAATCGAAATGATCTTGATGATAACACAAAAATCAGGTTGACACAGTTTATGTATATATGGGGTGATGGTACTAATAATGTATATTCTAAAGATGGAGTTAGATATATTGGTGGAATAGCAGATTGTGTTTATGAACAATTAGGATTACCATTACTTGACGGAAAACAGGTTGAAACGCCGACTGGCGAAGATGAAGATCCTACACAAATTGATCCTCCAAAGCCAGTTACACCAGATCCAGCTGTACAGATAGTTAAAGAAAATGAGCAGGTGGCCATTGCATTAAAAGAAGTAGATAAATGGATAGAGAATGCAGACTATAAATTAAATATAGGACAGACTACAGCAAATGTAAGAGCTTTAAATGAAGCCAGAAAGAATATGAATGCATATTTATATGCAGTAATAGACTGGGTGTCAGAAGGGGTTCCTATTGATGCAATGGTTAGAGTTAGAGATACAAGTAACAAGTTTTTAGTTTCATTTGAACGACAAACAATGAAGAGTGATTCGGTTGTTGTTTTGCCAGCATCCATAGAATCTAGAAAAATCATAGAAGCATTTGTACGTTGGAGTGAAGTTGGTGGAAAATCATGGAACTTTGAAGGCTCTACAGATTATTTGTTTAGAGTGCAAAAATGGACAGAGAGTATTAAGCCTATAATTGTAAAATCGATTATGAGATATGAAGAAACAGAAATAGACTATTTTTCATTTGCAACAGCTGCAGAGTTCTATCGGTTGATTTTTAATGGGCAATGTAAGAGTTTTCAAAAGCCACAAAACTTTAATGTTGAAATGCTTTTGAAAAAGAAAGAGGCAGATAATTCTAGTAATGGTCATACAAAGAATTGGAATGATCTTTTAAAGAAAATGAATGGTTCGGATGGTACTGATGCAAGAAATTGTGTGCTACAGTATTATAATCTACCACAAGGTACTGCAGTTACATCTACGAATTATGAGTTTGATTACATTTCATTTAATAAAGCTGTAAAAAAAGTTATCAATACAGGATTAAAGTATGGCATTGATGATTTACAGTTAGAAGATCCTGTGAAAAAAAGACGTCTCATGAGCGAATATTTGAAATATATCATTGAAAGAATTGATACTGTTGTATCTGAGGAGAAGACCGCTTTAAACGATGTTATTGATGTATTAGGGAAAGTGGTTGACCTAGATGATATCGATGACGAGGAAGATATCAAAGAAATTATTGCATCAGTTAAAAAGTTTTATAATCAAGCTCAGATTAGTCATATAAGCGTGGCAATACATTATGATGTTTCTTTAATTAACAGTTGTAATAAAAATGCAGGAGCAATAGTGTCTGCTATCAAAACAGCTAATCAGATAAAAGAAACTAATGACACACAGGAATTGTTACTGAAATTTAGTAAAGATCCAGTATTTGCATTAAGTGACTTTGCAAAATTACTTACTTTGACTAATAGTGATGTGGCTATAGCTAAACAGGAAGTTGCAAATAGAATGAACAAAGTTATTTCAGCTGATGGTGGAAATAATACAGATCAATATAATACTGATAAAGAAAATCTGCAGGAATGCAAAAAAATAATTGAGGAGGTGAAATAAATGCTAATTGATGATATTAAACAGGAAATTAAGAGTATGAAGCAATTAGATTCAATCGAATCAGCTGCGCAAGATGCTGAAAGAAGACAAAAAAACGATGCAGATTTCACCTCTTTAGTTCTTGCATTTACATCCTCTGTAGAAAAAATAAAAGAGGCCCAAAACGTACTTGTGTTTAAATTAACTGATGAGACCATTCAATACTTAAATGATGGGGTAAACGGATTAGAGAATGTAATAAGTTCTATGGTGGTAGATGAATCGGCATTGAACGAAGTAAAACAACATATTACAAAAAAGGTGAATCCAGCGTTATCAAAGGAATGGAAGACGTTTCACAAAACAAAAACAATGGGGTTGTCTGGGAAATTATCATCAATAGGTAGTCTTGTTTCAGATAAAAACAAAATTGATACCATCCGAACAAATATTGTTGTGGTCAAGCTTTTTTGTAACACTACGACCTAATTTCCACTACAGGAGTTA
>OLQF01000054.1_pt1 | contig 93546 bp, 87 predicted proteins | sample 1643171 | NCBI WGS metagenome assembly OLQF01 (sample SAMEA3136702, study PRJEB25190) | human gut metagenome | reverse complement strand
CAAAGGCGATTTAGGATGGATTTTAGCAGTAACTGTGAGGGGTACTGAACAGTTATGGTAATAAAATGTCCCGCGTCAGGAGAGAAGAATGGCTGATTCCAATATCACAAAAAATGCGCTTGCATCATCCCTGAAATTGCTGATGACGCAGAAGCCCTTCAGCAAAATCAATGTAAATGACATATGTGAAGGCTGCGGCATGAACCGCAAAAGCTTTTACTATCATTTTAAGGATAAATACGATCTGGTGAACTGGATCTTTTATACAGAATTTGTTTCCAGCATCCATTTGGAGCAATATGACAACGGCTGGCTGCTGCTGGAGGATATCTGCCGCTATTTTTACAGTGAAAAGGAGTTTTACCGCTGCGCCTTTGCCATTAAGGGCCAGAACTCCTTCCAGGATTATTTTTTTGAAGTGATAAAGCCCCTGATTCCGCTGTTTCTTTCAGACAGTATCGTAAACGGCGAGGATCAGAAGTTCTTCCTTGATTTTCTCTGCGACGGTTTTGTATCTGCCCTCGTCCGCTGGCTTTCCGTAGAAAATGAAACCACCGCTGAGGAATTTGTTGGACATCTGAAAAAAATTCTGCTCATCTTCGCCCGGGAAGTTTTTCAGGAGCTGGGGGACGATGCCTCCGCCATAGATACCGAAAATTAACAATAAAAGGGCTGGCTGTCACTTCTGACTGCCGGCCCTTTCATTGTTATTACGGATGCGGTCCATCCTTCTTTTTTTATTCCACCGGTAATGCCGCCATGCCAGCGCGGCGCCGGGGATGCAGGGAAACAGGAAGGTGGCGAAGCGGTACACAAGAGAGGCGGAAACCGCGCTCACGCCGCTTACATAGGTGCCAAAAAACAGAGAAAACACATACTCTACAGCGCCGATTCCGGAAGGGCACGGTATCACAGCCGCCAGCGTCTGTATCAGGGCGGTAAGCAGCATGGTATCCGGAAGGCTTAAGGAGGTTGTCCCGGCAAACAGGAGCCAGGGAACCATATACCAGCAGCTGAGCTTCACCGCATCCAGCAGGCAGATAATTAAAAGAGCTTTTTTATCATGCAGCAAAACGCCTCCCTCCTGCTGGCAAAGCTCCGCCTGCTTTCGAAAGGTATGCGCCTTCTGCTCCGCTTTGCTTCCCGGCTTCAGTTTTTTATCCAGCAACCGGAAAATACGGGCGGTGATTTTCTTTCCTGCGACCGCCGTAATGAGAACCGCGGTTATCAGGGCCGTCAGGATGCATCCCAGAACCATCTGCAGCCGGTAGCTTCGTACCACGGCGTCCCCCTGGATGCATAGGATAATAAAGCCGGTGATTCCATAGAGCGCCACTGCGACCTTGTGCAGAATATACTGCACAAGGCTCATCCCGGTGGCTGTGCCCGCTTCAATTCCTCTGGTATTCAGATAGTAGATTTCCGCCACGCCGGAACCGCTCCCCAATGTGGCCACCCGGTAAAAAGCGCAGTAAAGGGCGCAGGAAATCCCTTCCCTGCAGGTAAATTCCGGCCGGTACCGTTTTGTCATATAATGGATAACCGCGCCCTCCGCCAGAAAATAGCCTGCGGAAAGCAGGCATGCCGCGCCGATAACCATCGGCGGCGTTTTTCCTACCTCCCGCAGTATTTCAGGCAGTGACTGCCTGTTCGCCAGACAAACCAGTATGACGAGTGTCAGCACAAGCAGCCATTTCCAGTATTTTTTCAGGGTTTCCAAAGCCTGTCATCCTTTCGCCTGATGGTGCATCCCTGTATGGGCGCTCTCCGTCCGTTGCTTTTCCGCTTTTCTTTCCGCCTTTTTCTCTTCTTTTTCCTGCTTCTTTTCCATTTCCGCTGACCAAAGCTCCTCCGCCACCGGCTGCCATTCCTTTGCATAGGCCTCGCATTTTCCGCACAGATGGGCAGCGCTTTCCGGGCATTGCAAATCTGTGGATTTCGCGCCGGTCCTTGCTATCATTTCCTGTAGCTTTTCCGGATTTTCCAGCATCGGGCAGGGACGAAGCAGGTTATCGTTAAAGGGCTGTCCCTCTCTGTAAGCCATAAACAACGGCTGCTTTAAGGCATCCAGCAGGGATACCTCCCTGATATTCGCGCCTGAATAATGGATGAAAACGCAAGGCTCCACATCGCCGTTGGGATTGATATGGCAGTAATTCCTGCCGCCGGCAATACAGCCGCCCACAAACTGCCCGTCATTCTGGAAGTCAAAGGCAAACAGCTGCTTTCCACCCTCCATGGCACGGATCTCACGAACCCTGTGGAACATATAAGTACGCTGTTCCATCGTAGGCATCAGCTCCGGCGCCGCATCGTTGCCGACGGGCATATAATGGAAATACCAGGCATAACGGCAGCCCTTTTCAATAATCATATCCAGGAATTCGTCGCTTGTCACCGCCTCCACATTATTTCTGGTATAGCAGATGGAGGTGCCGAAAATCAGGCCGTGCGCTTTCAGACGGTCCATGGCTTCCATAACCCTGTCAAAGCAGCCGTCCCCTCTTCTGCCGTCGTTGGCGTTTTCAAAGCCCTCCAGGCTGATGGAAAGGGACAGATTCCCCACTCTCCTCATCTCCTCGCAGAAGGCGTCATCCACCAGCGTACCGTTGGTAAATGCATGAAATTCACAGTCATTATGCTTCTCGCACAGTTTTATGATATCATCCTTGCGCACCAAAGGCTCGCCGCCGGTGTACATATACAGATAGACGCCCAGCTCCTTGCCCTGGGTAATGATGCTGTCCAGCTCATCATAGCTTAAATTCAGCCTGTTCCCGTATTCCGCCGCCCAGCAGCCGGTGCAATGCAGGTTACAGGCGCTGGTGGGATCCACAAGAAGCAGCCAGGGGATGTTGCAGTTATGTATTTTTCTCATCTGGTTAATTCTCTTGGTTCCATAGAAAAAGGCTTCAAAGCCAAGGTTCAATGCCGTCATTTTAACAACATGGGGATCAATCTCGTTCAGGATGCGGTCCGCATACTGCATCCACTTTCCTTCCGGATCCCTGACCAGCTCCCGCGCCCTGTCATAGTCCTCTTTTTCGAATTTATCTCCGCCCATGAAATTCTCGGCCAAATCAATCAGCTGTAAAAAGCTCTTTTCCCTGTCCTTTTTAACATGTTTTAAAGCGCCGTCAATGGCGATACTGAATGCCTTCCGTTCTGCTGCATGTGCTAATTCCATAATAAAATCCTCCATTCTGCGGCTTAGTCCAACGTATCTTTCGCAGGCTGCCGACTAATTAATTTTATTTTATCCGCAGGTCTTTTGCCTGTCATTGGACACTTAATTCCCTGTGTCCTTATTTGGGACAAATAAAAAAATTGTCCAATTTTTGGACAACCTGCCAAAAACGTCCCTTTTCATGACAAAGACGTACAAGTATGATACAATTAGTCGGGAGAAGCTATTCTGCCGAAAAAACGATTAGGAAGTGATACCACTGAAACCGGAAAAAATTACGCGATTTATGATAGAGGCTGCCGTAGACCGGGGAATCCGGGAAATGCAGGAGGATCCCAAGCGCAGCGTACGCAAGCTTGCCGATCTGGGAAGGCAGTTCTCCAGAGGACGGTTCCAGAAGAATTTTTTTGACCTGTCCCAGACCCTGCTTCAGGATGACAACAGCCCCTACTATACCATCCTCTCCCGTCTCACCCGGGAGACCAACCATGAAACTTTAAAAAAATTTGGGGTAAATATCGGTTATACCAGCTGGACCTACGGCGCCAGCCTGATCCGTTCCTATGAAAAGGAGCACGGCTATGACGTTCCATGGACGGTTTTCATGCATTATCTCCCGGACGGCCCACTCGGTCTGAAACAGATCGGGGGACTGATAGAGGAGGGGCGTTCTATCGGCATCTATACCTATTTTATTTATCTGGAGGAAATGCCGGAAGACTGGACGGAACTGACGGAACTGTTCCATAGCTTTGACAACAGCGCCTTCCTGCTGTTTCTGCCCGACAGGGAACTGGAGGACGGGGATGCAGATTTGCTTTCAGGATGCCGCAATCTGCTGGTTTCCGCGGAAATCGCCTCCTGTTACCGTGAAAATATCCGCCTGTTAAAGCAGCGCGGCTGTATCGTAGCCAACCATTACTATTATTACAGCAGCGATCCGGAGGAAATTACCCGGCAGGTGAAGGACTGTGATTCGCCGCTTCTCCTATTTATCGCCAGAGACGATTGCATGCCGGAGGATCGCAGACGGGTGGCGGATGCGGTTTACGACATACGCTATCATCCCGAATTCCCTGTTTTTCCCGTGGAGCTGCACTCGGATTTCATACGGGTGGATCAGATCATCTCCGGCCGGACCTGCTTGCTTGAGGTGGAGGCAAACGGAAAGGTTTCCCTGCCGGACGGAAGTTTTCTTTCCGCACTGGATCCGGATATGACGCTTGCAGGCCTTCTCAGGAAAATCTCCGGACAGCCCATCTGCGGAGAATATGCCTGAACAGCGGCTGAAAACAGCCCCGCCCCAGGGTATCCTGGGGCGGGGCTTATTTTATATGCGTAACTGTGTTAACCAGCTACCTTTATCCTTTAATTAATTCCGGTAATGGCAAATCCGCTGTCCCGTCCTTCATCCTTCTGGAAAATAATGTTAGGGCGGCCTTCCTCAGCTCCCAGCACATATTTTCCGCCGGAAAGCTCCTTTACTTCGAAAAGATTGGTGGAAAGCACGGCCTTCACCCGTTCGTCCGACAATACCTCCGATACAGGAAGCTTCAGAAGATCTCCTCCGTTTTCAATCGTCTGATCCTCATCTCCCAGATTCACATAAAGAGGATATCCGGCCAGAGAGGAAAGGGAATTGATATCCCTGTATTTACAGGCAAACAGGATATCCGCTGCAAAAGCCAGCGCTTCCCGATCCGCCGCAGGCTTCACGGCACAGTCCGTTATACTGGAAGCAACGCCGTCCTCGCAGGTGACCGTCACCGCCTGCCCAAGAAGGATGCCGTCACTGGTTTCCACCACATCTTCAGTTTCAGGAAGGCTTACTGCATACATCATCCCTTCCGCCGTATCAATAACCAGGCTGTTCATGGCCGCATCCACAACAATTCCGTCATAGGTTCCGGATACTGCCATGGGGATTTCCTCCGATGCCATGTCAAAGGTCCCGCTTTCCTCTGTGCTTCCTGTCTCTTGTGTACTTCCTGTTTCCTCAGTGCCTTCCTGCGCGGATCCTGTCTGCGTCGCTTGGGCGCCCGCCGTTTCCGCCACTTCCTCCGCAGGCTGCGTCACAGTCTCCGTCTTTTTCCCGCAGGCCGTAAAAACAAGGCCGGATATCATGAGCGCCGCAAGCAGAAATGCACCTGCCGCCTTTCTCTTTGCCAAACTTATTTTTTTCATATATACTCCCATCCGCACGTCATGCGTGCTTTTAAAACAGAGGCCGGCAGCTGTCCCTTATTCCGTTCCCTTACAGTTACCGGGACCGCTCATTCCTCTTTCAGGAACAGCCCCACCGGGCAATGGTCGGAACCCATTACGTCCTTATAGATCACCGCATCCTCCAGCCTTTCCTTTAACTGAGAGGATACCAGGAAATAGTCAATGCGCCATCCGGCGTTCTTCTCTCTCGCATGGAAACGGTAGGACCACCAGGAATAGGCACCTTCAGCCTCCGGGTAAAAATACCGGAAGGTATCAATAAAGCCGTTTTCCAGCAGCACGGAAAACTTCTCCCTCTCCTCGTCCGAAAAGCCCGCGTTTTTCCTGTTGGTCTTCGGGTTCTTCAGATCGATTTCCTTATGGGCCACATTCAAATCCCCGCAGAATATCACCGGTTTGGTTTCTTCCAGCTTCTTCAGATATTTCAGGAATTCTTCTTCCCAGGTCATACGGTAGGGCAGCCTTGCCAGCTCTTCCTGGGAATTGGGCGTATACACGGTAACCATATAAAAATCAGGGAATTCCAGGGTAATCACCCTGCCCTCCTGATCATGCTCCTCTATCCCGATTCCATAGGAAACGGAAAGCGGCTCTTTTTTTGTGAAAACAGCTGTCCCGGAATAGCCCTTCTTTACCGCATAATTCCAGTACTGATGATAGCCCGGCAGCTCCAGGGAGATCTGTCCTTCCTGCAGCTTGCTCTCCTGGATACAGAAAATATCCGCGTCCGCTTCCTCAAAAAATTCCATAAAGCCCTTGCCCATACAGGCTCTCAGGCCATTTACATTCCATGATATCAGCTTCATATTATTCTCCTCGGCTTCCTGATTCCGTTTCCGGCAGGCGCACTAAAAATGCAGCAGCCTGGTCGCAATCTGGAAATAAATGATCAATGACAGCGCATCCACAATTGTTGTAATAAAAGGGCTTGCCATAACGGCCGGGTCAAAGCCCACCTTTTTGGCAAACATGGGAAGCGTACAGCCCACAATCTTTGCTACAAATACAGCTACGATGAGGGTCAGGCAGATAACAAGGGCGACCATGACTCCCACCCTGTCAAAAAGCATCAGCTTTACAAAATTGGCCGCCGACAGAGTCGCGCCGCACAGCAGGGACACCCTGGCTTCCTTCCAGATAACCCCGGGCAGATCCGCAAACTGTATTTCATCCAGGGAAATACCACGGATGATGGATACGCTTGCCTGGCTTCCTGCATTTCCGCCCGTATCCATCAGCATGGGGATAAAGGTGGAAAGCACCATACAGGCGCTGAGCGCCGTTTCATAGCTGGCGATGATCCGCCCGGTAAAGGTGGCGGACACCATCAGCAGAAGCAGCCAGGGAATCCTTTTTTTCCAGGTTTCCAGCACGCCTGTCTTCATATATGGTTTGTCACTGGGCACGATAGCCGCCATCTTCTCAATATCCTCTGTCGCTTCTTCCTGGAGGATATCCACGATATCGTCTACCGTAATAATGCCCACCAGCCTGTTTTCATTATCCACGACAGGCATGGCCGTAAAATCGTATTTCTGGAACTGTCTGGCAACCTCCTCCTGGTCCATCAGGGTATTGATGGAGATTACGTTTTCATGCATGATATCCGCAATGATTTCATCCGGCTGGCTCAGCAGCAGGTAGCGCAGGGCCACCGTTCCCACCAGCTTTCTTCTGCTGTCCAGCACATAGCAGATATTTATAGTCTCACTGTCCACGCCGATTTTCCGGATCCTGGCTATGGCTTCGTCCACAGTCAGATTTTCCTTGAGATCCACATATTCCACCGTCATTATGCTTCCGGCGGAATCCTCAGGATATCGGAGAAGGTGATTGATATCCCTCCGTGTCTCCGGGCTGGCGTTTGCCAGGATTTTCTTTACTACATTGGCCGGCATCTCTTCCATAAGATCGGCCGCATCATCCGCCATCAGGTTATCCACGATTCCCGCGGCATCCCTTTCTGACAGGGAGGTGATGATAAACTGCTGATTGTCCACATCCATATAGGAAAAGACGTCAGCCGCCAGATCCTTGGGCAGAATACGGAAAACCTTCAGCATATCCTGCTCTTCCAGCTCCTCCAGCAGGACTGCGATATCAGCGTCGTTCAGCTCTGCCAGCATCTGGCGGAGCCTTGTATACTGCTTGCTGTCAAGCAGCTCCCTTACTTCCTTGCTTTCTTCCATGACAATCTCCTTCCGGCGGTGTCATGACAGCTTTCAGGCATGGCTTCATCCCCGGCGGGGTGCATCCGGCAGCATCCCCGGAAAGCATCACATCCGCCTTACACGTTATTTTGTTTTGCTTCCAACTTCGCCCGGGGACAGGAACATCACCGCTGCTTGCCTTTTTGCTCTTCATTAAAACCACCACCTTCCGGAAAATTATTTTTGTGTCCGCGCGTAAAAACGCCGGTCTGTCAGGCAATTAGTGCCTCTTTTACTTATTTAATACTTTTACACTATAACTTCCCGCTTAATCTTTGTCAACAAAATAGTACCTGTCAACCACTTCCAACTCCGCCCGCGCGCCGGTTGCCTCCGTCAGTTCCTTTATAAGCCGTTCCTCCTCCGGGGCAGGCACCACTGTTTCCAGCGCCACCCGTTCCGTATATTCCGCATTTTCCTGGGGATAGCCCTTCTGTCCCAGAAGGTACTGTATCCGGCCGATATCCGAATAATCCGTTCCAATGCGTATCCGGCTTCCATAGCGCATCGTCGCCGTCTGGCTCGCCTCCAGCCCGGCCTTCACCGCCGCACCATATGCCCTCACCAGCCCGCCGGTGCCCAGCAGGGTTCCTCCGAAATACCGGGTTACCACCACCGCTGCATCGCAGATGCCTTCCCCCAGCAGTACCTCCAGCATGGGACGGCCTGCTGTTCCTGAAGGTTCTCCGTCATCCGAGCATCTGGTCAGCTGCCCGCGCCGGCCGATGACAAACGCCGAACAGTTATGGGAAGCGTCCCAGTATTTCTTTTTCATCTCTTCTATAAAGCTGACGGCTTCTTCTTCCGATTCGGTTCTGCGCACTGTGGCTATGAAGCGTGACTTCTTTTCTGTTATTTCAGCGGTGCCTCCCGTGAGAACACAGCGGTAAGGCTGAAAATTCGTTGTATTTTCCATGTTATTAACTCCATTTGGGATAGATAAAAATGTATAATGTGTACCGCTTACAGTGTCCGGGAGGAAAGGGATGGGGCATACAGAACCGGCCAAAGGCAATGCATCCTTAAAGAAAGGGCAGCTTCAGTTGCCTAACCTCCTTACATTACAAGCGGTTTTCCACGCATATTTTATCTTACCATATTAAAGGGGAAAAGTGTATAAATTTCAGGCGCACAGGATTGTGTTGAAAGATTATAATTGAAAATTTATGATTTAGAATGCCAGCAATCAGTGCTTTGGCGCTTTCTTCCTCCCGGGCCTGGCGAATTTACATAAAATGATATGATATGGCATCAAAAAAGCGGCCATCCTTATATAGACAGGATGACCGCTTTTTGGTTGATTTTATACCCTTTTTATATTATACCCATTTCGATGGGTATTTTCAAGAAAAAAAACGGGAAATATAATTACGTCAGAGGTAGTGGCGTATGATTAGTTATGAACCATTTTTTGATACTATGAAAAAGAAAAATATTTCTTCCTATTGGTTAATTATGCACGGACTTTCCAAGGGAACTTACGAGTCATTGAGGAAGGGGAAGCCCTGCAGTACTGTTACCATTGACAGGTTGTGTACGTTGATGGACTGTGATGTGCCAGATATAATAACTTTTAAGAAAGATTGATGCGCGGTAGAACATGAAAAGTTTTGCCGCGTTTTTTATTTTTTTCAAAAATAAGTTGACATACATACTGCTGGTATGTATAATCAGACATACCGATGGTATGTTTATTGTACATAGTGTGAAGGAGGGTTCTCATGGCGAGGAATAAGTATCCGGAGGAAACGCGTAATCTGATTGTGGATACGGCGGCCAGGCTGTTTGTGGAGAAGGGGTATGAACGTACTTCCATCCAGGACATTATTAATAATCTGGGCGGACTGAGCAAGGGAGCTATTTATCATCATTTTAAATCTAAGGATGAGATAATGAATGCGGTGGCCGATAAGCTTTATGCGGGGGCTACGGAAAAAATGAATGAGATTGTCCGGCGTAAGGATCTGACGGGGCTTGAGAAGCTCCGGATGGTATTTCAGGCGTCTATTTATTCCTCGGCGCAGGAGGAGCTGTTTGCCGCGGCCCCGGATATGCTGGATAATCCGCAGCTTCTGTCGCTGTTTATCCGGAATTCCGTGCAGCAGGAGGCTCCGGCCATGATACAGCCTATTTTAGAGGAGGGTATCGCGGACGGTTCAATTTGTACGGATTATCCGAAGGAGCTGTCTGAGGTGCTTATGCTGATGGGCAATCTCTGGCTGAATCCGCTTGTTTATCATTGTGACACGCTGCAACTGATAAACAGAATGAGATTTTTCCAGCATATGCTCCGTCTCCTGGGACTGGATATTATTGATGATGAAATGTTCATTCCTTTGGAAAAGTACGCACAGCTTTATCAGGAGCATCAGGGTCGCAGATAATACGGCGGCAGCCGTTCTTTGAGAATTTGTCTTATGTTCAGAAAAATAACTGCTCTTCATGGGCAGCTTATTTTTGGCAGTTTTTCATACCAACGGTCGGTATCAAAGTTTAAAGGAGGATTCTATGATAAAATTTTCAGATGTAACAAAAGCTTATCAAACGGATGAGCCGGTGTTAGCGCATTGTTCACTCAGCGTACCGGAAGGGAGCGTCTATGCGCTGGTGGGAAAGAACGGGGCGGGAAAATCCACCTTGCTGAAGCTGGCGGCAGGTTTTCTTTGTCCTGATTATGGAGAAATATGTTTTCAGGATATGCCTGTCTGGGAAAACAGGGAATTCCATATGAATGACTATCAGGGGGCAGGAAAGGAACTGTTTGAAAAAGAAGTACTTGCTGAAATGAAAGGAGACGTTTTATGAAACTGATGCAGCTGGAATTGAAAAAAATAAACTGGAGGCCTTATCTGGGCGCGGCCTGCGGTCTGCTGGCCTTCGGGCTGTTCATCGCCCTGCTTTTCTGCTTTCTTCCCGAGTCGGAACGGGGCGTGGATGACGCGCAGTTTTCCGGCAGCTGGAATTCCCTGATTCTGCTGGTTTCCTGCGTCAGCATGTTTTCCTTTACCATTTTTGGGGCGGTTCTTGGCTCCAAAGTCATTCTGGACGGTTATCTTGGGAAAAAAGTATTGCTGCTTTTTTCCTATCCTGTTGACCGCCTGTACTTCTCTTATCGCCGTATGGTTCGGTTTCCGGAAAAAAAGCGCGACAACTGTCATCATTTCAGCGCTTATCCTCACCGCGCCAATGACTAATTTTGCATCCGCGGGCATGTACGGCTGGATGAGCCTGGCAGGCTTTGCCGCGGTCATGGGAGCGCTGTATTTTATTGTTTACCGGAGCCTTTCCCGTAAGGTTTCTCTCATGGAGGTTCTGTGAACCTGACGCAAAGCGGCTGATGTACAGCTTGTTTTTGGAACCGGGCGGCTGATGTAAATGCCGGCCGCCGCCAGAGTTTTGGCAGCATGAATACATTTTCCGGCGCATCTGGTTTTATGCGCCGACAGTTTCGTCTGGAGGTTTATATGAAAAAAGGATTTTCCAAGAATTTTTATCTCGTTGTAATCGGTCAGATCATTTCCCTGTTCGGAAATGCGGTCATCCGGTTTGCCCTTCCGCTGCACCTGCTTTCCGTTACCGGATCGGCGGCGCTTCTGGGTGTGGTATCCGGCGTAGCGTTCCTTCCGCTTGTTGTCATGTCTCCCATCGGCGGCCTGATTGCGGATCGGATGAATAAAAGGAATATCATGGTTGTGCTGGATTTCTTTACGGCAGGCCTGGTTCTTCTTTTCCTGGTGTTAAGCGGGAGGGGCAGCCTGGTTTCGCTCATCCTGATTATGCTTTTTCTCCTGTATGGGATTTCCGGCGCTTATCAGCCTTCCGTGCAGGCCAGCATTCCTTTGCTGGTATCGGAGGAAGCCGTCATGCCTGCCAATGCCATTATCAATATGGTGTCCTCCCTTTCCGGCCTGCTGGGGCCTGCCCTGGGCGGCATTGCTTACGGTCTCTGGGGCATCACCCCCATACTTTATGTCTGCATGGGCTGTTTTTTCCTGTCTGCGGTCATGGAAATTTTTATCCATATTCCGTTCGTTAAAAGGGTGCGCACGGATACGCTGCTTCATGAAACTATCGCAGATATGAAGAGCAGCCTTATTTTTATCGGACGTGAAAAAAAAGAAATCGGAAAGCTGACATTTTGCTGCGCTGCGGTAAACCTTTTCCTATCGGCTCTTATGATTGTCAGCCTGCCTGTTATTGTTACACAGGTACTCGTTTTCCCCCGGAACAATGCTTCGGAAATGTATGGTTTTCTGGAAGCCCTCATGGCGGGAGGGGGACTGCTGGGCGGGCTTGGCGCAGGGCTTTTAAGCAAACGGCTGAATGTCAGAAGCACCTGGAAGCTGCTGTTTTGCTGCGGAATGCTGCTGCTTCCCATGGGCGCGGCTCTTTATAAGGGGCTTCCGGTATATCTGGCTTATCTGATTCTGGCGGTGTCGGGGATTCTTATCATGGCGATGGCATCCCTTTATACGATTCAGGTAATGTCTTATATCCAGATCACGACGCCACCCGGGCTGATCGGCAAGGTAATCTCATGGATTATCGCTCTTTCCACCTGTGCGCAGCCACTGGGGCAGATCATGTATGGCTTCCTGCTGGAGCATTTGCGCGGGATGCTGTGGATCGTGTTTGTTGTGACCGCTGCGGCTACCATGCTTTTCGCCCGGTGGAACAGACGGGTGGCGCAACGGCTGTAGTCCGGGCCTCAAGCCTGGCATGAAAAAAGGTGATGCTTTCCTCTGTGTGAGGGCATCACCTTTTGGCTTCTTATATAATTCAGGACTCCAAAGCAGTCAGCCTTGCTTTTGATTCCTGTACCTGGCCCCAGTTTTCAAGGGCAAGCTCATATGTTTCATATACTTTATCGGATACACGTTTTAACTCCTGACGCAGCTTCTGCTGGCCTTCCTTCAGGGCTCCGATTTCGCTTTCCACTCTGTCGAGGCGGCTATCCATACCATCAAGCCGGCCCTCCAACCTGTCGAGCCGATTATGTACGGGCTGCAATTTTTCATCTAATAATCCTGACAATACGTTTATCAGTACTTTCTCGTCCATTTTACTCCTTATCTGCGCTCTAATCCGCATAACAAACCTACAGCTGAAAGTGTTTTTCTTTCAGCTTTTGAAAGTATATTTCTTTCAGCTTTTGAAAGTGTTTTTCTTTCAGCTTCTTTGTGCATTACAGGCCTCCGGAGCCATTATCCTGCTGTCTCTGATTACAGATAAATACTATCACAGGAAGGAGATAATCTCTATATGTATTTTCGTATTTTTCTGTATACATTCTGCGTGCAGACGACGCCATATCTGCCGTTTTATCCGAGAATATACTTCTTCACTTTCCTCTCCGGCGCCTGGGGATTCAGTTTATAAATCTGTTTTTCAATCTTTCGGAAGGCTTCTTCACCGGAAATCCCCGCGGCCGCGTCAAATACCTCTTCCCCGAACAAATCCTCCGTCAGGCAGAAAACCGTTGAAGACCATCCGTATTCCTCACCCTTCCGGGATTTCTTTCTTGTCCTGCCGCAGAGTGAAACGTAAAATTTCATCTGCAGCTCAGTCAGCGCATTATCAAATCCGCTTTTGTCCTCTCTGGAAAAACCGCCGTACTGCTTCAGAAGATGCACCGGAAGCTCCTTTTCCTCACTGAGCACATCATAAATCCGTTTCGCCATCAGGGTAACATTACCTTCCTCATATTCCTCGTAAAGGTCCGCCTTTCCCCTCCTGGCTGCCAGGAAATAGGGAAACCATTCTTTCGTTATATAACCGCTTTTCTTAAAAAAGAGCTTTCCATAGGCAATATCACGATACTCATCCAGGACCCGTATCCTCCATTCCCATGGATCCGTATCATCGTCCTCCGTATGCCAGTGTATTTTATCACTAAAGTAATCGCTTAATGTAAAAACCCCTTCTCCGTTTTCACCGCCGATTGTAAAGCCCGCTATCCTCAGATCGTCTACAAAATCCTGAAAGCCGTTTATTTCCTTCATTGCCTGTCCTCCCTGTTCCAACCTCTGATTTCTGATTCTTAATTTCTGTCCTCAAGCTTATCAAGCAGCCTCCTTATACGCCAGGTACAGTCGGCAATCCTGTTTTCTTTCTTTTTCCAATTGTCGGAAAGTGGAAAATATATCCCGTCTTTTACCTCGCTTCCCATATCCCAATTTCCTTCTTCCCTTTGATTTGCATACAGCCATTTTGATGCAAAATGCAGCATGTCGATGCTGTTCCTGTATTCCGCAAGCAGTTCCAGCGCCGCCAGATATCTTCCCGCCTCTCTGGATGCAAACGTTTCCGGTACATTACAGATCCGGGAATCTCCCGAGGGTCTGCTAAAAACATAATAAATTCCTTTGTCATAATGAAGCACATAATCCATCATCAGGCGCTCCGTTCTTTCATTCAGCATGCCGGGAAGGAGGGAAAGCTGATAAAAAGTCACAAAATCCACCAGCCGTCCGCCTCGCGGCGGTTCTCCGAAAATCTCCGTATATGCCAAAGCACAGTCCTCATGGCTGAAGCTCCCGGAAGAGAACGCCCGGGTTATAATATCGGCCCATTTCCCGGCAACACGGTTCGCGCTCCTATCTGCCAATGTGAATTTCCTGATCCAGACAGCGAGCATCAGCTCCGTAAAAATATCCCAGTTATGCATTTTTTCCCGCCTGTCCGGCATTTGTTTCCTGCCTTTCAGGCAATCGCTCATATATGTAACGGTTCTGGCAATCACCTCATCATTGATATCAAAGCCTAAAACATACAGTCTGCGCAGCGCCTGTTCCGTTGTGATTGGCGCTTTGGATGGCTTACTTAATGTATGGAAATTTCCCCACAGACCATTTTCATCCTGCTGCGCCAGAATTTCTTTCGCCCATTTAGTGTCCTTATACAAATTTTTCTCCCCGATTTCATATCTGTTCAGAATATTTTATATCTTTATCCGGGATTTTCCGAATTCATTCAACGTTCCCGGCCTCTTTTGAATTTTCTCACTGCGGCGTCAAGCAGAGACTTATCGCCTCTTTCTTCCATAAATTTATCTGATATCCGATTCAGTAATTCCTCCCCCATTCCCGTCCAGTAAAACCATATTGCAACCAAAATACTGATTGCTAGCAATATCCCATAATTTAATCTTTTCATGCACCGCCCTCCCTTGTTACGCCCAAATATGTACAGTAAAATAATTGTTTTCTTCATTCTACCATGCCTGCTCCGCCTTTATCAACAACTACTAAAACTACTAAAAAGACCACCTTCCTTCGCGCCCCTCTGGTTACTGTTCACCCCTTCTGAAGAACGGCACAAGAATCCCGATTGTTTGCGGTTCACCTTCACGATAACATGGGTATCAACGATGAACACCTCGCTCCCGGAGAAGGAATGGTAAACTGGGCAAACGTCAGGGATATTATCGATGCCTCCTCCTATGAAGGCTCCTATACCCTGGAAAGCGACAGCGCCGTCATTCCTGCCGGACGCACACCCCTGGAACACCTGCTGCTTCATTATAAAGGGGCAAAAGCAATGCTTTTTCCGTAATCGCTTCCGGTACGTATAGAAAATCCGGCGTCTTTCTGCTTTCGTTGCCAGCCTGCATTTCCCTGCGCCTGCAGGCTGACAATGAAAGCCATAACAACGGTTCTCCCATGTAAAATTTATGTAAAGAAACCGCCCTGTCTCTTGCTCTCCCTCACCCGCTCCCCTATAATAGGGACAACATTAATCCTCAGTGTTTTATCAAAGAAAGGAATTTCCCCATGGACGACGCCCACAGTGACGCTGCCCCAAACATATATACACATACCTGTTTTTTAAACGGCAGCCTGTTAAAAACAGGAACACACAGGCATAGTCCGCGTTCCTCCGGGAATACGGGCCATGCTTTTTTGTGTCCTGCGAGATGAAAAGGAGAAAAAGCATGGATCTGCAACTGGAAAACATAAGAAAAGCCTATGGCGACAAGCAGGTGCTCAGGGACTGCACCTTTGCCTTTGAAAAAGGCAAAATATACGGCCTCCTGGGCAGAAACGGAGCTGGCAAAACCACTCTTTTTAACTGCCTGACAGATGAGGTGCCCGCGGACGGAGGACGCGCGCTGCTTTTTGACGGCGACGGCGCGCCGCGGCCGCTTACGCCGGATCAGGTGGGGTATGTATATTCCACGCCCATTCTGCCGGATTTTCTTACCGGCTATGAATTCATACGTTTTTTTATGGATCTTCATGAAGGAAATGTCCCTGTGGGAAAGACAATTGATGACTATTTTGATATGGTAAAAATCGATGCCCACGACAGGCACAAGCTGATCAAGGGGTATTCCCACGGAATGAAAAACAAGGTGCAGATGCTCATGCTCCTCATAGCCCGCCCGCCTGTGATTTTACTGGACGAGCCGCTTACCTCCTTCGACGTGGTGGTGGCCCTGGAAATCAAACAGCTTCTCCGTGAAATCCGGCCGGATCATATTCTTATTTTTTCCACCCATATCCTGCAGCTTGCCACAGATTTGTGTGACGAAATCGTAGTGCTCAGTGACGGGCGGCTCAGCCGGCTCGACCATTCCCTGCTGGATAGCCCTGACTTTGAAGCCAGGCTGATAGAATTATTAAAGGATGAAAATGCCCATGATTAATACACTGAAACAAATCATTTTTATGAGGACCGCCCTTTGGGTTAACGCCTTTCTCTATTATCTGAAACGCCTTCCCCTGGCGGGTAAACTGGTCCCTGATTCGGTGTACGCCAATTATTCCGCGAAAAAAATACTGGCTGCCGGCGCCTTCCTGGTTCGCCAGCTTGTTGACATTACAGGCAAGCCGCTGTATCTTCTGTTTTTTGTCCTGCTGCCAGCGCAGCTGCTGTCCGGAAAAGTACCCGTATGGAAAGGACAGACCTTTTCCCTGATGGCGCATATCCTTTTCTTTTTAAACTGTATTATCGGTTCTCTGGGAGACAGCCAGATCTTCACCGTAACCAGGGATAAAATCACCTTGCTGAAATATATGAAGGGCGATGTACGCAGCTATACGCATGCGGCCCTCTGTCTGAAATATGTCCCTTTTTTCCTCTATTACCTGCCTTTTCTTATCCTCTTTTCCTTACTTTGTGGAGGGACGGCGGTACAGGGGCTGTTTCTGTGGATTCTGCTGGCGGCTGCCCGCGGTATGGGAGAAGCGTTCCAGTTGTTTGTTTTTGACAGGACCGGCAAGGTGTACTACCGGAATATGGCATGCAGCTGGGCCATTATCGGTATCGGACTGGCCGGGGCTTACCTGCTTCCTTTGTCAGGGATTTCCCTGCCGGCGTCATTTTTGCTGCATCCGGTCAGTATGGTATTCTGGCTGGCCTGCGGCGGCTTCAGTCTGTATTACATTATTACTGGCTATAAAGGTTATGAGCAAAAACTGATTCATTCCATTGATATTAATTTTCTGCTGACAACCATAATGAAATCCTCTTCCGCTTCTTCCTTCAAAGAGGTGGAGGTCCGGGAAAAGGACGCGGAGCTTTCCCTGTCCGTAAAACAGCATACATCGGCGCTGCGGGGCTATGCCTATTTTAACAGCCTGTTTTTTGCCAGACACAGACGACAGCTCCTGCGCCCGGTGTACTACCGCCTGATCGCAGTGGCTGCCATCTTTGCGCTCTCCGTTGTCTTCCTGCTTCTGAACCGGCCCGCGGCAGTGAAGCTTGGGCAAAACATGACCTCCCTGCTGCCCTCCTTCGTCTATATCATGTATTTTCTCACGGTAGCGGACAAAGCCTGCCGGGCCATGTTCTATAACTGCGACAAGGATATGCTCCATTATTCCTTTTACCGCAGGCCGGATACCATACTGAAGAATTTCCGGGTGCGGCTGATGTATGTATCCCTTTATGACGCGGTCATAGCCGGCGCCCTGTGCCCTTGCGCCGTTATTTTCCGCCTGCTGTGCGGCGTCAGCATTTTTACGGCGGATATGCTGCTGTTCTGTCTGGCCATCCTGCTGCTTTCCGTCCTTTTTACCGCCCATCACCTGTGCCTGTACTACATTTTCCAGCCTTATTCGGAGAGCCTGCAGATAAAAAACCCGTTTTTTTCCGTCATCAATATCATTATGTATGCTCTCTGTTTCCTCTGCCTGGAAATCAAAGTGACCGGAAGCCTGTTTACGCTGGGCGTACTCGGCTTTACGGTGATATATATTGCGGCGGCGCTTGTTCTTGTATATTTTCGTTCGCCGAAGGCCTTCCGGGTAAAGTAATTTATTGTACAGACATTACCGGAGCCGGTTCAGCCCTTCCCCCGAAACTGCACCGGCTCCGCCTCATATCTGCATCAAAGTCTCATCATTTGGATACCTTCAGGAAAAATTCGTTAATCCCCTCATAGAAGCCGATTGTGACTATCGTTTTTTCGTTTCCCATGCCTGCAAACACATACTTTTTAAAGTAGGGGGTGGTTTCCAGCAGGGGATTTTGATCCTCATAAACCTCCGGCGCCTCAAGGCCCATGTACTCGCTCCACCGGGCAATGATTTCATCGGGGTCCATTTCCTCCCAGCGCATGGAGGATCTGGCGTAAAATTCATAAATTCTGCCATCATCCGCGTCAATATAGGCATCAATGAGGCGGTTTTCTTTTCTGGCATTTTTCTGGCTGGTTGACAGGCTCACCTTCCAGACCGCCACGTTGTTCTGCGGCTCCGGCACGTCAATGGCGGAATACAGCACCGCGTCGTAGGCAGAGGCTTCCACCTTTCTGACGGAATCCGGAAGTATCCCCAAATCCTTCAATATCTGCAGTCCTTCATTACAGGATTCTATGATTTCCGCATCCGTAATTTCCTTTCCGGAAGGCCCTCTGTGATTGACTACAAAGGCATAGCTTCCTTCCGGCTCCTGATATTCCAGGCCGTCCTCGTCCTTCCGGGTCATGGCGTTCTGATCGCTTTCCGGGAAGGACTGGCTGTTCAGGCATTTCGCCAGAATATAAAGCCGCTCGTTGCTGCTTAAGGTATAGCGGTAGCCTTCGCCTGCCGTTTCCACTGTCTGGGCATGGGTCACGCCCAGAATCTCCCTGTCACGGTATTCCGCAATGGCCTCCGGCCCCCAGATGGAAAAAGCCATGACCAGGCACACAAACAGAAGAAAGGCAATGTTCCTCATGTTTTTTTTCATTCCATTCCTCCTTTATCCGGGAGGACAAAGCTGATACAGGAGCCTTTCCCCGGTTCACTTTCTATTTCCAGCTTGCTCCCATGAAGGAGAAGGATTTCCGCACACAAGGCCAGGCCCAGGCCGGCCCCGTTCTTGCTTCTGGAGCGTGACTTATCCACCATGTAAAAGGCTTTGGTGATATTTTTCTGTTCTTCCCTGGGGATCCCCACGCCCATGTCCTTTACCTCAAAACGGTAGCCTCTCTCCGTGAGCTTCCCCCTCACCTCAATAGGGCTTCCCGGCTCCGAAGCCTTGCAGGCGTTATCCAGCAGATTCACCAGCACCGACTTGATCAGGTTGGCCTCGGCCCTCACCATACCCGACTCATATTGAAAATGAAATTCCATCTCCGTATGGGATGCAAACATATCCTTCAGATAATCGAAAAGGGAAGCGGCAGGCACCAGCTGGAACTGCACTTCCTCCTTCTTGGTGACAATGATATCCAGAAGCCGCAGGGACATGGCCTCCAGCCGCTTTCCTTCCGTATATATATAATTGGCGGACAGGAAGCTTTTTTCCTCATCCAGCTTACGGGAACGCAGCATGTCCGCATAGCCTATGATAGCCGTCAGCGGAGTCTTCAGCTCATGGGCAAAGGCAGCCACGAAATCCTCCCTGGCCTGGATTTCCTCCTCCAGCTTATTGATATTTTCCTCCAGCACATTTGCCATATGGTTAAAATCCGTAGTCAGCTGTCCCAGCTCGTCATTGCTGATCTGCCTTGCCCGATAACCATAATCTCCCGCCGCCATCCGCTTCGTCGCCCTGGTAAGCAGGCGGATGGGCTTGGTCAGCCAGGAGGAAATCACCAGCATCAGCACCGTACCGAATACCAGCATCAGTATCGTCACCCGGCGGTACACGGAAAAGCCCAGCTGCCTTTCCCGGAAAACCTCAGACACATCCTTCAGCGTTTCCAGATACAGGATCCTGTCCAGCGCATTCACCGTTATCCCGGTCTGGATATAATAGCTGTCCTCCTGCCTGATCACCCTGTAGGTTTTGGTATTTTCATCCGTCTGGCCCAGCAGGCCGTTGTCCGCTTCAAAGCCGCTGCTGATATAGAGCACGTTTTTTTCCTCGTCGGACAGGCGCAGCAGACGGCTGCTGTCATGGCCGCCGGTCTCCATGTTGGAGGCGATCTGCTCTATGGTATGATCCTGAAGCACATCGTATTTTGCGGGCACGTTAAGCGCGGCCGTCTCAAAGGCGAACCGGAGGATGCTGTTTTCATCCAGCGCCTGCCCCACCTCCCGGTCCAGCGCGGTCTCAAACACATAATTGACAAAATAAAATCCGCTGAATCCGAAGGCAATCGCCATGACGATCATCGTACACAGCAGCAGCTTGATTGAAAATTTCATTGCGGCACCTCTAAGCGGTATCCCACCTTGTATACCGCTACCAGACTATGCTCCCATCCCAGCTTCCTTCTCAGGCGCTGTACATGCAGGTCCAGCGTCCGGCTGTCCCCGTAGTACTCGCCCTCCCAGACCTTTTCATACAGGGTCTCCCGGAACAGCGCTACATTTTTATTTTTCATAAAAAGCACCAGCAGGCCGAATTCCTTGTTCGTCAGCTCCACGGGCACTCCCGCCCTGGTCACCCGGCGCGCTTCCACATCCACCACCACATCGCCCGCGCTGAGCAGCCTCTCCGTTTTGTTATAGCGGCGCAGCACCGCTTCCACCCTGGCCACAAGCTCCACCACGTCGAAGGGCTTCACCAGATAATCGTCCGCCCCCAGCTTCAGCCCCTTCACCCGGTCGCGCACCTCATGCTTTGCGGTGATGAAAATGACCGGAATGCCCATGGGCCGGATGTATTCCATGATGTCGTAGCCATCAGCACCCGGCAGCATGATATCAAGCAAAATCAGGTCAAAGTTCTCCTCCTCTATCAGCTTAAGCGCCTCCAGGCCGTCCTGGACAGTCCGGCACTGGTAGCCTGAGGCGGAAAGATTCAGATCTATCAAATCGCAGATGGGCTTTTCGTCATCCACTATCAGTATTTTTATCATCGGTACAATGATGCTCCTTTCCCAAACAATTGTTTCCCGGCAGGCTCCGGCCCCTTCCGGCCCCTGTTTACACGGACCAGCCCCAATAGGCGCGCGCCCTTAGCACCAGCTCCTCCGTCGTGACGTTTTCCCCAATCCGGTACAGCTTCTTATACTCCGTATCGGCGGAAAAACCTCCCGTTCTCTGGTAATAGATCTCAAACTCCGTTCCAATCACCGCCTCCGCCTGTTCGCTTTCATAGCTGTAGCGGCCCAGCACGATGATGTCCTTCAGGCCGTCCCCGTCCACATCCTTGCAGACAAGGCCCTTGAGCGCATACAGATTATCATATTCCCCCATGGGCTGGAAGCTCCAGACGATGTAACCCTGCTCATTCACCAGATAAATCATAAATACATTATAATCCGCCATGGTATAGGTTCCCGGCACCACCTGAAGCCTGCCCATTTTTTCAAAATTCCGCCAGTAGCACTGTTCTTCTATAATCCGGAAGCCATGATCCAGCAGCTCCTTTTGCGTCATGGCCGTATACAGGAATTCCGTGGAATTGCCGTCCCGCACAAAGGAGGTGATGAACCGGATGCTTTTATTCATGCTGAAGCGGTTGATTTTATCGGAAATCCGCCAGTCCTGGTAGAAGCCGTCCCTGCTTCCGAACAAAACATCCCCTACCTTATAGGTTTTCTCCGGGCGGGAGCTGTTTTCATTGATGCAGGAGGTAATCAGCACAATATCCGTGTAGCCGTCCCCGTTCAAATCCTGGAAGGAAACCGCAGCCATGCCTTTATTGGGCTGCTCCAGCATGCCCCGGTTCCGGTTGTTGGTTTCCAGTCTGTCGGTTTTGTATACCACCCGGTCCTCCCCGTCCGTCAGGAACAGGGCAAACCGGTTATATTCCGTATCTAGCGCCGGAATGAAAATCACTTCCCCATAAGGCTCCAGCGTTACCGGAAACGCCTGGGTATCAATGATCCTAAACCCCTGCGCCGGAATATCCCCCAGCTTGTCAATCGCGTCAAACCGCTGCCTGTACGCCTGGTATTCCTGCGCCGGCTGTGCCGGATCCTCATTTTCTTTTTCCGTTCCCGCAGCCTGCAGGGAAAGCGGACAGCACAGAAACACTGTCAGGAGGATACATGCGCCCCGGGCCAGGCGGGTTCTTATTTTTTCATACAGCAAGTCTTTTCACCCGCCTCTCCTATTCCTTCCTGTCCGCTTCCGCCGCCTTTTGAATCAGCCGCTCTATCCCCTCCTGAGAATAGGAAAGCAGCCGCCCGAACGCACAGGCTGTCTCATAGCTTTTCTGCTTTGTATACCCGCCGGTTTCCTGCAGCCTCCGCTGTTCCTCCTTCAGCCGCAGATATTCCTCCAGCACATCGTCAGTATAGTAAAAAAGGAAATTATATTTGCCCCGGTTGGCCTGCGCAGGGAATAACTCCGTGATAAAGGCCTCGTCTTCCGGGTAATATTTTACCCCGTATTTTTTACAAAGCTTCTTTACTTCCGGCAGATAGCTGTTGCGTTCCTGCCTGGTGTCACAGGGATGGCTCATGGCCAGCTTCTTCACTCCCGCCGCCGTCATCTCACAGAAAACATCCATTACGCCCAGCTCATAGGAATACCGGTCAACCTCACGTTCCCCGGCGGCTTCCTCATCCCATGGCTCATACTCCTCCTTGTCCAGGGAAAGGGGAATGCCCGTCCTGCTGGTCACATTCACTCCGCCATACCAGGTACTGTCTATTTCAAAAATATCGCCCACCTGATATTCCATGGAAAATTCATCGTTCTTTTTCACTATCCTTATCTTCTGTCCGCTCATATCTGCTCTCCTGCTTTCATCCTTCCCCGTTGATCCGAAATCTTTTAATCAGTCCCCTGGGCAGCTGCGCCTGTGCCGAAAGCTCCCTGCCCTGCCGCTTTTCTGACCGCTTTAATAATTATGCCATGTTTTTCCCAACAAAATAAATGCTATCACTTATGCTCAGTTAATTATATCATAGCATAAAAGAATGACAACGATTAAAAAACCTTTCCCTTCCGCCGGTCCTGTCCAAAACACCGCAACTGATAAAAAAGAAGAGGCGCCGGCGGCTCCTCTCCTTTTTTATCAAATATGGTAACTATTCGTTACACCCACAGTTACCCAATATTAACGTTTATCCCTCAGCATAACATCATGGGCTCCGCCTTCCACAATGCTTGTGGAGGAAACAAGGGTGATTTTGGCCTTTGCCTGAAGCTCAGGGATGGTCAATGCACCGCAGTTGCACATGGTGGAACGCACCTTGCTCAGCGTAAGATTTACATTATCCTTCAGGCTCCCGGCATAGGGCACGAAGGAGTCCACGCCTTCTTCAAAGGAAAGCTTCTTGTCTCCGCCCATATCATAGCGCTGCCAGTTCCTGGCCCGGGCGCTTCCTTCCCCCCAGTATTCCTTCATGTAGCTGCCGTTGATATTCACCTTCTTGGTGGGGCTTTCATCAAATCTCGCAAAATATCTGCCCAACATAACGAAATCCGCGCCCATGGCCAGCGCCAGCGTAACGTGATAATCATGTACAATGCCGCCGTCGGAGCAGATGGGAACGTAAATACCGGTTTCCTTATAATACTCGTCCCTCGCCTTCGCCACTTCAATTACGGCTGTCGCCTGGCCTCTGCCGATACCCTTCTGTTCACGGGTAATGCAGATGGCCCCGCCGCCGATTCCGATTTTTACAAAGTCGGCTCCGGCATCAGCCAGGAAGCGGAAGCCTTCGGCGTCCACCACATTGCCTGCACCCACCTTCACCTTGTCCCCGTAATTCTTCTTAATATAATCCAGGGTGATCTTCTGCCATTCCGTAAAGCCTTCCGAGCTGTCGATACAGAGCACATCCGCGCCGGCTTCCAGAAGCGCCGGAACCCTTTCCGCATAGTCCCTGGTATTGATGCCCGCGCCCACCAGATAACGCTTGGAGGCATCGATGGATTCATGCTCGTTCTTCTTATGCCTGTCATAGTCCTTGCGGAATACCAGATAAACCAGTTCCTGCTTCTTATTCACCAGAGGGAGACAGTTGATCTTATGATCCCAGATGATATCGTTGGCTTCCTTGAGCGTTGTATCCTCGTCCGCATAAATCAGGTCTTCGAACTTCGTCATAAATTCGCTTACCTTCATATCCGGCTCCATGCGGCTGACACGATAATCCTTATTCGTCACAATGCCCAGCAGCCTGCCACCCGCTTTGCCGTCTTCCGTAACGGCAATGGTGGAATGGCCGGTCTGTTCAGTGATCCGAAGCACATCCTGAAGCGTCATATCCGGTGATACGTTGGAGTCGCTCACCACAAAGCCGGCACGGTAGCGCTTCACCCTCCGGATCATCTCCGACTGATCCTCAATGGACTGTGAACCATAAATAAAGGACAGGCCGCCCTCCTGCGCCAGCGCCACCGCCAGCCTGTCATCCGAAACAGACTGCATGATCGCGGACACCATGGGTATCTGGATGGACAACGCAGGTTCCTCGCCCCTGGCGAATCTGACCAGCGGGGTCTTCAGACTGACCTCAGACGGAATGCACCTGGTGGATGAATACCCCGGAACTAAAAGGTATTCACTGAACGTTCTGGATGGTTCCTCGTAATAAAATGCCATATCAACTCTCCCTTCCTGACAGTTAACCGGTTCTTATATATTGCCAACCAGCATATCACACCGCTCAGCCGTTGTCAACGACACTTTATTACAAAAACTCCTCCCGCATCGGAGTGAAAATATCCAGCAGAATTCCCTCCTTCAGACAGACGCACCCATGCTCCACACCATCCTTTTTCAGCATGCTGTCACCCGGATTCACAATTCTTTTCTCACCTGCTATCTGAAACTCAAACTGCCCGGATACCACGTAGGTTATCTGGGTATGGGGATGGTGATGCACAGCGCCCCTGGCCCCTTCCATAAAATGATTCTCCACGCACATCAGCCCGTCCGTGAACGCAAGCACCTTACGCTCCACACCCGGCGCACAGGCCTGCGCGGCGATATCGCTGTTTTTCACCCAGGCCTGATCCTTCATTGCCCTTGCATATTCTGTTTCTTTCATGAAATAATCCCTCTCTTTTCCTTATTAATAATGTTTATAATGTTTTCACGGCCCTGCCGGATCCCCGCTATTCCCTTGTCAGCTTCCGAATCCAGTTCCCATAATGGGATTCCAGAAACGCCGGAATGCATTTGAAGATCTGATCCGCATTCAGGCAGCAGACCACTACCGCCGGCGAAGCCTTCACCACAAAGGCCATGACAAATGACAGCGGTATCACGATTCCCCATATGCTGATCAGATCCATCTTCACAACAAACATGGCGTTCCCGCCTCCGCGGATAATGCCGTTGTTGGTCGGCATCTGGTAGGACATGCCGATGACCACAACGCTCAGTATGATAAGGAAGGTATTGGCCATCTCCTTGGTGGAGGCGGACAGATCATACAGCTGCAGAATGGGCACCCGGATAAGGAACAGAAGAAGCCCTGACACCAGGCCGATAACCACAAAAATACGCTGCAGCCTTCCGGAATATTTTTTTACCAGAGCGATATCCCCCGTACCTATCGTATTCCCGATGATGATGGAAGCGGTGGAGGCCGCACCCACAGCCATGGACTTGACCATCATAAAAATAGTGGAGGCAACGCTGTTTGCTGCAATGGCCGCCGCAGTCATATGGCCCAGGATGACGGTCTGCAGCGCGGTATTCACGCCCCACAGCCCCTGCACCACCAGCATGGGCGCCGTCACTCTGAAGTAATCCCCGGAAAGGACACGGTCATGCTGCAGATAGCTGCGAATGCTCAGATGCAGCTGCTTTTCCTTTTTGATAATGTAGATAATCAGTACTACAAGCTCCGTCATACGCGCCGCCAGCGTCCCTATCGCCGCACCCGCGGCCCCCATTTCCGGCGCACCGAAATGGCCGTATATCAGCACGTAATTGATTCCGCAGTTGACAAAAAACGTCATCACCGAAAGGTAGAAGGCGATTTTCACCACCTCCACGCTGCGCAGCGTGGCCAGCAGAATCTGGGTGACAGCAAAAAAGAGATAGGTAAAGCGGATAATGGAAAGATAGCTTACGCCCTCACGGATGATGCTCTCCTCTGTCGTAAAAATCCCCACCGCCTGGCGCGGGAAAATACTGACAAGCGCAAACAGCAGTATCGCGATCAGCAGGCCCGCATGCATGGCCGTTGCCGAAATCTTTTTCATTGGTTCCGTCTGCCGCTTTCCCCAGTACTGGCTGCAGAAAATAACAAGCCCGTCTCCCAGGGCCATAAGCAGCTGCTGGTAAATAAACTGGATCTGGTTCACCGCCGCCACGCCGGACAGCGCCGTTTCGCTGTAGGAGCCAAGCATCATATTGTCTGCCAGGTTAACGCTCAGAGTTACCACATTCTGCAGTACAAGAGCCACATAGATAGTTAAAAATTTTCTGTAAAATGAAGTGTCTGCTTTCCGTTTCATAAGTTTTTTCTGTTTTTACTTTCTTTTATTATTATTCTTACGTATTAAAAAGAACCTGGGAATAAAAAATATATCCACTGCCGGAAGGGCGGCTTCTCAGCCCCTGGGATACCGCTCCTTGTTCCGCCTTTTGCATTCATACATCTGCGCATCCGCCGTTTTGATAATCTCCTCCAGCGTCATCCGTTTTCCAATTCTCCTGATTTCCACTACGCCGTAGCTGAAGCTCACCGGATACTCCTCTTTGTTTTCCGCCACAAAAAGCTCCAGAAGCTCCGCAAACTTCTTCTCCGCCGTTTCCTTCTCCACCTCCGGTATCACCACACAGAATTCATCCCCGCCGATCCTGGCGAAAATATCCGTGGAGCGGACCGAACTTTTCATAAGGGAAACAAAGCTGCGGATATAATTATCCCCCTGGTTATGTCCGTAATGGTCATTTACATATTTCAGGCCGTCCAGATCCAGATAGCAGAGAGTCACTTCCCTGCCCTCCTCCAGCACGCTTTCCATATATTCATCAAAAAACAGCCTGTTATGGATGCCGGTGCCCGGGTCCATATACGCTTTGCTGTTCAGGCGGTTGGCCGCCTGCTTTTCATCGGTAATATCCACCACGATATGGGCATAGGCATTCTGTCCCCGCCATTCTATATGGAAGGTTGTGATGCGGTAATATCCCTGCTCCTCATCTCCCGCCTCCCATACCTTATACTGTTCGCTGTCCTGCCAGTTCAAAATATCATTTCTGAAGGAAAGCCTGTGCCGGCATTTTTCACAGAACTCAGGATCGATCCGCTTTTCATCCTTTCTCTTGTTGCAGTAAACAATATCCCTGTTTTGTGCATCCACCACCACAATCCATTCTTTCCTTCTGCGCGTCATCTCCACAAGCAGATCATTATATTCCTCAATGACCTGCGCCCGCTTCTGGACCTTCTGGGCTTCCTCCTTCAGCTGTGTCTCCCGCTCCTTCAGCTGGGCCGTCATGGTATTGAAGGCCTCCGAAAATTCTCCCAAATAGGAAACATGCTGAGAGTAATCCCCGCTCGCCACCTGCTTTGCCTGCCAGGTCAGATGATTCAGGTTGGCATGGAGATTTTTCAGATTAACGCACAGGAAATTGTCCCGGGACGGATAAGCCCCGGACAGATTGCCCCGGGAAAGGTCTTCCGTATACGCGAGCATTTCCTCCACCGCCTGCTGCAGGAATGCAAGCCCCTTCCCAAGCTTTTGATAAGGCTCGTCCAGCTCCTTGACATCAAGCGCATGGATCTGCTGATCATACAGAATACTTCTCAGGTATTCAAACAGCAGCTCACAATTATCCTTTTCCATCTCCTACCTCTTCTCTTCCGGTTCCACACGGAACCGGCATACACGATCCCCTGTCGCCCAGCAATCAACCTCCACGGCAGAATACTCTTTTCCCGTATAAGAGGATAAAATACCGGCGATAAAGCCTTCATCATAATTACATACCGTTTCCCCCAGCAGCGGAAGGCCGGAGCAGTCCGCGTCCTCCGATACGGTAAGCATGATCCTTCCTGTTTCTTCATCGAATTTTTCTATCCGCAGGACGCCGATTTTCATCTCTTCCATCTTGGACTGCAGCGACGCTATGAATGCGTTGAGCGGCAGGGATATATCCAGTATGTTCTCCGCGAAATAGGCGCCGGCCTTAAAACCGGCCTTTCGGAAAATACGCACCTGCTCCTCTTCCCCCAGCTGTTCCGCCAGCTGTTCGCGTATGGAATATTCCATAAGCCTGTATACGGCCACCGGGAGCTGATCCCCCAGATTTCCCCTGTCGTTGGTATTATAATTCATGTATTCAGTCAGGCTGAGCTTTCTTTTGTTCTCCAGAAAAACGTTCTCTGCCATACTGCCTTTCCTCCTCTGTCCCGTATTTTTCCGTTCTTAGCCGCAGCAATTCAACGCAAGCTTTCTTTTTATATACATTTAAAGATTATATCACAAAAGAAAGAAAAATTGTCACTTATGCACGTATAAAAGGGAAAAAGTGTAACAATTCAGATGTCCGGACAGTTACGGAAAAAGTTTCTGCATGTCCGGCGTGTTCAACTCATAAGTTTAATTTATGATTCGATAATTATTAATCATTATCTATCATAAGAGAAGGGTGTTAAAATTAAATCAGTACCGCTACAAAAAAGTCCATCAAACATGATACGCAGCAAGCTGCGAGGCAATGGACCCTCACAGCAGGTTCCGGCCAGATGTTATCACATCTATCCGGATCGTTGTCTGCGGGAATTAAGGAGGTCAGCAGCATGGGTTACTCGCTCAATATCACACAGGCTGACGCGGTTCTGGAGAAGCTCCGGAAGGATTACCGCGTCTTCGCACCCAGACGTTTTCCCAAGCAGGGACGTTATTCGGATACCGATATTGTTCGATACGCCGAGGTGGAACGTTTTTCCGACATCGTATGGGATGTGAAATCAGACTACCCCGCCAAGGAGGTTCTTACTCCGATTCAACAGACTATCTTCTATTTTACAGAGGATGAATACCGGGCAAGCAAGGTGGCCGCAAAACCGATTCTTCTTCTGGCAAGGCCCTGCGATATCAATGCGCAGAAGATCCAGGCCAGGATATATGCGGGCAACGGCGGCTATGATGATTTTTACTATACCCGGATGAGGGAGCTGGTGACCTTCGCCCTGATGGAATGCGGCGGCGGTGACGATACCTGCTTCTGTGTTTCCATGGGCACGAACCGGACGGATGATTACGCCATTGCCCTGCGCTTCTCACCGGAGGGCGTTGTCGTGGGTGTGGAGGATGAAAGCTTTGCCCCTTATTTTGACGGAATGCCCCAGGAAGACTATACGCCTGCCTTTGTGGAGGAAAATGAATTAAAGGTGACGCCGCCTGATTTAAGCGACATTGAGGTGCGCAAGGCGTTGAAAAAGCATCCTATGTGGAAGGAATTCGATTCCCGCTGCATCTCCTGCGGCAGCTGCACGGTAGCCTGCTCCACCTGCACCTGTTTTACCACGCGGGACGTAATTTACGGAGATAATCCGGAGGTCGGCGAACGCCGCCGCGTCAGCGCTTCCTGCCAGATAGAGGGCTTTGATCAGATGGCGGGACAGCGGGAGCTGCGTTCTACCCCGGGCGACCGGATGCGTTTCAAGGTTTTACATAAATTTTATGATTATAAGGCCCGTTTTAAAGAAAGCCATATGTGTGTTGGCTGCGGCCGCTGCACGAACCGCTGTCCGGAGTTTATTTCCATCTCCGCAACGGTAAATAAGATGAATGCCGCCGTGGAAGAAATCAAGGCCGACATGGCCCGGAAAGGAGTGTGACATTATGATGATAAATCCCGTTCAGCCCAAGCCCTGCACAATTCTGGGCGTAACAAGGGAAAGCGAGCATGAGTGGACCTTCCGGGTACAGTCGGATGCCAAACCCTCGCACGGACAGTTTATGCAGCTTTCCATCCCTAAAATCGGCGAGGCTCCCATATCCGTTTCCGCCCAGGGGGATGACTGGCTGGAATTCACAATACGTTCGGTAGGCAAGGTGACCGATTCCATTTTTCATAAAACAGCAGGAGACACGCTCTTCCTGCGCGGCCCTTACGGAAAAGGCTGGCCTGTGGAGGAATTTGCCGGGAAGCATCTCGTTGTCATTACCGGCGGCACCGGCATCGCCCCTGTCCGTTCCCTGCTGCGCATGTGCGCGCAGACGCCCGGCTTCGTTCCGGACATCCATCTGATCAGCGGCTTTAAGGATGAATCCGGCATTGTTTTTCACAATGACCTGGAAGAGTGGAGGAAAACGTTCCATACAATTTATACGCTGGATACCGGCGAAAAGGAAGGCTGGCGCACCGGTCTTGTAACCGAATTCGTAAAGGAAATACCTTTTGCTTCCTTTGACGGAAATTACGCCGTGATTGTGGTCGGGCCGCCTCCGATGATGAAATTTACGGGGCTTGAGCTTTTGAAAAACGACGTGGCGCCGGAAAACATCTGGATGAGTTTTGAGCGTAAAATGTCCTGTGCGGTAGGCAAATGCGGCCATTGCCGGATCGATGAGGTTTATGTGTGCCTGGACGGCCCGGTGTTCCCTTATACGGTTGCCCGCAATCTGGTGGACTGAGGAAGGAGTGGAAAACGATGAATCAAGATATAGACATTAAAAAGGTACGGCTGAACTGTTTCCGCCAGTCAAAGGTTCCGGGGGAATTCATGCTGCAGATGCGTGTGCCCGGCGGGATGATCAATGCGAAGTACCTCAGCACGGTGGAACACATCGCCAACACCTGGGGTGACGGCAATTTCCATTTCGGCACCCGCCAGACCTTTGATATTACGGGAATCCGGTACGAGAATATTCCTGCGGTCAACGCCTATCTGGAGGATTACATAAAAGAGGTGGATACCTCTCTGTGTGACGTGGATATGGACACGGTTGCCGGACAGCCCCAGGAGTGGGATCCGGAGGGAGGCTATCCCACCATCGGCGCCCGTAACATCACCGCCTGCGTGGGCAATTACCACTGTATATGCGGCAACTGCAACACCTTTGAGCTGGCCAGGAAAATTGAACCGCTCATTTTCCCCAGCCATTATCATATCAAAATCAATATCGCAGGCTGTCCCAATGACTGCAATAAGGCGCATATATGCGATTTCGGCATCATCGGCACCGCCCGCATGACCTATCACCCGGAACGCTGCATCGGCTGCGGCGCCTGCGTCCGGGCCTGTGAAAAGGGAGCCACCCGGGTTCTCAAGCTCAACGAGGATACCGGGAAAATAGAAAAGGACACCTGCTGCTGCGTGGGCTGCGGAGAATGCGTACGAGCCTGTCCTGCAAGCGCCTGGACACGTCAGGAAACCAAGTTCTACCGCGTGATCCTGGGAGGACGCACCGGCCGTCAGACACCCCGTACAGGAAAAATGTTCCTCAACTGGGCCACTGAGGATGTGGTATTAAGCGTTCTTGGAAACTGGCAGAAGTTCTCCGCCTGGGTAATGAACTACAAGCCCGAATATCTCCACGGCGGCCACCTCATTGACCGCGCCGGCTACAAAAAGTTCAAGGAGCTGATGCTTGACGGTGTTACATTAAACCCGGAATGTCTGGTAGCGGAGGATATCTTCTGGCAGGAGACGGAGTATCGTTCCAACTTTAATGTAAAACCCCTTTCCATGCACCATACTGCCGGCCCCCAGGAATAGGGAACGGCATTGCCCTAATCATAAAAAGGCCCTCCGGAAACTCTCCGGGGGGCTTATTTTTATCAAATATACGGCCGTTCCTACTCTTTCAAAATCTTTTCCTTAAGCAGATGGTAAAGCTGCTCCGGGTCTATCGGCTTGGCCATATGGGCATTCATTCCCGATGCGGCAGCCTTGACCATATCCTCATGGAACGCATCCGCCGTCATTGCAATGATAGGGATCGTAGCGCTCCTGGGACATTCTGCCCGGCGGATCAGCTCCGTGGCCTGATAGCCATTCATCAGCGGCATCTGCACATCCATAAGGATGGCGTCATATTTTAACGGTTCCATCAGGAACTTGTCCACCGCTTCCTTGCCGTTACAGGCGCATTCCACTTCAATTCCGCTCATTCTCAACAATTCCACAGCGATTTCCTGATTGAGCAGATTGTCCTCCGCCAGCAGGATGCAGCGTCCTTCCAGCTCCGGATGCTTTATTTCCATCTGGGAAAGCTGGAATCTCACCGTTTTGTCAATCCCGGTGGCTGAAAGCAGCACATTATAAAGCATGGACTCAAAGATTGGCTTGGATAAAAAGGCGTTCGCCCCTGCCGCCCTGGCATCCTTCTCAATGGAGGACCAGTCATAGGCAGTGATGATGATAATCAGCGTATCCGGGCCTACAAACTCCCTAATCCGGCGTGTTGTCTCCACACCGTCGATATCCGGCATCTTCCAGTCAATCAGGCAGACGTCATAGTCCTCCCCGGTCCTGTGGGAAATACGCACCTTTTCCACACAATCCGTTCCGTTAAGCACCCAGTCTGACACGATCCCCAGATTCTTCAGAAGAAGCGAGGTATGGATGCAGCTGTCTTTGTCATCATCCGCTATGAGCACCTTCAGCGCAGCCAGCTCCTGTTCGCCGATTGCCGTCTTTTTTTCTTCGCTCTCAGCAATATCAAAATCCAGTTCCACCATGAAGGAGCTGCCTTCTCCCTGTTGGCTGTGCACGGTGATGGTTCCGCCCATCAGGGTCACCAGGTTTTTGGTAATGGACATTCCCAGGCCGGTTCCGCCGTATTTCTGCCCGGTCACAGCGCTTTCCTGCTCAAAAGGAAGGAACAGCCGGTCCATAAACTCACTGCTCATACCCACGCCGTCGTCACTCACCGTAAAGCGCAGCCGCACCTTTCCGTCTTTTTTCCGAAGCTGTCTGATTTCCAGGCTGATTTTTCCGCCCTCCGGCGTGAACTTAAGCGCATTGGACAGCAGGTTCAGCAGGATTTGGTTCAGCCGCAGGGAATCTCCCTTCAGGACTGTTTCGGTAAGATCCACCAGGGGCATGGTGAATTTCAGCCCTTTGGCCGCCGCCTGGGGATAGATGATGGAGGTGATGGACTCCGCTACATTTTCCAGGTTAAATACCTCATGGGCAATGGTCATTTTTCCTTCATCTATTTTGGACATATCCAGCACATCGTTAATCAGTGACATCAGATGCTTGGAGGAATAACCGATTTTTTCCAGACAGTCCTCCACGCGGCCGCGGTCTTCAATATAGGCGCCTGCAATGGTGGTCATGCCGATGATCGCATTCATGGGTGTACGGATTTCGTGGCTCATGCGGGAAAGGAAATTCTGCTTGGCCGCATTGGCATTCTGCGCATTGAGCAGGGCATCCTTCAGCGCCTGCTGGATTTTCATGCTTTCCGTCTGATCCGACAGGGAAATAACATAGCGCACTACCTTGCCCTTTACGCTTTCCGGATACAGCTGCAGCCGCATCCATTTGATTTCCCCGGGGACAAAGCTGATTCGCAGATCCACTCCCCTGGAAGTCCCGGAACCTGCCTGGCGCTGGAATTCTTTGTAGGCAGGCTTATCTTCTTCCAGGATCAGCTGCTCCATATAATCAGGGGCCAGATCAAAGGCTTCTTTTTCAATGCCGGTGATCCGACAGAGGTTGGAGCTGATATATTCCAGGTTATCCTTTTCCTTATTATAAATAAAAAAGATATCGTCCACATTGGTGGAAAGTATGTCAAACAGACGCTCCCGGTACCTGATCTCCTGTATCCCCCTTCTTTCCCGCAGCATCAGGCCCAGGAAAAAAGCAGGCAGCACAATGGTCAGCAGTGCCAGGGATGCCACAGTCATACTGGCGGTATCCGCCGATACCTTTTCCAGTCCCTGCACCTTTTTATCCGCAAACGCAATAATAGTAATCAGGCAGTCATTTACAGCATCATATTTAGGATGCAGCTTCTCATCCACATATTGGAGGATTTCCTCTTCAGTCATTCCGGAAACATCGGCCGCGGCTTCCTCCTGCGCATCTTCCAGAGCCTGCATGGCCTCCTTTAAGGCAGCCGTATCCTCCTCCGGTCCCAGGTACTTCTGCGTGATAATGCCTATGGATTCTTCCTGCATTTCATAGCGCTCTTCCAGTTTGCTGGCGAGCTGTTCGGGATCCTCCCTGGTGTCTGCCAGCAGGGTGGCTATGAAACCCTTCATGTCCAAAAGCCTTGACCGCATGGCCCGTGCTTCATTGGACACTGTGTAGGGATGCTCATAAATCATGGTTGCGGTATTCTGCATCCGCCGTACAGACAAAATGCCGGCTATGGTAAGCAGGACTGCCAAAGCGCAGATCCCCGTAATCCCAGCCAGCATTAATTTGGAATTTTTTCTCTTGGAAACGTTCATGGTGCTATACTCCTTTGTAGGATACCCTCAATTAAAATCCGTTCCTTCTGTCTGCTCCGGTACAGCGTTGCAGTCTGATCCAGGCTCCGGTCCCTGTTAATACTGTACTTTATCAAAGTTTATCTCTCAGTAAATATAACATAGACCCTTTCAAATCACAAGGGTCACAATTATTTTCCGCCTTTAAGTGCAAAAAACTGTGTTTATTTGGCCAGAATGGCTGATTCCTTTGACAGTATCCGCAAATTCGGAAATGAAATGAGGACGGCAGGCTGTTCGTTTCCCCTGTCTGCCATCTCATTAAGCAGCTGGCGGAAAATGCATGGAAAGGGTTCTGACGCAGGATTATTCCATGATTCCCAGCTTAACTCTTCTTCCCGTGAAATATGAATATGGCGGCTCCCCCTGCGGCCGGATAATCCCCCATGTTCAGCCGGGCGTTAAAAAAGAGGCTCCCGTGACTGCGGAGGCCTCTCTTTATTTTTATATACATCTGTCCTATGCCCTGATCTCCTGCCTCATAAACCCAATATAAGACAGTGCAAAACATACCGCCGTCAGCGCCACCATACACACCAGATGGGGCCAGACGAGAAGCAGGCTCTGCCCAAAGGGCAGATATCCCGCAATGGCGCCTGAAAGCTGGGAATTGGTGATTACGCCTATGCTCCTGATGTTGGGATTTAAAATGGTGGCCGCCGCCTCCCCGAACAGATAATAAGGGGAAATCCTGTTCAGTCCCAGCTGAAGGTTATAATTATCCATCATATGGAACATGCCTTCTATGCCCTCCGTAGGATAGACCAGATCGGCAACCGCTCCCGCCACCATACTCATGAAAAAGGACAGGAAAATCCAGATGGAGATTCCCGCCAGGGCCGCTGTCGCCGCATGTCTCCACAAAACGGAAAACAGAATGGACAGCCCCAGCCAGAAGGAAATATAAAATACCGTAAAAAGCAAAAACGCCGTAATACGAAGCACTTCCTCAACCGACGGAGGAAGCCCGATGGCAAGCAGTCCGATGGCGCTCACCAGTATCCCCAGGGAAAACACCATCATAAAAACGGCCGCAAAGCCTGCCATAAATTTCCCATTAATGATTGCATCCCTGTAAATGGGCTGTGACGTCAGGCGGTTCAGCGTTCCCAGCGAACGTTCCCTGTTCACACAGTCAAAACCCAAGACGATACCTGCCAGCGGCCCCAAAAAGGCCAGGAAGGTGGAGATGGAGGGAATGGATTTTCCTCCTGTGGTAAACAGCGTTAAAAAAATAAATTCGCTGCTCTCCGTCGCGGCATCACGGACACTGCCCAGCGCGCCGTAAAGGCTTGCCATGCTCGTCAGCGTCAGAAGAGCCAGCATCAAAAGAAACCGGGCGCTTTTCAGATGATCCGTCAGTTCCTTGCGAAACAGCACCAGCAGGCCGTGCATGGAGCTGTTATCTCTTTCCGATTTTAGCTTTGACAGCGCTCCTGATGCCGTCCCTGAAAGTCTTTCTTTTATCTGTATAGCCTTCATACTGTTCACCTGCCATTTCAAAGTATTTACTGTAGATTTCATCCAGATCACCGCCGCGCTGGCGCAGCCTGCGCATATCATAGCCATTGGTAAGCAGCGCCGTGATCACTGCAGTGTGGCAGTCCCTGTCCGAATGCACAAGAAGCATTCCGTTTTCCCGGGTAATCCGTTTAACGCCCTCCATACCGGCCAGCAGGCGTTCCAGTGCCCTGTCGTTGGGCCATGCCTCAAGCTCCAGCACATAATTGCCTGCGCTGCGCAGCTGTACCGCCAGATCGTTTATGGAGCCGCAGGCAATCAGTTTCCCTTTGACAAAAATGCCCACCCGGTCACAGATCTGCTGAATCTGGTGCAGCTGATGGGAGGAAATCAGGATGGTTCTCTTATCCTCTTTTGCCAGCCTGTGAATCAGCCCCAGAAGCTCCCGCATACCCTCCGGGTCAATTCCCAATGTGGGTTCGTCCATAATGATTACCTGTGGATCCTTCATCAGCACATCCGCAATCCCCAGCCGCTGCTTCATTCCTCTGGAATAGGTGCCCGCCTTCCGGTCTGCGGCTTCCCACATGCCCACTTTTTTTAGCATCTCCTCAATCCGCTTTTCCAGCGCTTCCCCGTCCAGGCCGTTCAGGCGGCCGGTGAAACGAAGATTCTGGCGGCCCGTCATATCCGGATAAAAGCCTACATTGTCCGGCAGATAACCGGTAATTTTTTTTACCTGCAGGGAGTTCCGGGTACAGTCGAAGCCTCCGATGAAGGCAGTTCCGGCCATAGGCTCCGTCAGCCCCAGAAGCATCAGGGTTGTGGTTGTTTTCCCCGCGCCGTTGGGCCCCAGCAGGCCGAATACCTCGCCCCGCCGGATATCCAGAAACAGACTGTCCACCGCGGTAATACTGCCGTAGCGCTTGGTCAGCCCTTCTATTTTAATGATTGTATCTTCCATAATCATCGTCTCCCATACTTATGGAATACCCAGCCCAGGCCCGCGAATACACAGACAATCAGGAGAACTCCCACGATCCCCCATACCGTTTCCGTCTTGACGGAAATACGGAATTCCGCTGTATCTGAGGTTTCGGAGCCGGCCGCCTTTACTGTCACCACATAGTCACCGGACAGCGCATCCTTTCCGGGTGTCAGTCTGGCCGTAACTTCAACGGAAGCGCCCGCTTCGATGACCTCTACCGCAGGCTGGCTGAAGCTCATGCTCCATCCGTCCGGCGTGGTTGCTGTAAGGTTGACATTTTTCAAATCCGTATTGCCGTTATTGGTCAGCTTCAGCGTAATTTCCTTTTGCTTGTTGGGATACGCCTCGGTGCTCAGCCTGCCGCTGGGCGTGGAAACATCCAGGGAGTAATTTCCCGTAATCGTCGCCTTAAGATCTGTTTTCAACGTTTCTCCCGCAGAAACTGCAGAGCAGGAAATGGTATAATCCCCGGCCTGCGCATCCACGGAGGGCGTCACGCCGATTGTGATCGTCTGGCTCTGGCGCGGCTCCACCGTAATGCTGTTCACCGGGCTGCTCTCTCCGGAAGGGGTGAAGCTCACCGTCCAGCCGGCAGGCGCATTGGAGGAAAAGCTGTAGTTCTGCTGGGACGCGCTGTTGTTCACCAGGGAAGCTTCAAAGCTGAAGCTGGCTCCGGATGCGCCCTCTTGCTCCGGATACTGGGATTCGAAGCTGCTGCTTCCGATTTCCTCCGCCGCAACCTTCAGCTTTAATGTAAGCGTATCCTCTGCTTCCGCGCCCGCAAAGGCCCGCAGCACCACCTCGTAATCTCCGCTGGCCGCATCGTCCGGGATGGACAGGGAATAGGCGGCCGCCCCCGCATTGTCGCCGCTCTTTACATAGACCTGGCTCACTTCGCTTCCATTGCCTGTAAAATAACCTTCCCAGCCCTCAGGAAGGGAAACCGTTTCCAGTGATACCGCCATCCCCGCTCCCGTGGTATTGGAAAAATCCAGGGAAAAGCTCAGATCATCCCCTGCATTTACCGTCATGCCCGGATAGCCCGTGCTCATCTGCAGCCCTCCAGCGGCGGATGCTTTCCCTCCGGCGGTAAAAAACAGGACAGCCATGATAAAAAGGGCCGTTATTATCTGCGCTGCTGTTTTGTTCTGCGTTGCTGTGATAGCTTTCATAATTCTCTCTCCTTTTCCTTTCGGTTTATGAAACGGCGGTAAGCCGCCTTTTCTTTGCTTCCGATTATAGCCCGCGAAGTATAAATGAACTTAAAAAAAGATCCCGCAGACCGCCCTGGTCCGCAGGATCTTATGTGAAAGTTTTGTGAACTACTGCCTGGGGAGCGTCACTGTAAAGCAGACGGTCCCGTCCTCATATTCCGCGCTGATTTTTCCCTTATGCCCGTCCGTCACCGCCCTGGCAATGGACAGGCCGATGCCGTAGCCCCCGCTCTTACGGGAGCGTGAACTGTCGGCCCTGTAAAAACGGTCAAACAGGCGCGGCAGCTGGGAAGCATCCAGATCCGCACAGGGATTGGAAACCCGAAGCATAAGCTGGCGTCCCTTCTTTTTCAGCGTCAGCCTCACCGTTCCTCCGTCATCGCAGTATTTTACCGCATTGTCCAGAAGCACCGTCAGCAGACGCAGGATGGCCTCCTGCTGCCCCTTCATATAAAGCTCCGGCTCTATTGCGGTTTCCAGCTGTTTACCCTGCGCCTGCGCCGACGTACGGAAGGTATCCGCCGCATTCCGGGCAGCTTCACTTACGTTAAAAACCCGCAGCTCCCCGGCCTTCCCCATTTCCTCGGACTTTGCCAGCTCAATCAAATCCCTGATCAGGCTGTCCAGCCGCCTGACCTGGTTCTGGGTGCTTTCGATCCATTCATCCTTTCCGTTTACGATTTCCAGCACTCCCATGTTGGCGGAAATGATGCCCAGGGGCGTTTTCAGCTCATGGGAAACATCCGTGATGAAACGCTTCTGGCGCTCCATGTTTTCCGCAAAGGGACGCATCACCCTGCCTGAGAGAAGCAGCAGAAGGAAAAAAACAATGGCCACACAGCACAGGAACACCAGCAGGGTTACCTGCAGCACGTTATGGGCCGACTGGAGCTGTAAAAAACAGTTCAGCACCACAATCGTATTTTTGTCCGCCTCTTCATAGACCCGGTAGCGGTAATAGCCCACAAAACCGCTTTTCTTCCCTTCTTTTACGATATCTCCCACCAGCTCCTCCACACGATCCCTATCCAGGGCCGCAATGTGCTCGATATCAACCTCTATCACCTCTCTCTTTTTTGTGAGGTAGACGATGCAGTAACGAGTCTCAAAGGGCGTCTCCTCCGTAATCTGGAACCCCCCGGCCACATTGGGGACAACGGCATCCGGCAGAGGGAAGGCGCCGCCATTGCGGTAAAGCAGCTCAATGGCAGTATCCGCCAGCCGGATAATCCGGAACAGGTTTCCCAGATTAATGGCAATTCCAATCAAAAAAAGCGTCCCCATCAGGGAAAGCATTGCCGTCAGAATAAACCTTCTGCGAAGCGTCTGTATCATTTACAATCCTCCGTTAATACGCCGTTAAAATCCGCCGCCCTTTTATGGCTTCCTCTGCCCCTTTGGCTTCCTCTGCCCGGCCGGTTCATTGTCCGCCCTCCGCCTCCAGCATATACCCCCGCCCGCGGCTGGCCGTTATTTTCACATCGGCTCCCAGGGAGGCAAGCTTCCTGCGTAGATAGGAGATATATGCCCATACCACATTGATTTCACTGTCGCATTCGTAGCCCCAGATCCGCTCCATAAACTGTTCTGTGGAAATGAACTGCCCCTGACGGCGCATCAGAAGCTCCATCATCTGAAATTCCTTGTTTCCCAGCCGCACGGCTGTCCCGCCACTGCTCAGCTCAAAGGTGGAACGGTTGAGGCTTACATTCCCAACCGTAAGAATCTGCGGCGTAAAGGTACCGCCCCTGCGGGTGAGCGAACGCACCCTCGCCAGGAACTCACGCACATCAAAGGGCTTGGGAAGATAATCATCCGCGCCGCAGTCCAGTCCCGCGACGCGGTCCTCCACCTCCCCCTTTGCCGTCAGAAGCAGCACCGGGGTGGAAATGCCGTTCTCCCGCAGCTTCCTCAGGACCTGAAGGCCGTCAAGCCCCGGCATCATGATATCCAGCACAAGACAGTCACAGCTCTCCGCCATGCCGTAATCCAGCGCCGCCAGGCCGTCGTGGACCGTATCCACCGAATAATGCTCATGCTTCAGGATCGCAGACAGCGCCTGCGTCATTTCCTCTTCATCGTCCGCTATCAATATACGCACCGTTTTTCTTCCCTTCTCTTCCGTAATTATCTTTCTTCCCATTGTAAGGTCGGCTCATTTTTCTGTCAATGCCGCGCCTGGCCAGGCATAACAGCCACAGCCCCGGCCATGTATGGCAGCCTGCACAGGGCAGGCGTATGCTGTAACAAAGCCTTGACTTTAACACCGTGTCGTAGTTTATACTGCATTTACAGGGAGGTAATAAATATGGAACCCATGACTATCAGCCAGGTATCAAAAAGCCTGGGGATTTCCACAAGAATGCTGCGTTATTATGAAAAAGCCGGATTAATAGAAAGCCGCCGGAAGGAGGGCTACGCCTACCGCATCTATGATGAAAACACCGTCTGCCGCCTCCGCCGGATTCTGCTGCTGCGCAAGCTGCGCATTCCTGTCCGGCAGATTAAGATTATCCTGCAAAATCCCAATGCCGCCACAGCCGTGGAGATTTTTCAGAAAAACATCAACGAACTGGACGAGGAAATCACCGCGCTTTCCACCATCCGTGAAATTCTCAGCCGTTTTGCCAACGAGCTTGCCAACGCCACGGGGCTTCCGCTGCAGAGCCTGCTGGAAAAGGACGATATTCTGCTGGAATCCATCGAATCCCTTGCCCTTGTCAGCATTAATTTTAAGGAGGATCAGACTATGGAAAAATTGAATAAGGCCAACATCAGCCTGTCGCAGCCCACAGATATACGGGTCATCTACCTGCCCCCCGCCGCCATTGCCGCAGCCCACTATGTGGGGGACGAGCCTGAAAACCACGTAAATACCCTGCTTGACGGCTTTGTAAGGGAAAATAAGCTTCATAAAATCAAGCCCGATCTACGCCGCTATGGCTTCAACCATCCTAACCCGGTTGACGAAACAGGCTATCATGGCTATGAAGCGTGGGTAACCATTCCCGAGGATATGGAGGTTCCCGCCCCGCTCATCAAAAAACATTTTGCCGGCGGCCTGTATGCCGCCCATATGATTGCCTTCGGCAATTTTAATGAATGGGAACAGCTCTTTATCTGGGCAAATCAGAGCGAAAAATATGAATTTGCCGGGGATATGAAGGATCAGGAGCATATGTGCGGCATGCTGGAGGAGCATCTGAACTATGTGAACCATGTGGAGCTGGAAAACACGGAGCCGGAGGATTTCCAGCTGGATCTGCTGCTACCGCTTCGTGAAAAACAGCCCTGAGGCCGGGCAGCCTATTTCAGCTGCCGGCAGAGTCTTCTGTAAATAAAGAATATCTGTGCTTACCCAGCTTTTTTGCCTGATACATGGCGGCGTCCGCTTTTTCGTAAAGCGCCTGGTAGGTACCGCCATCCGCTGGAAACGCGGCGATGCCGATACTGACCGACATCCCTTCTCCTAAAGCGGGAAGCCTGGCCAGGAGCGATTCCGCCTTCTGGCAGGCCACCGTGGCGTCCCCGGTATCGGGCATGAAGATCACGAATTCATCGCCGCCGATACGCCCCGTAATATCTTCCTGCCGGAATTCCTTTCTGATACCCTCCACAAGCCTGGCCAGAAGCACATCCCCTGCGGTATGTCCCCTGCTGTCATTAATTTTCTTGAAATCATCCACATCCAGCATGAAAAGGAAACCGCACCGCACATGCGTCAGCAGCTCTTCAATCCGTTCCTGCGCAGCCCTCCGGTTCAATGCGCCGGTCAGGGCATCCGCAGAGGAGCTTTCAATCAGCTCCTGCTCCTTGGCTTTCATTTCATGCACATCCGAAAGCTTCCCCACCACGGAAAGCGGCATGCCGTGCTTATCCTGCAGCAGCTGCCCCTGGCAGCGCATCCACCGGTACTCACCCTCCCTGTTGAGGAATCGCAGCGTTATGCTTTTTGCATGATTTTGCTCAAACTGGTCCGTATTTTTCAGCATGTCCCGCAGAATTTCCGCATCCTGCGGATGCAGCAGCGTAAGAAGCGCATTCCCGTCAAAGGGGCGGATGACATCGGCCTTGGGGATTTGGTAGCGGCTTGTGATATTCGGCGTAAACACAAGGTTTTTGGCGGCGCAGTCATAAATAAAGAGCACGGTGTCGGAGAATTCCGCCAGAAGCTCATACCTGGCCTGGCTGTGCAGGATTTTTTCCCGCTGCCTGGCATACACGCACCAGCCGCTGCCAAGAAGCAGCGCCAGAAAAATAAGAAGCACCGCCACCAGCAATACCGTATTCTTCATAATGGGCGCCGCATAGCCCCTCACCTCATTGGAATGCGTGATGGACAGGAGCATCCAGTCATTATAGCCCAAAGGAGATGTCAGCATATAAAATTCTCCCTGCCGCGGGCTTTTGAGCACCACCAGCCGCGTCTCGTCCGACTGCATGGCATCGCGCACCAACTCTACCTTTGCCTCCGGAATTTTCATTTCCTCCAAATCGTCATACAGGTTGTAAAGTCCCTCCACATAGTCACTCCCGTCCAGTATCAGCTCACCGCCGCGCCTTAAAAGCATATTGTCCGCATGATCGTACTTCTGTTTTTCCGAGGTCCACAAAAGCAAATCCGCGTTCAGATAGGCGCAGAACACCCCTGTGAAGCTGCCGTCCCTTTCCGCCGGTGCCAGAATGGAAAATACATAGACAGGCTCCTTTCCGCCATGCAGGAAAATATCGCTTACCACCGTCTCCCCTTTTTCCAGGCGATTCCTGATTTCCCGGCCGCCCTCCGTTAGTCCGGCCGCCTTCAGCGCCTCCTGCAGCCCCTCCGCCGGGTAATAATCAACCTCATACAAATATTCCAATTCCCGTATGGCCTCCAGATAGGCACCGCTTCCTCCGCCCTCCGCCGTATCTGCGTACACGTCGGCCAGCTTCTCCAGCAGCCCTCCCGTTTCCCGGATGATTCCCCTGATGTCCGACGCCTGTCCCTGATGGGTGGAGGTCAGGTTTTCCTCTATTAATGTGCGGAATATTTCTTCATTCTTGTTCTGATATATATGCAGCAAAAAAAAGACCGCCAATCCCATCACGGCCGTTCCTATTGCTATCAGCACCATTCCCCGGTTTCTCACTGCTTTGTGCAGATCCTTACCCTTCGTTTTGTCCATATGCTGCCTCTCCTGACCCCAGCGCCCTATCCTACCTATTTTATAACCGTTCAGTCTCCTTCACAGTTACCATAATTTTCTGCTGATTTCAGGGCTTTTATTTATAAAATGATTCTATTCCTTTTTCCAGGACTGCGCAATCCCTTCCTGTCCGGAATAATATTGTGTGCCCGGAATAATATTGCGTGCCCGGAATATTTTTATCTGCCCGGAATATTTTTATCCGCCCGGAATACTTTCATCTGGATCCGCAGCGGCAGTTTTTTATGTACACGGCAGTTTTTTGTGTGCGTTTCTTTCTTGACACGAACGGTTCTCCGTATATAAAATAAAAACTATGATAAGATGCGCACGACACTCCTATAGATGCCGCATCGGAAAGGCAGCTTTATGAATCTGATCCTGACTTATATCCGGCGGCATATCGGTATGTTTGCCACGGCTCTTTTTTTCCTGAGCCTGGAAACGCTGGCGGATCTGATGCAGCCCACCTTCATGTCCTACATCGTGGACAACGGGGTTAAAGGACAAAGCATCTCCAAAATACTGATGTACGGCGCAATGATGCTGGGAATCGCCGCCCTGGGCGCCCTTGGCGCCGTGATGCGCAACATTTATGCCAGCCGCACCTCCCAGCAAATCAGCATGGAAATGCGCAGCGATATTTACAGGAAAGTCCAGACCCTTTCTTTTGAAAATATTGACCGGCTGCAGCCATCTTCCATCATTACGCGTATCACCAATGATGTGACACAGATTCAGAATTTCATCAACGGCAGCATGCGCATTATGATGAAGGCTCCCATTACCTGCATCGGCGCAATCGCTCTGATCATTCTCCAGACACCGAAACAGATTCCCATGATGATCTTAATTTTATGTATCTCCTTTCTGCTGATAGCGGCCAATATGGGGTTTGGCTATCCCAGGTTTGGGCGGCTGCAGCGTAAGCTGGACCGGCTCAATGAGGTCAGCCGCGAATTTTTATCCTCCGTGCGGGTGGTCAAGGCCTTCTGTGCCCAGGAGCAGGAAGGGGAAAAATTCCGGAGTGCCGCAGAGGATTTTGCCGGCGCCGGTGTATCCGCCATGCGGGTGGCCGCCGTATTTTCGCCGCTGATTAACCTGACGGTAAATGCGGGCATCGTTGTTCTGCTCTGGCTGTCCGGCAGCCAGGATAACGGACAGATCGGACGGCTGATGGCTTCGGTCAACTACATGACCCAGGTGCTTTTCTCCCTGGGCATGGTTTCCAATATCCTGAATACGGCCGTGCGCGCCGTGGCTTCCGCCGGACGCGTTCAGGAAATCCTCATGGAAGAGCCCGCGCAGAAGCAGGCGCCCCAGGCCAAGTCCCCCTCCGGGGAGGGCGGCGTTTCCTTCTGTGATGTAACCTTCTCCTATGCGGGTACGCCGGAGCCGGCTTTAGAGCATGTGACCTTTACGGCCATGCCCGGAGAAACCATAGGGATCATCGGGCCTACAGGCTCCGGGAAATCCACACTGGTAAATCTGGTTCCCCGTTTTTATGACGCTACCTCGGGAACGCTGTTTGTAGACGGCGTGGATGTTACGCTGCTGTCCCAGGAAAAGCTGCGGGCTGAAATCGCCGTGGTTCCTCAGAAAGCGCTGCTGTTTTCCGGAACCATCGCCGAAAACCTCCGCTGGGGGAAGCCGGATGCCACAGACGAAGAAATAAGGCGGGCGGCCCAAATCGCCTGTGCGGATGCCTTTGTGCAAAGCTTTCCCGACGGTTATGAGACGAACCTCGGCCAGGGCGGCGTCAACCTTTCCGGCGGGCAGAAGCAACGGCTTTCCCTTGCCCGCGCCCTTTTGAAAAATCCGCGAATCCTCATCCTCGACGACTGTACCAGCGCCCTGGACGCCACCACGGAGGCCTCTGTGCTCTCCATGCTGCGGAAACAGTGCTCGGGCATGACAGTACTGCTCATCAGCCAGCGGATTTCCACGGTTATGCGTACAGATCGGATCCTCTGCCTGGAGGACGGCAGGGTCATGGGCTTTGGAGCCCACCGGGAGCTGCTTGACAGCTGTCCGGTATATCGGGCAATTTATACTTCACAGATTGGAGGTGACCGGCATGAGTAAGGAAATGGCGCCGCCGCCCTCCTCCTTCGGAAAAGGCCAGCGCGGCAAGCCGGTGGTAAAGCCGAAGGATATGAAGGGAACCCTGCGCAGGCTGTGGGAGCTGACACAGGGCCAGCGACAGGGGCTTGGATGGCTGATGCTGCTTTCCGCAGTTGCCAGCGCGTCAACCATCCTCTCGCCTCTGCTTATCGGAACGGCCGTAACCGCCATTGATACGGGTAACCCCGCGCTGCAGCTTCTGATACTGCTGGCGGCGCTTTACCTGACGGACTGGCTGGTACGGTTTTTACAGCAGTTTTTTATGGCGGCCATCGGGCAGAGAATCATTCTTCATATCCGCAGCACGCTGTTTGAAAAAATGAAAGCACTTCCGCTTTCCTTCTTTGACAGCCGGCAGCATGGCGAGCTGATGAGCCGTCTGACCAATGATGTGGACAATATCAGCACCACCATTTCGGATTCGCTTACGCAGCTGATGACATATGGTTTTACGATTATAGGCATACTGTGCATTATGCTGCGGCTCAGCCTGCCATTGACCTGTATTGCCTTTATATCCGTATGGCTTATCTTTCTGCTGACCCGCACGATTACAAAGCATACGAGGAAGCTGTTTGCCCAACAGCAGCAGATTCTGGGAAAGCTCAACGGACAGGTGGAGGAAAGTATTTCCGGACAGAACATGGTAAAGGCCTTTGGCCGGGAAGCCGAAATGACAGAGCAGTTTGAGGAAAGCAACGCCAGGCTCTGCCAGGTGGCTACAAAGGCACAAATCTGGTCCGGTTTCCTCATGCCACTCACCAATGTAATCAACAACCTGAATTTCGTCATTGTGGCGGTCGTCAGCGGTATCCTGGCGGCTTACGGCCGGATCAGCGTGGGGCTGATTTCCAGCTTCCTGCTGTATTCCAGGCAGTTTTCAAGGCCCTTTGTTGACATTGCAAATATTTACAATAACTTTCAGACGGCTGTGGCAGGCGCGGAACGTATCTTCGAAATATTGGAGGAGGAACCGGAGCCTGCGGATGCGCCGGACGCGTTGCCGCTTACGGCTCCCCGCGGGGAAGTGGAATTTTCCCATGTCACCTTCGGCTATCAGGCGCAGGAACCTGTCTTAAAGGATGTAAGCTTCCGCGTGCCCGCCGGAACCCGTGTGGCGGTGGTCGGATCCACCGGCGCGGGAAAAACCACGCTCATCAACCTGCTGACCCGTTTTTATGATGTCAACAGCGGCAGCATCCTGTTAGACGGCCGCGATCTCCGGCAGTACCGGCTGCAGGATCTGCGCCGTACCTTCGGCGTGGTGCTTCAGGATACGGCGCTGTTTGGCATGAGCGTCCGGGACAATATCAGCTACGGTAATAAGGACGTTTTGCCGGAACGCATCCGGGCCGCAGCGAAAACCGCCGGCGCTGATTCCTTCATCCGCCGCCTGCCCCAGGGCTACGATACAATACTCACCCAGGGCGGCGCCGCCCTGAGCCAGGGGGAACGCCAGCTTCTCACCATTGCACGCGCCGTACTGCAGGAGGCCCCGATTCTGATTCTGGATGAGGCCACCAGCTCCGTGGATACGGTAACGGAGCAGCGGATCCGCCGGGCCATGCTGACAATCACCCGTGGGCGGACTTCCTTTATTATCGCCCACCGGCTTTCCACCATCCGGGATTCGGATCTTATCCTGTTGATAGAAGATGGCCGGATCGCCGAGAAAGGCACCCACGAAGAGCTGATGGAGCTCAACGGCAGGTATGCCGGGATGTACCGGACCCAGATGGGGGAATAGGAGACGTCTCCCCCGTCCGGGAATCCGGCTGCCATAACGCACCTTTCCCATTATAATTTATAGGAAAAATATTTCGCTTTTTCCGGAAACGCTTTGTCTCCTTTCAGCTTCAACGCAAACTTCTGCACAACAAAATTATAATCATCCCAGGAACCGGAGGATACCATATAAACAATCCGTCCATCCTCAGTCATCCATTTCACAGGAAAGTTGGGCTGATAATCTCCATAGCTGCCCCACCGGTCATCCCGGTAAAACAGCTTCCAGGGTCCCCAGGGCTCCGGCGCTTCATAAAGCGTCAGCTGGCTGTAATGGGATTCCGGATAGCGCATTTGATGAATCGGGCGGGGATTCAGGTTCTCATCCACAAAGCTGTAATTTCCCATCAGATATCTTTGTATGCCCGCATTATAGGCCACATGATTGGCTCCGGTCATTTTATAATAGGAAAATACCGGTACGGCCAGCTCTTCTTCGCGGCTCCATGCCGGATGCAGGGAGTCCTTCCCGCAATAAAATTCCCAGGAATCCCGCACAGTCAGTTTTTCTTTGGGAACCCGTCCCAACAGCAGCGCGTCGTTATTTTCCCAATAGCTGCCGCCATCCTCCAAATCACAGGGAAAATAAGCATATACATAACTGTCCCTCGCCCCCGAATAGCCTCTTCCAAACTGCAGGAAATGGCAGGAAGACAGCCTTCCCCGGAAAAAATCCCGGGGCGTCGTTTCCGGATCAAAGCTTCTGCCGGCGTCCGTTGATCTTACAATCCAGCCATGAAGATTTCTCTGTCTGCAAAAATAAGGGTTATCCCCATAATTCTGAGCTTCAATGCTCAGATAGAGGGTTCCGCCGATATCCAGAAGGCCGGACGGCTTCACATAAGGAGCCGCGGGCGTGCAGTATTTATTCAAATCCACCGGCTTTTCATTGATTACATCCATACACCAGTGTCCCGTGCAGGTCAGCTTTTCCGGTAAAAACCGGAGCGTCTTTATTCTCCAGATATTCATAGGGCAGCCCCGGTTATCCCCGGCGCCGCCGTAAATCATATCATCCTCTGCCCAGGTTAACGGCCACATATCCCCATCCCCGCTGTGATAACGGAAACGATCCGGGAGCACCTGCTCGATATAATCTGATTTTTCATATGGAGGGACTGCCTTCGGGTACAAATAATAATCTCTTCTGTCACCATCTATTCCTGTAATTTCTCTGATTTTCATACATTTGTCCGTGCAGGAGAGCGGCCGGAAGACACTGCCGGCGCTCTCCTGCTCCCTTACTTTAGTTTAAAATTTCTGATCCAGGAAATCCTGATACCACTGCAGCCAGGCGCCATACTGCATCGCATCCAGCTGTTTCAGGTGGGCCTCCCAGGCCGCATCATCGATTCCCTCCAGAATACTTGTGGCAGTAAAATTCTTAATATAGGAAAAAAGCTCCGTTTCCATAAAAGCTCTTTCACTCGTTTTGGCAGGATCCACGAACCGGATTGGGATCTGATCTTCCACCGGTATACAGAAATCATGGACTTCCTTCACACATTCGATCCGATACCAGGAGGTCCATGCAATATCCTCCAGTACCTCTGCATTTTCGTCCTTCCTGATCAACGGGCCGTAATCCACCATGCCATAGGTATATTTATAATTTTCAATAGTAAAATCATCTGTCAGGCTGTCGGGAAGCTTTTCGAACACCTGCCCGTTTTCATCCACATCCCAGGCCTCGCCCTTCGGGCCGAAACGGGAGATATATTTCAGTTCTGTGGTGCTGGATATATAATCCCACCACTCCAGCAATTTGGGCACATCCTTACATGCGCTGGTAATGGTAAAGCCTGTCCGGTTGGCCGCAAATTTATCCTGTGCACCGGTCTTCTTGTAGCCTGGTCCGTCCTCTGCCCTTATTTCTCCCACAGGCACATAATTGGCGGCTGCGGCATCGCTCATGTCCCCATTGGGAGTCCAGGTATAATAACAGCCTACCACTCCTTCGTTCAATTTCGCATGGTATTGTTCCGAGGTCTGTGAAAAAGCTTCCATATCCAGCAGCCCTTCCTCGATCATCTGATGGGAAAATTCCAGGAAGCTCCTGAATTCATCTGTGTTGACGGTTCCCACCACTTTGCCGTCCTTTACCATCTTATAGGCTTCTTCATCCCCGGAATCGGTTCCTGCAATTCCCCAGGGATTTGCCGCATTCATAATTTTGGAGCACCAGTCACTCTGGGAAGGCTCAAAAGGAATTTCATCTGCAGGATCTCCATTGCCGTTCATATCCCCATCCCGGAAGGCTCTGAGCACATCCATAAATTCTTCTGTTGTTTTCGGGATTTCCTTTCCTGCTTTGTCCAGCCATTCTTTGTTCATAAACATAATGCCCATAGCGTCGTTTTCATAGCTGGTCTGTCTGCCTGTCATGAGGGAACGGATGGAGCCGTCGGGCCAAGTTACCAGGTCAAGGCCGCCCGGAATCGTTTCATAGTCTGAATACACATGGGGCGCATAGTTTTTCAGGACATCGTCAGCTGCCAGATCCGCAAAAGAATCCATATTATTCGCAATCTGGTTCTCGCCTATCAGACCGAGAAATGCATCCGGCAAATCGGAAGCCAGCATAATATTCACCTTATCCTCCGCATCCGAGGAGGCAATGGGAATCCACTCAATATGTACGCCCGTGGCTTCCTCTGCTTTTTTGTAGATTTCCTTATTATTAAAATCCTCATCTTTGGTCAGGGGATGGAGCACCACTGCAATCTTAAAGGTGGTTTTTTCCTCCTGCCCTGTCTTTTCACCGGACGCCGCATCGGCTCCGGTCTGCGGCTGGGCCCCCGGATCCTTTGTTTCCGACGGTGCCGCGCCGCCGCAGCCAGCCATGACGGTCATAGTCATAGCCGCCGCCATTAAAATCGCCAGTACTTTTCTTTTCATTACTATTCCTCCTTCTTTATTCATCAAAATGGATTGTCACCCATTGATTTCACCCTTTAATAGAGCCAATCATGACGCCCTTTACAAAATACTTCTGCAGGAAAGGATATACACAGATAATAGGCAGCGTGGATACTACAATTACGCCGTATTTAATCACCTGCACCATGGTCTGCAGCTTGCGCGCCGCATCCGCATCTGTGGTCATGGAATTGGCGGCCCCGGTCGCCGCTGTCAGCAGGATCTCCCTCAGGTACAGCGCCAGCGGATATTTGCTTCTGTCGGTAAGGAATATCATGGGATTAAAATAAGAATCCCAGTAGGTTACCGCAATATAAAGTACCAGTACCGCCATAATCGCCTTGGAAAGCGGCATTACAATTCTGAAAAAGAACCGTCCGTTTCCGCAGCCGTCCACTCTGGCCGCATCCCGCAGTTCCTCTGGTATATTGCTTTCCATAAAGGAGCGGGTAATAATGATATTATAGACTGCCACTGCGCTGATAATTACCATCAGGGTTCTTGTATTGGTCAGCTGCAGCTTCTTTATTACCATATAAAAAGGAATCAGGCCGCCGCCGAAGTACATTGTAAACACAAAATAACCCATCAAAGTATTACGGAAGGGCAGGTCCTTTCTGGACAGGGCATAGCCTGCCATCATGGTTACAAGTGTCCCCAGCGCCGTACCCCCGGCCGTATAAATCAGTGTGTTACCGTAACCGATCCAAATCCGGGCATCCTCGAACACCTTTTGATATCCCAAAAGCGTAAAGCCCTTCGGCCACAGCAGCATACTCCCGTTATTGACATACGCCGGATCCGAAAAAGAAGCTACAAAAACGAAATAAATCGGATATGCCATAATAACTATTATCAACAGCAGCGCTGCCGCAACCACAATGTCAAAAACCGTATCCTGGGTAAACCGGAATTTTTTCTTTTTCCGGGAAAGGGATCCCTGCGTCGTCATATCGTCTCCTCCTGTTTCCTGTTATTCCTACCACAGACTGGAACCGGATACCTTTTTCGATATCTTATTCACCACCACAAGCAGGAAAAAATTTATTGCGTTGTTAAACAGCCCTATGGCCGCCGAGTAGCTGTACTGCTGCTGTTTCAGGCCGATTTTATAAACATAGGTGGAGATCACCTCCGCCGTGGTAAGATTCAGATCATTCTGCATCAGATATACTTTTTCATAGCCTACGCTCATAATGTTTCCTGCGTTCATGATAAGCAGTATAACCATCGTAGGCATAATGGCGGGCAAATCAATATGGATAATCCGCTTCAGCTTGTTCGCCCCATCCACCATGGCCGCCTCATGCAGCTCCTGATCCACGCCGGCCAACGCTGCCAGATAAATTATGGAGCTCCAGCCCATGTTCTGCCAGATCCCCGACCAGACATAAAGATGTGCAAAGGCTGAGGCACTGCCCATATAATACAGGTCATCCGGTCCTCCCAGCATAGCAATCAGATGATTTAAAAACCCCGATCTGGGAGAGAGGAAAACCGACATCATACCGACCAGAATTACTGTGGAAATAAAGTGCGGCATATAGGTTATCGTCTGTGTCAGTTTTTTGAATCTGGTACTTTTTACACTGTTTATCATAAGCGCAAGCACTATGGGGATAGGGAAGCCCACCACCAGGGAATAGAGGCTCACTACCAGTGTATTCTTCACTATCTGCCAGAAACGGGGCAGATGGAAAAAGGTCTGGAACCATTTTAACCCCACCCAGTTGCTCCCCATTATCCCTTTCCCCGGCGAATAATCCTGAAAGGCCATAAGTACACCATACATCGGCGCATAGCAGAATATTCCTATAAATACCACGGCGGGAACCAGAAACAGGTACAGACACCAGTTTCTCTTCATCAGTTTCCAGGTCTGGTTCTTTTTTCTGCTATTCATGGCAGCTACTGTCTTTTTCATTTTTATACCTCCCGCATACCGCAGGCTTTCCTGCGATATAGTATCCATCCATAGTTGGAAAGGACTTACAAACGTTTCCTCCCAGGCCTTTCCGCTTGTGCATACTATTATTTTAATGTGCCGGAGCCTTTTCTTCTTGTAAAATTTTAGTGATTTCTGGTAATAAATTCACTTTTTGTGTTATAGTAAGGAAATATAGATATGGTTAGGGCCCGCATTGAAAAAGGAAAGGAAGTTTTTTTATGAAATTTTTGGACTATCCGGAGCAGCAAAGACATGGAAGCCAGGACTTCCCCTATTTTTTCTACCATGTTACTTATATTCATCCCCGCTACACCATGCCTTATCACTGGCATCCCCTCTGTGAAATCGTCCATGTTTTCTCCGGGCATTTCCGGCTGCAGCTGGAAGATTGTGAACTGCTGCTTTCTCCCGGAGACAGCGCTTTTATTTCCTCAGGCGTCACCCACGGCGGCGCGCCCCTGGAAGCGCAAAGCTGCTGTTATGAATGCTTGCTGATGGATCTGGATACTATTTTTCAGTCCGGCTCATCCACCAGAGTTTATGAACATAAAATCTTCGACCTTCTGAACCAGAAAATACTTATCCATAATTATTTTCCTGCAGCATGCACGCAAATCAACGATATTCTCTGCAGTATGCTGGATTTGCTGCGTTTCAAGCCTGGGGGCTATACGCTTCTTTTGCAGGGCTATACCTTCCTGCTGTTCGGCCAGCTTTTCCAGAACCATTTTTATTCCGAAGCACCCGCTCTCAGCACCCAGAAAAAAGTGCTGCATCTGAAGGATGTTCTTACCTTTATAGATGAGCACTATGCGGAAGATATCCGGCTTTCCGACCTTGCCGCCTGCGCAAATATGAACGGCAATTATTTCTGCCGCTATTTCCGGGAGCTGACCCACCGCACACCACTGGATTACCTGAATTATTACCGTGTGGAGGCCGCCTGCGAGCAGCTGTCTTATACGAATAAAACGATTACGGAAATCGCTTTTGACTGCGGTTTCCACGATGCCAGCTATTTTGTAAAGGTTTTCAAACGTTATAAAAATATCACGCCTTCCGAATACACACGAGCTGATTTTTAGGCGCAAAAAAGCTCCGGCGGGCCACGCAATCCCATGGCCTCCGGAGCATCCATAATCTGAAACAGTTTTTCTATTGTTTCCCCTATTTCACATCAACTGTACATTCCGCTTTGCTTTCCACCCCCAACACGCCTATCCGCACCGTGCCGGTCTTCCCCACCGTCCTGATCCAGAAGGAGGATATGCCTCCGGTAAGGGGGAACCGCGCAGGGCCCAGCAGCCTGGCAGGGCCGTCCAGTTGGATTTCCACACATTCCTGGGTAAAGGGCAGCAGATTTCCCATATTGTCCACCGCCTTCACCGTAATACGGGTGGCGTCATAGGTATCGCCGTCTGCGTACAGGACGGAATCGTCAGCCCTGGCGGTGATTCCGGCGGCATACCGGCTTTCTCCCACTTTCCTTCTGCATACAATGCGGTCCCCAAGCCATCCCTCCAGCACCAGGTTGTTTTCCGTTTCTCCCCAGCCGCCTGCGGATTTGATCACCATGCCGATAAGCCCCGATATTTCCCTGTTGTAACGCGCCGCCAGCCCGGAATCTCCTCCATTACCAGCAGTCCCAGCTCGTCGCAGGCATCCAGGAAATGCCTGGACTGGGGATAATGGCTGGTGCGAACCACATTGCAGCCCAGCTCCCGGCGCAGAAGCTGCGCATCCCGGCGCTGTATCCGCTCCGGCATGGCATAGCCCACATAGGGCCATGACTGATGGCGGTTCAGGCCGATGAGTTTGCATTTCACGCCGTTCAGGAAAAATCCTTCCGGTGTAAACCGGGCCTGCCTGAAGCCGAAACGGCTGCTGCCCAGGCTGACGCAGCTTCCGCTCTCCTTCTCCTTCAGCTTTGCCTCCGCCCGCATCCTCCTCCACTATCCCCCGTAAAAAATCCACGCTGTTAAAGCTCTGCATCGTATTTAACCGGGAGATATACGCGGAATTCTGGATCCGACGCTCCAGTTCCTCTTTTTCGTCCTCCTGCGCAATCCGGTACTGCCGGACCAGCCGCCCCATTTCAATGGCCGGCGCAAACCAGGTTTCCATATCCATAGCATTCCCCTCCCCGTCATCGATAGCTCCATTTTAGCCGACCGACGGTACATTTACAAGAGGGGCGACTTCACGCGATACTTCACACAGGATTTTCAAGCCGTTACCCAGCCGCCTTTTTTACTGTTTCAGCTTTTTTTCATAAGCATCGTAGCTGCCGTACTGCCTCCACAGGTCCATCATCATTTCGTACCGCTCCAGAGGCAGGCCGGTGTAAACGCAGTTGGAGGTGGAAAAAATATATCCCCTGCCCGCCGCCATGCCTTCCCGCAGCGCGCGCAGCACATCCGCGCGGCATTCCTCATCAGTGCCCGTCTGCAGAAGCCCGCAGTTAACGTTGCCCACAAGCGCAATATCCGGCCCCACAATCTTACGCACCTCAGGGATGGAAACGCCTCCCTGGGGATCCAGGGAATGGATGGCGTCCGGCCGGCAGTCAGCGATCTGCTTCAGAATCGGCATGATATTCCCGTCCGTATGCTTGATGGTATAATACCCCAGCTTCCGGTACTCCGCAATGACCTCCTTCAGGAAAGGCCCTATCAGTTCATCAAAGGAATCCGGGCTGAAAAACGGATTCACATTAAAGCAGTAATCCGAGCAAAGCGCAAAGCCGTCCAGAAGATGCCCTTTTTCATCAAGCTTTGCGGCAAGCTCCAGGGACTTGTCCACCCGGATCCTGCTCTCCTCATTCAGTTTCTCCGGCTCATCAAACATTCTGGCCGAAAATTCCATCATATTTTCTCCGTCAGGAATGGCCCAGGTGGGGTCGCCGTGCATCATTATGTAATATTCATCCCCGCTTTTTTCCCGGATCAGCTCCAGCAGCCACTGGATATTCTCAACGTCCCCGGGATTGGGATGGATAAAAATAGCGCTGTGGCCATATCTTTTTGCCGTATCGATATAAAGCTGGGCCATTTCATTCATATGAAGGCTGCGCTCCCGGTAACTCATCTGGTTCCACTGCTCATAAAAACGGTGGGAGGGATGCACCTTGCCGAAGGCCTCCATGGTCAGAAAAAAGACCAGCTCAAAGGTGGGCACCTGGCCGCCGATGGGCTCGCATTTTAAGGTCCGTATAAATCTCTCTCTGTTCGTCATTTTATAATCCCCATTTAGTAGTAAAACGCTTGTAACTGTGAAGGAATCCAACAGTTACAAGCGCTTTTAAAAAAGCATTCCTTCCATATAACATTCTTTGAAGAACGCATCCGACGCCAGATCCACAGTCTGTGCCACCGCTGCCAGCCGCTCCGCCTCCGGCAGCTTTTCCTTATCCAGCAGCAGCATGGCCGCTCCCATAAGCGCCGCATTTCCCGTCACCGTAATTTTCCCCAACTCCACCTCCGGCAAAAGCCCGATGGCAATCGCATTCTCCAGATGGATGAAGCTGCCAAAGCCCCCTGCAACCAACAGCTCCTGCAGCTCCGACGGCTGCATGCCCGCCCGGTGCAGCATGGTTTTGATTCCGGCACAGATAGCGCTTTTGGCAAGCTGGACCTTTCTTATGTCCTCCTGGAACAGACGGACCTCCCCGGCAATCACCGCTTCCTCATCCTCCAGATAGCCGGTTTCATCCAGATCCTCCGTCTGCAGCAGGCAGCTCACCGCATCAATGACGCCGCTGCCGCAGATGCCCATCGGCTCTTTATCGCCTATCACCTCAGCCGCAAGCCCGTTCTCCGCCACCCGCACATGGGCAACCGCGCCGTCCGTTCCCTGCATTCCCATCTTCAGCCCCGCCCCTTCAAAGGCCGGCCCTGCCGCTGTGGAACAGCAGAAAATTCCTTCCTGTCTCCACAGCACAATCTCCCCATTCGTCCCGATATCCACAAGAAGGCGGTCATTTCCGGGCTTTTCCGTCCGTACGCTGAGCATGGCCGTGGTAATATCCGCTCCCACAAAAGCGGACACGCAGGGCGGCAGCCAGGCCCTCGCCTGTATCCCCGGCAGACCCAGCTGCTCCGCTGTCAGCCATTCCCCGGCCAGCCAGTCCGCGGCAAAGGGCGCATGGGAAAGGGCGGAAGGATCCCTTCCGGTAAAAAAATAAAGCATGGCCGTATTTCCGGTCAGCACCAAAGTATCAATATCTACCGGGGAACAGCCGCCTTTATTTGCCAGCTCCTCCAAAAGGGACGTCAGCCCCGATTTGATACACAGGGCCAGCGCCTCCCGCTCCCCTGCCATGCTTTTTTCCATCCGGGAAATCACATCCGCTCCGAAAACAGACTGGGGATTATCCGCCCCGGCCCTTGCCCGGAAGCCGTTTTTATCAAACAGCACCGCCGCCAGCGTCGTCGTACCGATATCCACCGCAGCGCCCAGCCCTTCAAACAAAGGCCTCACAGGCTGAAGCCCCAAAAGCGCTTCCTCCGGAGTCTGGCGCGTAGCCTCCTCTTCAAAGGACACCTCACATTCTCCCAGCACCCGGGTACGACAGGCAAGGCGGATGCCGTTTTCACGCTCCGCCCTGGTAAGCTTTTTTATTTCCGTTTCATCCGGTTCGCTGAGCAGCCCTGACGCCCGGACTCTGCATTTGCCGCAGATTCCCTTCCCTGCGCAGGGCATTTTCAAACCTCCGGCTTCCCGGAGGACATCTGCCAACACCGTTCCTTTTTCCGTCTGAAAAATCCGGCCGTTTACCGTTACCTTTTCCATGTCCTGCATCCTCATGCCATCCGCTTTTTTTCGTAGAATTCCTGCACCGCTTCAAAAAAGGCGTCGATATTTTCCCATTTGGACAGCGGCGGGATATCACAGCCGGAGGAAATGACAAAGTTAGGATATTTGCAGCAGGCCTCCATAATGGCCCAGGTCTCCTCCCTGATGCTTTCCGGCGTCCCGTTCCGGAACTGTCCCGCTGGATCAACATTTCCCATGGCTATGGTATCTGGCGGGATATGGGTCATCATCTCCGCCATATTGATGGCGTTGCCGAAATGGTAGGCCGCGGCGCCCGTATCCAGTATGGAATCTATCATCTGGATGGTGCTGTTGCCGCAGTTATGATAAATAACAAGGAAATCCTCCGTCTGAAGCGCTTCCACGATCCGTTTGACGTAAGGCGCAGAAAATTCTTCTGCAAGCGCCGGTGAGAGCAGGCCTGCCAGCGGTTCCGCCATTACGATGCCGTCCGCTCCCGCTTCCTTATATGCCTGTCCGTAGGCAATCAGGAATTCCGTCACCTTATCCAGAAGCTGCTGCACCATTTCCGGTTCATCATAACAATAAAACATGATTTCCGTCACATCTAAAAGCCTTCCCGCCAGGGAGTACGGCCCGATAATCCCGGCGAACACGGGTCTGTCTTCTATCATCTTCGCCGCTTTCTTAATGGCGTCAATGTAAATCTGCGTCCTTCCGGCGCCGATTTCCGGCACTGCAAGCGCTTCCACCTCTTCCGGCGTGGATACGACGCTGCTTTTTACCGTCGGCACCTCATCATCGCTTACGGAAATCGGCGCACCGAAGCACTCCGCCTCCACCGAAAGATCCATCAGGCTCACCGCTGCCGCGGCGTCTGTCCTGTCCGCAACCAGCTTCATTCCCTGCGCCTGTCTGTCACTGTCGGAAATCAGTTCCCTTACGCTGATTCCCATCAGCTGCACAGCAGGAAAGGATAAAACGGGGAGCGCCTTTTTTTCCGGCATTTCCCTTAACTGCGCAAGCCATTGCTTCATATTTCTACTCATGAACTCCATCCTCCCGGTTCCCGGCTTTATGAAAAGAACACGGCGCCGAAATAGGTTACCGTATCCTTGCCGTTGATATAGCGCATTCCGCACTGCGCAGCCAGCGTTGAAACGTTGATTCCATAGGCCTCCAGGGAAGACATTGCCTGCTCCGGATGCCTGCACGGATCGCCTGTCTTTTTACCGCAGACGTCACACACCCTGCAGCCGCCGGCCCCAAGATGAAGCGTCTTCTCACAGTCAAGCTGTTCCGTCAGACGCCGCACCTGCTGCGCCAGGTCATTATGCCGTTTTCCGGCCTCCATCATTCCTTCAAAATCGTAGCTGTCTTCCAGCGTTCCCACTGTCTGGTAAACAAGGGCGAGACGATAATCCTTCAGTCTGCCCATGAGGGTTTCCACCTCTCCCACATCGGGCGGGCACATGTAACTCCTGCCGTAATTGCCGCAGGCGTTGGATTCGCACAGCTTGCGGAAGGAAGCATCCGCCTCAATCCGTTCCGTCTCAATAAATTCCGCCCGGTAAGCTCCCAGGCGCAGCACTTCTTCTCTCAATGCTTCTTTTTCCATAGTTCCCCCGCTGTCTGCCGTTTTCCTTAACCTGCCAGGCTCCTGCAGATTTCCACAGCAGCATCCGCAGCGCTTGCCGCATCAGCTGTGTATTTATCAGCGCCGATCTGTTCGCAGAAGGCTTCTGTTACAGGCGCGCCCCCCACCATAATTTTTACATGATCACGGATTCCGGCTTTTTCAGCTTCTTTTACCACATCGCTCATCACTGACATTGTAGTTGTCAGAAGCGCGGAGCAGCAGATGATCTGGCAGTTCTGGGAAACCGCTGTTTCCACATAGGTTTCAGGAGATACGTCCGTTCCCAGATCGATAACCTCCAGGCCTTTGCCTTCCATCATCATTTTTACCAGGTTCTTTCCGATGTCATGCAGGTCACCGCGTACGGTTCCGATGCAGACCCTGCCGGCCGAGGTATTGTCCCCGTCAGCTAACAGAGGCTTAAGCAGGGAAGCTCCCATATTCATGGCGCGGGCCGCCACAAGCACCTCCGGTACAAAAACTTCGTTATTTTTAAATTTTTCCCCGATAATATCCATACCGGACAGAAGTCCCTTCTCCAGGATCTCCTTCGCAGGGATTCCTTCATCAATCGCCTGCTGTACCAGTTCCTTTACTATCTTCGCTTTGCCTCTCTGCAGATTCTGTGAAATTTCCTCCAAGACAGCCATAAAAAAAATCCTCCTTACTGAGTATGACTACATTATTTGCCCTGATTATAGCATCCTCCTTTTCTTTTTCCTTGTAGTTATTCGCCCGTTTTGGTAATTTTCCGACCTGTTTCCTTGACATACCAAAAATTCACGGGCATAATGCAGATAGAGCAATATTGGTGCTATGGATGGATCGAAGGATTACTTTGAATTTATAAAACGATCACTTAAATTTATAGAACGATCACTTAAATTTATAGAACAATTACACGGTATTTTACAAAGGAAGGCTTCTTTAATGGTGCAGGATACGTTTGATCACAAGCTGGCCCAGGAGTGCGCACGGGCTTTTTCGGTGTCCACAGGGCTTGGCTGTACGGTTTCGGATACGGCCGGACATATTTTTTATGAACATGGGAAGGGATGCGGAAGCTGTACGCTGTGCGAGGCGGCGGGGCTTCCCCATGAGAACTGTATCCGCGCCCATAACTATGGAATGACTGAGGCGGAGCGTTTCGGCGGGAAGTATATTTATTTCTGCCCCCTGGGACTGACCTGCTTTGTCTCCCCTATCATCGGCGAGGTGAAAAGTACCGCCAAGATCACCGTGGGGCCGTTTATGATGGTGGATTTCCAGGACTTTATCGACTGTGAACTCACCGACAATCTGCCGCTCACTCAGGAAGCGCGTACGGAGCTGATCCGGCTTCTTAAGGAGGTTCCGCAGATGCCGCCCACAAAAGTGCAGGAGCTGTCTGTTCTTCTTTTTATGGCCGTCGGCTTCATGAATAACGTCTCCGCTGAAAACAGGCTTCTGGAGGCCGAACGTTCCGACCTTCTGCAGGGGCAGATCAGCGCCTATATCTCCGGCCTGAAAAACCAGGACGCCCCGCCCCGCTATCCTTTTGAAAAGGAACGCGCCCTGCTATTGTCAATCTCACACGGGGATCGGGAAAGCTCCCGCAAGCAGCTCAAGGAACTGCTTGCCGCCCTTCTGGCTTCCGGAGGCGGACGGCTGGACTGGATGAAATCCAGGGCTTCGGAGCTTATCGTCATGATTTCCCGGACTGCGGCGGAAAACGGGGCGGATGAAGAAGAGACGATGCTCTTTAACCATATCTGCCAGAAAACCATCCCCTCCCTGGGCAGCTTCAGCGCCCTGAGCAACTGGCTGTACCATACGGTTGACCGTTTTATGGACAGCATCCAGTCCTACCCTGACGCCAAGCATGCCAATATCATACATAAATGCATCCAGCACATAGGGACCAACTATGCGGAGCACCTGACGCTGGAGGATACCGCCCGCGCCGTTTCCCTGTCCCCCGATTATCTGAGCCGCATTTTCAAAGAGGAAACCGGAACCACCTTCAACCGGTATCTGAACAATGTGCGCATCACCAAAGCCAAGGAGCTGATCCGCCGCGGAGAATACCGCCTGACGGACATTTCCCAGATGGTTGGGTATGATGATCAAAGCTATTTTACCAAGGTCTTCCGTCGCATTACCGGCCTTTCCCCAGGGGAATACGGGAAAAAAACGAGGAGGATCCAGGCTCCCGAGAAAGCCTGAATCCCCCTGCTATAATTACTTAACTGTTTGTCGGAATCACTCATCCTTTTTTACGGAACTGCTTATCCGTTTCCACCGGAATCCAGAGCTCGCACCGGTACTGCGGCGACTGCATGTCGCCCTGCGGGTATACCTGGATATCCATGCCGCTAAGCGGCCGGTATTCGCTTCCGGGGAAGAACTCGGAATATACTTTTTTCTGCAGCTCCTGGAATGCGCCGGGCATAGGGCCTGTGCCTTCAAAAACCACCCAGGTGTTTGCCGCGATCCGTTCCACACTCAGCCCTTCCCCCACCGGCTCCCCATGATAGCCTGCGCCTATCGCATAAGTGATTTCTTTCTCCTGTGCATTCTCACTCAGGCACATGCCAATCAGGGCATTTCCAAAAATATCCTCCGCCGCCTGATAGGCAGAAAGCTTATCCAGCGTCTGATCCCGCCTGCATTCCTCCCAGAATGCGGGCAACTGCCTGTTGTTCTCCTCCAAATTATCGGAAAAGTTCCTCTTTCTGACAATAACCTCAATTTCTCCTCTTGTCTCAACCCTGTAATTCATCGTGCTTCCTCCGTCTAAAATAAGTTTTACGGAAAGACGGGAGAAGGAATTCAGCTTTGCCCCGCTCAGCCTGGCCTGTGACGGCGTAATCCCATGAAATCTGGAAAACGCCCTGCCAAAGCTGTCCGGAGAATCGTAGCCATACTTCAACGCCACATCGATCACCCTGCATTTCGTCGAGGCAAGCTCTTTGCCGGCAAGAGTCAGCCTGCGGCAGCGGATATATTCTCCCAGTGTACAGCCGCACAGAATACTGAATACATTCTGGAAATGATATGGCGAGTAATTGGCCTGGCCGGCGACATCCGCATAGCTGATGTCCTCCGTCAGATTATCCTCCAGGTAGTTGATTGCCTTCTGCAGATCGTTTATCCAGTTCATTTTCTCATCTCCCTTCCGTATGTACCCATCATATCGGAGAACTGTGTTTTCTTCCTGACTTTTAATGCGATGGAGTGCAGGATCCATGCCATAACCGGAGACCTGTGACTGGGACGCATTTTCACGGAAGCTTATTATTTCCAGTAACGTTCTACAATTTCTCTTGCAGATCGTGGCTCCTTATCGAACCGTGTTTCCACCTTTTCTACTGTATGCTCAAAGGTAAGGCCCAACTCCTCGCAGATTTCTATTACTACCTGCAGCGCCTGTTCGCGTCCTTTTTCAATCCCCTGTTCGATTCCGTCATTAATCAACATTTCTCCTAGCAGTGTCATTCTTATAACCTCTTTCACCTTAGCTAACTTATTTTTATCCAGAAACTTATCTGCAAAAGTATATAGAACCGCTTGCATTTTTTCCAGCTCCAACTGGGTTATGGGCGCTTCTGCCATATGCAGGATTTTCAGGCTTTTTATAATCCGCTCCCCGATTTCCAGATTCCCTGACATCAGGGGTGTCAGCAGGAGCGGTACAAGATCCGTTTTCGTCAATGCCACGCCTTTTGCCTTCTTTTCTTCGATAGCCTTGAAAAGGCGATCCGCATCCTTTCCCTTCAACCGGATAACTTCAACACGGTAAGTATTAATGCCCGCTTTCAGCTCACAGAGCAGTTCCTTAACATCGGCAGAACAGATAACATAGGTAACTATGTCAACCTTATAGGCTCTGCTGGCAGCTGCTTCATATTCCCGGAAGCGTTTCAGATCCTCCCGGGTGATTTCATCACTTTCAAATTCCAGATGCACCCAGTTACCTTCCTTCATTGCATAATTAAAATCCTGGTAAAACTGTCTGGTCTCCAATTTAACAGTTTCGGTGGGTACAATATATTCCACCTCGCCCCGGATTTCCAGCAACGGAAGAAGTTCCTCCCCAAAATACTGCGCCGCCGTTTTCATGGCCAGATCCTCATGGTGCCAGTTGGTCTTTTCAGCCTGTTCAATGTTTTGCTGTGAAGCCAGGGCCTGTCCCTGCTTTCGCTTTGAAGTTTTTCCTTCTGAAGCTTTTTCTTTTAAAGCTTTTCCTTTCTTCGCTTCTGCTTTTTTCTCGTGTTCTTTCACACAGCCTCTGTTCCGTAAGCTATGTATAAAATCCTGTCTGTCATTCAATTATAGCTGTTAATTCGACACCGGGCAACCGTATTCTACATTTTTGTCTAATATTTTTGCTGTAATGGTTAAACATGGACTTACTGAATTTTCCAATTTGTCTTATGGGATTACTTTGATTTATAAATGGAATCTTGTGTCCGATTGGACAGAAAAAAACGGATGAATTCGGCACTATACCAGAAGCAGAGCCGTAAATGCAGATGGAAATCGTTTACACAAAAAAGAGGGTTTTCAACCGAAAGTGTGAATTGAAAATCCTCTTTTTTATTCCGTCTGTTTTTTCACAGCCCCTTTTCCAATAATGGCGTCCTATTTTTTGACTACAGGAATCCAAACTTCGCAGCGATAATCGGAGGCCGAATTATCCCCCTCAAAATACACTTCAAGGTCGGGGGTTCCCGCATGGCTGTAGATACCCTGAGGCAAAAACTCAGAATAAATCCTCTGCCATACATTTTGAATCGCCTCCGGCATTGGACCCACGGACTCAAAGATTGCCCATGTCGATTTGGGAATTATCAGCTCGCTCATACCGTCAGGCACTGCGGCCGTTGTCTCAATACCGATCATGTAATTAAATGTTCCATCGTTATTCATGTTGCAGCATATACCAATCAGCGGCTTGCCCGGAGATGTTTTGCAGAGTTTTTCCGCTGTGCCGTTTTCATAACACTCTCCCCAAAAGTCCGGTATCGGATTATTTTCCTGCGATGCTTTAATGACAACTCCTACGGTGCGAATGTCCTCTTTTTCCTCAATACGATAATTCATTTCCGTTACTCCTTTTACAAGTAGTGTAAAGGTCAGACGTGGATATGCTTTTAAACTGACGCCATTCTCTTTTACTGCCGCAGGGTTGATGCCGTGCATTCGTTTAAAGGCCACGGTAAACGCATCGGCAGTTTCGTATCCATATTTCATCGCAACATCCACCACCTTACAGTCAGATACTTGAAGATCATACGCTGCAAGTGTCAATTTTCTACGCCGAATATACTCTGAAAGCGGAATACCGATGATTTTAGGGAAAATTCGCTGAAATAATCCCGCCGGGCATGCGGTTATGCGTCCAATCTCATCTAAGTCTATTTCATCTGTCAGATGAGATTCAATATAGTCAAGTGCCTCATTCATCTGTGTCAGCCAATCCATATCTCCCGTCCTCCTTCCATATTCAGTCTATCGTATCGCAGCATAATACGCTCGTTAATTCATGCTCATTATTTGACGAAAAACGTGTCCCTTTGCCAGCCCCCTTTAAGCTCAGTCTCAAATATCTATAACATGGCATGCTTTTTTCAACGTTTCAAGCAATTCTGTCAGATAGTCCGCAATTTCATAGGCCTCCACATGCTGCTGCCTTCTGTAGGATGCAATCCTGGCAGTAGGCGGATAAGCCATGGGGACTAATTCCCCTGCCTCCAACAGATTGGCAATATATTCACAGGCTTCCAGCAGATTTTCCACATCGTTACTGTGATCAAATCCCTGATTCTGCCTTGCGGCATGCAGGGTTCTTTGCGCCAGTATGCAGGCTCTCCTCACATAATCCTCCTGATTCACATCAGAACGGACGGCACTCTCGCCCCTGTTGCGGAAAAAGCCGGAGATAGCGGAAACAATGGAAGGATCCCGGATCGTGCCATCCGGATAAACCACCCCATGTACGCGCGACCACATATCTTTTCCAATCATCAGTTCAAACAGATACCAGCCAGTCTGATATTCGTTGTGAAGCTCAATAGACATATCATAGGGGTTAGCTCTTGCAAGACAGCACATTTCGTTATCGAGTACGGGCTTGCCATATTTTTCTCCCATTTTTTTCGCATACTCCAGTGCTTCACGTAAACGCTTACGGGTTGAGGAATAATCATGGAACACAATTACATCGACCAGCTCAGCTGTTTTGCTGGCCTCTGTTTCGTAAATAAAAATATTGCCGACGCCGATATCATGATCCGGATCCTTACTTTTCACATATTTGCAGAAATGCCGGACGATTTCCCAGGTTTTTTCCTGCCTGTAACGGAGTGTCTCCATATCGGGACGTTCCTGATAATCCTGTACATAAACAGGTTCCTCGTCATACCATGTTACAAAGTTGTCCGTATAACCGGGCTCATTTGCAATATCCCAGAACAGAAGTCCTTCCTCCTGACCGATTGCCTCGTAAAGTGCGTCAAAGTACCTCTCGCCGATTTGCCAGCTGGCGGGATCCTCCAGCGTTTTATAAATCGGCCTTAACCCTGCTTCTAACATAAATCCACCCGGCGGGAGCTCATCCTCCCGGAACCGGAACCCCATAAAAATAATAGGGTTTGTAGAAATGCCATGTTTCCATGCCGTCTGTACAAAATCCTTTACGTTGGCAAGGAACCTGTCGGGATTTTCCTTGTAAAAATCATAGCTGAGAAAAATCCGGGCGCTGTTTAGATGAAGCCTCTCAGCATACCCCATATCCCTATCCACGATATCATGATGGTAATTAGCCCAAAAATCCCTGTCATTCACAGCATCCGGCTGTGTATAGTTGAACCCACGCAGTTTCTGATAATCAACTGTCTTTTTCATCATAGCTCCTGTCCGTGCACCTTATGCACTCATACAATCGTACAATCAAAGTTACATACGCTTCATCATCCCTTGACTCCACCAAGTGTAATACCTTTCACGAAATATTTGTAATAGTCTTCTTTCAGGATAGCATAATGCAATCTGTCATGCATCTCTCCGTTAAGATACTTAACTTTTCGTTCAATACCTTCCAGGCATAACCCATTTTTTTCAAGCATTCTCTGTGCCCCTGTGTTAATATCCAAAGTATTCGCATATATGCGCTCCATGCCCAGATAAGTAAAACCATAATCAAGCATCAGCCTTACTGCCTCTCCTCCATATCCCTTAGAACGGTTAACTATCTTGGCAATTCCTATGCCAATAGAACAATTTCTGTTAATTCGGTCAATATCCTGAAGTGCGATATCTCCAATCACAATATCATTAGCAAGAAAAATCCCGAGTCTTACATTTGTATTTCCCTGTAGATTTTGAATCTCATCAAACCATTTCTCTGCCTTTTCATCGGAATGCCCTATATTAAACTCTTCCGTCGGATTATTAAAATCATACTCATAGTCATTCCATAAGGTTTTACAATCTTTGCGCTCAAGCATTTTGAGATAGATATTATCTCCTTGTATTCTCATAAGGCCTCTCCTATTCCAAGCTGTTCCTCCAGGAACACTACCTGTCCTGTTTCTTCATCATATCCTTCGTAATAACCTCTACATGAGGCTTTCCGGCAAGGATCCCCTTCAACACCTTCAGAATCCATGTGCCGCATGATCACGGGGAATCCATTTCACTCATTATTTACCCACGGATTTTTTTACTGCCCATAGAATGGCTCTGCCGGTTGTCTCTCCTATTGGATTTCCAGCATAGTCTCCATACTCTTTTTCTATGGCAAAGCCAGCAGAATCCAGCCAGTCATGCAGCTGTTCCAACTGTATATAATGCTTCTTAGAAGGAATCTTCCTTTCTAATCTTCTTCCGTCCTTCAGTATCAAGTCAAAATTACGGACAAACGAAAGCATTCCTGTAGATTCCTCAAAGCTTTGTTCCGTCAGGAACATTTTCCCTGAATTGCCTTCGCTGTCGGTTCCCTCCCAGATTACCATTTCACCGGATGACCGGAACAACAGCCCGGGATGCATTGAAAACTGATAGTCGATATAAATATGGCCTCCCGGATCCAGCGCTCCTGCAGCCCTCCGAATCATCTGCTGCTGCGCCTGAGCATAGTCTGTCTCCGACATTATATTAAACAGAATATTTCCTGCAAGAACTACAACATCAAATCCGCTCCCCCAAGCATCTTCTACTGCATCAGCCTTATACCAGACAATATTATCAAGTCCTTCTGCCTTTGCCCCTATTTTTTCAAGAAGGCAATCGTCAATATCAAAACCTGTTACAGCATGTCCTGCCTGCGCCAGCGGTACAAGGATACGCCCGCCTCCACAGGCTGCCTCCAATACTCTCACAGGCTTTGAACCAATCACAGACAGCAGAAAGTCCACGTCATCTGTCTCTGTCTCATATTTTTCATACATTTCCGCATTCCATGCTGCAATTATTTTTTCTTCATTACACACAATTGCATCCTCCGAATACAAACAGAAGGCTCCGGAAATAACCGCCTTCCGCGCCCTAATTTCCCTGTACCATAATTTCCTCCAGCCTTCGGCCGCAGGAAACCCAAAACTCCTGAAAATTCTTCTCCAAATAAAGCCGCAGCTCCTGTGCGGTCCTGTCAGCCTGTGCAAACTGGCATTCCGTAATCACGCCCTGCTCCAGCGCCGCTTCAAGTTCATCCCTGTCCTCCTCCTTAACTTCACCCTCCGGCGATACCAGTAAATCAAGGAATAAATCACTGACGAAAAACATCCCGTCTTCATCAACACCTATACCGTCAATAATATCAATATACCAAAGCACCGGCCTGTATTCCTGATTCATATATACGGTTACAGCATATTTTCCGTTTTCCGGAACAATAATGAGCCATTTCATGCCGTCGTCACATACGGTCAGACTTTCCTGCCCCCAGCTCCAGACCTGCTTTTCCTTCACCCTTTCGATATCAATCAGAGCCAGAAAGCCTGAAAAATCCGGGTTCTTTATCCTTTTCTGACGGTAGCTCTTTCTCTCTATGCATTTCCATTCATCATAGATTAATCTGACATGCTTTATTTCCAGCTTCTTCATGGCATTTCTCTTTTCCCGTAAAAATACAATCCCCTTCCGGCATATACCAAAATGGCGGCGTCATTCCACCGCCTGTATTCTCTTCACATACAATTCCATATATTCTTTCATCCTGCAAAACTGCTCTCTCGTCACAGGGTTCTCGGATTCGAAAGCCATCAGCTTCGAAAGATATCCCTGCTCCAGCACAATCCGCAGGCTCTCAGGGAAAACCAACTCATACACCAGTGAAATATGACCGGCCAGATGATCCGCCGCCGTCCTTTTCAGGGTACGCAGTATGGCATGCTCTTCAAAAAAAGCTGTCATCACAGCTTCAGAAACCATACAGTTTTTCAGCTCCCTGGTGGAAACATTATAGATTTCCTCCGGGGGAAAATCCACGTTCACCTTCAGAATATCGATTTTATCCGCATCCCGCAGGATATGGCAAAACCTCTGCGTCCTTTCATCCAGCCCCTCCGGGATACGGTAAGCGTTGTGGACGCCGACCACGGTACGAAGGAGCCCATCCTCGCGGGAATCCTCCGTATAATCCCTGATTTTCCCCTCATCAAAAAGAATCTGCGCCCCATACACCGCATGGTCAATGGATTCAGCATCTATAAAGGTTCCGTAATTTCTCAGCTGCTCAAACCGCCCCACGTCATGCAGCAGCCCGGTAAACCAGGCCAAATCCCGCTCGTCTTCCGCCATGCCCAGCGAAGCCGCTATTTTTTCACATAACACCGCCACGCGGAAGGTATGTTCTATCTTCAGCCTGACCTTATCATCCTGCGCATTATAGGCGCTCACATAATCCCGAAAGACTTTTTCCGCTTTAATTCTGTCAATTTTCATAATAATCGATCCTTTCCCTCACCTTTAGAAACAGGAGATTGCTGACCTTCTCCGTAACCCGGATTTCATCAGCATTGATTTTCAGATTGTAGACCATTATTGCATCACTGTCAAATCTTGCGGCAATCTTCTTGTGCAACATCACGCTCAAATCCTGCCGCAATTTTCTTGTTCAATCCCCTCCAGGCTCAGGTGCATTTTTGTTTTTTGAGAAGCATATACCTCCCACATACTGTAATCAAATACTTTTCCTATTGTAAAAAGCAATTACACGGTTAAAACAGGCTTTAAAGCCAAGGCGTGTATAAACCCCGACGCCGTCCTCTTCTGCGCGAAGCGAAACCGTCCGGATGCCTTTTTCCTGCAAATCTGCCAGCGCCTTCCTGATAAGACAGGATGCAAAGCCTCTGCAACGGTAATCCTTTAAAGTCGCAGCCATTTCCAATATAGCGGTATCACCATCTGAGATTGTCATGCAGGTGCTCACCGGCCTGCCCTCCGAAAAACCAAGATAAAAACTGGTATTATCAAGCCTCAGTACATCGCCAAACTGCTCTGTCGTAACAAGCTCCCCTTCAAAAAGGTTCTTATTTATAATATCCAGCCAGCTTTTCAGTTCCGCCATCTTAGTTACCTCAGATATGGTGTACTGATTAATGAGATATCTATTTTCCCTAAAATTATCCAGATACAGCAGTATGCAGGGAGGTTGTTCATTTACTACAAATCCTCTGTTTGCCAGTATTTCCGCCAGATTAGAGGGTCTTGTCATCGGAGTAATCAGTATGGAATCGGGAAGAATACCTGCCTTTATCAAAGATATCATCTTCGGTATTTCAAGCTCCTGATTTTCTTTCATATCCACCGAATAAATCCGCTCAAAGCCGCTGTCTCCTTCTGCCTTCAGATAACTGACAGGCCCCGTTATAAGTCTCTCCCCACGCATTCTTCCCCAGGTGGTCCAGGATATTTCTATCCCCTTTACGATCATTCCCGCTTCAAATTCTGCCGCCCCGCCCGCATCATTCTGCAGATGATTTTTTTCTTCCATTCTGTAATACCTCCCCTTTTTCATCCAGTATAACAAACAGGCGTGACAACAGTATGTCAGGTTTTAATATTTTTAAGGTTCCTCAGGAGCCATGAACGAATATGCCTGATAGGTACAATCCAGCCGGTACCCCATTTTTTCCGCCAGGCTGCGTGACGCCGGATTCTGTGCATCCCAGTGTACGTCAAGCCCTCTCGCCTTACAGTCCAGAAGCATTGCAGAGGCACAGGCAATTCCCAACCCCTTTCTCCTATGTTCTTTTGCAGTTACAATATCCAGCTCCAACTGGTTTTCCCAGGAAAGAAAAGAGGAGGCGGACGAAACAATCTGGCCCTGATACCAAACTACCGCACCGGATGCATTCCTTTGAAAATCTTCATAGGATGAATAGGTGCTTGCATGCATAAAGGGTTTTTGTTCAAATACAGTCCGGTCAAACATGGTCAATCTGTATTCATGTGGCAGCATTTCCATGTATCTGCAAAGCACTTTTTCATCCGTACTGCCCGGTTCATATTTCATCTGATACCGCGTTACATGCACCATTCCCGGGTAAGATGTCAGTAGTGCTTCCTCCCATTGGCGCGTCATGCAGATAAACATCCGGTTGTTCCATCTGTTCTTCAACTCAGAAAGGATACCCTCCTCTGCTTCTCCCAGCAGATAGATAAATCCAGCTTCACAAACACAGCTCCTCCCATATTCAAATATAGTTCCGAACTTTCCGTCCAGGCAGGCCTGGAGCAGCAAGGGCTGATTTACAAGCATAGTATTACCTCTGTTTTCTTTTCAATATTTCGTATCAAAGATTTAAAAATGGCGGCCTATGTGAGAAATTACACATCTACTGTTATCCTGCATCTAAATCTCTGCTAATGTCCCCGCAGATCCCACGTTACAAACGGCTTCACCCCATCTCCCCAGGAATAAACAATATAAAAATTTCCAGGCACATCTTCATACTGGCTGAACCTTAATTCATCGTAATAATCCAAAAAATCAAGCCCCGGCTCCTTTTGGCTCACCACATTGCATTCCCATTCCGTCCTGCGATATTGTGAGTAAAAAGTTTCCAGCTCATAAAGCGTCAGTTCACTCCGAAGCAGGATGGCTCCAAAATACTGCATGCCGTTCCCATTCCCGGTTAATTTGTCCGCTCTGGAAACAGAAGCAGCAAGCTCCGTATCCGGCGGCAGCGGCAGGCTTTTCAAGTGGTTCTCCACTCCCTTTGCCGTCAGGTTATTTACCACGGGAATGGAAATGATGAACAGGCAAATCATTGTAAACATACAATAGAAAGCTATTTTTAAAACTTTTCCCAATTTCTTCATATAGCATTGCATTTCCTCCTTAGTTCCGCCAGGGCGCCCATGGAATTTACGTCTTATACCAAAGGAAGCATGATTTCCGTAGCAAATGCGCCTTCCTCCGTCTGCCGGTTCAGGTAGCCGCCGTATTTTTCCACGATCCGATCCACCTGCTGCAAACCGAAGCCCTGCCGCCTGTCGCCTCTTTTACTGCTCACAAAGCGGGCTCCCTGCCGCCTTGCAGTTCCCTCCATGCCATTCATGATTGAAATGTACAGCTGATTCTGCAGGGTATCAATATAAATGCGGATAAAGCGATTTTCCTCCTCTTTTACCGCATCACAGGCCTCAATTGCATTATCCAGCAGATTTCCCACCAGAACACACAAATCCATATCCGATGTCTTCATCTGCTCAGGCACATGGACCGTTACATCCGTATGGATGTTCCGGCTTTTCATTAAGCCCAGCTTGCTGTTTAAAATGGCATCCGCCATGAGATTTCCCGTCTTTATCACCTGATCCACCTGAGAAAGGCTTTCATCCAGCTGTCCCAGATAAACCATCAGCTCGTCATATTTTTCCAGCTGTGCATATGCCTTCATAGCCTGAATATGATTATGATAATCATGCCTCCAGCCGCGCATGGTACGGTACATACTTTCCACTTCGGCATAATGCTGGTCAACAAGATCGCTCTGGAAGCATTCTATTCTGGGATCCATAAAAAAAGAAGCGCGGCATTGCCTGCCAGAAGGCAAATGCAAATTCCTATTATCCATGCGGCCATTCATTTCCTCCTCTGCTGAAAAAACGGATAAAGGCCTGATTCAAATCATGGTACATCCTCCTGCTCACCGGTATCCTGCCCCCATCGGCCAAAACCGCAGCATCCTTTTCGATGCCCGTCACCTGTGCAATATTTACCATGTAGGAACGGTGACAGCGAAACAGCGGCAGCCCAAATTCCTTTGCCTGCTTTTCCAGCTCTGAAATTCCCGTCTTTACTTCAATGCCCCCTTTTACCGTATGCAGCTCACAGTTATGGGCAAACGCTTCTATGAACGTAATCTCCTTAACAGCCACTCTTTTTCTTCCTTCTCCGGTTTCCGCCACAAGACATTCCGGTGTTTTCCGTTTCCGCAGACAGAACCGGTCCAGCGCTTCCCACAGCTTTTCTTCCTTTACCGGCTTCAGCAGATAACGAAAGGCTTCCACCTCATACCCTTCTGCCATATACTCCTCATATCCGGTAATAAACAGGAGGCAGGTTTCATCCCCCGCTTCCCTGAGCTGCCTGGCAATACTCATGCCGTCAATTCCCGGCATCTGGATATCCAGAAGCACAACGTCATAGGAATTTTCCTCCCGGGATTTCAGCAGCTCTTCCCCATTGGAAAAAGGAAACAGAGCCGCCGTGCGCCCTCTTTCCTTTGCCCATGCCTCAATATAGCTTTCCATCAAATCCCTGTATATTTTCTCGTCATCGCATATCGCTATCTTCAATGAAACGCCTCCCTGAACAGACCTGTAACCAAGTCTGCTTTTATTGTAGCAAGCTGCCGCTGCATATGCAATCTCGTTTTTCCGGCCCCTTCAAAAGACTGCCGGAATTTATTGATACCGCACTTCCAGGCATCTACTGATAATACCGGGCCTGCGCCTGCCACATCTGCCGGTAAAGCCCCGGCTTTTCCGACAGTTCTTCATGGCTTCCACGCTCAATAATATTTCCGTTTTCAAAGACAAGGATCTCCTTGGAAAAACGGCAGGCGGAAAGCCTGTGGGATATAAACAGCGCCGTTTTGCTGCCGATAATCTCATGAAACCTGGTGTATATTTCATTCTCAGCTACCGGATCCAGCGCGGCTGTCGGTTCATCAAGAATTACAAAGGGCGCATTTTTATAGATAGCCCTGGCCATTGCCAGCTTCTGGGCCTCTCCGCCGGATATTTCCACTCCCTGATCCGAAAAATCCCGGTTCAGCATAGTATTCAGGCCCTCCGGCATTTTCCCAAGCAGCTCCTCCAAACCGCCCCGCCGGATCGCATCCATGGCTCTCTCCCGTTCCACCTGCCCGCTGCCTGCCACATATTCCCCCAATGCGAAGGGAAATATCTGAAAATCCTGGAAAACCACAGAAAACAGCTGCATATATTCCTGATAATCATATTTTCTGATATCCACACCGTTCAGTAAAATACTTCCCTCCGTGGGGTCATAAAGTCTGCACAACAGCTTGATAAAGGTTGTCTTTCCGGAACCGTTCGGTCCTACAAGCGCCATACGTTCCCCGATCTCCAGCGTCACATTCATTCCCTTAAGTACATATTTTTCCGTACCCGGATAACGGAAGGAAACATTTCTGAACTCTATCAGGAATTTGCCATCCCTTCTTTTTTCCACGGGAATGGTTCCCTTTTTCTTCACATCCTTCAGATCCAGGTATGCCAGATACTCCTCCATTACCGCCCGGTTTCTGTGTAGCCGCGTCCACGCGCTCATCAAATCGGTTAAAGCCTGGATGAGCTGCTGGATCGCACCGGCATATCTGACAACACTGCCCGCTGCAATTTCTCCCACATAGGCGCATATCGCGATGTAAAGATAGACTATCCCTCCGATACAGGCAGAAAGAAAGCCCTGGATACCATCCCATTTTGCGCCGTTGCCCGCCAGCTGTTTTGCTGCATTCCTCCATCCGGAGGTCATATTATCACCATATTCCTCCATAAGCTTTTCCTGATGGAAAATACGGATATCCTTTCCCGCTTCTGTAGACAGCACCACTTTTTCCATCATATATTCATTCAGACGGTTCTTCTCAATTACGGTCTGCGTTATGGCATATTTCTTTCTATCCTTCCGCCGGACCGCTTTCTGTATCAGAACAAAGCCCATGATAAGCAGCAGCCCTGTCAGTACCGTCATACGAAAAACAAAGGGTGTTTCCTACCTCCTGTGCGCCGCTTGTGAAACAAACAGCGGCAGTATCGTTGCCACCGCAATCACCAGCTTCAGAAAAGCCGTCAGAAGCTGTTGCATGAAACGGATAAAAACTTCAAAGGCACCGATATTTCTTTTCCTGTATTCCTCCTGCCGGCTTCTCATTGCACGCACTTCTTCATTTTCCGTCAGCTCATAGTCCATACCCATGGTTTTCATAAGCACCGGCTCCGCCATCCGGTACTGCAATCCCCACCACATGACATTTTTATGCTTGGCCGCCCAATGCCTGACGACATTGATAAAAAGCGCCGTCCCCGCTCCTGCTGCCGCCCAGACGAGCATTTCCCGGATCGGCCGCTGCTCGTACAAGGCCGCCAGAAGCATGGAAGACAGATAAATCACAACAAATGGGGAAAGACTGTCCATCAGTATGGTGAGCCCTACAAGCGCCCATTCCCGGTTATAACAGAACAAAAGCTTCAGCGCGCGCAGATGACAGCTGATGTCCTTGCTCATTTCCTCCCGTTTATTCTGCAGCCAATGCATCCCTTTGCACCTCCTGTCCCATACATTCCTTCTGATAATATCTGCTTTGAATTCCAAACAGCCTTGCGTATGCCCCGCCGGAGGCAAGCAGCTGTTCATGACTGCCCTCCTCCAGAATACTTCCGTTTTCCATGAAAAGGATCCGGTCACAGAACCGGGTGCTGGACAGCCTGTGAGAAATAAACAGCGATGTTCTCCCCTCCGACATACGCACATATTTCTCATAAACCTCCTGCTCTGCCAGCGGATCCAGCGCAGCCGTCGGTTCATCCAGAATCAGCAAAGGCGCCTCCTTATAAAAAGCCCTGGCCATCCAAAGCTTTTGCTGCTCTCCACCGGAAAGCCCGACTGCATTTTTCTGTATCCCTTTCCCAAGCGAGGTATTTTCTTTATCAGGAAAATCTTCTATCTTTTCCCACAGTCCTGCCAGCTTCAGGCAGTTTATGACTTTTTCCCGATCCATATTTTCCTTCGTTCCCGAGCTTACATTTTCCGCAATTGTCAAAGGCAGAAGCTGCACATTCTGGAACACGGAAGATATCAGGCCATAATAGCTCTCTTTTTCATAATCGCCTATCGCCTTGCCGTCTATCCGGATTTCTCCCTCTGTGGGTTTATACAATCCGCAAAGAAGTTTCACCAGCGTAGTTTTCCCTGCTCCGTTTAAGCCTACCATGGCTATTTTTTCTCCTGCACGAATTGTAAAATTAAGGTTCTGCAGCGTTGGCTTCTCACTCCCCGGATAGGTGAAGCCTGTATGACAAAATTCCACGCTGACGGCGCCCTGCTTCTTTTCCTTTTTCCTTCCCCGGAAGGTATCTCCGTCATTTTCATCCAGGAAAGCCCTGAGCCTGGCATAATCCAGATTTAACTTTCCCAGACGCTCCCCCATCTCCAATAAACCCTGACACGCCTGCTGACAGCTGCCGACCAAAGGCATGTACCATACAAAATCTGAGACTGCCATTTTTCCCTGCACAATCTGAATGATCAGGAAAAAATAAGCGCTCATATCCCTGATAAAACAAAGCAGCGCATCACAGATATTAGCTGCCAGATATCCATTTTCCCACTCCTTCACATATTTTTCGCTGCTATTCCTTTCCTTCCTGTAAATACCCATCAGCCATCCGGAAAGATCAAAAATGCGGATATCCTTTCCTGCCGAAAAATCCCCGGCCTTCGATTCCACATACTGCATTTTACGATTTGCTTCTTCCGCAGACCTGCGCAGCTTTCTGTCCTTTTGCTGCGCCCCTCCTCTCAGGAAAAAGGTCAGCACCGTAGGCAGCAACACCATGCCCAGCAGGAAAACGCTCTCTTCAAGCAAAATGCTTCCATAGATAACCAGACCAACGACGGCCAGCAGAAACTGCTGCCAAATTAGTATACAATGCTTCATTTCCGCCTGGTTACGGTATAAGGAATCATATATGGCATAGGCGTCGTCATTGAATTTCCTACTTTCCAGGATGTCATAATCCACGGTCAGCCTTTTCTTTAAAAGCCGGAGATTATAAGCGTCCTCAAACGGCCCTCTCATTCCGTCCACATATGCTGTTATGCCTTCTTTCAGCATTCCTGCCGCTGCCAGCAAAAGAATCAGCACCGACAGCCTCCCAAAAAATACAGGAAAATCCCAATGCTCCTCCAACCCCTTAAGCACCATCTTCGGCAGCCTGGCATTCATCAGGGGAAGAGCCGTTCCTACGGCTGTCAGAGCAATCGTGCAGGCTGCAACTGCCGGTTCCCTTACAAACAGTTCCTTCCAGTGAAACAGCGCATTGCTCACGAAACTATATTTTTTATCTGCTGGATTTCTTTTATCTTCCGAACTCATTCTCTGATTTGCCTCCATGCTTTTTTCCGGAAGGCATGGCCGCAGGACCGTTCCGGAAATTTAATGACAGTATAGCATATTCCTTTTTCTCTGTCCGGTCTGCTGCACGAATGGTTTTGAAGGCGCACGAATGGAAACTGCAACAAAAAATCTGCCCCCTAAGGCTTTTCACCTAAAAGGGCAGATAAAATACATTCATACTTATACTTAATTCAGGTAGTATCTATTGTTCTGAAATTACCAGCAGGCCACTTGCAGTCATATTATATTATTCCATACTCCTTATACAGTTTCTTTCGTTTCTTATCATTCCCACAGCATTCAAAAAATTCCTTCTCACGTCCATCTGCCTGCATCAGCCGGGCCAACTTGGATAATGCAGACTCACCCGCTGCGATTCCCTCTTCCCTAATATCCATCAACGCCGTACACATATTATATCCTCCATTCTCATTTCGGTAAGTTTCCCGCTCTCCTTTGCCCAGCTTCTTCATTCCAATGAATACCTCCAGCAAATCGCATTCTTCCTCCGTCAGATTTCCAAAATGCTCTGTATGTCCCTTTACGTAATCCTTTAATCCCTTCCTGTCTGCCGCCACAGGGAGAAGTTCAAAGACCGCCCGCAAGCCGGTCCGAAAATTTTCCGGGTTCACATTCCAGGCGTGAATCAGATTCATCCGGAAATCCGGACAGAACTGCTTCATATCCTCAAGTCCTTCCGGAAATTTTAAAATATCATGCAGACTGCTTCCCCCTTTCCACGGTTCTTCTCCATGATAGAAGGTTAGGAAGATTACCGGATGCAATCTGTCCTGTTTGGCAAATCCACTGAGATATTCACCGCCGGTTTTCAAGTCCTTTGCTTCTTTGTGCGCTTTTTCAATTGTTTTTTTCTGCTGCATGTAAGCAATTGCTGTATCAAACATATTACGCAACGGCATGGCATAATCCGTACAGTTCTGGTTTTCATCCATCAGTACAAGATAACCCTCCCCTGCTCCCGCCGCGTAAACCACATCCGGGATACGCTCATAGCTGCGGTATTCCCTTTCCGTTTGTTCCTCACTGTAATTGAGGATCTCAGGCATCCTTTGCAGCATTTCCGGATGCAGGCGCTGTTCGCCGCAAAACAGACCTCCGTTTATTAAATCACAAAAAATAACAGGTTTGCGAAGCTGCTGCTTTACCCTGATATCTAATCCTTTTTCCCTTTGCAAGATATGCTACCTCCGATGAGAACAGATCCCGTATCAGTCTATGTCTTTGGCTTTTTTAACATTTAACTAATGTTCCTTGAAATTTAACAGACTGATTCTTACCGGCTCTGATAAAATGACATGCTGTCCTGCCGGATAAACCGGCTACTCACAATTTTTATGAGTGCAACAACACAGGATTGCAGGCACCTAAGAAGAGGCACCGATTTACTTTTCATTCTGGCACTGCCAATTTCAGCTACAACGAATTCGTGTTTTTATATTAATCGCATAACATATTTAATTCAATAGGCAAAATGACGTTTTTTAGTTGCAATGGTTCTTAAAAAAAGCTGTAACCAGGCATAAATACTGCATTTACGGATGTCAAAAGGCACCTGGTAAAAAACAACTTTACCAAGTGCCCTCTCATTCAGCCGGATACCGGATTGTTCCCGTCTCCATCTGAGTTATTCCTGTAACAATACAGATCATCCAATGGGCCGGAAGGCAAAGAATTCCGGATTCCCGTCCTCATTTCTGTAAAGCAGCTCTTCCACACAGGCTCCCTTTTTTTCATCAACCAGATAATCCTTCCAACCGTTTTCCTCCTGACCCAGCCAGCAGATACTGTAGCGTTTTTCCACGGGATCAAGAATTACTGTTTTAATCGTACCAAAACCATCCTTATAGTAATGCGCAGTCATTCCCTCCGGATATTCTGCAAGCATAAATTTACGGATTTCTTCCTCCGAATACCGTTCCTTTTCTTCTGCAAACTTCTTCAATCTGTCATACCTTACAATTGAATTATTCATACCGGCCGGTTCCAGATGCTTAAGCTGCTCTATTACGATATGATTGGTGCCGCACAGATACTGGGGGCCTTCATTCGGACTGATTTGCTCATATGCTTTTTCTCCGTCCATGGTTTCGAATAAAATCCCTGTGCCGGAAGGATCCGCCAGGTATAGGTTGATATTATAGGCAATGGGCATTTGCATTACCTTTTCCAAAGCCTCCTGTGCATCGGCGCAGTTTTCAAGCAGGCTGCGGATAACCGCCCAGAACTGCAGCCCTTTTATCTTCGGCGCACGCATGCCGGGCATGTTGCTGACCGGAAAGCCGCAGGAGGACATGGATACCGCCAGCCCTTTTTCATTGATTCCCTCGCATCTGCCGAACTCCACGATCGTACCTGCGATATGAGCGTATTTTCCCGCGGGCGCAGTCCTGCAAAGCTTCAGATCCTCATCCTCAATAGTGAATTCATAATTGCGGGCGATTTTTGGATGCCCGTCCAGTGTTTTCTTTCCGGTAAGTATCAGGCCGGAGCAGCGGGGCACCAGCATGGTCATCCAGGTATAGGCAATGTCCTTAACCGGAATGCCGGCCGCCTCCGAAAATCCCTCCAGCTCCTCCCGGATGCCGGGACAGTACATATCGTAAAGCCCAAGCGCTTCCTCCAGCGCCTCCCTGGTAAAATATTCAGGGGCAGGAATATACCATTTTCCCGTATCCTCCTGTCCTGCTATCTGTCTTCCTATTTCCCGGTACGTCCCTTCCAGTTCATAATAGCTTACTTTCTGTTTTTCCATAGAATGCTTCATCCTTTCTTCCTGTCTGCGTTTTCGTCTGGCAACAGCTCAGATATCCTGGCTGTTACGGTGGATGAATCTATTCTATTCTCTGTTTGCTTATTAATCCTGTCTTTTTCTGCCGGGAAATGTCCTGCAGGCTGTCTGGAAACAAAGATTTTCTATGCTGGCTGCCGTCCGCACTCCGCTGCGCCACAGCCCCTTGCACTCCTCTTCGCCGTTTCAGCCCCCGTTGCCCCCGTCAGACTGCAAACTGGCTGTTATACAATCCGGCATAGAAGCCGTCCTTTTCAAGCAGCTCTTCATGGCGGCCCTGTTCCACTATTTTCCCATCTCTCATCACCAGGATTACATCCGCCTCCCTGATTGTGGAAAGCCGGTGCGCCACAATAAAACTCGTCCTGCCCTCCATCAGGCGGGCAAAGGCTTCCTGGATTTTCATTTCCGTCCTCGTATCAATAGAAGAGGTTGCTTCATCCAGAATGAGCATGGGCGGCAGGCACAGCATGACCCTGGTAATGCACAAAAGCTGCTTCTGTCCCTGGGAAAGGCTTCCCCCATCCTCTGAAATCACTGTGTCATAGCCTTCCGGCAGACGTTTGATAAAGCTGTGGGCATGGGAGGCCCTGGCCGCCGCTATGATTTCCTCCTCCGTGGCATCGGGCTTTCCCATGGTAATATTTTCCCGGATAGTTCCTGCCTTCAGCCAGGTATCCTGCAGCACCATACCGTAACCGGCGCGCAGGCTCTTGCGTGTCATATCCCGGATATCCGTTCCCTCCACCCGGATTTGGCCGCTGTCCACATCATAAAAACGCATCAGCAGGTTGATCATGGTCGTCTTTCCACAGCCCGTAGGGCCTACAATTGCCACTCTCTGTCCAGGCTTTACCTGCAGATTGAAGTCCTCAATCAGCTTCTGCTCCGGCGTATAGGAGAATGCCACATGGGACAGCTCCACATTTCCCCGGATATTATTCAGGTGCATTGCCCCTTCTTTTTCCGGTGTCTGGGGTTCTTCCTCTATTAAATCAAAAATGCGTCCCGCGCAGGCCAGCGCGTTCTGCAGCTCCGTTACCACGCCGGATATTTCATTAAAGGGCTTGGTGTACTGGTTGGCATAGCTGAGCAGGCAGGACAAATCGCCCACGCTGATCCGGCCCGCCACCGCCGCCAGCGCGCCCACCAGCCCGACTCCTGTATAAACCACGTTATTGACAAAGCGGGTGGCAGGATTGGTGATGGAGGAATAAAATATAGCCTTCAGGGAGCATTTCTGCAGCCGCTCATTGATTTCATCAAACTGCTCCATCGCCTTTTCTTCATGGCTGAAGGCCTGCACCACCTTCTGGTTTCCCAGCATTTCATCAATCAAAGCGGTCTGCTCCCCTCTTGTTTCCGACTGAAGCCGGAACATGGTGAAGGTTTTTTTTGCGATAAAAGCCGCCACAAACAGGGACAACGGTGTGATAAGCACTACCACAAAGGTAATTCCCACATTGGTTGCAAGCATGAACAGGATAGTCCCCGCAATCGTCATTACGCCGGTAAAAAACTGGGTAAAGCCCATGAGCAGGCCGTCCGCAAACTGATCCACATCTGCAATGACCCGGCTGACAATCTCGCCGTAGGAGTGGCTGTCAATGTATTTTAGCGGAAGGATTTCTATCTTTCGGAAGGCTTCGTTCCTGATATCCCTTACGATGTGATATGTCATTTTATTATTGCAGATATTCATGATCCACTGAGCCAGGGCAGTAACGGCAATGGCTATGGCTATCTGTTTCAGGACGGCCAGAATTGCCGGGAAGTCCACCTGCCCCCTGGCAATGATATGGTCAATGGCCCGCCCTGTAAGCTTGGGCACATAAAGGGTGAGCGCCACGCTGACGGCGGCCAGTACCAGGGAAAGCCCCAGGTAAAACCAGTAAGGCTTCAGATACCGGAGCACCTTGACAAGGGTTGCCTTCTGCTTTGTCTTATCTTCTTTTGCTTTTGCCATGAGCTTACGCCTCCTTCCTTTTTTCAAACTGGGAATAATAAATTTCCTGGTAAGCCGGACAGTTTTCCAGCAGATCCTCATGAGTGCCTATGCCTGCCACTTCCCCATCATCCATTACAATGATCTGATCCGCATAACGGATGGAGGAAGCCCGCTGGGATACAATAAATACAGTGGGTCCTTCTTCCATTTCCTTGATCGCCTTACGGAGCCTGGCATCAGTTGCAAAGTCCAGCGCGGAGGCGCTGTCGTCCAGGATCAGGATTTCCGGATTTCTTACAAGGGCCCTGGCGATGGTAAGGCGCTGCTTCTGCCCGCCCGACAGGTTTTTCCCGCCCTGAGCCACAGGAGCATCCAGCCCGCCGTCCTTGGTATCCACAAACTCCCTTGCCTGGGAAATATCCAGCGCCCTTAAAAGCTCTTCCTCCGTAGCGTCCTCTTTTCCCCACCGGAGGTTTTCCCGGATGGTTCCCTTAAACAGAACCGCCTTCTGCAGCACCATTCCCACCTTCCGGCGCAGTTCCTCTAACGAATAATCCTTCACGTTTTTACCGCTCACAAGTACCTGTCCCTTTGTGGCATCATAAAAACGGGGAATCAGGTTCACCAGGGAAGATTTTCCGGAACCGGTTCCTCCGATGATTCCTATGGTTTCTCCCCTATAGGCCTTAAAACTAACATCCGTCAGAGACTCCGCCCCTGCATTTTTATAGGTCAGGCAGACATGATCGAACTCCACGGAAGGGAGCCTGTCCAAAGCCTTTTTCCCAACGGCGCCAGTGTCCTGGCCTGATACACTACCTCTGTGTCCATCATCCTGGCAGCCGTTCCCGTCCTTCATACTGGATTCTATTTCAAAAATACTCTGGATACGGTTTCCGCAGGCGATAGCCTTGGTAATTGTAATAATCAGATTGGCAAGCTTAATCAGCTCCACCAGAATCTGGGACATATAATTGACCAGCGCAACCACCGCGCCCTGCGTAATTATGCCATTTTCCACACGCCACGCGCCGGTCCAAACCAGAACAATGATCGCGCCGTTAATAATCACATAGGTTACGGGATTCATCAACGCGGAGATTTTACCCACATGCTTCTGCATGGAGGTCAGCGTATTATTGCTTGTTTCAAACCTGTCGATTTCGTTTTCTTCCTTATTAAAAGCCCGAAGCACACGGACACCGGTCAGGTTTTCCCTGGTAATCCCCAGCACCCTGTCCAGCCCTCCCTGCACCTTTTTATAAAGAGGCATGGTCAGCATCATGATTCCGAATACCACAACGGAAAGCAGCGGAATGGTCACCACAAATACAAGAGCCGCCTTCACATCAATGGTAAAGGCCATAACCATAGCGCCGAATACGATAAACGGGGAACGAAGGAACAGACGCAGCACCATGTTCACCCCGTTCTGCACCTGATTGGAGTCACTGGTCATTCTCGTGATCAGCGTGGACGTCCCCACCGTATCCATTTCCGTAAAAGACAGGCTCTGGATATGGGCAAACAGCGCATGCTTCATCTTCGCCGCAAACCCGACCGCCGCCTTCGCCGCAAAATACTGGGCCGTAATGGAACATACCAGCCCCACGACACCAAGCATGATCATGACAAAACACATTCTGCCAATATACCCTCTGTCGGCATTCCCAATCCCCTTATCAATAATCGCCGCCATAACAAGCGGCACCAACAGCTCAAAGGAAGCCTCCAGCAGCTTAAACAACGGCGCCAGAACCGTCTCCTTCTTATAATCCTTCAAGAAAACAAGTAACTTCTTCACACCCTCACTCCTTCAGTATATTTTAAAAATCCCAAATAACTGTTCAATCCACCTTCACAGCAATTGCCCTGATCTGCTGGTAACAGTTCAGCCTTAGGCCGACCTGTTACTGCATCCGCCCATGATAAGTCGCCTTCGGCGAGGGGCGGATGCCTGCTGGCATCACGTTTTCTCACGGTTTGCGCAGTGAATGCGCATACCTGCCTGAACTGTTACATTTGCTGTTCCACCTGCCAAACAGTTACTTGCCAAATTTCCTCGTCTATCGTATCATAAAATCAGGTATATTAAAATTATTATATTTATATATAATCCATATTTTTAACATATATATTACTCAAATTCTGCTCCCGGTTTATTACCCCCATACTCTTAGCAAATACATTACCGAAATTCTGATCCAGGTTTTACGGTAACCCTCCGGCAGCAGGAAAGCCGGCTGGAGGGACAGGAAGCCAAAGCGCCGGGACACCAGACCCAGGATGCCTCGGTTGCTTCTCACCCAAAAACAATCACAGGAGAGGTAGATTCATGGAATTAAAACAGCTTTCACATTTTGTAACCGTGGTAAAGGAAGGTACCATCTCCGGCGCCGCCAGGAAACTGAATCTGTCGCAGCCGCCGCTGAGTACCCAGATGAAACAGCTGGAGGACGAGTTCGGCTGCGTCCTTTTTGAACGCGGTTCCCGGAAAATACAACTGACGGAGGCCGGGCAGCTGCTCTATGAAAGAGCCGTAACCATGCTGGAGCTTTCGGAAGCAACCCGCAGGGAGCTACTGGACTATAACAGCGGTCTGACCGGGGCGCTGCGTCTGGGTGTGGTTTCCTCCGTGGGAAGCAGCCTGCTGCCGCTCTGGGCCGCCGCGTTCCATCAGGCCTACCCCGACATACGCTTTGAACTGTTTGAGGCAAATACCTATCAGCTCCTGGAACAGCTGCGCTCCAACCTGCTGGAGCTGGCCATTGTGCGTACTCCTTTTCATGCTGAAGGCTTTGTCTGCACTTCCCTGTGCGAGGAACCGATGCTGGCGGTGGGAAGTGAAACCTTTTTCCCGGAAAAAACTGTGGTGCCTTCTGATTCCGGCTGTTTTGACGGCTGCATTACTCTGGAGGCCCTGAGCCGCCTGCCTCTGATCGTATACCGCAGATGGGAGACACCCCTGCACGACGCTTTTACCCGGGAAGGACTTTCCCCCTCCTATTTCTGCCTCAATGACGATGCCAGGACCTCCGTCCGCTGGGCGGACGCCGGCCTGGGCGTGGGAATCGTACCTGCTTCCTCGCAGCCGCTGCTTCAAAATCCACATACAAAAGTATACAAAATAAGCGACAGCAGACTCTTTACCAGCATTTCCGTTATCCATAACAAAAATGCGTATCTGTCCACTATCGCCCGTATGTTCTTAAAACATTTAATCACCGAAATGCACTGACCTGCCGCACGGATCGCAGTCCGGATAACAGAACTGTCAGTCAAATACCCCGCCGAAAGCAACAGAGCAAAAACAATATCACCATTTTATCTTTCACAGAAAATCCTTCAATTCCCGCAAATTTCTGATTTCCCGCTCAATCCGCAGCCCCGGGGTATTCTGCTTTCCTGCGGGATTGAACCAGCAGGCGGCAATCCCGGCATTGTTGCCGCCCTGGATATCCGACGTCAGGGAATCCCCGATAATCATGGTCTTTTCCCTTTGGAAATCCGGGATTCTCTGAAAGCAGTAGTCGAAAAATTCCGTCTGGGGCTTCTGGTAGCCCACCGCCTCCGACACAAAAATATCTTTCATAAAACGGTCCAGCCCGGACAGCTTCAGCCGGTTGCGCTGGGTGGCCTCCACACCGTTGGTGACCACGTAAAGGTCATATCTTGGAAACAGCCAGTCCAGAACCTCCTGCGCCCCCTCAATGAGTTCATGCCCCTCTCCCAGCATCATCTGATACTCTTCTTCAAAAGCAGCACCGTCTCCATCGATCCCAAGCTGTTCAAACAGCCTGCCGAACCTGGTAAAAAGCAGCGTCGGCTTATCTATCTCGCCCCGTTCAAAGGCCTCCCACAGACTATGATTGATCCGGGAATAAATCCGGTAGCTTTCCTCGTCACACGGATAACCATGAGCCTCCATAGCGCGGTAAAAGGCAGAATGCTCCGCTGCTGAGAAATCAAGAAAGGTCCCGTCCATATCCAAAAGCAAGGTAGTATATTCCATGTTTCTTCCTCTCTGTAAAAAAAATAATATATCTTAATAATTCTTACAGTCTGCATAGTTAATATACAGACTGTAAGAATATGCGGCGGCAGCAAACATCTGCTCCATCATAGAGCGCATTTAGCTGCCCCTGTTTATATAGGCATTGGATTATTGGTTAAGTAACATCTTAGCTATGTCCAGATCGCTTTTGGAAGAATCCTCCGTTATTAAATCGACTGCCTTTTGTACATAAGCATCTTCCAGCTCCAATGCTTCTGAAATTGCAGTAGCATTAAGCCCCTTTTTCAGTTTTCTTCTTATCATAGATACTAATTTTGCTTCTCCTTCGGCACGGCCTATTTTTAATCCATCCTGCAATCCATCTTTTCTTCCTTCTTCTCTTCCTTTTTCAATACCAATCTCAAGAATATTCATCTTTACAGCCTCCCATTCTTCCGATTGCTTCACTTCATTTACGATTTTATCCAACGTAATAATCCGTTTATCCTTTATCTTGACCTCAGGATTATCAATCGTGGTATTTTTCATATACTGCAGCAGGCTTATCAGCTCAGGACGGCCATTTTTACTGGTCATGTTCAGAAATATTTTCTTCGTGCCGTCATCCAGGGGCAGATCTGAAAATTCTTCACATTGTTCCGTAAAGGTATAGATTGCACGGTCCCGTCCGAAAATGTCTTCCTGCGTGATAAAAATAATGACAGTTGACGGCAGGTGCTTATACCGGGTCGTCTTTCCTGCCTTTAAAACCGGGGTATCAAGCAGGCCCTGATAAAATCTCGCTCTCCGCCTCACATCGTCCGCTTCCGTATCATTCTGCATCTCCGTATTAAAACGGCGGTCAGATACATCCCGTGCCCAGGCATCCAACCGGATAGCCCGTTTTCCGCTCTTGTTGAGCACTACCTGCTCCACCTCTACCTCCGCCAGCTTCAAATCCGGCTCATCCAGAATAATGCTCAGCGTACTTTCATAAGCGGTTTTATTCTTCATGACAGATAAGAATAAAGCAAAATCACTCAGATTAAACTGATAGTTTTGGGACAGCGCCTGCGTGGCAGCCGTTCCGGTTGTCTTAGAATTCATAGGCATTCCTCTCTTTCTTTTTTTGCAGAGAGAACCATGCCTTCTGCGGCTGCACAGATTATCCGGCAGCCGCTTTGTCCTCCCTGCTTATTCATTTGTCAGCAAGGAGTTCATGCATTACAGTACATATGTAAAAATGAAAACCTCCGTCAGGCAGAAGTCTGTACATATGTCGTCCATGCACACGCGAAGCTGCGTGCAGATACCGGTCTGTGGGCTGAATTGCCTTCACAGAGCGGCGCAGAATCTTAAAAGATAAAAAGATTTGTTGAAATCATTGCTTGTCACGATTGTAGCATACGAATATAGTTTCTGCAATAATTTCCGATAATATTTATTTGTATAACCGTTACAACCATCCGCAATTTTTGCTACTTAACCAGTCTCATGGCTTTCAAAATCAAGGTATGCGGGATTACCTTGGCAAGAAGACGAAAGGCTTTTATCAGCGGGCTGTATGTGGAAAGGGGGCATTTCCTGGCGGAGGCGGTTAAAGCAGCGCGGACCACGGACTGCGGGGTGACCATCGTATATTTTTTGATAGCAAGGGTGGCGGCGTATTTTTCAGCGCGGTCGAAGAACTCGGTCTGAACCGGGCCGGGGCAGACGGCAGTGACGTAGATTTTTCTGGATCGAAGTTCTTCGCTCAGGGCGCGGGAAAAGCTGAGGACGTAGGATTTGCTGGCTGCATATACGGCGAAGCCGGGCTGGGGCAGGAAGGCGGCGCTGCTTGCCAGCTGGATGATGCGGCTGTTTTTTTTCATATAGGGCAGGCAGGCATGGGTGATTTCTGTGAGGGCCCGGCAGTTTAAGTCAATCATGCCAACCTGTTCACGGGAGTCGATTTCGGAGAATTGTCCCATGATGCCATAGCCGGAACAGTTTATGAGCATACGGACTGCGGGGCGTTCTTTTCTCAGAAGGGCCCGTAAATGCTCCATATCCGCTTCCTGAGTCAGATCAAGGGGGATTGTTTTAGCCATATGGTCCAGGTCGCAGGCAAGCTCCTCCAGACGGTCTTTTCTTCTTGCTATGAGCCAGAACTCATCTATCGTATAGAGTCCGGCATCCAGCTGCAGGGCAAATTCTTTTCCGATTCCGGAGGAGGCTCCGGTGATAATTGCAATATTCATGTCTCTTTCTCCTTTTCTATTTTTCCAGCAGATAACCGTGGAAGGATATATAAGTATAGGTTTCTCCCACACGGTCATAATTATAGGACAGGTATTCCAAATATAGTTTACGGTAGGGATCAATGGGTATTTCATGGTGCTTCTCAAAATAGGCCTCTGCGGTTTCCTCGCTTTCGTCCGGGAAATTGTTAAGGTACGCGGCAAGGTTCACAATGGCAGAGCTGCTTCCTCCATAGACGATCTGATAGGCGGTGAAATTTTCGGCGTTGTCTCTGGCCGATACCTGTATGGGATAACAGGTATTATAACCTGAAATGTCAATTGCGGTATTTTTGATGGAATAGTAAAAATGACGGAAATCTTCATATTCTATCGGACTGCCGGATTTCAGATTTTCCAGCTTTGCTTTATCTTCCTCCGGAAGCGACTGTAGCCAGGCCTTTCCGGTTGGTTCTTCCCTCAGGTACCAGTAGGCTCCGGCAGCTTTGTCGATCTGCCTTTGGGTGAGTGCCGATGATTCTTCTGCCATTATGTATTTATGCAGGGCGTTTTGCTGGCTGTTCAGGGAAAAGCGGGCCATGTTGATCCCGGGAACAAAACAGGCTGCTGCAGTAAAGACGGCAAACAACGGTATCAGCAGACACACGGCCTGTCTTTTGAAATAATATACTGAGACATATATGATTTCAAAAAACAAAAGCAGCACGCAGAGATATCTGAGGGGCGTTACGCCGTTTTCATATATACGGATGCCGATGGAATAAGCCTGCAGCAGAATCAGCGGTGAAAACAGATAAGGGAGCAGCCGGGTAAGCTTCAGGAGAGGATTTTTCTGTGAATAGCAGGAGTTCATCGTCCATACAGGAAGCCCTGCGGCGAACAGACCCGTAAGGATACGGAATACCGCATTGGATGGCATATCCCGGAAAAGCAGGATTTTCAGCACATAGGCATAAATAACTGCAAATGCACTGATAACAAGCCCGCTGAGAATATATTTGATCAGTACCTCCGCAAAACGGCTGTCCTCTTTTTCATCCGGAAGCACGCTGCGAAGCAGGGCCGGGATATAATACAGGCCAAGGAGAAGGCACTGTACCTGAATGTAGAGAGAAAAAGCTCCGTCAAAAAGTTCAATGAATATGCCGACCACCATGCTTGTGCCTATCATCAGAATAAAATAGATAATGCTGATGCGCACAACTGCGGCAAAAACACGGCCAAGATATTGTTCAAGCGACAATCTGGTCCTTAAAAAACACAGATAAACGGCTATGGAAATAACAATCACTTCATAGCCCACAATATATCTGGGAAGATAAAAGCTGATAGTGAGGGCATCCTGCCCCAGGAAAAAGGATTCAGGTTCCAGGTATAACAGCCATGTCAACAGAAATGCGGGAATCACGGACAGGATATACAGGACCGCCCTAAGTCGCAGCTTTTCCGTCTTCTGGTACACAGCTTCCGCAAAAAAGCAGCCGGTCCCATAGAAAACCAGAAAAGGAAGGGCCTTTTCCAGGACATCATAGATGGACTCGGAGAAAAGTTCTCCCAGCATAAGGGTAAAAAACAGGGTAAAAAGCCAGATACAGCCCTGTGCTGCGGGAAAATACACGAACAGACTTTTAAGTTCCCGGCCCAGGCCGCGCAGCTTATCCCAGAAGAAGGCCTTCCAGTCTTTTTTAGAGCCAGCAGGGGTTCGCTCCTCCATTGTCACTTCCTTTCCCGCAGCTTTGACTGCGCTTTGGCGATCAGATCAATTTTTGTTCCATTTCCGTGCAGATAATCCAGGAACGGCAGAAAATGCTTCTGAAGCATCATGGCAGCCAGAATGCAGGAAAGGACGCCCGCCTCACTGCCATAAACGGTAAATGCCGGCCATAAAAATAATAGGGGGATAGCCAGCGCTCCCAGTGTCAGTGATTTACTCAAGAGGACAAGGCATCCTCCTAAAACGCAGGAAAGAAAGCCGAAACCCGGTGAAAATATAAACAGTGTCATGCAGGTTACGGCAACGCCCTTCCCGCCGCGGAAACGGTTCCAGAAAGGAAAATTATGCCCTGCTGCCACACCGATGCCCGCATAGAGAACAGCATTCCTGCCGAGCCGGGGAAACAGAAGAAAACGGCAGAGCATGCAGGGAAACAGCGTCTTAAGCAGATCGCCTGCAAGAACAAGCAGCCCCCATTTGAATCCCAGCTGGGCCATGATATTGGCCATTCCCGGGTTCCCGGTTCCAAGCCGGGAGGCGCTTTTTCCTGCGGCATGTCTGGATACCGCCTCCGCCGTAAGAAAACATCCGCACAAATAACCAGTTAAAATACATCCTGTCCGGTACAGCATAAATACCCCTTCTTTCTCAGGCCTCTTTCTCAGAACAGCCCATCTATGACAAAACAGCCCGCAGATACATTTTCTGCGGTTCCCGGAAGATATTATAGTCTGTACCAAAGGATACGGTGATTATACAGCTGCGGGGAACATTCGCGGCCATTCTTTTCAGGAACCGCCCTGTCCGGCCAAAAACTTTCCGCAGCCATACTATCATTGTAGCATGTCTGCGGAAGGTTTCAACAAAAATTATATTTACTTATGCCAGCCTGCTGTGCACGGCAGCAGTTTGTTTTTCGGTATTGCAGCAGCGCAGGTCCGTACCGCCGTACGGGATGGCTTCGTGACCGGACTATGACTGACAGTGTTCGCAGTAATATATGGTTCCGCCCAGATAAGCTCCCTTGCGCAGCTCATAGCCGCAGCGAGGACAGGGAGTCCAGAGTGTTTTCTTACTCAGGATGGTGGTATAGCCTCCGGGTCTTGCAAACAGATCCTTTTCCGTATCCCGGCCGCCTTTCGCAGCCATTTCGGCCAGTACATTCTTTACCGCATCATACATACTGCGGTATTCTGTCCCGGATACTTCCTCCATCTTCCGCTTCGGATGGATGCCGCAGGTAAAAAGGATGTCCTGCAGCGTTCCGTTTCCCAGGCCCGGAATGCGCTGTTTGGTGGCAAGAAAGGCCTTCGCGGAAAGCCTGCCGCTGTCTTCATCACGAAGGGAAAGGAAATAAGGAAAATCGAAGGCCTCTGATAAGGGAGACGGTTTTTCCAATGCAGTGAGGTAATAAGGATTGTTGTTTTCCCCCTCATGAAAAGCCCAGATGCCTCCGTACATCTGCACCGAGCAGGCAAGCGCCGTACCGTCGTCAAATTCCACAAACAGCTGATGCTTCGAAGGGGCTTTCCCTTCTTCGTAAAAACGGGGCGAAGCGCCGTCCTGTATCAGCAGCCTGCAGTCCTGTGCTTCTATTTCCACCATTCCTCCCACCGCCCGGCTGCATCCGATTTTCTTTCCGGAGAGCAGGTCGTCATAAAGCTCCGGTTTTTCGGAATACCAGGTAAAGGAATGAGGGGTATGGCCGGCCTCAACGAAGGAGATGGTCTTCCCCCGGATTGTTTCATTGAGCTGTCCGGCAATTACATGGCTTTCAGGAATTTCCAGCATGGTTCATCCTCCCTTTTCCTTTAATTGTAACATGGAAAAGCTGACAACAGTATGTCATATTTTCTTCAGATTTTCACCTTGAAAGATTTTCACTTCAGATATTTTCAAGAGACTTTTGCAGCATACCCGCTATTTTTTCCTTCAGCCACAAAGGCTCGATTATCCGCACATGAGGGCACAGGGAAATAATCAGGCTGTATACCCAGTCATCCGCCACATAGGAGGTGTTCACAAGGAAATTACCGTTATCCATAACAGAGATTTCTTCCTCTTCAAAGAAGTCGTATATCCGGTACGTCTGGGATGCATCGATCTCCAGCCTGATGTCTGTCGCCGGATTTTCAGGCGCCGCATTTTGGGCAGTGCCCGACTCTTCCGCCACAGGCATGTTTCGGGGAAGGAAATACTCATCCAGGCATTCCGGACGCTTAATGCGCAGGATTTTGAAGGTGCGCATGGCCTTTCTGCCGCGGCACCAGGCGCGCAGGTACCAGGCACGGCTTTTAAACCACAGCTGGACCGGCTCCACAACGCGCCGTTCCACCCGCCCGTCGCTTGTATAATAATCAAAAGAAATAACCCGGGACTGAAGGATGGCATTTTTCAGAAGATTAAACAGCTCCTGCCTTCTCCCGCTCCAGTCGGAAAAGTCCACGGAAACCCAGGCGGCAGCGGGCGTCTGGAAAAAATCACCCAGTTTCCGCAGCAGCTGTGAGCTTTCGGAAGGCTCCACCTCCTGCAGGCTTTCCAGCGCGGCCAGGATCTGCTTTTTTTCTTCCGGCGTGATGAACATTTTATCAATAAGGCTGTGATCCAGCAGGGAGATGCCTCCGCTTCTGCCCTTGCTGGCATAGATGGGGACGCCGACCATACTGAGTATTTCCACATCACGGTAGATGGTGCGCACCGACACCTCATATCTTTCTGCCAGCTCCTTTGCAGGAATTTTATCCCGCTGCATCAGCTGGTAGCATATTCCGAACAAACGGTTAACCATGGGATACCTCTACTTTTTCCGGTGGACATTCCGGATGGTTTTCTTTTTTGCAGGCTTTTGTCCCGTTTTTGCCCCGGGAGCCGGGGATTTCAGGTTTTTCCTGCCGTAGGAAATATCCATATCTTTCCCGGCGCCTTTGGCATTGCCGGCGCTCTGCCTGCGGGGGCGTATCAGGCATTTTTTATCAAAGCCTATCAAATCCGTCCGACCGGCTTTTGCGAGCGCTTCGCATACCAGATCGTAATTTTTTGGGTTCCTGTATTGGATCAGGGCGCGCTGCATCGCCTTTTCATGAGGATTTTTGCACACATATACAGGCTTTCCGTCCCTGGGATCGATTTCTGTATAATACATAACCGTGGATACCGTGGAGGGCGTAGGATAAAAATCCTGTACCTGCTCCGGCATGTAGCCAAGGTCGCGGAGATATTCGGCCAGCTCCACTGCTTCCTTCAGGGTGGAGCCTGGGTGGGAGGACATGAGATATGGCACCAGATACTGATTCATTCCCAGTTCTTCATTGAGCTTCTTATATTTTTTCCGGAAGCGCTCGTATACCGCATTTTCCGGTTTTCCCATACGGCAGAGTACGGCGTCGGAAATATGCTCCGGCGCCACCTTCAGCTGGCCGCTGATATGATGGAGAACCAGCTCCCGGAAAAAAGTATCCTCCTTATCCGCCAGCAGATAGTCGAACCGGATGCCGGAACGGATGAAGACCTTCTTGACGCCGGGCAGACTGCGCAGGCGGCGCAGAAGCTCCAGATAGTCCTGGTGATCGGCTTTCAGGTTGGGGCATGGCCTGGGGAACAGGCACTGACGATCCTTGCAGACGCCGTGAACCAGCTGTTTTTCGCAGGAGGGCGCCCGGAAATTAGCGGTGGGGCCGCCCACATCGTGGATATATCCCTTAAAATCCTTATCCTTGGTAATCAGCTCCGCCTCTTCCAGGATGGACTCATGGCTCCTGACCTGCACAGTGCGTCCCTGATGGAAGGTCAGCGCACAGAAATTGCACCCGCCGAAGCAGCCCCTGTTGCTGATCAGGGAAAATTTGATTTCACTGATGGCGGGGACGCCGCCTTTTTCTTCATAGGAAGGATGATAGGTACGCATATAGGGCAGCGCATAAACATCATCCATCTCTTCTATGGAAAGCGGCTCCTGAGGCGGGTTCTGTACCACGTACTGACCGCTCGGATAGCCTTCCAGGAGGGCTTTTCCGTTGAAGGGATCCGTATTGGTATACTGAATCATAAAGCTGTCGGCATATTTTTTCTTATCCGCTTTCATCTCTTCATAGGACGGCAGCAGGATTCCGTCATAAATTCCTGAAATGTCCTTCGTCTTATAAACAGTGCCCGGAATAAAGGTAATATCCTTTACCTCGATTCCGCTGTTTAAGGCATCTGCAATTTCCACGATGGACTTTTCCCCCATGCCATAGGAAATCAGATCCGCCTGACTGTCCAGAAGAATGGAACGCTTGAAGGAATCGCTCCAGTAATCATAATGCGCCATTCTGCGCAGACTGGCTTCTATGCCGCCGATAATGATGGGAACCGTGCGGTAAACGCGGCGGATCAGGTTACAGTACACCACCGTGGCATGATCCGGACGCTTTCCGGCCTCTCCCCCCGGCGTATAAGCATCGTTCGGCCTGTGTTTTCTGGATACAAAATAATGATTCACCATGGAATCCATATTTCCGGCGGAAACAAGAAAGCCCAGCCTTGGGCATCCAAAAACGGCAATGCTTTTTTCATCCTTCCAGTCGGGCTGGGATATGATGCACACACTGTAGCCGTGGGCTTCCAAGATGCGGCTGATAATGGCATGTCCGAAGGAAGGGTGATCCACATAGGCATCGCCTATGACATAGACAAAATCCGGCTGTGTAATGCCTCTCTCTTCCATCTCTTTTTTTGTAATCGGTAAAAATCCGGTAACTGACATTTTTGCTCCTATCCTTGCGCCATAGCGCACAATTTATTCCCGCGAGCAACGAGCCAAGTATCCATGCTTGCATGGATATTTGGCGA